>Ga0207657_10005451_pt1 | contig 13281 bp, 12 predicted proteins | sample KBSC33metaG_FD_184316 | JGI IMG/M metagenome (GOLD analysis project Ga0207657, IMG submission 184316) | Corn rhizosphere microbial communities from Kellogg Biological Station, Michigan, USA - KBS C3-3 metaG (SPAdes) (version 2) | ecosystem: Host-associated > Plants > Roots > Rhizosphere > Soil ... | reverse complement strand
CCAGCTCGCCGTGCTGCCGGTCGTCCTCGTGGCGCTGTGCGGCGCCCTCGCCCTCACCGAGACGCTCGTTGCGAAGATGCGGATCCTGCTCGCGCCGCGACTCCTCGGCGTCGCGGCGCTCCTGGCACTGCTCGGCGTCGTCGTGTGGCTCGTGGAGGCCGCGTGAGCGGGACCCTCGCCTGGGCGGTCGTCGCGCTCGGCCTCGCGGTCGTGGTCGTCCGCCGGCGCTCTGTTGCGGTCGCGCTCGTCACGGCGCAGGCGCTGCTGCTCGGGGGCGTCGCGTTCGCCGAGGCGGAGAACGCGGACGACGCGACTGCCGCGCTGGCGCTCGCCGTCCGCGGCGTCGCGCTCGCCGCGCTCTTCCTCGTCATCGTCTCCCGCACGCGCGAGCCGCGCCCGGTGCGTGCTGGCGTCACCCCGTTCGCCCGGGCCGGCCTCGCGATCGGGCTGGCGCTCGCGCTGACATGGCTCGTGCCGTCGATCGGGCTCGAGTCCGGGCAGTCCGAGCGCGCGATGCTCGCGCTCGTCGCCTTCGGCGCTGCGGTCGTCGCGACTCGCCGGGCGACGCTTCATCAGCTGCTCGGGATCGTGCTGGTCGAGAACGGAATCGTGCTCGGGGCGATAGAGCTACCGGGCGGGGCCTCGCTCGGGATCGAGCTCGGCGTGGCGCTCGACCTGACGCTCATCGCACTGGTCGCCGCCGTCTTCCACGAGCGGATCTTCGCGGAGTTCGGCTCCGGCGACACCGCCGTCCTGGAGAGCCTGCGTGACTAGCCGCGAGACGCTGGCCCTCCTCGCCGTCGGACTCCCAGCCGTCACGGCGCTGGGCGTGATCATCGTGCCGCGACGCGCCGTGCAGGCCGTGGCGCTCGCCGGGCTCGCAGGCTCGGGCGCCGCCGCGATCGCGCTGGCGGTCGTCGCGCTCGCCGACCCGGCGGCGCTCGAGGTGTCCGACTGGGTCGTGATCGACGCCGCCGCCGGGCTCATGGTCGGCGTGATCGGCATCGTCGGGCTCGCCAGCGCGCTCGCCTCGCCGGCGTTCCTCGCCACCACGACGTCGGGCCTGTTCGGTTCCGTGCACGGGACACGTGCCTACTACGCGGGGCTGGCGGCGTTCGTTGCGGTGCTCGTCGCCGTGCCGCTCGCCGGAAACCTCGGCGCCGCGTGGCTGCTCGTCGAGGCGACGACCGCTGCTTCGGCGATCCTCGTCGGCTTCAGCGGCAAGCCGCGCGCGCTCGAGGCAGGCTGGAAGTACCTCCTGCTGACGTCGCTCGGACTCGGCTTCTCGCTGCTCGGGATCGTGCTGCTCGCGTCCGCGACGCCAGGCGGGACGCTCGACCTGCTGTCGTGGCGCTCGCTCGCGGCCGACGTGCCTGCCGGGGATACGACGCTCGTCGCGTTCCTGTTGATCGTCGTCGGGCTGGCGGCGAAGATCGGGTGGGCGCCGGTCCACAACTGGCTGCCCGATGCGCATTCCGAGGCGCCGCCACCCGTCTCGGCGCTGCTCTCTGCCGCCCTGCTGCCCGCCGTCCTGCTCGTCGCGTGGCGTGTCGAGCGGGCGCTGGAGCCCGCCGTCGGCGAGGACACGGGGAGGTCGGTGCTGATCGGGTTCGGGCTCGTCTCGCTGGCAGTCGCGATCCCATTCCTCTGGCGTCCGCTCGCGTGGAAGCGTCTCCTCGCCTACTCGAGCCTCGAGCACATGGGCGTGATCGCGCTCGGCGTCGGCTTCGCGACCCCGCTCGCGCTCGCGGGCGTGGCGGTGCACATCGTCGGCCACGCGGTGGCGAAGGCCCTGGGCTTCTACGCGGCCACCCCGCTGCTCGGGCACGAGCCCCGCGCCGCGGGTCACGCGGTCACGGGGATCGCGCGGACGCAACCCGGGCTCGGAGCGACGATGGGAATCTCGCTCGGCACGCTCGCCGGCCTGCCGCCGTCACCGCTGTTCCTGAGCGAGATCCTCGTGATCGCGGGCGGGTTCCAGGCCGGCCGCTCCTGGGCCGCGGCGGGCACCGCGGTCATGCTCGCGCTCGGCTTCGTCGGGCTCGCCCACGCGCTCGTCGAGACGACTGGAGGCCGCGCACGCCGCCGCGACCGGGAAGTCGCCCCTGGCTTGCGGCCGGTCATGGCGCTCGGCGCGGCGTCCACCGTGATCCTCCTGGCTCTCGCCGCCGCCGCCTTCTGGCTCCCGGACACCGACATCGTCGAGGCGCTGGCGCGGGGTATCGGGTGACCGTCCGCGACGACCGCGGGTACCGAACGGCGCTCGAAGCCGCTCTAACGGACGGCTATCGCGCGGCCGGGCTCCACGCCTCGGCGGGCGGGTCGATCGTGCGGGTCGCGCTGCAGGCGCCCGACGGCGCTCTCCGGCTGGAATCGGCCGCCGTCGAGGACGGGGCCGTTCCCACGATCGTCGACCTCGCGCCGTCGCTCGCCTGGGACGAGCGCGAGGCGCACGACCTGCACGGCGTCCTCTTCGACGGGCACGAGCCGCTGCGGCCGCTCGTCGACCACGACCTCGTGCTCGGTCACTGGACCGTGCCGGTGCACGGCGACGACGCATACCAGGTCGCCGTCGGCCCGATCCACGCCGGCGTGATCGAGTCCGGGCACTTCCGCTTTCACGTCGTAGGCGACCGGATCCTCCACCTCGATGCGCGTCTCTTCTACAAGCACCGCGGTCTCGAGCGGGCAGCGGAGGGAAGCACCCTCGCCGAGGGCGCACGCTACGTCGGCCGCGCGTGCGCGGCCTGCGCCGTCGCGAACGGGCTCGCCTACGCGCATGCGTGCGAGGAGAGCCTCGGGCTCGAGCCGACGCCCGAGCTTGCGCGCGTGCGGACGGTCCTGCTCGAGCTCGAACGCGTGTGGAGCCACCTCAACGACATCGCGGCGGTGTGCGCCGGGGTCGGTCTCGCTGCCGGGAACACGTTCTTCGCCGCGCTCACCGAGCGCGCACGGCGCCTCAACGCACGCCTTACCGGCCACCGCTTCCTGTTCGGTGCCGTCGCCGTGGGGGGAAGCTCGCTCGAGCTCGACGCCCCGTCGGTGGCGGCCGCGCGAGAGGAGCTCGAGGGGATCGGGCGTGAGGCTGCACGCGGCTGGCGCGAGCTGCAGTTCAACACCTCGTTCCAGGACCGACTGCCGGGGATCGGCGTCATCGCGGCGGAGGACGTCGAGCGGCTCGGGACCGTCGGTCCGGCGGCGCGCGCCGCCGGCGTCGCGGTCGACACGCGCTCGGCGACGCCGCGGCTCGCGTACGAGGCGTTCGAGCCGCGCGTCCCCGAGCGGCCCGAGGGCGACGTCCGTGCGCGGCTCGAGCAGCGCGCGCTCGAGCTCGAGCAGTCCCTCGACGTGCTGACGACGCTTCTGGACGGCCCGATACAGCCGGCCGCGGCGACACCAGGCTCCGTCGAGTCGATCGTGGGCGCCGCCGTCGTCGAGTCAGCCCGCGGGGCGACGCTCTGCGTCGTCGAACGCGACGGCGGCCGCCTCGAGCGGGTGCGACTGCGCACGGGCTCCTACGCCAACTGGCCCAGCGTCGCGTATGCGGCCGCCGACAACCTACTGCCCGACTTCCCCCTGATCAACAAGAGCTTCGAGCTCTGCTACGCCTGCGCCGACCGCTGATGCTGACGCTGCTGCGAGACCTCCGGCGGCTCCGTCTCGACATCGCGTTGCCGCGACCCGAACGCGGTCGAAGCCTGGCGATTCGTCACGTCGACGCGGGCTCGTGCAACGGATGCGAGCACGAGCTCACGCTGACATCGAGCCCGTACTGCGACCTCCAGCGCTACGGGCTCGGTGTCGTGGCCTCGCCGCGGCACGCGGACGTGCTGCTCGTGACCGGGCCCGTGACGAGAAGGATGCGCGACCCGCTGCTCACGGCGTACCAGTCGATGCCCGAGCCGCGGCTCGTCGCCGCCCTCGGCGACTGTGCCCTCGGCTGCGGCCTGCTCGGCAGCCCGGACGAGCTTGTCGGGCCGGTCGACGCGCTGCTTCCCGTCGACCTTCGGATCCCGGGCTGCCCTCCGACGCCTGAAGGGATCGCCACCGCGTTGCTCGAGCTGGTCGACTGCGCTCGCACGACGTCACGGTGAACCTGCTCTTCGTCGCTCGTTACGACTACCCGTGCATGAATCCCTTGGCTTAGCGTAGGTGGCCGCGGAAGCCGGGTCGAACTCCGGCGCGTTTGGGGCTCGACCATGAAGGGAACCCCTCGACGGTTCCGGGTTTCGACGGCGACTTGCATGGAGGGGGACTGGTTTGTGGGAGCCGGGTCTCCACACCCCAACGGGGAGCGAGGCGCAAGAAACCCGGAGCCCTTATTGCTGAGCTTCCACCCGTTGATAGACGCGCTGCTCAGGGTTAGAGGCGGTCTTTGGCGCCCTGTAGTCGTCCGGAGCATTGTTCGGAATGCGTTTCATCGGCCGCATCGCTGGGAAAAACAGCGTTCCATCGAAACGAAAGGGAGATACATGGGGATCATTGCGTTTGTCATTCTGGGCTTGATCGGCGGCGCGATCGCAAAGGCAATCCTCCCGGGCGACGACCCGGGTGGGTTCATTGTGACCGCGATCATCGGGGTCGTCGGCGCCCTCCTCGGCGGATTTCTCGCCGCCGCGCTGTTCGATGCTGACCCGCTCGACGAGTTCTTCGACATATCGAGCTGGCTGACCGCGATAGTCGGCTCGCTCATCCTGCTCGGTATCTATCGCCTCGTCGTGAATCGAGACCGCGGAGCACTTCGCGCGTGACCTCGAATTCGCTCGGACGCCCCGGCTATCGGGGCGTCCGAGCGACGTGCACGGCTAGTTCTCGACGTCCCCTCGCCAGCCACCGGTCTCGTGAGCGCGAGACTCGATGAACTCCTTGAACGACGCGAGGTCCCCCTTGACCCGACGGCTGTCCATCCCGACGGCGCTTCCGACTGACTCCTTGAGTCCTTCGGGCTCGTAATCCATCTGCACCATCAGCTTGGTGCGGCCCTCGTCGAGCTTGTGAAAGGTCACGACGCCATTTGGACCGTCCTGGTCGAGCGCCTTCCAGGCAACGCGGTGCTCCGGGTGCTGTTCGGTGATCTCCGCGTCCCACTCCTGCTTTGCGCCACCGATCTTCGCGACCCAATGCAAGCGCGTGTCGTCTTTCTGCTCGACACGCTCGACGCCCTCCATGAACTGCGGGAACGACTCGAATTGCGTCCACTGGTTGTAGGCCTTCGAGACTGGAACATCGAGCTCGATCGACTCTTCGATCGTCTTCACGGACACCTCCTGGCTCCCTGAGCCTGGTTCGACAGGTTGCAAGCACACGCCACCGTTCCGAAAGGAGAACGGCCTTATGGCATTCCCGCCGCGGCGAGCCGCAAACACCCATCAGCCCGTGCGCTGCCAAGGCTCGCGAAGGCGCGCGTCGGAAGGCTGTCCCAGCTTCACGCCGGCGGCTCACCGCGGACAGACCCAAGAAGGCGGGTTCCTCGACGCGCCGGGCGGGGCATCCGATGGACCGCCGTCCGTCGGATGCCCCGCCCGCGTCCTCGAGTGCCGGTCAGCCGGCGTTCGGGACGTAGTACGGGTAGACCGCCACGCCCGGCACGAGGTCACCGACATGGTCGACCCAGTACCCGGCGTAGACGAACCCGGGCAGGACGTCGCACGAGGTGCCGAGGCCTGCGTAGAAGATCGCGGGAGTCACGAGGCCCTGCTCGACCAGAAGCACGCCCTGGCTCTCGGTCAGGTTGAGCGCGACGCCCGGGTGCTCGTCGTTTCCGCGGTCGACCAGGCCCTTGGTCGAGCAGTACAGCGACCGGCTCTCCCCCGGGGCCCACGAGGCCGACTCGGTCGGAAGCACCAGAGAGGTCGGTGCGGGGTCGTTCTTCGAGTTGTCCTCGTCGTCCGGCGTTTGCCCTTCGTCCTGGCCCCCGTCGTCGCCGCCGGCCGGGGAAACGTCGCAGGCGCCGAGGTAGTCGCCGTGTTTCAGGTGCGCCTGCACGGCGTTGTCGTCGACGACGAGCGTCGTCGCATCCCCGTCGGGCTTGTGGCAGATCGTGACGGGCGTACTCCCACCGCCGCTGCCGCCCTCGCCGCCGTTGCCGCCCTGGCCACCGTTGCCGCCCTGGCCGGCGCTTCCGCCGTTGCCGCCCTGGCCACCGTCGCCACCGTTGCCGCCTTGGCCGGCGTTGCCGCCCTGGCCACCGTTGCCGCCCTGGCCGGCGCTTCCGCCGTTGCCGCCCTGGCCACCGTTGCCACCGTTGCCGCCTTGGCCGGCGTTGCCGCCCTGGCCACCGTTGCCGCCCTGGCCGGCGTTTCCGCCGTTCCCGCCGTTCCCGCCCTGGCCGGCGTTCCCGCCCTGGCCGGCGTTTCCGCCGTTGCCGCCCTGGCCACCGTTTCCGCCCTGGCTCTGGCCGTTGCCCTTCCCATTCCCGTTGCCGTTCGCAGCGATCGAAGCGGTCGCTCCGAGCAGCATGAGCGCTACGACCGCGAGCAGCGGCACAGCCAGCCTCAGCTTGCTTCCCATGTCCACCCTTCCTTCTTTCAGCTGCGCCCCGGACGTGGAACCGCACGGAGGCGTCAGCGCCGCAGTTGCATCTCACCGCAGTTTGGGAGGCATCGGACGCCGGGCGCCCGTCGGTGGTCTAGGGTCGAACCAGCCACCTAGCCGGGGCATCTGTGCGGCGTGACGCGCGGCACCGCGAGCGTGGCGAGGACAGGCCGTTGCAGCCGGCAGCGATCGCTTCCACCGACGCGCGCTAGGGTCCGGCACATGTCGGACGAGCCGGAGGGCTCCGACGACAGGAGGCAGATGACCGCGTTCACGACACGCCCGGAGCTCCAAGGCACGTTCGGCATGGTCGCCTCGACGCACTGGCTGGCAACGGCTGCCGGCATGGCGGTGCTCGAGCGTGGCGGGAACGCGTTCGACGCGGCCGTCACGACGGGCTTCGTCCTCCAGGTCGTCGAGCCTCACCTGAACGGTCCCGGCGGTGACCTGCCGGCCGTGTTCTGGTCGGCGGAGCGCGGCGAGCCACTCGTGCTGTGCGCGCAAGGAGTCGCGCCCGCCGCGGCGACGATCGAGCGGTACCGCGCCGAGGGCCACGACCTCGTCCCGGGGACGGGGCTGCTCGCCGCGTGTGTCCCCGGCGCGTTCGGCGGCTGGTTGCGGCTGCTCGCGGAGTTCGGCACCTGGAGACTCGCGGACGTCCTCGAGCACGCGATCGGTTACGCAGAGCACGGCTACCCGGTCGTGCCGGGCATCCCGTTCACGATCCGCGCGGCCGAGCCGCTGCTGCGCGGCTGGCCCGGCTCCGCCGCGCTCTACCTGCCGCCGCCCGAGCCCGGGTCGCTGTTTCACAACGCAGCACTCGCGGCCACGTACCGTCGCATCGTCGACGAGTCGCGCGGCGGATCGCGCGAGGACGAGATCGAACGGGCGCGTGTGCTCTTCTACGAGGGCTTCGTCGCCGAGGCGATCGACCGCTTCTCGGGCGCGAACGGTGGGCTGCTCGCGGGCGACGACCTGGCGTCCTGGCGGGCGACCATCGAGGCACCTGCGACCCACGACTTCCGGGACCTGACCGTCTGCAAGACCGGGTCATGGGGCCAGGGGCCGGTCTTCCTCCAGCAGCTCGCACTCCTGGACGGCTTCGACCTCGACCAGCTCTCGGAGGCCGAGTACGTCCACATCGTCGTCGAGTGCGCGAAGCTCGCCTTCGCCGACCGTGAGGCGTTCTACGGCGACCCGTCACGGGTCGACGTCCCGCTCGAGCGGCTGCTGTCCCCGGAGTACAACGCCGAGCGGCGGCGGCTCGTCGGAGACGATGCGTCGGGCGAGCTGCGCCCCGGCGGCGGCCGGCTCCCGACCCTCGTGGCGGCCGACCGCGAGCTGGGTGCCGGGGAGCCGACCCGGGCCGTCGCGAGCGGAGACACGGTGCACCTCGACGTCGCCGACCGCTACGGCAATCTCGTCTCGGCGACGCCGAGTGGCGGCTGGCTGCAGAGCTCACCGCTGATCGAGGAGCTGGGCTGGCCGCTCGGCACCCGCGCGCAGATGTTCTGGCTGGAGGAGGGCCTGCCCTCGTCGCTCGTGCCGCGCACGCGACCGAGGACGACGCTCTCGCCCTCGCTGGCGCTGCGTGACGGCATGCCGTATCTCGCGTTCGGCACCCCCGGCGGCGACCAGCAGGACCAGTGGACGCTGCACGTCTTCCTCCGCCACGTCGTGTTCGGCGACGACCTGCAGGCGGCGATCGACGCGCCGAGCTTCCACACCGACCACTTCCCCTCGTCCTTCCACCCGCGCCAGGCGGAGCCGCGCTCGCTCGCGCTCGAGTCGCGGTGGGGAGGCGTCGCCGACGAGCTGCGCCACCGCGGCCACGACGTCCGAGTGACCGACCCCTGGTCGCTCGGGCGCGTGAGCGCTGTCTCGCGCGGCGCGGACGGCATCCTGCGCGCCGGTGCGAACCCGCGCGGGATGCAGGGCTACGCCGCCGGCCGCTGAGCGGCGTTCCCGTCAGCCGACGGTCAGGACGAGCTTGCCCTGCGTGCGGCCCGTCTCGATTGCCTCGTGCGCGCGCGCCGCGTCTGCGAGAGGGAACGTCGCCGAGACGTGAGGTCGAAGGGCGCCCTCGGCGACGAGCTCTGCGAGCGCCTCCATCCCGAGCCGATCGGGCTCGACGAGGATCCCTTCGAGTCGTACCCGGCCGGCCGCCTGCCCGCGCAGCTCGTCCGCCGCGCCGGTGACGGTGACGAACGTGCCTCCGTCGCGGAGCGTCGAGAGTGCATCCGCGGCCGCCTCGCCGCCGACGAGGTCGAGGACGACGTCGACGTCGTGGATGCGACCCGCGACGGGGCCCGTCGTGTAGTCGACCGCCTCGTCCACCCCGACGGAGGCGAGAAACGCGTGCTTCTCCGCGCGCGCCGTGCCGATCACGTACGCCCCTCGTGCCTTCGCGATCTGCACGGCGAGGTGACCGACGCCGCCCGCGGCCGCCAGGACGAGCACACGGCTCTCCGACCCCACCTCGGCCGTCTCTACCAGGGCCTGCCACGCGGTGAGGCCGGCGAGGGGCAGCGCCGCGGCCTCGACGTCGCCGAGGCCATCAGGGATCCGTGCGAGCTGGCGCGAGGGCGCGGTGACGTACTCGGCGTAGGCCGCGGCCTCGCCCGGGAACCTCGGCATACCGAAGACGCGGTCGCCAGGGGCGAAGCGCGTCACGCCGCGGCCGAGCTCCTCGACGACGCCCGCGACGTCCCAGCCGAGGGTGAACGGAGGCTCCCCGAGGAATCCGCCGCGCGCGCGGACCTTCCAGTCGACGGGGTTCACGCCGGCAGCTGCCACCCGGACGAGCACCTCGGTGGGGCCTGGCTCGGGGCGCGGGACATCGACGAGCTCGAGGACCTCAGGCCCGCCGAGCGAGCGCTGGCGGATCGAGTGCATCGTCCGACGTGGCACAGGTGCTGTATACAGGCCAGGGTCAGCGCCGACCCAGGAGAGGACATGGCCGCCTCCACGGAAACCGCCTCCGCGTTCCCGAGCCCGTACGCGATCGAGACCCCGCCCGGCTGCGAGGGCTGGGAGGAGATGTACCCGTACCACGCGCTCTTCCACGAGGCGCGCCGCGACGCCGATGAGGGCCGGTTCTGGTTCTGGAACTCGATGCACTTCCCGCTGCCCATGCCCGCCTTCGACATGGTTTGCGTCGACAGCCCGTATCAGGCGCTCGGCGTGTGGCAGAACCGGGTCTTCGCGGTGCCGCCGGCGATGGGCATCGACTACCGCGTCGTCAACGGCTACGTCTACATCACAGGCAACCCCGTCACCGATCCGGAGAAGATCGCAGAGCGCGCCGCGTTCTTCCAGAAGCGTGCGGGCTACTACTACGAGAACTGGGACGAGCTCTACGCCAAGTTCAAGACGAAGATGCAGGCGCTGATCGCCGAGATCACCGACCTCCACGTCCCGGACCTGCCGGAGTACGAGCGTGACGAGGTCGCCTTCGAGGACGACCTCAACACGTCGTTCTACGAGGTGCTCGCCGCGTACGACCGGACGCTCCGCTGCCTCGACCTGATGTGGCAGCACCACTTCGAGTTCCTGCTCCTCGGCTACGGCGCGTACATGACCTTCTCGGAGCTCTGCAAGAGCCAGCTGCCGGACATCCCCGACCAACACGTCGCGCAGATGATCGCCGGCATCGACGTGCTTCTCTTCAAGCCGAGCGCCGAGTTGCGCAAGCTGGCGAAGCTCGCGATCGACACGGGCGTGGACGGGGTCTTCGCCGAAGGGCGGACACCGGCCGAGATCGACGCCGAGCTGGCCGAGAGCGAGGCGGGGCGCGCGTGGCTCGAGGCGCTCGAGGGCATCAAGGATCCCTGGTTCAACATGGCGACCGGCGACGGCCTCTACCACTTCTACCGCAGCTGGTACGACGACCCGAGCATCGCCTACGCGTCGGTCGTCGGTCACGTGCGGGCGCTTCGGGACGGGGAGGAGGTCGAGCGCCCGACCGAGGAGCTCGCGCGCGAGCGCGACCGGCTCGCAACGGAGTACAGGGCGCTGCTCGACGAGGAGACGCAGGGTCCGTTCGACGAGCTGCTCGCCCTCTCGCGCACGGTCTTTCCCTACGTCGAGGAGCACAAGTTCTTCTGCGACTACTGGTTCCTGACGCGGTGGTGGAACAAGGTGCGCGAGTTCGGCTCGCTCCTCGCGACGCACGGCTTCCTGGAGGACGCCGAGGACGTCTTCCAGCTCGGTCGGCACGAGGTCGCCCAGGCGCTCGACGAGCTCGTCCTGACGTGGTCGACGGGCGGCGCGCCACTCGGCCCGGCGCACTGGCCCCCGATCGTCGCCCGGCGGAAGGAGCTGCTCGAGCGGCTGGGGAAGTGGACACCGCCGCCTGCGATCGGCGCGACGCCCGAGGCGATCTACGACCCGGCGGTGATCATGCTCTGGGGCGTGACGACGGAGCGCGTCCAGGAGTGGGCGAGCGCGGATGAGGGCGGAGGGCGGCTGACGGGTGCGGCTGCGTCGCCCGGCGTCGTGGAGGGTGTCGCGCGCGTCGTGATCGACGTCGAGGAGATCGCGCGTGTGCGCGAGGGCGAGGTCCTCGTCTGCCCGATCACCTCGCCCGCGTGGGCGCCGATCTTCTCGAACGTCAGGGCGGTTGTCACCGACATCGGCGGGGTCATGTCGCACGCGGCGATCGTCTGCCGCGAGTACGGGCTGCCGGCGGTCGTCGGTACCGGCCGCGCGACGGCGCAGATCCGCACCGGCCAGATGGTCCGCGTCGACGGCTCCAGCGGTGTCGTCACCGTGATCGACACCTGACGAGACGTGTCGGTCGGTCACATCCGCCCGCTCCAGGAGCTGCGGCGCTCCGACGCCTCGGCGTTCGGCGGCAAGAGCGCAAACCTCGGTGAGCTGCTTTCGGCCGCGATTCCCGTCCCGCCCGGGTTTGCCGTCTCCGCAGGCGCCTTCCGGGACTTCGTGGCGGTGACGGGGCTCGGCGGGGCGATCCAAGGCGCCTTGGCGCGGGCGGCGAGCGGCACCGTCGAGGACGGCGCCGCCGCGTCGAAGGCGGTCGGCGAGGCGATGCGCTTTGCGCCACTCCCGGAGGCCGTCCGGGACGAGCTCGCGGAGCGGTACGACGCGCTGGCACGGGAGACCGGCGCGCCGGAGCCGGCCGTCGCCGTTCGGTCGAGCGCGCTCGGAGAGGACGGTGAGGACGCGTCCTTCGCCGGACAGCAGGAGAGCTTCCTGTGGGTCCGGGGACTGGAGCACGTCTGCGACGCGGTGCGCGACTGCTGGGCGAGCCTCTACACGCCCCGCGCGATCGCCTATCGGGCGGCCCGCGGCGGGGGCGGGGAGGAGCCCGCGATGGGCGTCACGGTGCAGGCGATGGTCGACGCTGAGGTCTCGGGCGTGCTCTTCACCTGCAACCCGGTCAGCGGCGACCCGAGCATGGTCGCGATCGAGGCGAGCTGGGGGCTCGGGCTCGCCGTCGTCGGCGGCGAGACGACCCCCGACGACTTCCTCGTCAGCAAGGTCACGGGCGAGGTCGTGCGCCGCACGGTGAACGCCAAGGAGGTCGAATACGTGCCCGATGCCGCCGGTCGCGGGACCGTTCGTGTCGAGGTGCCGGAGGACAGGCGCAGCGAGGCGTGCCTGCACGAGGAGCACCTTGCGGCGCTCGTCGAGATCGCGCGCCGCGTCGAGCGCCACTACGGCGCCCACCAGGACGTGGAGTGGGCGCTCGCGCGCGGCCGCCGGCTTCCCGACGCGCTCCTCGTGCTCCAGGCACGGCCGGTGACGGCCGTCCCGGAGCGGGCACCGAAGCTCTCGGGCTCGGCCCTCTCGCTCGTGCTGAACACGTTCGGAGCAGCGTCGCCGAAGGACGCGAGAGGCTGACGCCCCGATGCCGCTCGACGACGACGACGTCCGCGAGATTCTCCGGCTGATCGACGAGTCGGACGTCGCGGAGTTGCGCGTCGAGACGGACGGCCTTTCCCTCTACGTCCGACGCGGCGAGGTCGCGCCGGAGCCGGAACCGCCGGCGGAGGAGCCGTCGAACGACGGGCTGCACCCGATCGTCGCGCCGATGCTCGGCGTCTTCTACCGCGCCCCGGCGCCCGGCGCGACGCCGTTCGTCGACGTCGGGGCGACGGTCGAGGCGACGACGGTGGTCTGCCTCATCGAGGTGATGAAGATGATGAACGCCGTCCCCGCCGGCGTCGCGGGGACGATCGTGGAGGTCTGCGCGGCGAACGCGGAGGCGGTCGAGTACGGCGCGACGCTCTTCCGGGTGGAGCCCGACCCGTGAGCGGAGTCGTCGAGATCGTCGACACGACGACGCGCGACGGCAACCAGAGTCTCTGGAGCGCCACGGGGCTCACGACGGCCGACATCGTCGCGATCGCGCCGACGATCGACCGGGTCGGTTTTCGTGCGGTGGACTTCACCTCGAGCACGCACATGGCCGTCGCCGTCCGCTTCCACCGCGAGGACCCGTGGGAGCGGCTCCGCCTCGTCCGTGCCGCGATGCCGGAGACGAAGCTGAGCTTCATCACGTCGGGGATGCGCTTCATCACGTGGGTCCCCGCCGACGAGGACGTGATGCGGCTCGCCTTCCGTTGCGTCGCGCGCAACGGGATCCGGCGCTTCCAGGTGGTCGATCCGTCGAACGACCCGGAGCGGCTCCGGCGCGTCGCCGGGCTCGCCCGCCAGGAGGGCGTCGAGGAGATCGTCCTGGGGCTGACGTACTCGATCAGCGAGGTGCACACGCACGCGTAC
>Ga0207657_10005450_pt1 | contig 13282 bp, 15 predicted proteins | sample KBSC33metaG_FD_184316 | JGI IMG/M metagenome (GOLD analysis project Ga0207657, IMG submission 184316) | Corn rhizosphere microbial communities from Kellogg Biological Station, Michigan, USA - KBS C3-3 metaG (SPAdes) (version 2) | ecosystem: Host-associated > Plants > Roots > Rhizosphere > Soil ... | reverse complement strand
AGGTGGCGCCCGAGGGCATGATGCTCAAGCCGAACATGGCGATCGCCGGCAAGAAGAGCGCGAAGAAGGCGGGCGTTCAGGAAGTCGCCGAGAAGACCATCAAACTGTTGAAGAACTGCGTACCAGGCGCTGTACCGGGCATCGCCTTCCTCTCCGGCGGCCAGTCGGACGAGGAAGCCACCGCCCATCTCGACGCCATGAACAAGATCGGCGGCCTGCCGTGGGGCCTGACCTTCTCCTACGGCCGCGCGCTGCAGGCTGCGCCGCAGAAGGCGTGGTCCGGCAAGGCGGAGAACGTCGCCGCCGGCCAGCGGGCCTTCGCCCATCGGGCGAAGATGAACGGGCTCGCTGCACTCGGAAAGTGGCAGGCCGAGCTGGAGAAGAAGGCGGCGTAACCCTTCGCCTCTTCGTCTCGCTTCAATGCAAAGGCCGCGCCCGAAGGCGCGGCCTTTTTCACATCGCGAACGATCAGTCGCAGTCGGTCTTCTTCGTCGTCGACGAGCCGACAATGTTGTCACGATGCACCGTCTTGGTGGTGCAGCCGTCGCCGGTCGTTTCGATCTTCTTGGTGGTCTTCTCGGTGCCGAGCAGACCGCCACGCTCCTTCACCGTCACCGACGCCGCCGGCTGATCATGCTCGACAACGACCGCCGGGTCGCGCTGCTCGATCACGGTGGTTTGAGCGTTCGCCGCCAGCGAAGTGAACGCCGTCGCGGCGAGAACAAGGCCGAGGACATTGAGTTTCATGGTCGCCTCCTCTATTGGAACTCGGAGGGGAAAACACTTGTCCCTCGCCTCCCGTTCCATGGTTCCCACCCCTTCGAGGACACCCGCCCGTGATCGACCTCTACACCTGGACCACGCCCAACGGCCGCAAGGCCTCCATCGCGCTGGAAGAGCTCGGCCTGCCCTACAACGTGCACGCCATCAACATCTCCAAGGACGAGCAGTTCGCGCCGAGCTTTCTCAAGATCGCACCGAACAACCGCATCCCGGCGATCGTCGACACCGAGACCGGGCTATCGCTGATGGAGTCGGGCGCGATCCTCATCTATCTCGCCGACAAGACCGGCAAGCTAATGCCGAAGTCCGGCGAGGGCCGCTACAAGGTGATCGAGTGGCTGATGTGGCAGATGGGCGGCGTCGGGCCGATGCTCGGCCAGGTGCATCATTTCGTGAAATACAACGCGGGCAAGGCGCCCTACGCCGAAGAGCGCTATCTCAAGGAAGCGCACCGCCTCTACAAGGTGCTCAACACACGCCTCGAAGGCCGTGATTTCGTCGCCGACGAATATTCGATCGCCGACATCTCGATCTGGCCTTGGATCTCCCGCTTCGAGTGGCAGACCATCGACATGAAGCAGTACCCGAACGTGAAGCGCTGGTACGAGACCATCGCGGCGCGCCCGGCGGTGCAGCGCGGCTACAAGGTGCCGAAGGATATGGGTCCGATCCCGATGCCGTGAGGCGAAGGGGCAAGCTTGACCAAGACACAAATCGCCGGGCCCTCGCCCGGCGATTTCGCTTTTGCACCGGCCCGCGGCGCCGGACTAACCTCGCACTAACGATTCGCGGCCTATCCGTGCCGTCCGACGCGTTGCGTCCCGTGTTGTCCAACCGCAGCGCAACCACGACCCCGACATGGCCGAACCGCGCGCCCTCTCCCCGACCGACGTCAGCGACCTGGTGCGCCGCGCCGCCGGCCATCACCAGCGCGGTGAGCTTGCCGCCGCCGAAGCGCTGTACGCCGAAGCGCTGCGTCACGCGCCGGACCACTTCGATGCCCTGCATCTCTATGGCGTGCTCAAGCACCAGCGGGGTCAATCAGTCGAGGCCTTGCGGCTGATCGCCGCGGCGCTGCGCGCCAATGCCAGCGTGCCGGCCGCCTATTCCAACTACAGTATCGTGCTGTCGGTGCTGGCGCGGCACGACGAGGCGATGGACGCCTGCGAGCGCGCCATCGCGCTCAAGCCCGACTATGCCGAAGCCTATAATGGCCGCGGCAATGCGCTGCGCGCGCTTAAGCGTGGTGAAGACGCGCTCGCCGATTACGACAGAGCGCTGAACCTGCGTCCTGCCTACCCCGAGGCGCTCAACAACCGCGGCAATGCGCTGACCGAGCTCGGACGTCTCGACGAGGCGCTGGCTGCATACGACCAGGCGCTGGCGCTCAATCCGCTCTATGCCGACGCGCACGTCAATCGCGGCCAATGCCTCGTGGCAATGAAGCGCGACGACGATGCGCTCGCCGCCTTCGACGCGGCGCTCAGAATCGTGCCGCGCCATCCGGTGGCGCTGAAGGAGCGCGGCCACCGTCTCCGCCTACGCGAACGTCTCGCCGAAGCGCTCGCGGCCTACGACGCCGCGCTGGGGGTAACGCCCGACGACCACGAGACGCTTGCCAATCGCGGCGTCGTGCTGCGCGACCTCAAGCGCTATGGCGAGGCCTTCGCCGCCTATGACCGTGCGCTGGCGCTGAAGCCGGACTTCACCGACGCCATCGTCGCCCGCGGCAACGTCTTCTATCAGATGGGCCGTCACGCCGAGGCGCTTGCCGAGTACGATCGCGCGCTCGCGATGGAGCCGGACTTCGCCTACGGCTTCAACAACCGCGGCAACGCCTTGCAGGCGCTCGGCCGCCATGACGAGGCGCTCGCCAGCTTCGAGCGCGCGCTGGCGCTCAAGCCCGGTTACGTCGAGGCGCACAATAATCGCGGCAATGCGCTGATCGAGCTTAATCGCCACGAAGAGGCCCTCGCCGACTACGACGCCGCGATCGCCGCGAAGCCTTTCGCCTTCGCGCTGATCAATCGCGGCAGCGCGCTGCGCTATCTCGGCCGCACCGCCGAGGCGATGGCATGCTTCGATCAGGCGATCGCGCTCGATCCGAAGATGCCGGAGGCGCACTGGAACAAGGCGCTGCTGGCACTCGCGCTCGGCGATTACGAGTCCGGCTTCGCCGGCTATGAGTGGCGTTGGCGCGGCGCGACCGAGCTCAGCCCCCGCGGCTTCGCGCAGCCGCAATGGCAGGGCGAGGACATCGCCGGCAAGACGATCCTGCTCCATGCCGAACAGGGCTACGGCGACTCGATCCAGATGCTTCGCTATCTGCCGCTGATCAAGGCGCGCGGCGCCCGGGTCCTGCTCGAACTGCCTGACAGCCTCATGCCCCTGCTCGGACGCCATGCTGAAGGCGTCGTCGTGTTCAACAAGGGCACCGCCCTGCCGGCCTTCGACCTGCACTGCCCGCTGATGAGCCTGCCGCTCGCCTTCGGCACGCGCATCGATACGGTTCCCGCGGAGGTGCCGTACCTGTTCGCGCCGGCCGAGCGCGTCGCGCGGATGGCTCTGCACCTGCCGCAGACGCGTGCTCGCCGCGTCGGCCTCGTCTGGTCGGGCAAGCCGAGCCACAAGAACGACCACAACCGCTCGATCACCCTGTCGCGGCTGAAGCCGCTGCTGGACGTGCCGGGCACGTCGTTCGTCAGCCTGCAGCGCGAATACCGCGACGCCGATCGCGACGCGCTCGTCGCGCTCCCGATCCTGCGGCTCGACGCCGCCATCACGGACTTCGCCGACACCGCCGCCGCGATTGCCGCGATTGACCTCGTTATCGCCGTTGACACCGCCGTCGCCCATCTCGCCGGCAGCCTCGGCAAGCCGCTCTGGGTGCTGCTCTCTCACGTGCAGGACTGGCGCTGGCTCATCGCGCGCGAGGACAATCCCTGGTACCCGACCGCGCGCCTGTTCCGGCAAGGACCGGATGGCGACTGGGACCCGGTCATTGGACGCGTCGCCGCGGCGCTTGCGGGCTAGCCCGCCGCCCGCTAGGTGGCGGGTGCCGGCTGATCCTGCCGGTCAATTTTCCGCCCGATTGCGCTACCATCCGGGGACCATGGCCTCCCGTCCAAAGCATGCCGATCCGCGGCCGCAGCCGCGCCTTTACCTTGTGACGCCCGCAATCGAGGATGCGGCGGGCTTTGTTGCGCCGCTCGACGCGGCGCTCGATGCCGGCGACGTCGCCGCAGTCATGTTGCGGCTCGCGCCCGCCGACGAGCGGAGCCTGATCAATCGCATCAAGGAGCTCGCGACCGTGGTGCAGCGCCGCGACGCAGCCCTCATCCTCGACAGCCGCGTCGACCTCGTGGCGCGCAGCGGCGCCGACGGCGCCCACCTGACCGGCGTCGATGCATTCGTCGAGGCGCTGCCAACGCTCCGGCCCGAGCGCATCGCCGGCTGCGGCGGCCTCGACACCCGTCATGACGCCATGCGCGCCGCCGAACAGGGCGCGGACTACATCATGTTCGGCGAGCCGGACGCGCACGGCCACCGCTCGGCGTTCGATCTGATCGAGGAGCGCGTCGCCTGGTGGGCGGAGGTGTTCGAGGCGCCCTGCGTCGCCTACGCCGCAGGCCTCGAGGACGTGGCGCCACTCGTTGCCGCCGGCGCCGACTTCATCGCGCTCGGCGATTGGCTGTGGCGCGATCCAACCGCGAATGTCGCCGCCGCCATGCGCGACCTGCGCCTGCCCGAGGGCGCGTCATGAAGCGCGCGGCCGCCCTCGCCGGTCTCATGATCGCGCTCGCACAGCCTGCGCTGGCGCAGCCGGCGAAGGCGCCCCCGCCAGCACCCTCGCCTGGCGCGCAGCCGCAGCCGCAGCCGGCAGTGGACCTGGCCTATGGCGCCTACGAGCGCGGCTTCTTTCTCACCGCCTTCAACGAGGCGACCAAGCTCGCCGCGCAGAACGATGCGGCGGCGATGACGCTGCTCGGCGAGCTCTATTCGCAGGGGCTCGGCGTACCCCTGGACGATGTGAAGGCCGCGCAATGGTACAAGCTCGGCGCTGAGCATGGCGATCCCAACGCCATGTTCAGCCTGGCGATGTTCAACATCGCCGGCCGCGGCGGCCTCTCCGACCATGCGCAGGCGGTCAAGCTGCTCGAGCAAGCGGCGAAGCTCGGCCACGTCCTGGCCGCTTACGACCTCGGACTGCTCTGCCTCGACGGGCGTGACGTGCCGCAGGATTTCGGACGCGCCGCCGCGCTATTCGAGAATGCCGCGCAGGCCGGCAGCCCGGAGGCCCAGTACGCGCTTGCCACCCTGTATAAGGAAGGCCGCGGCGTCCCCAAGGACCTGACGAAGGCGGCCAGCCTGCTGGCCAGCGCGTCGGTCGGCGGCAATGTCGATGCCATGGTCGAGTTCGCCATCGCCCAGTTCAACGGCACCGGCACGACCAAGAATGAGGCGGCTGCCGCGCAGATCTTCAAGAAGGCGGCGGAGCGCGGCAGCCCGATCGCGCAGGACCGCCTGGCCCGCATCCTGATGGCCGGTCGCGGCATGCCCGCCGACCCGACAGCGGCACTCAAATGGCACATCGTCGCCAAGGCAGGAGGCGCCAGCGATCCGGACCTCGATGTCTTCGCCACCAAGCAGCCGCAGGCGGTCCGCGACGCCGCGCAGAAGGCGGCCGACAAGTGGATGTCGACGCTCAAGGCACCGCGCCCTTGACGGCAGCGCCCGCCACAGGCAGACCGCAGCCGCCATGCCCGCCTATTCCGCACTGCTCAACGTGATGATCGCCGCCGCCCGCAAGGCGGGGCGCGCCCTCAAACGCGATTTCGGCGAGGTCGAGAAGCTCCAAGTCTCGATGAAGGGGCCGGCGAATTTCGTCTCCGCCGCTGACCGGCGCGCCGAGGAGACGCTCTACGCCGAACTGTCCAGGTCGCGGCCGGGCTACGGCTTCCTCGGCGAGGAAGGCGGCGTGCGCGAGGGCGCCGATAAGACCCATACCTGGATCGTCGATCCGCTCGACGGCACCACGAACTTCCTGCACGGCATCCCGCAGTTCTGCATCTCCATCGGGCTCGAACGCGAGGGCACGGTGGTCGCCGGGGTCATCTACAATCCGGCCAACGAGGAGCTATTCGTCGCCGAGCGCGGCAAGGGCGCCTTCCTCAACGACCAGCGCATCCGCGTCGCCGCGCGCAAGCGCCTCGCCGATGCCGTGGTTGCATGCGGATTGCCCCACCTCGGGCGTCCCAACATCGCGCTCGGCCAGCGCGAGACGGCGGCCGTGCAGGAGAAGGTCGCAGGCCTAAGGCGCTTTGGCGCCGCCGCGCTCGACCTCGCCTGGGTCGCCGCCGGGCGGCTCGACGGCTACTGGGAACGCGACATCCAGCCGTGGGACATGGCGGCCGGGCTGCTGATGGTGCGCGAGGCCGGCGGATACGTCTCCGACTGCGACGGCGCCGACGAGATGATGGCCAAGCGCAACGTTCTCGCCGGCAATGAGACCATGCAGAAGGAACTGCTGCGGGTTCTCAAGGAGGCCTGAGCCTGCCGCCCCTCGCCTTTCGTGGGAGGTGCTCGCGCCGCCCCCGCATCCCTTACCGACGCATTTTCAACTCAATCGGCGGTTTTACACTCTGGGTCTGGTGCCGGACGCTATGGCCTTGTCGCGCGTCTGTGCCATTATCGATTCGCCGATCCGAGCGAGCATTTTTCGTCCATGGCCAAAAAAGACATCGACCCGCTCAAGCTATCCTCCCCCCGCATCTTCCTGTTCCGGATGATGGTCTTCATCGTTTTGGGTGGGCTGGTCGCCTTCCTGCTGCATAAGCAGATCCAGGTCGCCTACATGGCCAATCCGGGGCTCAACACGTTGATCCTGGGCGTGCTGGCCATCGGTATCGTGCTGGCCTTCCGCCAGGTGATCCGCCTCTACCCCGAAATCTCCTGGGTCAACAATTTCCGCCTCGCCGACCCCGGTCTGGCGGTCGAGCGCCCGCCAGTGCTGCTGGCGCCGATGGCGGCGATCCTCGGCTCCCGCGTCGGCCGCATGGCCATCTCGGCGCAGATGATGCGCGGCATCCTCGACTCGATCGCCACCCGCCTCGACGAGGCGCGCGACATCGGCCGCTACATGACCGGCCTCCTGGTCTTCCTCGGCCTGCTCGGTACCTTCTGGGGCCTGATCGAGACCGTCGGCTCGGTCGGTGGCGTCATCCAGAACCTGAAGACCGGCGGCGACGCCGGCACCATGTTCGACTCGCTGCGCGAGGGTCTCGCCGCGCCGCTCTCCGGCATGGGCATCTCGTTCTCGTCCTCGCTGTTCGGCCTCGCCGGCTCGCTCGTGCTCGGCTTCCTCGATCTGCAATCGAGCCAAGCGCAGAACCGCTTCTACACGGAACTGGAAGACTGGCTGTCGACCACCGTCTACGACCACGCCCCCGAGGCCGGCGCCGGCGTCGCCGTGACCGGCGAAATGAACTCGGCGATCGAGCGCCTGCGCGCGGCGATCGACCAGACCGGCAGCGGCAAGGCCGCCTCGACCGCGATGGTCAATCTCGCCGAAGCGATCCAGGGCCTCGTGCACCATATGCGCAACGAGCAGCAGATGATCCGCGATTGGGTCGACGGCCAGGCCGAGCAGCAGCGGGAGATCAAGCGGCTCCTGGAGATCATGGTGCGCGAGAGCGTGAACCGGTGATCGTCTCGCCGCCCGCTTGCGCGGACCTGAGTACGAGAGAGTAACACCACATGCCGCTCGCACGACGCCGCGGTGAAAGCGGCATGAATTACTGGCCGGGCTTCGTCGACGCGCTGTCGACGTTGATCCTCGGCATCATATTCCTGCTCACCGTGTTCGTCGTGGTGCAGTTCTATCTGCAACAGGAAGTCGCCGGCAAGGACACCGCGCTGACCCGCCTCAACGCGCAGATCGCCGAACTCACGAGTCTCCTGTCGCTGGAGAAAGCCGGCAAGTCCGATCTCGAAAGTCAGCTCGCCGCGCTGCGCGCCACCCTCGCCTCGACCGAAAGCGAGCGCGACAAGCTCAAGTCCGCGGCCGACTCCTCCGGGTCCAATGCCGCGGCCGCGCAGGGCCAGGTGATCCAGCTCGGCACCGCGCTCGAGGGCGAGAAGAAGATCTCCGCTGGCGCGCTGGCGCAGGTCGAGGCGCTCAACCAGCAGATCGCCGCGCTGCGCCGCCAGCTCGCCGCGATCGAGCAGGCCCTCGACGCATCCGAGCAGAAGAACAAGGAATCGCAGAGCCGCATCACCGAGCTCGGTCAGCGCCTGAACGTTGCGCTGGCGCAGAAAGTGCAGGAATTGTCGCGCTACCGCTCCGACTTCTTCGGCAAGCTGCGGGAAATCCTCGGCAACCGTCCGGACGTGCGCATCGTCGGCGACCGCTTCGTGCTGCAGTCGGAATTGTTCTTCGACACCGGCAAAGCCGACCTCCTGCCCGCGGCGACCGCCGAACTCGACAAGATGGCGACCGCACTGGTCGGTCTCGAGCAGCAGATCCCGAAGGACATTCCGTGGGTGCTGCGCGTCGACGGCCACACCGACGTGCGCCCCGTCACCGGCGGCCAGTTCAAGTCGAATTGGGGCCTGTCCTCGGCCCGCGCCATTGCCGTCGTGCAGTATCTCGTAGCCAAGGGCGTCAGCCCGCAGCGGCTGGTCGCCGCCGGGTTCGGCGAATATCAGCCGATCGATCCGGGCACCACCGAGGACGCGTATCGCAAGAACCGCCGCATCGAGTTCAAGCTGACGGAGCGGTGACCGGCTTATGGCCGTCTATGTCGATCAGGCGATCTGGGCGCGGCACGGGCGCAAGTGGTGCCACCTCGTCGCCGACGAGATCGACGAGCTGCACCGCTTCGCAAGTATGCTCGGCCTGCATCGCTCGTCCTATCAGGGCCCGCCGAAAACGGCCTCGCCGCATTATGATCTGACCTCGTATGAGCGGCAGCGGGCTATCGCCTATGGCGCCACTGCCTGCGACCGCACGGCTGTGGTCATGATCGTGCGCAAATTACGTCGGCAGGCAGCGCAGGTCGCACTCGTATGCAGCTGACACTGCGCCCCTACACACCGGCCGATGAGGATGCCGCGATCGAGCTCTGGCGACGCACCTGGGCGCAGCATTATCCGCACATCGACTTCAATGCGCGGGTCGCCTGGTGGCGCGAGCGCTGGCGGCAGGAACTGATCCCGGTCGCGCATGTGACGCTGGCAGAGGTGGACGGCACGCTCGCCGGCTTCGTCACCGTCGACGACAAGACGATGTATCTCGACCAGATCGTCGTGGCGCCGGAGTTCTGGGGCTCGGACGTCGCGCGCGCGCTGGTCGACGAGGCCAAGCGCCTGTCGCCGGGCGGACTCGATCTCCTCGTCAACAAGGACAATGCCCGCGCCATCCGCTTCTACGAGAAGCACGGCTTCGCTTATGCCGGCGAGGACAAGAACCCGGTGTCGGGCATTGCGGTGAACCGGATGGCGTGGCGGCCTTAGCGTTCCGCCAGCGCCAGTTTCACCCCAAGCAGCACGAAGGCGCCGGCAAAGGCGCGGCGCATCCAGGCCATCACGCGCGGCCGCGAGATGACATGCGCTCGCACCGCCGCGGCAAACATCCCGTAGCCGACGAAGACGATGAAGGTCAGGGCCATAAACACGCCGCTCAATTCGAGCATGCGCGGCAACGGATGCGCCTCGTTTGTGTTGATGAACTGCGGCAGGAAGGCGAGGAAGAAGATGGATAGCTTCGGATTGAGGATGTTGACGAGGATAGCCGAGACGATGACGTCACGCGACGATTTCGCCCGCGTATCGGTCTCGACCTTCAGCGTACCGTGCTCCTTCAGCGTCATCCACGCCATGTAGATCAGGTAGGCGACGCCGAGCACCTTCAGCGTCTGGAAAGCGAGCGCGCTCGTATGCAGCACGGCGGCTAAGCCCAGCACGGCGGCGGCGATGTGCGGCACGATGCCGAGCGTGCAGCCGAAGGCGGCGACGATGCTGGCGCGGCGGCCGCGCGACAGGCCGGCGGCGAGCGTGAAGAGAACGCCTGTGCCGGGCGAGACGATGACGATCAGCGAGGTCAGCAGGAAATCGAGGCTCATAAGGGCGGCCTTCCAGGATGCGGCCCGATGTTAGCCGCTTCCTGACCGCTCGCCCACCCGCCTCACCGCGCGGCGGCGAGGCTCTCGGCGAGCTTGGCGTCGAAGGATTTGGAATCGACCTTCAGGTAAGCGAGCTTTTCTTCGGCGATGACCACCGCCTCGGCGACGCCGGGCACCTGGCGCAGCCGTGCGGCCAAGGTTGCGGCATCGGCGCCCTCGCCAATGGCGACGAGCCGCGTCGTGAGGTAACTGGGCTGCCTCATGGTCGCGGCCGCGAGCAGCCAGGCGAGCGCGATCGCCGCCGTCAGCGCGAACACCGCCGACGTGCCGCCATGCTGATTGGCCCAGCCTCCGATGACGCCGCCGGCGAAGATGCCGAGGAATTGCAGGCTCGAGTAGAGGCCCATCGCCGTACCCTTGGCGTCGGGCGGCGCCGTCTTGGTAATCAGCGACGGCAGGCTCGCCTCCATCACGTTGAAGGCGGAGAAGAACACGACCAGCGCCAGCAGGAGCACCGTGAGGTTCCCGGAGCCGGCATAGAGCATCGCCTGACTCACGACGAGCGCGGCGACGCAGGCGATGAACACGCCTTTCATGCGGCGATGCTTCTCGGCGACGACGATCGCCGGCACCATCACCACGACCGAGATCACCAGCACCGGCAGGTAGACCATCCAGTCGCTCGTGCTCGAGAGGCCGAGCGTTGCGCGCAACAAGCCCGGCACGACGAGGAAGCTCGCGGTCAGCATGGCATGCAGCGCGAAGATGCCGAAGTTGAGCCGCAAGAGCTCGCCGTTGCGCAGCACGGAGCCGATCATGCCGGGTACCGTCTCGGCGTCACGATGCACGCGCACGGTGCGCGGCCGCGGTACGACGAATTCAGTGATGGCGATGCCGGCAATCGCGAGCGCCACCATCAGCCAGAAGATGCCGCGCACGCCGACGACCGCCGCGACGAGCGGGCCGGCGACAAGCGCGATCATGAACGAGGCGCCGATGGTGATGCCGACGGTGGCAAGCGCCTTGGTGCGGTTCTCCTCAGTGGTGAGGTCGGCGACCAGCGCCAGGATGACCGAGCCAACGGCGCCGGCGCCTTGGAGCGCGCGGCCGACGATGACGCCGCCGATCGAGGTCGACATGGCGGCCACCGCACTCCCGACGGCGAACAGGACGAGGCCGGCGACGATCATCACCTTGCGGCCGACGCGGTCGGACAAAAGGCCGAACGGGATCTGGAGGAGGCCTTGCGTGAGCCCGTAAATGCCGAGCGCCTCACCGACCAGATAGGGCGTCGCGCCCGAGAGACCGTCGGCGTAGGCCGCAAATACCGGATAGATCATGAACAGGCCGAGCAGCCTGACGGAGAACACCGCCGCGAGCGAGGCGGCTGCCCTAAATTCCTGACGATGCATGGCAATTTCCCAGACCGGAGAGTTCCCGGCCGGGGTTTGACGCCTTTCTGGAAACGCGCCCCCGCGGCGTCACCCCTTAGAGCGGACAATGCCCCGGGGCTTTGCGCCCGGTCAATTGCGGCACCTTGCCCGGGGCGGCGGCCTCCTGTATAGACCGCGCAAATTCAGCCCAAATGAGGCGTCTCGAGGCGCCGGAACTTGCCAGCGACTGGACGCTAAGCCCATGAAAACCGACATCCATCCCGACTATCACACCATCAAGGTCGTCATGACCGATGGCTCCGAGTTCACCACCCGCACCACCTGGGGCAAGGAAGGCGACGTCCTCAACCTGGACATCGACCCGAAGTCGCACCCGGCCTGGACCGGCGGCCAGCAGCAGATCATGGACCGCGGCGGCCGCGTGTCGCGCTTCCAGAAGAAGTTCTCGGGCTTCCTCGACAAGGCCGGCAAGAAGTAAGCCGCCAGTCCTCGGAAATGAAAAAGCCCCGGTCTCGTCCGGGGCTTTTTGCTTTTCAGGGCAAGCGCGAAGTCAGGCCTGCTCAGCCTCGAATGCGGCCTTCAAAAGCCCGAGCTGGTGCTCGACCGGATTGATCGACGGCGAGTCCGTGTCGACGACACGATTGTGGATGGTCGCATCGAGCCGCCGCACCTGGCTCTGCAGCGACACCGAGCGCTCGATCAGCGCCTTCAGAGGCTCCGGCAATAGCGGCAGATTGTTGGCATCGTGCGTGTCGGTCGCCGACAGCTTGACCTTGGTCTTTTCCTTGTTGGCCTGGGCGAGCGACATCTCGCCCTCCTTCACGGCGCGATGCAGGAGCAGCCACGAAGCGAGCTGCATCAGGCGGGTGGTCAGCCGCATGCTCTCGGTCGCGTAGGCGAGCGCGGCAGCGCGCGCGAGCTTCTTGGATTCCTGGCGCCCCGGGCCGTCGAGATAGGTTGCGGTCTCCTCGACCAGCGCCATGCCGCTGCGGAAGAGCTCGGCGAAGGCCTGGCTGTTAGCGAGCCGCTCGCCGAAGGACACCGGACGGTTGTCGCTCACCAAAGACTTCTCGGACATGACGCAACGCCTCTACAAACGCAACCAGGGCGACGCGCCCTTAACGATTGAGTAAGCATGGCGCGTCGCGGCCTGCTCGTCCAGACGGAGCGCCCGTAAAGCTTTCGGGATGGTTGCCGCGACCGGCGAAAGACGGCCTTATCCCCCGACTTGCCCCAAAACGGGACAAAAAAAGGAGCCGCCGTTGCCGGCGGCTCAAAGTGATAAACAGGGAGGCGTCAAACAGAGTGGACAGGAGCCACTCAAGTCCATGAAGATGGACACGTAAGTAATGATCTCGAAAGCTTAACCGGTCCTTAAAAACGCGCGGCTGGTGCAATTTAAATTTTCGCGCCGAAATGCCCCTCAACGCTTGAAGAATTGATCGGCAGCGGCGCGGGTGACGCGCTTTTTGGTCATATCCGCCTCGAGCCGCGCGATCTCCTCCTTCAGGAGCGAAACGCGCCCCGCAAGCTCCTCGACCGAGAGCAGGGTCAGGTCCTGGCCGATCTCGTGCACGACCTTCTTCTTCGGCCTGTCGTCCTCGTCCATCGCCGGCATCATCGAACCTCCCTCGAAGACCGGGCCAAACCTAAGGCCGCCCGTTCGTGTTGTCACACCGCCCGCCGCCCCCTAAACAGGGCCGCACTCAGCCCGCGTCACGAGGTTCCCATGAGCACGCTCCCGACCCGCATGACCGCCATCGGCATCAAGGCGCCCGGCGGACCGGACGTGCTCGTACCCGAGGAGCGGGCGGTGCCCACGCCCGGCGAAGGCGAACTGCTGATCCGCGTGCGCGCCGCCGGCGTCAATCGGCCCGACGTGATGCAGCGCAAGGGCCTCTACCCGCCGCCGAAGGACGCATCCGATATTCCCGGCCTCGAGATTGCCGGCGAGATCGCAGCCTGCGGGCCCGCGATCAAGCG
>Ga0207657_10005449_pt1 | contig 13283 bp, 14 predicted proteins | sample KBSC33metaG_FD_184316 | JGI IMG/M metagenome (GOLD analysis project Ga0207657, IMG submission 184316) | Corn rhizosphere microbial communities from Kellogg Biological Station, Michigan, USA - KBS C3-3 metaG (SPAdes) (version 2) | ecosystem: Host-associated > Plants > Roots > Rhizosphere > Soil ... | reverse complement strand
CGAGTCGGTCTGCGACGAGACGGCGAACGCGATCCGCGACGGGACGTTCGCCTTGATCATGCCGGTGATCACGTCGACCGACGGCCGCTGCGTCGCGAGAACGAGGTGGATGCCGACCGCGCGCGACTTCTGCGCGAGGCGGATGATCGAGTCCTCCACCTCCTGCGGGCTCACCATCATCAGGTCGGCGAGCTCGTCGATCACGACGAGCAGGTACGGCAGCTCCTCCTCCCCGCGCTTGCGAAACGCGCGGTTCGCTTCCGGCAGGTTGCGCGCACGCACCTGCGAGAGCCGCTCGTAGCGGCGCTCCATCTCCGTGACGACGTTGAGCAGCACCGCGCTTGCTTCCTTCGGGCTCGACACGACCGGTGTCAGCAGGTGCGGGATCGACTCGTAGTAGTTGAGCTCGATCCGCTTCGGATCGATCAGGATCAGCCGCGCTTCGTCCGGTGTCGCACGCAGCAGGATCGAGGTGAGAATCGTGTTGATGCAGCCCGACTTACCCGAGCCGGTCGTGCCGGCGATCAGGATGTGCGGCATGCGGGCGAGGTCGGCCCACACCGATGCGCCGGAGATGTCCTTGCCGAGCCACACGGACAGCGGGCTCGCGCTCTGCGGCAGGTCGTCGTAGATGTCGCCGAGCGTGACGAGGTTGGGGCTGAGGTTCGGAACCTCGACGCCGACCGCCTGCTTGCCGGGAATCGGCGCCAGGATGCGGATCTCGGTCGTCGCCAGGGCGTAGCTGAGGTCGTCCTTCAGGTTCGCGACCTTGCCGACCTTCGTGCCCGGTGCAAGCTGCAGCTCGTAGCGCGTGACGCGCGGGCCCGAGATCGTGCCGATCACGGTCGCCTCGACGCCGAAGTGCGCGAGGCACGTGACGAGCGCTTCGGCGACGCGCTGGCTCGCCTCGCCGTTCGGCCCTGCACCGGGCTTCGACTTCTTGAGGAGCGTGCGCTCGGGAAGCTGGTACTCGCCGACCCGCGCGAGCGTCGGGAAGAGCTGCTCCTGCGACTCGTGCACGTCGTCCCCGCTGTCGTTCTCCTCGGTCGCCGCGTCGTAGAGGACGGGCGAAGGGCCGACCGAGACGGAATCGGAGACGAGATCCGGGTAGTCGTGCTTCACGTCGACGGGCGGATGGAACGCCTCCTCGCGTGCGGGATACCCGACCTCGTCGTCATCGCCGAAGTCGGCCAGCGCCGATGCCATGCTGCGGGCGCGGGTGTGCGCGAGATGCACCACGTGACCGGTGCGCCGGAGCACGGCGCCGACCGATGTGCCGGTCAGGAACGTGACGCCGGCGATCGTCAGAAGCACGCCGAGGATCGTCGCGCCCGTCGTGCCGAGGCCGGTGGCGACCACGCGCTCGAGTCCGTCTCCGACGGCGCCGCCGTTCGCGTCGCCGAGCGTCAGCAGCAGCCCGGTGATCGCGACGCCGAGGCCGACCCGGAACGGCCGCACGTCGACGAGGGCGCTGCGCGTGACGATGAGCACGCCGAGCGGGACGAGGACGAGCGGTGCCAGGTACGCGGCGGCGCCGACGGCTGCCTTCACGGCCTGCGCGACCGGCCCACCGCTGAACCCGAACCACAAGACGGCGCCGATGAAGACGCCCGCGCCGACGAGCCCGAGCCCGACGAGCTCGGGATGCGGCTTCGGGATGTGGAACTCGCCGCGCGGCTTCCTGGCGCGGCGCTTCTTGACGCGGCTGGGCGTTTTCGGGGACGTGCGGTGGGGCCGCTTCTTGCGCGCCATGGCGAGGCACTTCGCCCCGCCGAGGCTCACTCCTCCCGCTCGAACGCGGCGGTGAGCATCCCGAAGTAGGTCGGCGCCTCGTACGAGATCAGCTCGGCTCGGAAACCGTCGCCGAGCGCACCGTGGAGCATCAGCATCTGCCAGAGGCTGTCGGCGAGCGCGTCGGCGGCCCGCTGCGGGTCCCAGTCCGCGAGCTCGCGGAGCGCGTTTCGGCGCACGACGTCCTGGACGTCGTCGTCGTACGGAGCTGAGTGCTCGCTGAAGCCGTACGGGCCGTCGGTCGTGTGCCCGTGCCCGTGATCGGCGCTCGCGATGAACGCGACCGCCCTGTCGCCGGTCGCGAGAGCGAGTGCCTCGCCGGCGAGGACGTGATCCTGGTTCGAGAGTGCACGGCAGGGTGTGACGATCACTGCGGGGATGCGAAGAAACGTGAGCGGGATGCCGGCGCCCCAGTCGATCGGCATGGTCGAGCCGCCCGAGGCGACCGTCCCGAACGTGAGGCCGAGCGCCGGCAGCCCGGCCGCCTGCAGCGCGGTGACGCACGCGTCCGCGAGCTCCGGATCGCCGTCGCCCTCGTACAGGTGCGACGCGTCGACGAACTGGTTTGGGTGCTCGGTGAGGCGCGACGAGCGCACGACGCCGAAGTGGCCGTCGAGCAGCGTCCCGTGCGGCGTCGCGAGGATCGCGACCTCGGCGCGGCTCGCCTCGAGTCGGCGCGCGAGCTCGTGCATGCCGTTCGCCGTCGGCCCGTCCGGCTGCTCGTAGACCGGGTTGCCGTGCGGCGCGATCGCGCCGAAGACGATCATCCGAGGGAGCTGATGCGTTCGACGATCAGCTCGGCGAACCGGGGGCCGTCGATGTCGAGCCCCACCTTCGCGTTCGGCGCGCCGAAGTGCTCCCGCCCGCGCCAGTCGACGTTCGTCCGCCCCCAGCTCGGGCCCGTCGTGCAGTCGACCTCGATGTACGCGTCGTGCACGACCATCAGCGTCGGGTCGATCAGGTGCGCGATGCACACCGGGTCGTGCATCGGCGAGCCGTCGAGATCGGTGTAGCGGCGCTTGTGGAAGCGCGCGTAGAAGTCCATCAGCTCCGCCACGACCTTCCCGACGCGTCCCGCGCCGCGCATTCGCTCAGTGTGCTCGTCCTTGATCAGCGCGCGGTGCGTGACGTCGAGCCCGACCATGGTCGTGTCGAGCCCCTCCTCGAACACGCGCTGCGCCGCTTCGGGATCGGCCCAGATGTTGAACTCGGCGGCAGGCGTGCGATTGCCTTCGCCGACCGCGCCGCCCATCAGGACGATCCGCTCCGGTCGCGCGTCGGCGTGTGTCGCGAACAGCAGGCCGACGTTCGTCAGCGGCCCGGTCGCGACGAGCGTCGATTTGTCCACGTCTCGGTACACCTGCGCGAGGAACTCCACCGCGTGCTCAGGCTGTGCGCTCTGCGAGGGTTGCGGCAGGTCCGGCCCGTCGAGGCCCGACTCGCCGTGCACGTGTGCGGCGACGTCGCGATGCCTGACGAACGGCGCGTCCGCCCCCGCGTACACCGGTATGTCGGCGCGGCCGGCGAGCTCGAGCACGCGCAGCGCGTTGTTGGTCGTCTTGTCGAGCGTCTGGTTCCCGGAGACGGTCGTCACCGCGCGCAGGTCGACCTCGGGGGAAGCGAGTGCCAGGAGGATCGCGATCGCGTCGTCGTGGCCGGGATCGCAGTCGAGGATGATCGGAGTCGGAGTCATGCGGCGAGTATTGCTGTGAGGTCGTCTGCGGTGGGGAGCGAAGGTTGTGCGCCGAAGCGCGAGGCGGCGACGGCACCGGCAGCGCAGGCGCGCGTGAGGGCGTCGCTCCGGTCGCGCCCCTCGAGCAGCGAGACGACAAGGCACGCGGCGAACGCGTCACCGGCCGCGGTGCCGTCGACGGCGTCGACACGGGGCGGCTGCGCGCGCGCGACTTCGGCTCCGTCCTCGAAGAGCGCCGCACCCTCCGCTCCGTACGTGACCGCGACGAGCTTCCCTCGGGACACGACCTCGTGCTCCAGGCTGTTCACGATCAGCAGGTCCGGCTCGAGCTCGATGGGCCGCGCGGGTGCGGCGTTCAGGGCGAAGAAGGACGCGCCTTGCGCAGCTGCGCGGACGACGTCGTCCGGCACCTCGAGCTGGCACAGCACGGCGCCGCCGGGTGAGCTGGGTCGCACGTGCGCGTTGGCGCCGGGAACGACCACGATCTGGTTCTCGCCCGCGTCGTCGACGAGGATCAGCGCGATCCCCGTCGTGCCGGTGCGCGTCAGGTCGAGCTGGACGCCCGCGTCGCGCAGCCCGACGAGCGCCTCGTCGGCGAGCAGGTCGTCGCCGACCGCGCCGATCATTCGCACGCGGGCACCGAGCCTGGCGGCGGCGACCGCCTGGTTCGCCCCCTTCCCGCCGGGGACGCGGACGAAGTCGTGCCCGGTAACCGTCTCCCCCGCCCGCGGCAAGAGCTCGACGCGCGCGACGAGGTCGAGGTTGATCGAACCGACGACTGTGAGCTCGACTGCCATGCGTGAGAGCCTAGGGGTGTCTGACACCTTCTGGTATCAGACACCCGTTCGGTCCGCTGCGCCCGCGTCCGGACCCTGACACGCGATACCGCTCTGTTCGAGAAAATGCGGAATCGACTTGGAGGTGCCGGCTGTATTACTTCCTCGTTACCGAGCTCCCTGGCCCTGGTTGGGATACGTCGCGGCCGCGCCGAGAGCAAGAGGGGTGGGGCGAGCACGTTGCGTTCATCGACAGCCTCGTCGCAGAAGGCGTACTCGTTCTTGGCGGCCCGGTCGGAGACACCGACTTCGGCCCGGCGTTGCTCGTCTTCGCCGCCGAAAGCGAAAGCGAGGTGCACGGTTACCTCTCCGGCGACCCGTGGTTGAACACGATTCTGCGGGTCGACTCTGTCCAGCGCTGGTCGATCTGGATCGGATCGCTAGCCGACTAGCAGTGGTTCGGGATCACGGAGCTAGTGCCGCGGCGGGGAGAGGGCGGCTCCCGTCCCTTCACACGAGGTGCTTCTTCAGCAGTGTGATTTGGGCGTGCCTGGTGTGCGTGTTGCCCTGCTCATCCTCGGTCTCCCAGGAGTCTTCCTCGTGCCCGCAGACTGAATATCCGAGTCGCTCGTAGATGCTCCGCGCACGGTCGTTGTCGAGTTCAACTCCGAGCATGGCAACGGACAAACCCCGTTTCCTGATCCGGTCTTCTGCCACGCTGATGAGCCGTCTCGCGATGCCCAGGCCCTGGAGGCTGGGGAGCGTCGCCAGTTGGAACATCGTGCCGGCGCCCTCGTGCAGTGTGTAGTCGATTCCGCCTTTGGCCACGGGCGCGCCACCGGGTGCTCTGACTGCCAGGTACTCCACCTCGCCGCCTGCGGCGCGCGTCAGTTGACCTTCGACGTTCCGCAGATGGCTCGGAGTGCCAGACCACGCGATGTGCGGCAAGTCCCCAATCACAAGGTCGTCAACCTGAAGTGCTTCAGGTCCGGTTTGGTCGATGAGGTCGCGGGTCTCACGCTCAGTCTTCGCGAGGGACCACGAAGCTTCAGGCACGGCTCCGTCTCCCATCGAGCAATCGTCTCGCCCGCGCCGACGCCGCCACGACGACGACCACGGCGAACTCGAGGATCCTCACGAGCCCAACTTAGAAAAGACGCGGCTACGCCGCAATGGCGCGCAGGTCGTCCAGCGCGCAGCCGAGCAGGTTCTCGCGCAGGTCGAACAAGCCGGCCCAGAGTGAGCTCGCGTCGACCGACGACTGCCACCGCACCGTGGAGGCAAGGCCTTCCAGCGCGCGCACGAAGACCGCGAGCTCCAGGTACGCCTGAGCGACCCGGTGCGGAGCGACCTTCACGCCGGCGCGGTCGAGGACCGGCGCCCAGTCGACGAGCTCGCCCGGGCCGGGCTCGCCGAACCACGACCGGCCCTCTGCCTGGTCGGCTTCGAGCTCGAGCAGGTACCGGCCGAGCGGCGTCTCGAGCCCGGCGAGCGCCGTCTCGACGCGATCGGCGGCGCGCCGGAGCGCCGCCTGACGCCGGCCCGCCGTTCCCGGCTCCGCCTCGCCGCGCGCCCACCGCTCGAGCAGCCGGCAGAACGCGAGCGAAGACACCTCGAGCGCGAGCAGCTGACCGATCAGCCGCTTCGCGGTCCGCTCGTCCGCGGCGTGCTCGACGATCACCGCCGCCCATTCGGGGCGGGTCTCCAACGGAATTGTCATACCTCGATCACCACCGGAAGGATCATCGGCCGCCGACGCGTCCGGTCGTAGACCAGTTGGCCGATCCCGTCGTGGATGTGCTCCTGGAGGAGCTTGATCTCCCGGATGTCGCCCGCGAGGAGCTCGCGCACGATCTCGTGTGCCTCCTGGCGCATCTCCGCGAGCAGCTCCTCGCTCTCGGCGAAGCCGCGTGAGATCAGCTCGGGCTGCGCGGCAGCACCGTCGGACAGGGTCGCGACGACGATCAGCACGCCGTCCTCCGACATGTGGCGGCGATCGCGCAGCGCGACGTCCGAGATGTCGCCCACGCCCAGGCCGTCGACGAACGTGACACCGACCTCGACGCGGCCCGCGATCCGGACACCGGACTGGGAGAGCTCGACGACGTCGCCGTTCTCGGCGATGACGATCGACGATGCCGGCACGCCCGCTTCTTGCGCCAGCCGCGCGTGCGCCGCCTGCATGCGGTACTCGCCGTGGATCGGCATCACCGCCTTCGGGCGCACGAGGGAGATCAGCGTGCGCAGCTCCTCGGCGCGCGCGTGCCCGGAGACGTGGACATCGGCGTTCTCCTCGTGCAGCACCTCGGCGCCGCGCCGCGTCAGCTGGTTGATCGTGTCGTGCACGCGCAGCTCGTTCCCCGGCACCGGCCGCGCCGACAGGATCACCGTGTCGCCGCGCTCGACCTTGATCGCGGGATGGTCGTCGTACGCAATCCGCGTCAGCGCGGAGAGCGGCTCACCCTGAGAGCCCGTGCAGAGCACGAGCTGCTCGGACGCCGGGACGTCGTCGACGTCGGCGGGCTTGACGAGCATGTCGTCCGGGACCTCGACGTACCCGAGGTTGCGCGCCACGTTGAGGTTGCGGCGCATCGACCGGCCGACGATCACGACTTTGCGTCCGCAGTCGGTTCCGACGTCGATCGCCTGCTGCATGCGGTGGATGTTCGACGCGAAGCTCGAGATGAGGACTCGGCCGCGGCGCACCGGGATGATCTGACGGAACGCCTCGCCGACGACGCGCTCGGAGCGCGTGAACCCGGGGCGCTCGGCGTTCGTCGAGTCGCCGAGCAGCAGATCGACGCCGCGGTTGCCGAGATCGGCGAGCCGGCCGACGTCGGTCCGCAGCCCGTCGACCGGTGTGTGGTCGAGCTTCCAGTCGCCGGTGTGGAACACACGGCCGGCGGACGTCTCGATCGCGATGCCGACAGCGTCTGGAATCGAGTGCGCCATGCGCACGAATTCGAGCCGGAACGGCCCGAGTTGCACCGGCTCGGCTTCGGGATCGATCTCGCAGAGCTCGGCCGCGCGCAGCAGCCCGTGCTCGTCGAGCTTCGACTTGACGAGCCCGAGCGTCAGCCGCGTCGCCCAGATCTCGTCGACCTTGACCTCGCGCATCAGGAACGGCAGCGCGCCGACGTGATCCTCGTGCGCGTGTGTCAGGACAACGGCGCGAACCGGTTCGTCGCGCAAATAGCCGAAGTCCGGGAGGATCACGTCGACTCCGAGGTGCTCGTCGCGTGGGAACGACATGCCGGCGTCGACGACGATCCGTTCGCCGGCCGCTTCGTACACGGTCATGTTCTTGCCGACCTCACCGAGGCCGCCGAGCGGGATCACACGAAGCACATCTGCCATCTGGCTCGGCAGTGTGTCAGACAGCGACAAGCAGCCCGAGACGTTCCAGGCACCCACGGACGCGGGCGACCTCGTCCTCGGTTGCATCCACCATCGGCAGGCGGTGGCCTCCGACCGGGTGCCCGAGGAGCCGCAGCGCGGCTTTGATCGCGATCGGATTCGTGACCACTCGGAGCAGCTCATACACCGGAGCTAGGGACTCGTCGATCCCGCGGGCGCGGGCCGTGTCGCCCTCTTGCATCGCCCGAACCTGCTCCGCGACCTGGGGTCCGACGACGTGCGTATGGACGCAGACACCGCCTACGCCCCCGAGCTCGAGGAACGACTGCAGGAGGTTGTCGTCTCCGGCATACAGGTCGAGGCCCGTCTCGACGATGTGGCGCGCCTGGTCGAGGTCGGCATTGGCCTGCTTGACCGCCTTCACCGTCTCGATCTCCGCAAGCCGGGAAACCGTCTCCGGCTCGATGTTCTCGACGGTACGCGACGGAATGTTGTAGACGACGATCGGCCGGTCGCTCGCCTGTGCGATCGCCTCGAAGTGCGCGACGATCGCGCGCTGCGGCGGCCTGTTGTAGTACGGCGTCACGACGAGGAACGCCGACGCACCGAGCTCGTGCGCAGCCTCGGTGAGATGGATCGAGTGCGACGTCGAGTACGTTCCGGTGCCCGCGACCACGGCGGCGTGGTCGCCGACCGCTTCGAGCGCGGCACGGATCAGATCGAGCCGCTCGCGGTCGGTCAGCGTCGGGCTCTCGCCGGTCGTGCCGGCGACCACGACACCGTCCGAGCCGTTCTCGACGAGGTGGCGCGCGAGGGCCTGAAACGCGTCGTAGTCGACGCTGCCGTCGCCTTGGAACGGCGTGACCATCGCCGTCAGGACCTGGCCGAGCACGCTGGCAGTGTACGCGTGATACTCGACGGCCATGGCGCGGTTCGTCCTCGTCCCGGGCGCCTGGCACGGCGCGTGGTGCTTCTCGGAGCTCGTCCGCGAGCTGGAAGCACGCGGTCACGCGGCCGCCGGCGTCGATCTTCCCTGCGACCAGCCGGGGCTCACCCAACACGACTACGCACGGCTGATCGGCCCGCAGCCGGACGCGATCGTCGTCGGGCACTCGCTCGCCGGCCAGACGGTCCCGCACGTGGCGGCGCGGACGCGGGTCTACCTCGCGGGCCTGCTGCCCGTTGCGGGCGCCTATGCCGACGCGTTCGTCGAGGGCTTCGGTGGCTTCGTGCGCGACGAGCTCGACCGTAGCTACTGGCCGAATGCAGACCTCTGCGCGGAGTTCATGTATCCCGATTGCACACGCGAGACGTCCGACTGGGCATTCGCGCGACTGCGTCCCCAGGGGCGCATCCTGGAAGAGGCCGGCGCCTTCGGCGAAGGCGACGTCGTGATCGCGACGCTGCGCGACGCCGCGATCAAGCCGGCGTGGCAGATCGCGACCGGGCGCAGCTACGGCGCCCGCGTGATCGAGCTCGACTCGGGCCACTCGCCGTTCTTCACGCAGCCCGGCGAGCTCGCGGACGTGCTCGCGACGCTCGCCTGAGCGCGTACAGTGGCGCGCCATGTTTCGTACAGCCTTCCTTGCCGTCACGCTCGCAGTCGTCCTCACTGCGACCGCGAACGCGGCGGCGCCGGTGGTTCCCGTTCATTCGCAGCTGGCGCTGAAGAAGAAACTGCCGTCGCTTGCGTACGTCCCGACACGCGTCGGCTCCGGGTTTCGCTACTACAAGTGGGCGACGACGACGCGACCTACCCTGCGCATCTGGTTCCGGGACAAGGCAGGCCGGGAGATCACCTTCATCGCCACGTTCCAGGCCGGCGCGTGCGCGGCCGGCAAGGAGAAGACGTTCCAGCTGGACGGGAACAAGGTCTACTGGTCGCACACTGCGAACGAGCAGCAGGCATGGCGCTGCCTCGTGCGCAACCGGCGAACCGTGCGCCTCACCGTCGCGACGTCGATCCCACCGACGAAATTCGCCGACGTCGGCATCGGCCGGATCGCCGCCTCAGGACGTTACGTCGCGTAGCCGCACGACGCGCGGCGCGATCTCCTCGACGGCGCCGGCCCGCTCGAGGAAGGCGTCTTCGTAGGGCCGGCCCGCGAGTGCGACCAGCGCTTCGGGCGCGAGCTCGCGCAGCCGCTCGAGCACCGGCTCGACGTTCCGGCGCTCGTAGAGGACGTCGGCGGCGAGCGCGAGGTCGAACCGGTCGTTCCACGGCTCACGCCAATCGCGCACCTCGGCGCGGAGCTCGAGCCCGTTGCGAGAGGCGTTCTCGCGCAGCAGGTCGATCGCGTCGGGCGACCAGTCGGTTGCGGTCACCCGCGCTCCCTTCGCCGCGGCGACGAGCGACGGCAACCCGAGCCCGCAGCCGAGCTCGACGACGCGCAGCCCGCTCACTTCCGGAACCGCTTCGGCGAGCGCGCGAGCCGCCGGCCACAGCTCCGCCCAGTACGGCAGGAACTCGTCGTGGGCGAACGCCTCTTCGTCGATCAGCGCCTCCGGCGACGACGGCCGGAGCAGGTCGAGCCCGACGCCGGCGACCGTGATCTCGTCAGAGAAGAGCGTCAAGGCCCACGGTGAGGCCCGGCGGCAGCGACGCGAGCCTCTCGAGCGCCAGCAGGACTCCCGGCGTGTATGCCTCCCGCGAGAGCGCGTCGTGGCGGATCGAGAGCGTCTGGCCCGCACCGCCGAGGATCACCTCCTGGTGCGCGTTCAGCCCGGTGAGCCGCACGGAGTGGATCGGCACGTCCCCGCGCATCCGCTCCGCGGTGAGCTTCGCGGTGCCGGACGGCTTGTCGACCTTGGCGGCATGGTGCAGCTCGACGATCTCCGCGCCGTCGAGGTACCTGGATGCCTCCGCGGCGAAGCGCATCATCAGCACCGCGCCGACCGCGAAGTTCGGCGCATAGAAGACGCTCACGGGCGCGTCGCGAAACTCCTCGGTGTCCCAGCCGGTCGTGCCGACGATGCTCGGCACGCCCGCGTCCACCGCTGCCCGCACGTTGGCCGCGACTGCGTCCGGGCGCGTGAAGTCGACCATCGCGTCGGCACCGTCGAGCGCGGCGACGAGCGCGTGCCCCGCGGCCTCGAGCCCCGGCCCCAGCACGGAGCCGACCCGGCCGCGCCGTCCGTTCAGGACGACGTTCACGCGGCGCGCGCGAGGTCGGGCGTGATGCGCTCGAGCGCGGCGAGGAAGCGCTCCTCGTTCGGGCCGATGCACGCGGCCGACAGCCGCTCGGAGGCGAGCAGCGCACCGGCGAGCGCAGAGACCGACGCCGCGTCGACGGCGTCGACCTCGGCGACGATCCGGTCGAGCGAGAGCAGCTCCGAGTCGGTGATCAGCGCCTTGCCGAGCCTGTTCATGCGCGTCGACGTCGACTCCATCGAGAGCAGGATGCGACCCTTCAGGTTCTCCTTCGCCCGCTCGAGCTCGCGCTCGGGCAGGTTCCCGCCGGCGATGTCGGCGATCTGCTCCGCGGTGATCGCGAGCGCATCGGCGAGGTTGTCCTCGCGCGTGCCGAGGTAGACGCCGATCTGCCCGGTGTCGGTGTACTGCGAGACGAACGAGTAGACGGAGTACGCCATCCCGCGCTTTTCGCGGATCTCCTGAAAGAGCCGCGACGATGCCGAGCCGCCGAGGATCGCGTCGAGCAGGGACGCGGCGAACCGTCGGCGGTCGGAGCGTGAGATCCCAGGTGCGCCGAGGCACACGTGGTACTGCTCGGTGTCTTTCTGCTGGAACCGCCGGCGCGGCGGCGGCTCGTGCACGAGGAGCGGCCGCGCGTTCAACCGCGACGGAGCGTTCTCGCTCCGCTGCGCGAGCGCACGCTCGACCAGCTCGACGACACGCTCGTGCTCGATATTCCCTGCGGCGGCGACGACGATGTTCGCCGGCACGTACATCGAGTCGTGGTAGCCCGCGATCGCGTCGCGCGGGATCGACGAGATCACGTCCGCGGTCCCGATCACGGGGCGGCCGAGCGGATGGTCCCCGAACACCGCCTCCGCGATCAGGTCGTGCACGAGGTCCTGTGGCGCGTCCTCGTACATCGCGATCTCCTCGAGCACCACCTCACGCTCGGAATCGAGGTCGGAGAACGTCGGCGCGAACACCATGTCGCCCATCACGTCCATCGCCGTCTCCAGGTGGTGATCCGGGACGCGCGCGTAGACGAGCGTGTGCTCGCGCGACGTCGCCGCGTTCAGCTCGCCGCCGAGGCCGTCGAAGATCTCCGCGATCTCGACCGCCGAGTAGGTGCCCGTGCCCTTGAAGAGCAGGTGCTCGATGAAGTGCGTGACTCCGGCCTCCCCCGCGTCCTCGTCGCGCGAACCGGCGCCGATCCAGTACCCGACCGCCGCAGACCGGACGTGATCGAGCCGCTCGGAGACGATCCGCTCGCCCGAGTCGAGCTCGGTCAGTTGCCAGTTCTGCACGCGCGTAGCGTAGACCGCGCTTCGGTGCCAGGCACGGTGCCTGGCACCTTGTCTACATCCGCCGATAGACAACGCCGGAGCGCGGCTCGACATAGAGCGCCGGATCCGCTCGCACGGCGTACAGGGCGCCGGCTATCCCGAGACCCGCCGAGATGCCGCCGAGGAACGCCGACAGCGTCGGCTGGAACGCGAGCGAGATCGCCGCGAGTGCGGACACACCGACCGTGCTCGGGAGCGTTGCGTGCAACGCCTGCCGGACCGGGCCCGCGACCGCAGCGTCGGCCGGCGCGTCTTTCGCCTCGGGCCGGCGGAGAAACCGCGACCGCGGGTCGTTGAAGAGGGTGAACACGATCACGAACGTGCCGCCCGCGAAGGCCAGGAGCGCGCCGGTCGCCGGCGACCCCGCGATGCGCGCGGCCACGAGCCACACCGCGCCGAGCACGACGCGGATCGGCGCGACGTAGAGCGCCCGGTCGCGCAGCGAGTGCAGCCTCACCGGGGGTCGCCCGGGAGGAGCGACCAGACGATCGCGTCGGCGCGACGGCCGTGCAGCCAGATCGACTTGCGCTCGAGCCCTTCGCGCTGGAAGCCGCACCGTTCCGCGACTCGCTGGGACGGGGCGTTGTCCGGATGCGTGCGCACCTCGATGCGCCCGACTCCGGCGCTGAAGAGCCAGTCGCAGACGAGCCGTACCGCGCGCGACATCAGCCCGCGACCGCGGCCGTCGGCGCCCGCGAGGTACGCGACCTCGTAGTTCTCCCGATGCCGTCTGGAGGCGATCACCGCACCGAGTGAGACGTCGGCTCCGGCCTCGGTGACGGTGAAGTCGAAGCGATCGCCGGTTAAGCGTCCGTTGTGCGCGAGCCGGAGGAGCGAGTCGAAGTCGCTGTCGGTCGGTGCGCGGGGCATGTTGAGCCACTGCGCCACGAGCGCGTCGCGCATCGTGGAAAGGACGACGGCGCGGTCGTCCTCCCGCAACTCGCGGAGGACGACCACGCCGTCGGTCAGCGTGGCGGGCGGCTTCACGCCGCCGACCGTACTACTCGGAACGGGCCTCCGACCGCTCGCGGCGAGGGCCGCCGCGGCCGCGGCCGCGATCACCGTCGCGACGCGGCCGGTCCTCGCGCGGCTCGCGCGGCGGGGCGTCCTTCGCCCGCTCGACGAGCTCCTCCGGCGAGACGAAGCCGCCGTTCTCGTGCTTCTGGACGAGCTTGAGGCCGATCCGG
>Ga0207657_10005447_pt1 | contig 13287 bp, 16 predicted proteins | sample KBSC33metaG_FD_184316 | JGI IMG/M metagenome (GOLD analysis project Ga0207657, IMG submission 184316) | Corn rhizosphere microbial communities from Kellogg Biological Station, Michigan, USA - KBS C3-3 metaG (SPAdes) (version 2) | ecosystem: Host-associated > Plants > Roots > Rhizosphere > Soil ... | reverse complement strand
CCCCAGCTTGGCAGCGGGACACGTCGGCTCCGTCGCGGCGGGGCAGTGGGGGCGTGACTGAATATGGCCGTGCGCATACGAATCCCGAGCCAGAGCTCGTGCCGACCAGACTTCCCGGCTCACCACGACCAACCGTAAGCGGCGCCCATGCGGACGGTGTGAGGATCCGTCACCGGTGCGTGGAGATCCTGTGGAGATATGATCGCCGCGAGCGATGCCACGGATCGACCGGCGTGAGCTCGCCGCGATCTTCGCCGGCGGTGTCATCGGCGCACTCGCGCGCGCCGGGCTGGCCAAGGCCCTCCCCCACGACGCCGACCAGTGGCCGTGGGCGACGTTCGCGGTGAACATCTTCGGCGCGTTCCTGCTCGGCTACTTCGCGACCCGGCTGCAGGAGCGCCTGCCGCTGTCGGCCTACCGGCGCCCGTTCCTGGGCACCGGCATCTGCGGCGCGCTGACCACGTTCGCGACGATGGAGCTCGAGCTGCTGAAGATGATCGACGGCGGCCACTGGGCGCTGGCCGTCGCATACGCCGCGACGAGCATCGTCGGCGGCTTCTCCGCGGTCTTCGTCGCGACACAGCTCGTCCGGCGTGCGAGGTTCGCGCGGTGAGCGACGTGCTCCTCTGGGTCGGCGTCGGCCTGCTCGGCGGGTGCGGCGCGATCGCCCGGTTCCTCGTCGACGGCTTCGTCTCCACGCGCGTCGGGACCGCCTTCCCGCTCGGGACCTTCGTGGTCAACCTGAGCGGCGCCGCGATCCTCGGGCTGCTCACCGGCCTGGCGCTGAGCGGCAACCAGCTGCTGCTCGCCGGCACCGCGGTGATCGGCTCGTACACGACGTTCTCGACATGGCTGTTCGAGACGCACCGCCTCGCCGAGGACGATCAGCGCCTGCTGCTCGCGCTGAACCTGCTGCTCAGCGTCATCGCCGGCGTCCTGGCGTGCGCGCTGGGAAGGGCGATCGGATGAACGACGACTGCCTCAAGCTGACGGTGTACTGCGGCGAGCGCGACCGCACCGACGGCCGGTTCTTCGCCGACGAGCTGATCGACATCTTCGATCGCCACGAGGTGCAGACCAGCGCGCTGTTCCGCGGCGTCGAGGGGTTCGGGGTCAAGCACCGGTTGCAGACCGCGCGGCTGCTCACGCTGTCCGAGGACCTGCCGATCGTCGCCGTCGCCGTCGACACGCGCGCGCGGATCGAAGGTCTGCTCGGCGAAGTCGAAGCCGCGGCCGGCCACGGGCTCATCACGCTGGAGCGCGCGCGCATGCTCACCGGCCGGATCGGGCCCGTCGAGCTCCCCGAGGAGCTCCACGAGGCCACCAAGCTGACGGTCTACGTCGGCCGCCAGGAGCGCGCCGACGGCCGCCCGGCCCACGAGGCCGTGATCCAGCTGCTGCACGACCGCGGCGTCGCCGGCGCGACCGCGCTGCTCGGCGTCGACGGCACGGCCCACGGCGTGCGGCGGCGCGCGAAGTTCTTCGGCCGCAACGCCGAGGTCCCGATGATGGTCATCAGCGTCGGCGACGGCCACCGCATCGCCGAGCTCCTCCCCGAGCTGGGGCAGCTTCTCGCCCGGCCGCTCGTCACGCTCGAACGCGTCCGCGTCTGCAAGCGCGACGGCGAGCTCCTGACCACCCCGCGGCAACTCGGCGAGATCGACGACGCCGGCCTGGGCATCTGGCACAAGCTCATGATCTACGCGTCCGAGCAGGCACGCCACGACCAGCGGCCGCTCTACAGCTCGCTCATCCGGCGCCTGCGCGAGGAAGGCGCAGCGGGCGCCACCGCCCTGCGCGGGTTCTGGGGCTATCACGGCAACCACGACCCCCACGGCGACAGCTTCTGGTCGCTGCGACGACGCGTCCCCGTCGTCACCGTCGTCGTCGACACCCCCGGCAACATCGCCAAGTGGTTCGCGATCGTCGACGAGTACACCGACCAGACCGGGCTCGTGACCAGCGAGATCGTCCCCGCCCTGCGCGCGACGGCGGCCGACCACGAACACGGCGGCCTCCGGCTGTCGACTCCGCGGACCGAGCTGTAGAGCTAGCCGGTCGCGGCTGCGGCCGCGCGGTCTGCGGTCCTGTCGAGCGCGGGCGCCGCGCCGATGGCGTGAAAGCCGCCATCGACGTGCAGGATCTCGCCGCTGATCGCGCGCGCGTGGTCGGAGAGCAGGAAGCAGCAGGCCTCGGCGACGGGCGCGGCGTCGCGCGTGTCCCATCCGAGCGGCGCCTGCTCGCGCCACGCGGTCGCGAGGTCGTCGAAGCCGGGGATGCCGCCGGCGGCGACGGTCTCGAGCGGGCCGGCGGAGACGAGGTTGACGCGCACGCCGTGGCCGCCGGTGTCGCGGGCGAGGTAGCGGCTCACCGCTTCGAGCGCGGCCTTGCTGACGCCCATCCAGTCGTAGACGGGCCACGCGACGCTGGCGTCGAAGTCCAGCCCGACGACCGCGCCGCGCGCGTCGGCGAGCAGGGGCAGCAGCCCGGCGGTCAGGGCCTTGAGCGAGAACGCGCTGGTGCGGAACGCGGCGATCGCGCTGCTCGCCGGCGTGTCGAGGAAGCCGCCGCCCAGCGCGTCGGCCGGGGCATGGGCGATCGCGTGGAGCACGCCGTCGACGGCTCCCCAGCGGCTTCGCAGATCGTCGGCGACCGCGGTGATGTCGGCGCCGTTGTTGACGTCGAGCTCGAGGACGTCGACCGGCTCGGGCAGCCGCTGCGCGGCCCGCTCGGTGAGCCGCCGTGCGCGACCGAAGCTCGTGAGCACGACCTCGGCTCCCTGGCGCTGCGCCTGGTCGGCGACGTGCCAGGCGATCGAGTCGCGCGTGACGACGCCGGTGATCAGCAGGCGCTTGCCGGCGAGCATCAGATGACCGGGAACGGGACGTAGTCGCCGAGCGCGGCCTCGGCGGAGACCAGCTCGGGCTCGGCGATCGCCTCTTCCGCGCGCCACAGCACGTCGACGGTCATGCGGCACACGAGCTCGTCGTGCTGGTTGCGGATCCGCCAGTCGCAGACGACCAGGCCCGTGTCCTCGCCGACCGGCGCGGTCTGCGCGATCGTGCCCTCGACGCGGATCGTGTCGCCGAGGCGGACCGGGCGCTTGAACGTCAGGTCGCGGATGCGGCGCAGCGCCATCACGCGGTCGGGGTCGAACGGCACGAGGCCCGCGGCGCACCCGGCGACGAGCAGCCCGTGGGCGATCCGCTCGCCGAACGGGCCGGCGGCGGCCCAGACCGCGTCGGTGTGCAGCGGGTGGTGGTCGCCGGTCAGCCCGGCGAACAGCGACACATCGCCCTCGGTGACGGTGCGCCCGCGGGTCGTGAAGCGATCGCCGATGCGCAGGTCGCCGAAGGGGCGGGAGAGGACGTCGGTCATGGTCGGCTCCTAGAGGGGGATGTTGTGGGCGGGCGGGCGCTCTGCGCGCGGCGCGGCGAGCAGCTGCAGGGCGTTGGCGAGGCGGTCGCGGGTGTCGCCGGGCTCGACGACCTCGTCGACGAAGCCGAGCTGCGCGGCGCGGCGGGCGGTCAGATGCTCGGCGGCGTACTCGGCCGCGAGCGCGGCGCGTTCGTCGGCCGCGTCGGCGACCGCCGCAAGCCGTCGGCGGTGGACGATCCCGACCGCCTGCTCGGCGCCCATCACGCCGAGCGTGGCCTGCGGCCAGGCGAGAACGAGGTCGGCGCCGAGCTGCTTCGAGTTCATCGCGATGTGCGCGCCGCCGAAGCTCTTGCGCAGGACGACCGTGAGCTTGGGCACGCTCGCCTCGGCGAACGCGTGGACGAGCTTGGCGCCGTGGCGGATGACCGCGGCGCGCTCCTGCGCGGTGCCGGGCAGGAACCCGGGCGTGTCGACGAGCGCGACCAGCGGAACGCCGAACAGGTGGCAGGTGCGGACGAAGCGCGCCGCCTTCTGCGCCGCCTCGGCGTCGAGCACGCCGCCGAGATACCGGGGCTGGTTGGCCACGATCCCGACCGGCCGCCCCTCGATCCGCGCCCACCCGCACACCACGTTGCGCGCCCAGCGCTCGCCGTACTCCAGCAGCACGCCGCCATCGACGATCCCGGCGATCACCCCGCGAACGTCGTAGACCCGGCGCGGTTCTGCCGGGACGATTTGTCCGGGGTGATTTGTCCCGGACGATTTGTCCGGGGTGATTTGTCCCGGTACCTCGGGGACAGGTCGGCTCGGGACGTTGGTCAGGTAGCCGAGGAGCTGCCGTGCGACGGCGGCGCCCTCGAGGTCGTCGTCGACGACGACGTGGGCGACGCCGTTCGCGGCCTGGACCTTCGCGCCACCGAGCGCCGCGGCGTCGACGTGCTCGCCCATGACCTCTGCGACCACACCGGGGCCGGTGAGGAACATGCTCGCGTCGCGGGTCATCACGACGATGTCGCCGAGCGCGGGCGCGTAGGAGCCGCCGCCGGCGCTGGCGCCGCTGACGATCGAGATCTGCGGCACGACGCCCGAGAGGCGCGTCATGGCGGCGAAGATCTCCCCGTAGCCGCCCAGCGCGGCCAGGCCCTCCTGGAGCCGCGCGCCCCCGGACGAGACGAACCCGACGACCGGCCGGCGCCCGCGTTCGGCCAGGCGCAACAGCTCGACGATCGTGGCGGCGTGCTGCGCGCCGAGCGAGCCGCCGAGGAACGATGCATCCTCGGCGTAGCAGACGACCGGCCGTCCGTCGACGCGCCCGGTCGCCCCGACCACGCCGTCGCCGTCCACCGCGCGATCGCCGAGCGCCGGCGAGCGCACGGCGGTACGGACGAGCCGCAGGCTGCCGGCATCGCAGAGCGCCGCGAGCCGCTCGACGGGGCGCAGCGGCACGGTGACCTCCGGGGCGGCGAGCGCGCTCACGCCGGGGCTCCGCGCAGGACGAGGACCGCGTTGTGTCCCCCGAAGCCGAACGAGTTCGAGAGAGCGACGGGCGCGCGGCCGTTGACGTCGAGCGGCCGGGCGTGCAGCGGGACGTAGTCGAGGTCGAGCTCGGGGTCGGGCTCTTCGAGGTTGAGCGTCGGCGGCGCGATCCGGTCGCGCAGCGCGAGCACCGTCGCGACCGCCTCGACGGCACCGGCCGCGCCGAGCAGGTGGCCGATGGCCGACTTGGTGGAGGACACCGGGACCTCATGGGCCCGCGGGCCCAGCGCGCGCTTGATCGCCAGCGTCTCGGCGCGATCGTTGAGCGGCGTCGACGTGCCGTGCGCGTTGAGGTAGTCGACATCAGCCGGGTGGAGCCCGGCGTCGTCGAGCGCGCGGACGATCGCCCGCGCCGCGCCCTCGCCGTCGGGGTGCGGCGCGGTGATGTGATGGGCGTCCGACGTCGCGCCATAGCCGATCAGCTCGCCGAGCACGGTGGCGCCGCGCTCGCGCGCGCGTTCTGCGTCCTCGAGCACGAGCACGCCGGCTCCCTCCCCCATGACGAACCCGTCGCGGCGCGCGTCGAACGGCCGGGAGATCCCGGTCGCCGACGTCGCGTCCATCGCCGCGAACGACGAGATCGAGAGGTCGACGAGCGCGGCCTCGCTGCCGCCGCACACGACCGCGTCGGCGTCACCGGCCTGGATCGCGCGCAGCGCCTGACCGATCGCGTGCGCGCCGGCCGCGCACGCCGACACCGTGCCGTAGGACGGGCCGCGCAGCCCGTGGCGCATCGCGACCGCGCCCGCGGGAGCGTTCGCCATCATCAGCGGCACGCCGAGTGGTGAGACCTTCTCGCCGCCCTGCTCGCGCAGGACGTCCTGGTTTGCGGTCAGCGTCGCGATCCCGCCGATCCCGGTGCCGATCACGCTGCCGACACGACCGGCGTCATAGGGCGGTTCGGCGTCCCAGCCCGCGTGGGCGAGCGCCTCAGCGGCCGCAGCAAGAGCGAGCTGCGTGCACCGATCGGCGCGACGCGCCTCCTTCACCGAGAGCACGGCGGCGGGGTCGAACTCCGAGCAGCGGCCGAAGCCGTCCTCGATCCCGCTCGCGCCGGCGGTCCAGCGCTCGTGGAGCGCACGAGCGCCCACGCCCAGCGGCGTGACCGCCCCGACCCCGGTGATGGCGACCGCCCGGCTCATGCCGCTGCGCGCGCGACCACCAGCTCGATGACGGAGCCGACGGTCAGCAGGTTCTGCATGTCCTGGCTCGTGATCTCGACGCCGAACTCGTCCTCGACGACCTGCGCGAGCTCGACGAGGTCGAGCGAGTCGACGTCGAGGACGCCCCAGCCGGCGTCGTAGGTGACGACCTCGGGATCGGCTCCGAAGGCGATCAGCGCGGCGAAGACCTTCTCCTGGACCTGCTCGGTGGTGATGGTGGCGGACATGTGCGGCTCCTTTTCGTTGGGTCAGGCGGTGAGGCCACCGTCGACGACGAGCGTCGAGCCGGTGACGTAGGAGGCCTCGTCGGAGGCCAGGAAGCGGATGCAGGCGGCTACCTCGTCGGGCGTGCCGGCGCGCCGCGCCGGCACGAGGCCCGCGGCAGCCTCGATGACGTCGGTCGTCATGTCGGTCGCGATGTAGCCCGGAGCGACGGCGTTGACCGTGATCCCCTTGCGCGCGACCTCGGCGGCCACCGTCTTCGTCATCGCGATCAGGCCGGCCTTGGCGGCGGCGTAGTTCGATTGCCCGGGGTTCGCGCGCAGCCCGACGATCGAGGCGACGTTGACGATGCGCCCGTAGCGCGCGCGCAGCATCGGCCGCAGCGCGCGGCGCGTCAGGCGGAAGGCGGCGCTGAGGTTCGTGTCGAGCACCGTGTTCCACTCGTCGTCGGCAAGCGACGGCGCGAGTCCGTCCGCGCGCACGCCCGCGTTGTTGACGAGCACGAGGACCGGCCCGAGCTCGCGCTCGGCGAGCGCGAAGGCGGCGTCGACCGCGGCCGCGTCGGTCACGTCGGCGGCGAGGTGCAGGTCGCCGACGCCGTTGCCGCCGCCGCGGGACAGGACCGCCACCGGCCAGCCCTCGGCGGCGAGCGCCTGCGCGGTGGCCGCGCCGATGCCGCGCGAGCCGCCGGTCACGAGCGCGCAACCCTCGCGCTTCACCATTCGAGCACCGCCCCGCCCCACGTGAAGCCCGCGCCGAACGCCGCCAGCAGCACCTTCGCGCCCGGCACGAGCAGGCCGTCGGCCTCCGCGCGCGCAAGCGCGAGCGGCAGCGTCGCCGCGCTCGTGTTGCCGAGCTCGCCGATGCAGTCCACGACCTTGCCGGGGTCGAGCGCGAGCCGCGTGCCGACCGCGCGCGTGATCCGCGCGTTGGCCTGGTGATAGACGAAGACGTCGATGTCCTCGAGCGCGAGGCCGGCCGCCTCGACCGCCTCGAGGCTCACCTCGCTGAGCCGGTTGACCGCGTGGCGGAAGGTCTCCGGGCCGTCCATCTCGATGGTGCCGCGCTCGCGCGTCGCGAAGATCGTCCGCGCGTGGGCCCCGTCGGAGCGCAGGAGCGCCGGGCCGAGCGCGCCGCCCGCGCCGGCGCCGAGGACCACCGCTCCCGCGCCGTCGGCGAACAGCGCCGCCGTCTGGCGATCGTCGTGATCGGTCACCCGCGAGATCAGGTCGGCGCCGACGACGAGCACGCGGTCGGCGCGACCGGCCTCGACGAATGCGGCTCCGGCCGCCAGCGCGGAGAGAAATGCGGTGCAGGCGGCGCCGACGTCGAAGGTCCCCGCCCGCCGCGCGCCCAGCGCGTGGGCGACGAGCGGCGCGGCGTTCGGCGTCAGCTCGTCGGCGGTCATCGTCGCGACGAGCACGAGGTCCAGGTCGTCGGCATCGACCCCCGCGCGCTGGAGCGCCACCGCACCCGCCGCCGCGGCCAGGTCCGACAGCCGCTCGCCCGCCGCGGCGTGCCGGCGCGACCGGATGCCCGTCCGCTCCAGGATCCAGGACTCCTCGACTCCGATGCGCGCGGCCACGGCGGAACTCGGGACCGCCGCGAGCGGCAGGGCGGTGCCGCATCCGAGCACGCCGGCCGTGCGCTGGGCGACCGCCGAGTCAGACATGCGCCGGCAGCGTTCGTTTGACGAGGCCTTCGAGGACGCGTCCCGGGCCGACCTCGATGAACTCGTCACAGCCCTGGTCGGCCAGGTACAGCAACGCCTCGCGGAAGCGCACCGGCGCGGTGAGGCTCGCGGCCAGCGCCGCGCGCGGGTCCTCGATCGGCGCGGCGGTCAGGCACGACACGACCGGAACGCGCAGCGGTGCGAACTCCGTCTCGGCCAGCACGCGCTCCCACGGCTCCCGCGCCGGCGCCATCGCGGGCGAGTGGAAGGCCCCGGTCACCGGCAGCCGCAGCGTCCGCAGCCCGGCGCCTCGTGCGTCGCGACTCGCTGCGTCGAGCAGGTCGAGGTCGCCGGAGAGCACCATCTGGCCCGGCGCGTTGTCGTTGGCCACCGTCACCCTGTGACGCTTGGCGAGCGCGGCCACGGCGGCAGGCTCGCCGCGCAGCACGGCCAGCATGCCGTCGTTCGGCCGGCCGGCCGCCGCCATCAGCCGGCCGCGCGCGGCCACGAGCGCCAGCGCCTGGCGGTCGGTGAGGGCCCCGGCCGCCGCAAGCGCGCCGATCTCGCCGAGCGAGTGGCCGAGCAGGTACGACGGGTCGGTGTCGAGCGCGGACCAGCGCGCGAGCGAGGCGCACAGGATCGCCGGCTGCGCGAAGGCCGTGCTCTCCTCGACACGCACGAACGGGTCCTCGCCGACCACCTCGCAGACGAGCTCGAGCAGGTCGGGCCGCAGCGCGGCGGCCTCCTCGCGCATGCCGGGCTCCTGGGAGCCCTGGCCGGGGAACAGGACGGCGGTCACGTCCACAACGAACTCCATGTCCGCGGCCGCGGGACGCCCCGCGCGCCGCGAACCCCCCGGGCGGGGGGATCCTGACCCCCGGCTAGGCGGTCAGGCCGAGCCGCTGCGCCCGCTGCACGGCCTCGGCGCGGTTGCGCACGCCGAGCTTCCGGTAGAGCGCGCTGGTGTGCTCCTTGACCGTGTGCGGCGAGAGAAACAGCTGCTTGGCGATCTCCGGGTTCGTGGCCCCGGTGGCGATCAGCTCGAGCACCTCGCGCTCGCGCTCGGAGAGTCCCGCGGGCATGCTGTCCTCGGTCGGCTCGAAGACCGACATCCCGAGCGCGACCATCCGCACCGCGTTGGCCACATCGGCTGCCGCCCAGTCCTTCGGCACGAACCCGCTCGCGCCCGCGGCACGCGCCGCGGCGGCCGAGATCCGCCCGGCGCCGGAGATGAACAGCACACGCGTGCGCGGCGAGGTCTCGCGCAGCCGCAGGCAGATCTCGGCGCCGGACTCGCTGCCGACGAACAGGTCCACCAGCGCAACGTGCGGCTCGTAGCGCCGGGCGAAGGCGAGCGCTTCGCGCTCGTCGTGCGCGGCCAGGCAGCGCTCGACCCAGGGCTGTGCGCCGAGCAGCGACCGCAGCCCCCAGTGGACGACGTCGTGGTCGTCGACGACCAGGACCCGCAGCTTCTGCTCCGGGCTCACAGCGGCATCACCAACCGCACGCACCAACGCTCCTTGCCGTCCGGGCCGAACTCGACGACCGCGCCCTCGTGCAGCGCCTCGAGCGCCGCCAGCCGCAGCCCCATGCCGGAGCGCCGCGGCATCGCCTGCACGCCGTCGTTGACGATCTGCAGGACGAGCGAGCCGGACTCGCGCGCGACGGCGACGTCGATGGCCGTCGGCTTCGCGTGCTTGCGGGCGTTGCGCACCGCCTCGGCGAGCACGTGCTGCGCGACCGCCTCGAAGCGCGCCGGCACCTCGACCCCCGGCTCCCACTGCAACCGAAGCCCGAGGTCCGGGTGGTCGGCAAGCTGGCGCGCGAGGACCTCGGCGAGCGTTCGCCCGGGCGGCTCGGCCGTTGTCGCCAGCGGCCGTTGCATCGCCTCGCGCAGCTCGTGCACGGCCTCGCTGACCTCCTCGAGGCAGCGGCGGCGGTCCTCGTCGGAGAGCTCGCCGTCGACCCCGAGCACCATCGCCACGCCGAACAGCCGCTGGATCGCGCTGTCGTGCACGTCCCGGGCAAGGTCGATCCGGTCGCTCAGCCGCCGCGCGCGCTCCTGCTGGCGCGTCGCGATCCGCGCCGAGGCGGCCAGCGCCGCCACCTTGCCGAGCGTCCACAACGTGTGCCGCTCGGCGTCCGAGAGCGCCGCGTCCTCCTCGCGCTCGGCCACGATGACGCCGAACCACAGCCCGCCCGCCGACATCGGCGCGCACACGAGGTTGCGCGGCTCGAGCACGTCGACCAGATCGGCCGGCATGTGCTCCGCGAAGCGCTCGCGCGCCTCCTGCACCCGGTCCTCGGCCAGCGCCCGCCGCGCGATCGGCACGTTGTCCGTGTCGACCGACCGGCCGGAGAACACCGCGAGCGGCACGTCGTGCGACCCGACGGCCCGCACCTCGCGGCGCGCGTCGTCCCAGAGGAAGATGACCGCGCGCCGCAGATGCGCCAGCCGGCACGTCGCCTCGCACAACCGGTCGTAGAACTCCGACGACGCCGGCGTCGCCGACTCGATGTCCGAGAGCAGCCCCATGAAGACGCCGAGCGCGTCGGTGGGCTCCCAGGGGAACTGCGTCGTGGTGGGGACGGTGGTCATCCGAGACCTCCCGCTCTTATCACCACCACCGCCGCGCGGTTACGCCTGGCGGCCGCCGACCCCCCGGATAGGGGGTTGCCGCATGTCGCGTAACGGCCCGGCCTCGTGGTGAGACGATGCAGGCGCACGTCCCCGACGAAGGAGAGAGAGACGCATGTCGTTTGTCCGCGCCGTGAGATTCACCGATGTCGATCCCGACCAGATGGCGAGCCTGCTGACCCGCGTCGAGGAGTCCGGCGGGCCACCCGAGGGGGTCACGAGCAGCGGCATCCAGGTGCTGCACGACGAGGAGCAGCGCACCGCCGTCGTGCTGCAGCTGTTCGAGTCGATGGACGACCTGCGCAGCAGCGAGGCCGTCTTCGAGGCGATGCCGGCCGGCGACACGCCCGGCACGCGTGCGTCGGTCGACCGCGGCGAGCTCAAGCTCGACCTCCGCGCGTAGCGAAGCTCATGTCCGGCCACGACGCCGCCGCACCCGCGGACTACAGCGACCTGCGCGCGCTGTTCATCAACTGCACGCTCAAGCGCTCGCCCGAGCAGTCCCACACGCAGGGGCTCGCGGACCGCTCGATCGCGATCATGGAGAAGCATGGCGTCACCGTCGACCAGCTGCGAGCGGTCGATCACGACATCGCGACGGGCGTGTGGCCGGACATGACCGAACACGGCTGGGCGGCCGACGAGTGGCCCGCGATCCACGAACGCGTGATGGCCGCGGACATCCTCGTGCTCACCTCCCCCATCTGGCTCGGGGAGAAGTCCTCGATCTGCACGAAGGTCATCGAGCGGCTCTACGGCAACAGCCACCTGCTCAACGACGCCGGCCAGTACGCGTACTACGGGCGCGCCGGCGGCTGCATCATCACCGGCAACGAGGACGGCGCCAAGCACTGCGCGATGAACATCCTCTACTCGCTGCAGCACCTCGGCTACACGATCCCGCCGCAGGCCGACTCGGGCTGGCTGGGCGAAGCCGGGCCCGGCCCGAGCTATCTGGACGAGGGCTCGGGCGGCCCCGACAACGACTTCACCAACCGCAACACGACGTTCCTCACGTGGAACCTGCTTCACGTGGCCCGCATGCTCAAGGACGCCGGCGGCATCCCCGCCTACGGCAACCAGCGCACCGAGTGGGACGCCGGTTGCCGCTTCGACTTCGCCAACCCCGAATACCGCTGAGGCGGGCCCGCCGCCGCTCAGGCCTCGTCGGTCGCCGGAACGCCGCTGATGTGGTGGTGGTGGTGCGGGTGGTCTGACGGGTGAAGGGCCTCGTCGGCCTCGATGAGCTCCGGCGGGGTCTGGTCGGGCTTGGCGATCGTCAGGTACGCAACGAGCAGCACGATCGCTCCCAGGAAGATGTAGCTCGTCACCGACGTGCCGAGGTTCAGGCCTCCGCCGCCCTTCGAGGACAGCCAGTCGCCGGTCGACGCGCCCAGGGGGCGGGTCATGACGTAGGCCAGCCAGAAGGCCAGGACGCCGTTGATGTTCGTGAACCTCCAGAGGAACGCGACGACCGCGATGACTCCGACGAAGAGCAGCAGCGTGGTCAGGTAGCCCATGCTGAGCTTCTCGGCGAGCAGGTCGCCGACCGCGGTACCGGTGGCGAACGTCGTGAGGATCGCCAGCCAGTAGAAGGCCTCGCGGCGGCGGGTGACGATCGAATGCATCGACAGCGTGCGCTCGCTGAAGTACCAGACGGCAAACACCGCGGCGAGCATCGTGACGGACACGATCGTGATCGCCCACATGTTGTTCGGGACGTCGCCCTGGCCCTCGAAGAGGTCGGTGATCTGGGTGCCGACGAGGCTGATCACGACGATGTTGGCCCAGTAGATGGGCGCCAGGTACTTCTTGCGGGTGAACTGGATCGCCAGCAGGATCAGCAGCACGACGGTCGTCGCGCCGGTGACCTTCCACAGCGCGATCTGCAGCTGGTGGGGCGACGCGTTGTCGCCGCCGGGCGCCCACTTCGAGACGAGGTTGTCCGAGAAGGTCTCGCCGATCGTGGTGCACAGCACCTTGATCAGCCAGAAGTAGAGCGTGACCTCCGGGACCTTGTTGAGCATCTGGCGCACGGTCGGTCGCGCGCCGCGGAGAGCTGTCGTTGCGGTAGTCATGCGCGCCAGGGTGCGGCCCGTTCGATGATCGGCACCTGATCGGGGCGCCGAACGCGCCGGCGCGATCAGCTGGCGATCAGGGGTGGCCCGGTATCTGACCGGAACCTGATCGCACCCTGGCTGCGGGCGGCGAAGCACCCCATCATCGGATCGATGCAGGAGATCGTCGTAGGCGTCTGCGAGGACGACCCCGGGCTGCGGTCGATGCTCGGCCGCGCCCTCGACCAGGCGGGCTATCGCTCGCGCATGACCGGCAACGGCCGCGATGCCGTCGCGGCGTTCACCAGCGAGGCGCCCGACGTGCTCGTGCTCGACATCGGGCTGCCCGATGCCGACGGGCGCGACGTCTGCCAGGCGCTGCGCGTCCATGGCGTCGACGCGCCGGTGATCTTCCTGACCGCGCGCGACGCCCTCGTCGACCGTCTCTCGGGCTTCACCGCCGGCGGCGACGACTATGTCACCAAGCCGTTCGCGATCGCGGAGCTGATGGCTCGCATCCAGGTGGCACTGCGCCGCCGCCCGGGCGCGCCGCAGCAGGAGCCGACAGCGGGCCTCGTGGTCGACCCGGTGATCCACGGGATGCGGGTGGGCAACCGGCAG
>Ga0207657_10005444_pt1 | contig 13294 bp, 13 predicted proteins | sample KBSC33metaG_FD_184316 | JGI IMG/M metagenome (GOLD analysis project Ga0207657, IMG submission 184316) | Corn rhizosphere microbial communities from Kellogg Biological Station, Michigan, USA - KBS C3-3 metaG (SPAdes) (version 2) | ecosystem: Host-associated > Plants > Roots > Rhizosphere > Soil ... | reverse complement strand
CTCGAAGCATTCCTGAAAACGAGCGGCGGCAAGGGGCTGCACGTCGTCGTTCCGCTCGAGCCGACGCGGCCGTGGGATGATGCGAAGGAGTTCTGCCGCGCTGTCGCCGAACTGCTCGTGCACACGTTCCCCGATCGCTTCACGGCAAAAGTCACGAAGTCGCGGCGCAGCGGACGGATCTACGTCGACTACCTGCGCAACGTCGAAGGCGCCACTGCCATTGCCGCCTATTCGGTGCGCGCGAAGGCGAACGCGCCGGTGGCCATGCCGATCGACTGGACCGAGCTCGATCACGACGTACGCTTCGATTACTTCAACGTACGAAACGTCCCCGCGCAGCTGCGCAAGCGCAAGCGCGATCCCTGGGACCGGTTGCCGCGCGTGCGGCAGGCGTTGACCGATGCAATGCTCGCGCAAGTGCGCGCCGGCGCAACGAGGAGATGACATGGCGAGGGCAATCTGGAAAGGCACGATCAGCTTCGGGCTCGTCAACGTCCCGGTGGAGCTCTACCCCGCCTCGCAGTCGCAGACGCTTTCGTTCTCGATGCTCGACAAGCGCGACTTCAGCCCGGTGGGCTACAAGCGCTACAACAAGACCACCGGGGCGGAAGTGCCCTGGAACGACATCGTCAAGGGCTACGAATACGAAAAGGACCAGTACGTCGTGATGAGCGAGGAGGATTTCCGCCGCGCCAACGTGCAGCAGGCGAAATCGGTCGAGATCTCGACGTTCGTCGATGCGAAGAGCATTCCGCCGCAGTATTTCGAGACGCCCTACTACCTCGTTCCCGGCGAACGCGGCCAGAAGGTCTACGCGCTTCTGCGCGAAACGATGCGCGCAACCGGCAAGGTGGGCGTCGGGCAGGTCGTGATTCGTACCACACACCATCTTGCCGCCGTCATTCCCGTCGGCGAAGCACTGATGATGATCACGCTGCGCTACGCGAACGAGATCCGCAAGCAGAAGGAATTCGACTTTCCGCCGATGTCGCTCAAGAGCGCCGGCGTGACGCCGAAGGAACTGGAGCTCGCACAGAAGCTGATCGAGGACATGTCGGGCGAGTGGAACCCGGATGAGTTCGAGGACACGTACAACGAAGACCTGCTGCAGCGCATCGAGGAGAAGGTGAAGCGCGGGGAGACGAAGGTGCTGACGAAGCCCGAGGCCGAAGCGGGCGAGGCGCGCTCGGCACAGGTGATCGATCTGATGGAGCTTCTCAAGCGCAGCATCGACAAGACCGGTGCGCGCGCTGCGCCCGAGCGTGGCGCCAAGCGCACCGCCGCGAACGCGGACGAGGAGGCACCGGCGGCGCGCGCCACGCGCGCCCGCAAATCGCCGGCGGCGCACAAGGCAACGGCCGAGAGGAAGCCCGCGGCGCGGCGCAAGCGCGCCTGAGCCTTTGCGCGGGCCTCGTCGCCGATCATGGCCGCGCAGAAGTGGCCGCAGGTCCTGTGGATCGTGCGGCACGGACAAAGTGCCGGAAACGTCGCGCGCGAAGCTGCCGAAGCGGCCGCGCACCCGCTGATCGACATCGCGACGCGTGACGTCGATACGCCGCTGTCGGCACTCGGCGAGCGTCAGTCGCTGGCGCTTGGACGCTGGTTCGGCAGCATGCCGGCGGAACGCAGGCCGACCGTTCTGCTGTGCTCGCCCTACGTTCGCGCCGTGGAGACATCGCGACTCGTGCTCGAAGCGGCGGGCATCGAGCCGACCGCGCTCGCGGTGCAGCGCGACGAGCGATTGCGCGAAAAGGAATTCGGCGTGCTCGACCGCTTGACCAAGGTTGGCATCCGCCACCGGTATCCCGAGCTGTCGGAGCAGCGCGCGCACGTCGGCAAGTTCTATTTCCGTCCCCCCGGCGGCGAGAGCTGGTGCGATGTGCTGTTGCGCCTGCGCAGCATTCTCGACACGATGACGCGCGAATACCGCGGCGAGCGCGTTCTGCTCGTCGCCCACCAGGTGATCGTCAATTGCCTCCGCTACCTGCTTGAGCGCATGAGCGAGGAGCAGATCCTCGCGATCGACAACGAGGCCGACGTGCCGAATTGCTCGGTCACGTCGTACGAATTCGACCCAAACGCGGGTCGCGCCGGCAAATTGCTGCCGCGCCTCGTCAATTTCGTTGCCCCGCTCGAGGAGGCCGGGACATCGATCACCGCGGCACCGGACGTCCCCGGCGCGCCGAAATCCTAGATCCGAGATGCGACGATCGGGTGCGTAGGACGAAGACTGACGACGATGCCCGCCAATTGCTGATGGCCAGCGCGGCGGATGCACCGCAAAGATGGCTTCCGGTCCACTTCCGGACCGCCCGATTGCCGGAGATCCGATGCGCACCCTTCGCCTGCTCCTCGTCGCCCTCGCCCTTGCCTCGTTTGCATGGACTGCGCGTGCATCCTCCGGCACCAACTTCAGCGATCAGTGGTGGAACCCCAACGAATCGGGCTGGGGAGCCTCGATCCTGCAGCAGGGCGATGTTCTTTTCGTCGATCTCTTCGTGTACGGCGCAGACGGGCGGCCGACGTGGTTCACCGCCGCCGCGTATTTCCAGCCGCAGCCGGGTCACGTGCTCTTTTCCGGCGACCTCTACGTGACGAGCGGTCCATGGTTCGGCGCGTTCTTCAATCCCGGCATGGTGTTCTCGCGCAAGGTGGGCACGCTTCAGTTCGAAGCGAACAGCACCGATTTCGCGACGCTCAACTATAGCGTCGACGGCGTGCTCGTCAGCAAGCAGATCGAGCGGCAGCTCTGGGCCTACGAGGATTTCACCGGCAGCTACTTCGGCGGGCTCGTCTACGATCAAAGCGGATGCGCGGTGGCAAGCGACAACGGACACGTCGAGGAATTCGGCGCTTTCCAGATCAGTCACCCCGCCACGAACGCGTTCACGCTTTCGCTGCAGTCGAATTTCGGCAACTGCACGGTGACGGGCAACTACAGCCAGCTCGGGCACATGGGGACGGTCGACGCGAACTACGCATGCTCGTACGGTATCAACGGCACGATGACGCTCTACGAGCTCGAACGGACGTCGTCCGGCATGACGGGCCGCTTCATCGCCCAGAACAACGCGTGCCAGGTCGCGGGAACTATTGGAGGCGTCCAGCGCTGACGGTGTGTGTAGCGCGCAATGTCGCCTGTGTCGATGTCACTCTGCCCGTTCTATCGCTCCGACCGGGCCGTTTTTGAACGCCGCAAGCTAGGGCGCGCCTACGCATCCCCGCCGCCGGAGCGCAACGCAGCGTGGTGCGCGCATCTCTATTCGCCCGTGAGCAAGTACGTGGCAACGAGGATCGCCGGCGGCGCGGACAAGCTCCAGTGCAACGGCGATCTGGCGAAGTGCCAGGTGCGGGAGGCGCTGCGACCCAAATTTTGAGTTGCGGAATCCCTCGCAGGCAATGGTTAACAGACGTCAATCCACCGAGTACTTGTCAACGCAGATGTAGCCGATGCCGCAAAGGCCATCACGTGTCCTCACGTACGTGAATTGCGGTGTTTGCCAGAACTGGCACCGGGGAACGGCTGGACCATAGAAGGTATCGCCCCAACCACCCCGAGGTCCGGAGAGGATGTTCAGTTCTCCAGTCGTCTTCAGTTGGGTCTTCAAGTCGTTGCAGGACAGGCTCTCCGGGTTAACCGGCGCGGGAATTTGCTGCTCGTTCGCAGGTACCGGAGTGCCCATGGTAGGAGCTTGCGCAGCCTGGCCGTAAGTTGCAGTCGACAGCAGGAACGCGACGGCCCCGATGCATGTTACAACCCGCCTGCGCGGGGCAGGTGATGCGGATGATTTCCTGCTCAATGGTTGCATGTGCGGTCTGCCGAGTGATGTCGTGGCGTGTATCGAGTCCACATCGATCGGTCGCAAACACGATCGGCGGTGCTGCTATTCCAGCTGCGTAATCCGGAGCATCGAGATCCCGATATTCGCGGCCACCGACTAGGACCGCGACTGCAATCGGATCGTTCGCGAGGTTGATCTTCGGCGTACTCGCTCCTCGCCCGTTCGGGCTGCTCTTCAACGTCGCTGTTTCATCGAGGTCGTGACGCCAGCCGGAAAATCCATGGGCGCTCGGCTTTCCCGACTAGAATGTGCCGCCCTCCGAGAAGAGACCGCGCGACGCAGCAACGGCTTGATGCTCGACGGTGCTGGCTTGGGCGCCCACAGCGTGTCGTTCGTTTCGCCAGGTGGCTCGCTGACGATCGAAAATTGTGTCGCGCGCGGCTTCACGAGGGCGGACACGTCGGAAACCAACAAGGCGTGACGCCCGGTGGGGTGGCGCCTCGCATATCGAACACGACTGCGAAGCGGCCAGGTACCCGCGCGATTGCTCCGATCCGATCGGCGCCAGCCCCGCATCTCGACAAGAAAAACCCCCGGCTACGGAGACCGAGTGCCGAGGGTTGAAGTCGTCGCGCAGAGGGAGAACGCGCGCGCCGATATCGCATCGTATTACGATATATCGCGACATGTCCAGTCGCGCGACATGAACACTACAGTCGGTGTTGCCTGCGGCCCACAGCAGGAGATGCAATAGCGCACAGAGATACCCTATGTTCGCGCCGCCAAGTCCGAACGCCGCCGCGATCGAAGCCGGATTCCGGCAGCAGACACGGCAGGCGCCGGCAGACGTGGGGCAGTTGGCCAAGACGTAGTGGAGTTCAAGCCATTAATAACTTGCTGTGACCTCAGAATCCGGCTATACGGTTACACGCGCCAGGCAATCAGGGGACTTGGCGCTTTACCCCGGCGCATGGCGCACGCCGCCACGACAGGGTCTGCGTTCAAAGCGCAGCCATCCTTTGTTGAAAGCGGGATTCTCGGGGAGCAGGTAAGTTTCCAACGCCGCCAGTCTTGATGCGTGGCAATGCCGACAGCGTCCGCATCGTCGGCGCGTAGCCCAACGGCGCGTTCGATTCCAGCCTCAAGGAGCTGCCGGAGAATGTTCCGCCGTCATAGCGTAGCGGGACGTCGATGATGCCTGACGTCTTGGCGGCTCTGGATAACCAATTCGATCGCCGATGGCTGCCGCTTTGCGACAGCCGCACGCGGCGCGTCTCGGCCACGGGGAACGGTCAATTGCTACTGCTTTACGTCACCAAGTTGATTTGCTTTCGTGGCGCATAAAGGGAAAAACACGGTGCGTCTCGAGAAGCAGGTCGAGGAGCGGACCCGGTCGCTTACTGATGCCCTCGCCCGCCAGACGGCACTTGGCGAAGCCCTCAAATTGGTTATCGGGCGCTCCGCGAGTGCGCTCGATGTGGTCCTCGAAGGACTGATCGAGAGCGCGGTGAGGCTTTGCCGGTCGGACTGGGGCGTGATCTACACGCTCGAAGAAGGAAAGCTTCGTCCCGCCGCGTTTTATGGTCTCGATGAACGGCGCCGGGCGAACTGGGTTGGCGTCGCGCTGGAGCTCAATCGGCGCTCCGCTGCCGGCCGATGCGTAGTGAGCCGCAGCGTCGTCGAAATCTCCGACGTATTGCTGGACGCTGAATACGGGCTCGGCGAGGCGTCGCGAAGAGTCGGTTGGCGCTCGTTGCTTGCAGTGCCGCTGTTCCGCGCCGAGACGCTGCTCGGAGTCTTTGCAGTACAGCGGGCCGAACCGGGCGATTTTGCCGATGTGAAGGGCTTGTTGACGGCACTCGCCGATCAGGCGGTCATCGCGATCGACAACGCACATATGTTTCAGCAGCTCGAGGCCCGCACGCAGGAGCTCACGCGTTCCGTGGAAGAGTCGCGGGCGTTGGGCGAGATCAGTCAGGTGTTGAGCTCCTCGCTCCAAATGCAGACAGTGCTGGACACCGTCGTTCAATCCTCGATCCGGCTCGCGGAAGCTGATTCGAGCACGATCTACACGGTCGAGGACGCGGGCGAGAATTTCGTGCCGCGCGCGAACTGCGGACTCGACGAGGAAACACTCGCGGCGTTTCGCCACTCCATCATTGAAGCCCGCGACAACGTGGTCTCGCGGGCCATCTCGACGCGGAGTGCAACGCAGGTCGCCGATATCGAGTCGCACCCGATGTCCGAGGCGACCCGTGCGACGCTGCGACGCGCCGGGTTCCAGGCACTGCTCGCCGTCCCGTTGATTCGCGCCGATCAAGTGGTCGGGGCGCTGGTCGTCAGGCGAAGAGCGCCGGGCGAATTCCCCGCCGCGGTCGTCAGGCTCCTCGAAAACTTCGCGGCACAGTCGGCGATCGCGGTGTACAACGCCCGTCTGTTCCTCGAAATCGAGGAAAAAGGCAGGGAGCTGGCGCTCGCCAGCCAGCACAAGTCGCAGTTCCTCGCCAACATGAGCCACGAGCTGCGCACGCCGATGAACGCGATCATCGGCGTAAGCGAAATGCTGCTCGAAGACGCACAGGACCTCGGAACCACCGAGCAGGTCGAACCGCTCACGCGCATACTGCGTGCAGGGCGGCACCTGCTTGCGCTCATCAACGGCATCCTCGATCTTTCCAAGATCGAGGCCGGGAAGATCGAACTCGAGATTACCTCGTTCGCCATCGAGCCGCTGGTCCGGGACGTGGCCTCCACCGTCGCCGTCGGCGGCGGCAAGAACCGAAACCGCATCGACGTCCGCTGCGCGCCTGGGTTGGGCACGATGCACGCCGACGAGACCCGCGTCCGCCAGGCACTGCTCAACCTCGCCAGCAATGCCGTCAAGTTCACGGAAGACGGCCTCATCACGCTCAGCGCCGAACGCGAAGCCGGCCACAGCCACCCGTGGGTAGTGTTGCGCGTGACCGACACGGGGATCGGCATGACACCCGAGCAGGTGACACGCCTGTTCCAGGACTTCACCCAGGCAGACAGCTCCACTACGCGCAAGTACGGTGGAACGGGTCTTGGGCTGGCCATCAGCCGGCGGTTCTGCCGGATCATGGGTGGGGACATCGACGTGGAAAGCGTGCCGGGACGCGGCTCGACCTTCACCGTTCGCCTGCCTGCTGATATCAGTGGTCCGGACGCTTCCTCCGGCAGGCCGGCGCGGGAGGCGATCGCAGGCCGGGACGCTTCGCGAGACGCGCATGGCAACAACGGGCTCATCCTCGTGGTGGACGATGACCCCACGGTGCGTGAACTCATGGTTCGGCACCTGACCAAGGAGGGCTTCAGCGTCCAGACCGCGGCCGATGGGATGGAAGCGCTCGCGCTAGCCCGCCGGCTCCGCCCGGCGGCCATCACGTTGGACGTGATGATGCCAGGTGTCGACGGCTGGACCGTGTTGGCGGCTATCAAGGGCGATCCCACACTCGCCGACATACCCGTGGTGCTGGTCACGATTGAGGAGGACCGCCAGCGCGGTTATGCCCTCGGCGCCACCGAATATCTGGTGAAGCCCGTCGAGCGCCGGCGCCTGGTGGAGTCACTGCGCATCATCTGCGGGGTGGCGATGGGACGGATCCTGGTGGTTGAGGACGACGACGCAACGCGGGCGACGATCCGCCAGATGCTCGAGCGCGAAGGGTGGAACGTGGCCGAGGCCCGAAACGGTCGGGCCGCGCTCGAGCAACTGGAAGCGGGCTTACCGAACGCGATCGTTCTCGACCTCATGATGCCCGAGATGGACGGATTCGAGTTCATCGCGCACCTGCGCAATCACGCGCAGTGGTGCACGCTACCGGTGCTCGTGGCTACCGCAATGGAATTGTCCGAGCAGGACCTGGAGCGGCTCAACGGTCAGGTCGTGCGTGTGATGCGAAAGGCCGGGCAGCCGCAGGACGAGCTTCTGGCCGGCCTGGGGAAGGCGCTGACGGACTGCGTCCGGCGCGGTTCCGTGACGGCCTTGAGTGAGATCGACGGGTGAAGATCCTCTACGTCGAGGACAACGAGGACAACATCTACATGCTGCACAGGCGGCTCGTGCGCGCGGGTTTCACGGTAGTGATCGCCAGGGACGGGGCGCAGGGCGTGGCTGCAGCGGGAGCCGAGCACCCCGACTTGATCCTGATGGACCTGGGCATGCCGGTGGTCGATGGCTGGGAGGCGACACGCCGGATCAAGGCCGCACCGGCAACAAAACATATTCCGGTGATCGCGCTGACTGCCAACGCAATGACGGGCGACCGGGAGAAAGCGCTGGCCGCCGGCTGCGACGACTTCGATACCAAGCCCGTGGAGATGGTGCGACTACTGGGCAAGATCCAGGCGCTCCTGCCGGGGGTACAGCGAACGTGAGGTCGGATGAAGTCACGCTGCTCGTAGTCGACGACAACGAGGACAACCGCTACACCTTGACGCGTCGGCTCACGCGCGACGGCTACACCAATCTCGTCACCGCCAGCGATGGACGGCAGGCGCTGGAACTGTTGAAGGGGCAGCATTTCGACCTGGTGCTGCTCGACATCATGATGCCGGAAATGGACGGCTACCAGGTGCTCGAGTATCTGAAGGGCGATGTGGCGCTACGCGACATCCCCGTGATCATGATCTCGGCGCTCGAGGAGGTTGAGAGTGTGATCCGATGCATCGAGCTCGGAGCGGACGACTATCTCGCGAAACCGTTCAATCCGACGCTACTGCGCGCGCGCGTCGGCGCAAGCCTGGAGAAAAAGCGGCTGCGCGATGAGTTGCGAGCGAGTCTCGCCCGCCTCGAGCGCGAGCTTGAAGGCGCCCGCGCGCTTCAGCTCGGCATGCTACCGAGCACTTTCCCCGAATCGTCCCCGACACAGCCAGTGCGGGTCTACGCGCTGATGGATCCTGCGCGCGAAGTCGGTGGCGACCTCTACGATGCCTTCTACGCTCCGGACGGCATGTTCTGTTTTCTGGTCGGAGATGTTTCCGGCAAGGGCGCGGCAGCGGGGATGTTCATGGCGCGCACGCGCAGCTTGGTGCGCATGGCGGTGGTCGAGCTGCGGCCGCGGCTGACGAAGGAAGAGGACTCGCCGGCTTACATCGCCGAGGCCGTGAACCGCGAGCTTTGCCAGAACAACCGCGAGCGGATGTTCGTCACGCTGTTTCTCGGGTTCTTCGATGCCAGAAGCGGCAAGCTGACCTACATCAACGCCGGCCACCCGTTGCCCTATTTGCTGCGTTCCACCGGCGAGCTCGAAAGGATCGATGGCAAGCCCGAGGCGCCACTTGCCGTGCGTCCGGCAATGCGATACCGGAACCAGACTGTGACGCTTCAGCCCGCGGAAGCCCTGTTCGTCTTCACCGACGGCGTCGTCGAAGCGATGAATGCCGCAGGCGAGCATTACTCGAGCGAGCGCCTGGAGGCGCAACTGCGCGCTAGCGTCGACGCCGCGCCGGAATTGATGGCGAACACGGTGAAGATTAACGTCGACGCCTTCACCGACGGCGCGTCGAAGGCGGATGACGTAACGATCCTTGCGCTGCGCCGGGATGCGATTCTGACCTGATCGCCGCGGTAATCGCACTGACGGGTGCGAGACCAAGCGGTTGACCCGATGCCCCAACTTCCGAGCACGACCGACCTGGTCATCCGCAACGACATCGCACAGCTTGCAATCCTGAGCGAAGCAATGGAGCGCTTCGGCAGCAAACATGCGCTTGCGCCGAAGCTGCTGGTCCAGCTTCAAGTGGCGCTCGATGAGATCGTGAGCAATGTCATCAAGTATGCGTGGCCGGAAGGCGGCAGCCATGAAATACGCGTCCGGATCACTTTCGATTCAGGAAAAATGACCATCGAGATCGCCGACGACGGCCGGTCCTTCGACCCGCGTCGCGCGCCACCTCCGGAACACCTGCCGGCCGGACAGAGGCCGCGACCAGGCGGGGTGGGGTTACACATGGTCAAGCAATTCATGGACAGCTTCGAGTACGCACGCATTGACGGGTGGAATCATTCGACGCTGACCAAGGCGATCGACATACGAACCAAGTAAAGGAAAACGACATGGCCAAAAGTTCTCTTCAGATGGCCGAAGTAAGGGCCGGGCAAAACTGCGTACTGGCGCTCACCGGCCGCATCGACAGTACCAACGCCGACGAGCTCACCGCGCGCGTGAACAGACTCTTCGCTGCCGGCGAGAAATACCTGGTGGTGGATTTCAAGGAGGTGCTCTACCTCACCAGCGCGGCGTTCCGTGTCTTGCTCGTCGCGACCGACGAGGCGGAGCGCAGCGCCGCTCGCTTCGCCTTGTCCAGCGTATTTGGCCAGGTGCGGGAATTGTTCGAAATGGGCGGTCTGCTCGATGCGTTCACCATTCACGCGTCGCGTGAAGAGGCACTCGCGCAGACAGGGTAGTTGATGAAAAAGCCCTCCAACATCATCTACGGGGTCGAGGAGTCACCTCCTCTATTTGTCACCATCCTTAATGGGATGCAGCATGTTGCCCTGATCGCAATCAACCTCGTCTATCCTCTTCTGGTATTTCGCGCCGCAGGCACGTCGGTGGACGCGATCGCCAATCTGTTGGCGATCGGCATGCTGGTCCTCGGTGCCGCGACCGTGCTGCAGGCGCAGCGCATGGGTCCCGTCGGTTCAGGGTACCTCTGCCCGTCGACGTTCACCGCCACCTATCTGCCCTCCTCTCTGCTCGCGGCAAGGTTGGGTGGGCTGCCGCTGGTGTTCGGGATGACGATTTTCGCCGGGTTGCTGGAAACCGCTGTCGCCCCGCTTCTCAATCGGTTGCGGGCGATATTTCCGATCGAGATTTCGGGGCTGGTGATCTTCATGATCGGCTGGTCGGCCGGGATTGCCGGGCTGCGCCTGCTGCTCGCGACCGACGCGGCGCCGGTGAGTGCGTCGGAATGGGCGGTCGCCGGTCTTACCTTGACCGCGATGGTTGCACTCAATGCCTGGGGCAAGGGTCTCGCGCAGATGCTGTGCGCCTTGTTCGGGCTGGTCGCGGGCTACGTCGCGGCAGCGCTGGGGGGCGTAGTCGAGGTCGGCCAGTGGTCCGCGATCGATGCCGCCAAATGGGTAGGCGTGCCGTCCTTCGGGCACGTCTCGTGGTCGTTCGACGCCACGCTCGCCGCGCCGTTTGCAATCGGCTGCATTGCTGCCGCGCTCAAAGCGATCGGCACGATCACCGTTTGTCAGCGCATCAACGATGCGGACTGGGTGAGGACCGACATGAGATCGGTAACACGCGGAGTGCTGGCCGACGGCGTGTCGACCGCCTTGGGGGGGATCGTCGGAACGGTCGGGACGAACACCGCGACGACGTCAGTCGGCCTTGCTGCGGCCACCGGAGTGACGAGCCGCAAAGTCGCCTACGCGATCGGCGCGATATTCGCCGCGCTGGCGTTGTGTCCCAAGTTGGCGGCGATGCTCGCGGTGATGCCGCGCGCGGTCCTCGTGGCAGCGCTGTTGTTCGCCGTGACTTTCATCATGATCAACGGCCTGCAGGTCATTGCCTCCCGCCTGCTCGATGGGCGTCGGATCCTGACGCTCGGACTGGCGTTCATTGCGGGTGGCGCAGTCGATGTCTTTCCGATCATCGGCCGCAGCGTGCCGAAGGCGCTCAGTCCGATCGTGGCATCGTCATTCGTATTCGCGACACTGGTCGCCCTCACGCTCAACCTGCTCTTCCGAATCGGCGTGAAGAAGACGGTCAGCCTGGACGTCGAAGCAGGCGCGATCGATCCGCAGAAGATCGAGGACTTCTTCAAGTCGAACGGTGCGAAGTGGGGCGCGCGCCCGGAAGTGGTAGCGAAGGCAACTTTTGGCGTCGTCCAGCTCGTGGATGCCGTGCGCAGCGACTTTTGGCAAAGCGGCACGCTCGACATCAAAGCGAGCTTCGACGAATTCAACCTCAACGTTGATCTCGCCTACGAAGGCAACGCTCTCGTATTCCCCGAGCAACGTCCGTCGAACAAACAAATCCGCGAAAGCGAGGATGGCGCCCACTTGATGGCGGGCTACATGCTCAAGAAATGCGCCGATCGCCTGCGTTCGCAAGAAAAGAATGGCAAGGCCTTCTTGCACCTTCACTATGACCACTAAGTTGCGTGTAACCGACGATTCAGCCTAGCGGCTCACGCCTGCGCTCGATGTTCATGATCACGCCATCCGCGCAGTCAAGCAACGCTAGTTCCGCTTCGCGACAGCCGCCAGTCACTACAAAACAAAACAGGGCGGATCAACCGCCCTGTTTGTGCTGACACGACGAGCAACGTTACAGCGAACCTCCGCTGCCGGAGCCGCCGCCACTCCCGGAGCCACCACCACCGCCACCGCCACCGCCGCCACCACCGCCGCCTCCCGGGCCTCCGCCACCCCCGCCGCCACCGCCCCCTGCACCGCCCCCTCCTGACCCGCTGCCACCGCCGCCACCCCCACCACCGCCAGAACCGCCTCCACCGCTTCCTGACCCACCACCACTACCCGCTGCCCAGGCGGTACTTGTTCCAATGTCCGATACCACTAGCCCGCCGACCAAGGCCATGGTCAAAGCGAGCATTACTGCGCGTGTGAATTTCGAACGCATGTGGTTACCCTCGTAGTAGTTGCCCAAACTTGTTCCATACAGCTTACGTGGGCGTGGGCCATAGCCAACGTGACGAAACGCACGAGCAAACTCCATGCTTTCGTTTGAAACGAATTGATTTAGTGAATGTATGCGTTGAAATCAGAAACGACGTCACGTTTCATCCGTAAAGGTCGTCGACACTTCAATTGTCGATCACAAACCGTTCGAAGGTTAATGTGTACCGCTCGGCTAGCCACCGTTGGCTACCTGGCGAGGGCTTGCCATCATGCTGATCCGGTTTGGGTTAGCAGCCAGATCATCATGGCCAGTCACGCCAGCCAATGGACTTACGCGGCAAATAACGTAGCAGTTAGCCCAATACCTGCGCTTCGCTTAAGGCAAGAACAGCTCGATTCGCTTCGAGCCTGCGCCAGAGGCATCTCGCTTCGGTTCGAGAAGTTGGAGATCGTTAACGCGCTGCTGCTAGCGGGCCTCGTGGAAAAAAATATCGTCGGCGTCATTCGCATAACGCGAGAGGGCCAGGAATATCTGTCGACCCTCAGTGACGTACCGCTGTAGCTGCACTTCACTCCGACGCGATCGAGCGCAAATCGTGACCGCCGATTGCCTTGCCGTCGTCAGCGCGGCGTACTTGTGCGAACACGGCTACGTCGAGTCGTCGCCATTCTTGTGTTGCCTGTATCGGGGAGATGGATCGCACGAGACATTCCGCGTTGCATCGCTGCGAGCACTCCGGGGAATTATCCGACTGCTTCGCGTCTCGGAAATCGGACTGAGCGTCGGTGACGACGAAGATCGCGCCGGGGCGGCGGCGACGTGCGCGGACCGCGAGCGGGCGCGACGACGCAAGCGTTGGCGATGGCCGTCGGGCGGAATGGCGTGTTAGGCGCG
>Ga0207657_10005443_pt1 | contig 13295 bp, 14 predicted proteins | sample KBSC33metaG_FD_184316 | JGI IMG/M metagenome (GOLD analysis project Ga0207657, IMG submission 184316) | Corn rhizosphere microbial communities from Kellogg Biological Station, Michigan, USA - KBS C3-3 metaG (SPAdes) (version 2) | ecosystem: Host-associated > Plants > Roots > Rhizosphere > Soil ... | reverse complement strand
CGTTGCCGTGGCTTTGATCGTCGGCGCGCATACCGAGGCCCAAGTCCTTGCCAATGTGAGCTCCATGCAGTCGACGATTCCACCGGAGTTTTGGGCCGAGCTGAAAACGGCAGAACCTTATCGAGCAGAACGCGCCCACAACACCTACGGCGTCGCGATCTTGAAAACGGGCGGTCGCGAAGTACGTCAAGATGAACTAATCGTTGGTGAGGTTTGCTTGGCTTTCACCCGCGCAAATGAAAACCTTTGATGGCCGAGTATTCGGTTTCCCGGCGCGATTGTCAGAAACCGCGCAGATTGAGGCTTCCGGATCTCCGTAAGGAGGTAGCTGATGAAACCCAAAACGCTGATAGCGATGGCGGCAGGTTGCGCGGCGGGACTGGGGATAGTGACCCTCTCTGATGCCTCCTCTAAAGAACAACAAGACCAATGTCCAAATTCAGAAATACAGGGTAATCCGCCGGTCTACTTTCCCTACCCATCCGGCCTGATACCTTCTGATTTATGCACTGAAGTAAAAAGAGTGCAACGCGAAGTGGACGTGATTTTCAAGGAGGCGCTTGCTGAATGGCGCGCGCTGCCACCTCCGACTCTAGAAGGTCAGCCACCAGTACTGCAGGAAACGGGCTCCCAGGCGGTGGTATTACTTGGAAAGTTACTCAACTACGATCGCAACATGTCCGTCGGCAGGGATATGGCCTGCAGTTCCTGCCATATGCCATACACAGGATTCACGGCACCAATCCCTTCAATAAACTTGGGACCTGTTGCCATGCCGGGATCCGTGCACTTCCGCTGGGGCAAGCGCAAGCCTCAGTCATACACCTACTCGCCCTATTTCCCCCGGCTCCAGTACAACAGTGTCCTAAAAGCTTTCTTCGGGGGAAATTTCTGGGATTCGCGCTCGACCGGATACAGGTTGAGCAGTCCCGATGTAGAGCAGGCGCAGCATCCGCCGGTCGATCCTGACGAGCAGGGTTTTCCCGACATCGCCTGCATCGCGTACCGGCTTTCCCACGCCGAGTACAGGGGTCTCTTCGAGCTGGTTTGGGGCGAGGGATCATTTGATATCAAATGGCCAGCTGATACCGAGACGATCTGCAGCACCCCCGAGGGGGCCACTGTATTCAACGGGAGCAGAAACGCCTTGCACCAACATTTGATTAGCTCGAGTGGGAGGACCCCGGCGTCCGACGCAGTGGCGATGCCGGTTGTCCTCGGTCGGGATGATCGAACTAAGGCAAACAATGTCTTTGACCACTGGGGACAAGCGCTCAACGCGTTTGAGGCCTCAGCGAATGTCAGTGCTTTCTCGTCGAAATTCGATGCCTTCCTGGCCGGCACCTACACTCTGACTGCTGACGAGCAAGCCGGTTACGACTTATTCCGCGGCAAAGGCAATTGCAATTCGTGCCATTTGGATGCGAGGGGGACCGCGCTGAAGAGCGACCAAACGGATACCAGTTCCGTTCCAGGCGGGGCGCCGTTGTTCACCTGCTTCGGCTCAGCTAATGAAGGCCTTCCCAGAAACCCGGTCATACCCTTTTATTACGAGACGAAACCGGACATGTTCCTCTACACGCCCAACTCCGCAGGCTTTGGCTTCAAAGATTTGGGCATGGGCCTCTTCCTAAGAAGCCTATCCGGCAACAATCCGAACACCGACTGGATCCAGTACGCGCCGAGCGTCGACGGTCAGATGCAGGTGTCGTCGGCGCGCAATGCAGCGATGACGCCGCCCAACTGTCCCAGCTTCCAGAAGGCGTTCTTTCATAATGGTTATGTGAAGAGCCTGAAAGAACTCGTCCATTTCTATAACACGCGAGACGTTTTCGCTTACCCCGTGCAGTCTGGACACTGCCCACCAGGAACCATCGAAAAGGTCACCTGCTGGCCCGAGCCTGAAGTCAAGAGCAACATCGACATGACGACCGGGAACCTCGGCCTGAGCGATCACGAAGAAGACCTGATCGTTACGTTCCTCGGCACCCTCACTGATGGCTTCACAACACCATACCCGGACGCCGACAAGTATACGGGGAATTGTCTCCCTTCGACTGCGCTTTCGCCCCCTCCGCCTCCGGTCTCTGCTGCCCCAGTTCCACCCGGTCTCACTCCCCCTTCGCACTAGCACTGGAGGCTGATTTTCACCCAGCTCGTCCGTTTGCAGGAATGCCGAGCTAGAGAGCGATCCTGGAGTGGAGGTAATGTCCGCCCGGTCCAAGCATTCCGCTGGATGTCTTCCTATGACTAAATCGTTGCCGACGCTCATCGCGGTGATGGCCGCCAGCCTGGTCGGCTTAAATCCAATTGCTGCCCAGCAAATCCCTGGCGGCGAGAAAGCTGGAAGTGTGCAAATCATCATCGGACCGGCGCCCGAATCAGTGGGCGAAAAATCGGCAATCGTCACTTGGACGAGCACCACACCGCGGGGGCCAGCGCAACACGTCGGCGTCGTGCAATACGGCACGGATCCCAAGGACCTCAGTCAAACGGCTAAATCCCCCCTCAGGTTGAACATGGGCCACCCGAACACGATCTTCAGAGTGCGTATCGATGGTCTTAAGCCAGGCACGACGTATTACTACACGGTCGGCTCTGCTCGCCCCGACGGCACCAGCGACGGGGTGGAAAGTCCGGTAAACAAGTTCACCACGGTCTCGAAATAGAGGTCCAGAATTCCGAGCGGCGCTTCGGCACAGGCGGTCTCTCTTGGGGACAACAGAATGCGATAGCGGTGGCAGCTCGTACCACGCTCGACTTTTGACCCACACGACCAAGCCCGGGGGTGGCCGTTCGCACTGGGCAAGAGCGCGCTACTCATCCTTTGAGGTTATTTTTCAGTGAGGCGCTTTACGCCCTCCTGTGCCTGTTTAAATCAGGGATCGATTTCGACTGCCGCCTCAAAGTCCGCCAGAGCCTTATCACGCGCTGTGAGCGACGGGGACGCAGGTGGAAAAAAGTGTCTACTAAAGTTTAGGTCGCTCAGACCAATTGTGGTCATCGATCCCACCCTATGTACGATAGCGGTTTTACTCGGCTGGGACCTATCTTCTAGTCAACGACGCCGCGCCTACTTTGGAGGACATACACATGAGCAAACTTCTTCTCGTTATCGCCGTAACTACGCTCCTTTCAACGCCTGCCCTGGCAAACCGCGACACAGAATTGGCCCTTAACGCTTCGGTTCAATCTCACGCAGAATTAGGTGGAAGGGGGACCGCCCCACGGATCAGGGTTAGCCAAACTAGCCAACCACATCGGGAACCGTGCCCCTTCTGGCGGCGGACCGATAACTGCGCGGATTTGGAATAACTTCTGCGGACGGTTCCAATCATTTTTCGCGTGCTATCACGCGAAAATAGCAGCGGGGGTGTGCGTCAACCGATACAGGAGACTTGTCGCACTTGAACCAGACCATAATCGGCGCAGCACATGCCTCGTGCGGTCAGGTATAGTTGTTGTGTCCTCGCGGTCGATCGATAGCTTGGAGAGGTTATGCGACATATCTGGCAACTCTTCTTTATGTTGTTCGTGATGGCGGCAGGCACCGTCGGCGGGCTTGCTCAGGGAAAAGCACAGGAAGGGCCCAAGGATATATTGCCGCGCAAATCCTCAGCCAGGGTTTTGCCTGCGAGATAGGCCTCCAGCCCGAGCAGGCGTGCTTTGCAACCGAAGAAAGAGAGAGCAATGTCGAGTAAGGCCACGAGGAAAGTTGACATTGAGCCCTACCGCGGGCCGGTTGGTGGATGGGGATCGGTAAAGGGTGTTACGGAGATCCTTCTACGCGAGGCCATTCCGCTGAAGGGATCGCTCGCGCTCTGGAGACAGAATAAGCCGCAGGGCTTTGCTTGCGTCAGCTGTTCCTACGGCCGTCCTCAGCATCTCAGTCACTTCGAATTCTGCGAGAACGGTGCGAAGGCGACGGCATGGGAGATAACCGACAAGAGGTGTCCGCCGGAGTTCTTTGCCACGCACACCGTGACCGAGCTCGAGAGCTGGTCCGACCTTGAGCTGGAGGAGGTCGGCAGACTGACCGCACCAATGCGCTGGGATTCGGCGATAGACAAATACCTGCAGATTCCCTGGACCGAAGCCTTTGCCGGCATTGCAGCCGAGTTGAAGGCCCTTGCCCCAAAATCGGTCGTCTTCTATGCCTCGGGCCGCGCGTCACTCGAAGCGTCCTACATGTATCAACTTCTCGCCCGCATGTACGGCAACAATAACTTGCCCGACAGCTCCAACATGTGCCACGAGAGCACGTCGGTCGCTCTGCCGCAGACGATCGGAGTGCCGGTCGGCACGGTGAAAATCGAGGATTTCCCGCACTCCGACTGCGTGATGTTTTTCGGCCAGAACGTCGGGGTCAACAGCCCGCGCATGCTGCACCAGTTGCAGGAAGTCCGTGAGCGCGGCGTGCCGATTATCACGTTCAATCCACTACGCGAGCGTGGCCTCGAGAGCTTTACCAACCCGCAGTCGCCGATCGAGATGCTGACGCTGTCGGAGACGCAGATCAGCACCCAATACCACCAGCTCCACCCAGGTGGCGATCTCGCCGTGCTCGTAGGCATGTCGAAAGCCTTACTCGCCATGGACGAAGAGGCCAAGGCCGCTGGCACTGAACGCGTCATCGATGTGGATTTCATCGAGCAAGACACGAGCGGCTTCGACACCTTCGTGACGAGCATGGAGCACTTTCAATGGCCGGAGATCGAAGCGTGCTCGGGCTTGAGCCGTTCGGCCATAGAATCGGCAGCAGGTGTCTACCGCAACGCCAAGGCCGTTATCGCCTGTTATGGCATGGGCCTCACGCAACACCGTTCCGGTGTTCTCGCGATCCAGATGCTGAGCAATTTGCTGCTCATGCGCGGCAACATTGGCAAGCCCGGAGCGGGCATTTTTCCTGTACGCGGTCATTCAAATGTTCAGGGTCAGCGGACCGTCGGGATTACCGAAAAGCCTGATCTCGTCCCCCTCGATCGCATCGCTCAACAGTACGGCTTCGACCCGCCGCGCGAGCGCGGTCTCGACACGGTGGGGACTTGCGAGGCCGTGCGCTCAGGCAGCGTGAAGGCCTTCATAGGGCTCGGCGGCAATTTCATCCGAGCCGTTCCCGAGACCGACCTCATGGAGCGCGCCTGGCGGCAGCTAAGGCTGACGGTTCAGATCGCCACCAAGCTCAATCGCGGCGCACTCATCCATGGCGGGGCGGCCTATCTGCTGCCCTGCCTCGGCCGCATCGAAATCGACCGTCAGGCTACCGGCGTGCAATTCGTCACAGTCGAGGATACGACGGGGCGCTTTCATGCATCCCATGGTCAGGCCGAGCCAGCGAGCAAAGATCTCCTGTCGGAGCCGAAGATTGTCGCCGAGCTGGCGAAGTCAACCCTAGCGCCCAACCCGAAGGTCGACTGGGACGCGTGGAGCGGCAATTACGCCCTCGTGCGAGATGCCATCGCAGAGACTTATCCGGCGATCTTCAAAAACTTCAACGAGCGCATCAAAAATCCGGCCGGGTTCGATCGTCCCCTGCCCGCGCGCGAGCGCAAGTGGACGACACCGAACGGCAAGGCCAACTTCATCTCGCCGCGCAGCTTGTCGGAGGATCCTGACCTACCGCGCACGCGGGTGGGTGTGCTCACGCTCATCACCTTGCGAAGCAACGACCAGTTCAACACGACCGTCTACGGCCTGGATGACCGTTTGCGCGGCATCAACGGCACTCGCATGGTCGTATTGATGAATAAGGCTGACATCGAAGAGCATGGCCTCAGAGACGGCGACGAGATCGATCTCCTCGGGGCAGCGGCGGACGCGGTTCCCCGTGTCGTGCGCGGCCTTCGCGTCGTCGCCTACAATGTGCCGCAGGGCTCGTGTGCTGGCTACTATCCCGAATGCAATCCCTTGCTGCCGCTCTGGCACCACGCGGAAGGCAGCCACGTGCCAGCAGCGAAGTCCATACCTGTGCGCGTCCACAAACGTAGTTGAGTCAAGGGCAACCTGAGGCGTCACTGATGCAATAACGCGGTGAGCCCATCGTGTTCATTCGGCTGGTGTCGGCCAAAGATCGGGAACCGGCAGGCCCATAAGATCGACCGGCCGTCAATGTGGCGGTGGCCGTCAACGTTGCTAAACCCGAAAGCGGACAATAAGGTCGTCGACCCCCCCGAGGAGTTTGGCGTGCAGCGCCGGCCCAGCGCACCCAGCCTCGATCGCGATCCATTCAATTGATCCCGATAGAAATGGCACCGCGCTCACGATCATCAAAGCCATGCTTCGCGCACATGCGTAAAGTGCCATAGTACGGGCAGTATCGGTCGCACCTAGGGCAGCCGCTATTGAAAATCCGAGGCTGATGATTGCGCTGATCGCTGTAACTAACGCGCAAAGGATGAACGGCGCGGTCATTCGAAATCCTATGATGTGAGTTCATGCACCGCTGCGCCGGCCTGTATTAGGCGCGCGGACCGCATCATCAGCTTTCGGATCTCTTCCGCCCTTTCCGAAATGAAGCGAAAGATAGAAACCAATGGCCAGGGCGCCAAAAACCAGCGCGAGGAAACCCGGCTCGAAACTGACCGTCACCGGATGCTTCGAAAGCAGATAGAGGGGGACGAGCAAGTTGAACGCCCCCCACAGGAAATTCATGATGGAGGTGGAGGGGCCTTTGCCGCGAGGATTTGCGAACGGTGTGGGAAAGGTTTCCCCGCGCAATCCGCAGGCCAGATGAGGGATACAATTGCAGAGGAAAGCCGCGGCAAAAAAAAGACGCGAGATAGTCCATGCGATAACCTCCGAGATGGCCGAAGCACGAGGCGTCGTTCGTTGAGCGCCGGTGCTCGAGTGCTTGAAGCATTGCGAGCAGCATCGGTATGCTTGGCGACGAGCCGCGCCATGGTGGGGCCGAAGATCAGAACGGCGACGAAGGTGTGGCCATCTGTCTGGCTGAAGCGGCGCAGTCGTCCTGCTGTTTTGGCCTATCCTCCCGCCTGAAAAAAGAAAGGAGTCTTACGACGGATCCCGAAGGCGTGAGCGCCTCTGCGCCGCCAAAGTGATGGGGTGCGCATCGCCTCTTTTAGCGTAATCCGCCGGACGCCGGCCAATAGCGACGGCAAGATCACAAAGCTGAGTGTCGCTCCTATGCCGCCGCGAGAGGTGTTGCGGGGACGACCGCAGGCTCGGTTGGATAATTCCTGTGGGGCAGGTTGCACAGTCCACCGCCCAGATAGAGGTGGTGCCAGAGTTGCGTGGCCACTACGCCGCACAAACCTAAGCTCGCGAAGGTACCAAACCCGCGCCATTCGCCCTCCGTGGCCAACAATTCGCAATCGCGCCGCACTTGCGCCACGTCGAAATAGCCGGTCCGTGCGAGACTCTCGACGCTAATGAGCTCGCGCACGAATGCAGGGGGTCGGACAAGAAAACTTTCCGCGAGGGGTGCCCGGAACATTCGCTTGGGCCGTTGTGCTACCACCTCAGGCAGCACGCGCTCCGCCGCCTGTCGGAGCAGGTATTTGTCGCGTAAGCCACGCCTCAGCTTCCAGCGCGGGTGCTGGCGAGAAGCGAAAGCGATCACGTCCTCATCGAGAAACGGGTAGCGCGTCTCAACGCTGTTGGCCATGGCCACACGGTCGCCCTTCTGGCTAAGTAGCAGGCCGGGGATTTGTATCTTGTAGCCGAGGTAGAGTGAACGGTTCAGTGGATGCCATCGCGCCATGCGCGCCAGGTCGAGATCGAGATCCTCATATGCAAGATGGCTCCCAAGTTCTTCCTTAAATCCAGCGCTGAAATAGTGATCTCGCGACATCGCCACGAGATGATACATAATAGATTGAGCATGCGGCCCGCCGATCATGGCGTCGATGCGCGCAAGGTCGCCAAAGCCAAGATTGGGTGTAGCCCATTTGCGTGCGACGCGACTCATCACCGTGCTCGGCCGGAAGGCGTCGCCTACGTCGAATACGCGTGCAAGTTCCCGGATCTTGAACCAGACATAGCCAGCGAAAGCTTCATCCGCTCCCTCGCCTGTGAGCACAACCTTGTAACCTTGTGATTGCACCTCGCGGGAAAGCGCCAGCAACGCGGCGCACGAAGTGTCCAGAACTGGGCTTTCCGCCGCGGTCGTGAGCGCAGCATAGGCGTCCATGATGCGATTTGGTCCAGCCTCCACCACGGTCGGGTTGCTGTCGCCGATCGCGCGGGAAGCTTCCAAGGCGCTGTCGACCTCGTCGAGATCTAGATCGGGGACGCGCACCGTGAAGCTCGGCAGCGCATGACCTGCAACGCGAGCTGCCGTGGCGAGGACATAGGCGGAATCCACCCCGCCGCTCAGATAACCGGCCACGGGGACGTCCGCGCGGAGCCTGATCTCGACGGCGCGCGCAAACACGGCTTCGAAGGCATCGATCTGCTGGTGCCCGTGCGTGCTGTCTTCTTCTTCACCCCAGTCGGGAAAGTCGAAATCCCAATACTTCCGTTCGACTGGCACCGCTGCCTTGCCATGATTAGGCAATGTGATCTTTATATAATGACCGGGCGCCACGGCCTGAACGCCGTCGAACGCGGTGCGGCGCGAGCCGAGCGCAAAAAAAGTAAAAAGATGATCGATCCCGAGGGGGTCGGCTGTTGGCCTCACCGCACCAGACGCCAAGAGCGCTTTAATCTCGGACCCGAAATAGATGAAGTCGCCCTGGCGCGACCAGAACAAGGGACAAATGCCGACGCGATCCCTCGCGAGCATTACGGTCCCACGCGCAAAGTCAACCAGCACGAAAGCGAACTGACCTTTGAGATAAAAGAACAACTCGTCGCCATGCTCCTCGTAGAGGTGTGCGATTAACTCACAATCGCTATGCGTGCGGAAGACACGCCCTTTAGCTTCAAGCTCCGCCCGTTGCTCGGGGAAATCGAACAGCTCTCCATTGCAGATAACCGCGATGCTCCGGTCCTCGTTGAAGATCGGCTGTCGGCCATCATTGAGCCCCACGATGCTGAGCCGGCGATGCGCGAGCCCAATCCCCGGCGCAAACAGGAAACCGGAATCATCCGGGCCGCGATGGACCAGAGCAGCGGCCATGCGCCGCACTAGGGCCTGATTCGGCTCTCTTCGAGCCGCGAGGTCGATTAATCCCGCAATACCGCACATGTTGTCCCGTTAAGTGTTCTCCGGAAGGAGGCTGACACCAAAAGCAGAACGGTCTCAGATTGGCTTTGGCCTAATTGCTGTGAACGGCTACTTCTTGCGGGGATTTTTGGGCTGCCGCATGTCCAAGCGACGTCGACCTCAAATCCCAAATGACTACCGCTCTAGGGGGTTAAAGCTGCCATGCAGCGGACGTGAGCGACACGGTCGAGAGTCGAACCCAACGCAGACGTCAGGGGTTTCTGGGTCGCGCACACTCCGCGATAGAACTGCTACAGATCTCGCTGGATCGACTGCAACAAAGCCTTCAGAAAGAACAAATTGTCGAAAGACTGCCAAAACCTTTGCTATTGGAAGGGGGCTAAATGGTTGAGATCATCGCAGGCGAGGCTCCTCAGCACCCCATAGAATAGCCCCACAACCGCAAACTTGAATCCTGCGACTTTCATTGTGGCGGCTCAAGCGGCTCAAGCGGCTCAAGCCAAAAGCGGCCCGACGGCCAACGAAAAGACCGATACTGAAAATTTCTGACTGCCGCCACGACGATCAGTGTGGTCAACCACAGCGGCAATTCGTTCACCACCAAAAGCAACTTTAATGGGGCTGCTACCAAAACGCCCTTTGGTAAATTCTTTCATCGTCGCTAGGCGATGGAGGTCGAGCACTCTTCCTGAAAATCTGATCTGCCCAGATTGGCGATAGCCGCACCGGGGCCCTTCGAGATCTAGCCACGCCTTTTGGATCTTCTGTCCGGCAGGCGTCTCCCCGATCGCTTCGATGGTGGTGATTGCTGAATCGCCTACGCTCTCGATGGGGTGATACAGGAGCGGATCGGAGAACCATTCGACTGAACTGTGCAGGCCCCACTAGCCCGCCGCCCATGTCGCCATTACAGGGCGCGCTCCTCGATCCAATCGACATAGAGCAGGCGCTCCGCGAACAGCCAGGCGCCGTCCGCCTTCACGAAGCTATCGAGGTAGCGAAGGGCCGCGATCATCAACTGGCGGCGGTCGCCGTCGATCGTGACGTGGTGGGCAAGACAATAAGCTTGCCCAGTCGCCTGGTTGTCCGTCAGCGAAGATATAGTGCTCTGCCCCAGGAAATGCATTGTGGCGTGATACTTGTTGAGATCAGCGAAGACCGAAGCGAGGGCTTCTCGCGAGTGCAGTTCTTGCGATGGCGTGGGGTTCTTAGCGTCCATGTAGACGACGAAGTGCGTGTCTGGCGTGAAGAGCGACATTTGGCCTTGCGCGTCGCGCCGGTCGGCGCAATAGGCGTAAGCTTCGACGAGTTCGCGGATCGCAAGCCGGTCGGCGGCTTCGCTGGACGAGATAGCGCCGTGTTTGCTCATGACGGTCACGCGACTTCGAGGATGGCGCGTGGTTCGAGAAACGCCTCGATGCCGTAGCGGCCATATTCGCGGCCAAGGCCAGAGAACTTGAAGCCGCCCCAGGGCGCCTGCGGATCGTCCGTCATGCCATTGATGACGACGCGGCCGGCCCGTAGCTGAGAAGCGATGCGGCGCGCCCGCGCCACCTCAGTCCCAAGAACGGCGGCGTGAAGACCGTAATTGGAATCGTTGGCGATGCGGATCGCGTCCTCGTCGGAGTCGTAGGCGATGACGCTAAGCACGGGGCCGAAAATCTCTTCCCGCGCGATCGTCATGTCGTTTGACACGTTCACGAACACGGTCGGCTTCATGTAGTAACCGGCTTCGAGACCCTTCGGATGACCCTCGCCACCGACCAGGAGTTCGGCGCCTTCTTCAATTCCCTTGCGGATGTAGGACTGCACACGATCGTATTGCTTCTGCGAAACCATCGGCCCGACGGCGGTCATCGGATCCGCGGGGTCGCCGACAGGGAAGGCGCGCATCGCGTCTTGGATTGCGCGTTTGACGGCTTCCAATTGCTTGCTTGGCACGAGCAGCCGTGTTCCCGCCGCGCAGGCCTGACCGCTGTTCAGAAACGCCATGCCGAGCGCCGCCGGGATTGCTTCCGCGAGATTGGCGTCGTCGAGCACGATCGTAGGCGATTTACCGCCCAATTCGAGCGTGACGCGCTTCATGGTCGCTGCGCCGTCGCGCATGATGCTTTGGCCGACGCCCACCGATCCCGTGAAGGAGATCTTGTTGACGTCGGGGTTGCGCACGAGTTCGGCGCCGACGCTATTCCCAAGGCCCGCGACGACATTCAGGATGCCCTTGGGAAGGCCGGCCTCGTGCCATGCCTCTACCAAGACTCGCGCTTGCAGCGAACTCATCTCGCTTGGCTTGATCACGACCGTGCAGCCCGCGGCGACGGCGGACGCGAACTTGAGACACATGAACAAGACGTTGGCGTTCCAGGCCGTAATCAAGCCGGCTACGCCGACTGGCTCCAAGGTCGCCGTCGTCTTATCCCAGCGGCGCGTCCACTCCATTTCACGGAGCGCCTTTTCGGCCGCCGAGAAGGCGAGGATGGCCGACTCCACGATAGGCCGTGCGAACCGCACGACGCCGCCATATTCTTCGACCATGGCGTCTGTCAGATCGTCGATGCGCGCCGATGTGGCCTCGTGCAACCGGCGCAACAGCTTGGCACGCTCTTCCGGCTTCGATCTGCCGTAGGTCTCAAAGGCGCGCTTGGCCGCGGCGATCGCACGCCGCGTGTCTTCTTCGTCGCCCAACGTCACGCGCGCGATGACCTGAGCGTCGGTGGGCCGGATGATGTCCATGACTTGGCTGCCGTGCGACTCCGCGAACGCGCCGTCGATGTAGTGGGTCGTATAAGTCTGGATCTTATTTGCCAGCATGGCGCGCGCTCCCACAAATGATGCTATCAGAATGAGGTGACGACGACCCGGTTGATCGCGCCTTCTCTCAGCGCCGCGTACCCGTCGTTCACGTCACGCAAATCGATCCGTTTTGAGACCAGCTCGTCCAGATTCAGCCGGCCCTGCAGGTAGAGATTCGCGTACATCGGGATGTCGCGCTTGAAATTGGTCGAGCCGATATTGACGCCCTGAACGCGCCTTTGACCGCCGATCGTGTTGAAGATGTTGAGATCGATGCCGACCTCGGGCTCGGATACGCCAACGAGATAGAGGCCGCCGCCAAGGGCGAGCATGGACAGGCCCTGTTCGGCCACGGCTTTCATGCCGACGAAATCGAACACATGGTCCGCCCCTCGGGGCAAGAAAGTGCGGACGGCTTCGACCGGATCGTTCTTCGTTGAGTCGATGATGTCGGTCGCGCCAAAATGCTGAGCCGCTTGCAATCGGGCGGGCTGGATGTCGATGACGACTATCCGCGATGCGCCGGCGATGCGCGCGCCGCTCACGGCGTTAAGGCCGACGCCGCCTGCGCCGAAGATCACGACTGTGTCGCCTGCTTGCACGTTGGCGGTGTTGATGACCGCGCCGGCGCCCGTAATGACGCCGCACCCGAGCAGCGCCGCCTGCGCGAACGGCATGTCGTTTGGGAGGAGGGCAAGCTGGTTCTCGTGGATGAGTGCGCGTTCTGCGAAACCGCCCAATCCCAAACCTTGGAACAGACCGACGCCATTGCGGCTGAGGCGGGGCCTCTCAGCCGGGCGGCGCACAGTCGCTTCGGGATGCTGGCACTGGAAGGAACGGCCCGATTGGCACCGTGCGCAGGTGCCGCAGGTTTGCGTGAGGCAGCCAACGACGTGATCGCCGACCTTGAACTGCGTAACGTCGGGACCCACCTCCGCGACGATCCCCGAAACCTCGTGACCAAGCACCGCTGGCAGCGGGACAACGCTATGTGTGGCGAACAGCAGATCGGTGTGACATAGCCCGGAGGCCTTCACGTCGATCAAAACTTCGCGTCCGATCGGCGTGGCAATATCGACGCTTTCGAGTTCGAATCCAGCCCCAAGGGCGTTGACAACAAGCGCTTTCATCTCCGGCCTCAAGCCATCTCGCGGGGGGCACAACTGCTGCCGAGCTGCAGGCGCATGCGAAGCGTTTCAAGAGCGTCAGATCTACGACGAGGTCTGCACCTCGCGCTCAATCCGCCCGCTGAACTACGCGAAGCAGACACAGTTTCCGGCGGCGAAGCTTGAATGAATCGTACGGCTGTTGGCGTTTTCTGACCAAATCGCGCTTTGGGCTTCGCTATCGCAGGCAAATCCGCCGCCAGGCGCCT
>Ga0207657_10005442_pt1 | contig 13298 bp, 13 predicted proteins | sample KBSC33metaG_FD_184316 | JGI IMG/M metagenome (GOLD analysis project Ga0207657, IMG submission 184316) | Corn rhizosphere microbial communities from Kellogg Biological Station, Michigan, USA - KBS C3-3 metaG (SPAdes) (version 2) | ecosystem: Host-associated > Plants > Roots > Rhizosphere > Soil ... | reverse complement strand
CCGAGAATGGCGGCCCAGGCCCAGCTGGCGTTTCCGGCGTGACGGGCCACGGCCCCGCGAAGCGACATCGCGGAGGCATCAAGCGGACAGCTTTCCGCATCGTCGGCGGAGCGGTCCTTCTCGTCGCGGCAGCCATCGGAACCGGAACTGTCTACGAAGCGACGGGGAACAGCGCCAATACTCTGGTCCCGCCGGCCGGCCGGCTGATCGATGTCGGTGGATATCGCCTGCACCTCGATTGCCAGGGCGAGGGCAGCCCCACCGTCGTGATGGATGCGGGCCTGGGCGGCGCGTCGCTCGACTGGTCACTGGTGCAACCGGCGCTGCAGAGCACTACCCGGGTCTGCGTCTACGACCGCGCCGGGATGGGCTGGAGTGATCCCAGAGACGCCATTCCGACACCGTCTCGCCTTGCGTCCGAGCTGCACACGCTTCTTTCGAACGCCGGCGAGGCCGGCCCGTTCGTCCTGGTGGGCCACTCACTCGCCGGAAAGAACATTCGTTTGTTCGCCGCGGCATTCCCCGCAGAGGTCAGCGGAATGGTGCTCGTTGATGCGCGCAGTGAGCTCATCGACAAGCAGATGTCGGGTGCAGATACCGATGGTTTCAATGCCGCCCTGAAGGCACAGGCCGTCACTTTTTCCATTGCACGCCACCTCGGCCTCGTCCGCCTCCTGGGCAGAGTGCTGATCGGGGAGCCGCTCTTGTCCGATAGGTCGGCAAACGAGATGGCTCTGCTTCAGACCGAGCCGTCCGCCATCGATGAGGCCTATGCCGAGGGTGTCGCCCGATCCGCCGATGACAGTGTGCTCGCCGGGCAGTCTCTGGGGACCCTCCCTCTCACGGTCATCGCGGCAGAGCAGAACATGACCGGCTTGAGTGGTTGGGCGGACGCACAGCACAGCCTGGCCCAACTGAGCTCGCGCGGCCGACTGGTGATCGCCAAGGGCAGCGGCCACTACGTCCAGCTCGAACAGCCGGAGCTGGTGATTTCCAGCATCGAGCAAGTCATCGCCACCGTGCGATCCGGATCCTGACGGGCGGTCGTACCGACCGTCGCGAACAGTTTCTCTGACCACAATTGGAAACACTCAACTCAAAGGAGACCACAATGAAGGCCATGACTTACCACACCTATGGCGGCCCTGAAGTCGTCACCCTCGCGGACGTGCCCAAGCCCGTACCGAAGCCGAACGAGGTTCTGATCCGCATCCGCGCCACGACAGTAAGTTCTGGCGACTGGCGGGCGCTCAGCCTTAGCATGCCGGCTGGGTTCAGACTTCTCGGTCGGCTGGTGTTCGGTATTACAGGCCCTCGCCAGCCTATCCTGGGAACTGAGCTGTCTGGCATCGTCGAAGAGGTTGGCGCTGCCGTCTCACGCTTTCGGGTCGGCGATGAAGTCATGGCATTTGCTGGCGGTCGCTATGGCTGTCATGCCGAGTACCGCACCATGGCAGAGGACGGCCTGATCGCGCTGAAGCCTGCCAATCTGTCGTTCGAAGAGTCGGCTTCGCTCGGGTTCGGCGGCGCCACTGCACTGCCATTCATGCGGGACAAGGCAAAGATCAAGCCCGGTGAGCACGTGCTTGTCGTCGGTGCGTCAGGCGCGGTCGGCGTCGCCGCCGTTCAAGTGGCCAAGCACTTTGGAGCGACTGTGACGGGTGTCTGCAGCACGGCCAATGTAGGCACCGTGACGGCAATCGGCGCGGACGAAGTGATCGACTACAAGAGAGTCGACTTCGCCGAGACTGGCCGAACCTGGGACATCATCCTCGATACGACCGGGACAGTCTCATATGCGCGCTGCGAGAATTCACTGCGCCCAGGCGGGCGGCTGGTGGCGGTTCAGACTACTCTGCAGCAGGCAATCGGCTTCGATAAGCCGCGAAAGGGCAGTGGACATAAGATCATCGGCGGGGTTCCGAAGATCACTGCGGAGGATTTCCGTTTCATCGCGCAGTTGGCTGCCGACGGCGATCTGAAGCCGGTGATCGATCGCACCTATCGCCTGGAGGAAGCTAGCAAGGCGCACGCCTTGGTCGGCTCCGGTCACAAGCGCGGCAGTGTTGTCCTCACCGTGGCGCCGAGCCTGGTTCCTGCCGCTTTGGGAGCAGTCTAGTGCAATATGACGTCGTCATCATCGGCGGAAGCTTCGCTGGTCTGGCCGCGGCCATCTATCTGGCACGGGCCCGCAGGACGGTGTGCGTTCTCGACACCCATCAGCCGCGCAACCGTTTCGCCAAAGCGTCGCACGGCTTCTTCACACGGGATGGCAGCGATCCACGGGACTTGCTGGCCATCATGCGCCAGCAAGTCTCCGCCTATCCGACGGTGCGCTTCATCGATGCGGCTGCCCTCGGCGTCCAGCAGGAGGACGGCCGCTTCACCGTGGCGCTCTCCAGCGGGTCAACGGTCGAGGGCGCCAGAATTCTTCTGGCGTTCGGCATCTCCGATGCTCTGCCGGACATACTAGGTCTTGCAGAGCGATGGGGAAAGTCGGCGCTCCATTGTCCTTACTGTCACGGCTACGAGGTCAGTGGCCGACCCCTCGGAGTGATGTACGTCACCCCGGCGTCAGTCCAGCAGGCTCAACTCGTTGCCGAATGGGGCCCGACGACCTTCTTCCTGAACGGCGCATCCGTTGATGAAGGGGAGCTCAACGCATTGCGATCGCGCGGGATCGAGATTGAGCGCTCGACGATCGTGGAACTGCTCGGACCAGAGACCGACCTCTCAGCCGTACGACTTGCCGATGGCCGCCTACATCACCTCGATGCCCTGTTTCTCAATCCGACAAACCGCCTCAACAGCGCAATCGCCGAACAGCTTGGCTGCAGCATCGTGCCCAGTCAGCTCGGCCGGATCATTGTGACGGACGAGGCCCGATCGACGACGGTGGAGCGTGTGTTTGCCGCCGGCGATATCGCGCGCACTGCACAGAACATCACCTTCGCCTGTGCCGATGGCGTGACGGCCGCGATGGCGATCCATCGATCCATTTTCTCTCATCCCTGACCGTCAGGAAGGGATTCTGCAGGCTTGGAGGAGGTCAGGCAGATTATGAGGCCTTCCGCGTCCGTGATGCGTCCTGCTCAAATCCTCACCGACGTGGGAAATAGTCCATACATCCGGCGGGAGGTGCGCGTCAGATGTGCAGAGTCGGCGAAGTTCCTTACGTGAGCGGCGTCTGTCCACGACGAGCCGGCAACGCCAAGCTCCAGAGTGCGGTTGAGGCGCGTCCAAAGGACATAGGGCCGGGCGCCGTGAGCTTGGTGTCGACCGGAACAGTGCCCTCGCCGGCCTAACGAACAAGCCTGAGGGTTGGGCGGCCGCAGACGACGTCAACGACATCGGCCAGCTCAGCGATGACATGAGCCGGCCGGCTCGCGCTCGCCGCGTTGCGACGAAGATCTGAGTCCAGCAGCGCTGACGACGCGCCGAATTCGCCAACTGTCGCGCTGTCCGCGACGGATGCCGTCACCAGCAGGGCGCGATCCGAAGTGAACTCCAGGCGATGTATAATGCGCCGCACCTTTGCGGCAGTGCCGCGAGGCGCGTCGCCACACTCCAGCGCATCGAAAAATTGTTGTGCCCGCCCCAACATAGCGCCAGCGCCGGCTTCGGGGAGCCGGCTGACGAGACCCAGTGTGGCGCCGAGATCGGTCAACTCCTGCAGCACCGCGACCGCGGAGATCTCAACGTCGCGATCGCTCAGAACGTCGAGGTCGAAGACAACCAGGTCGTAGCGCACCTCTGGCTCCCGCTTGATCATGCCGCGCCTGTCAGGCCGACGGGCTGGCGCTTCGCGGGAGACCTTCGGGGCCCGCTCAGGCGAGTGCGCATATCCGATCAGCGGTGGTCATGACCGTCCACCGGGCTCAAGTGCTGCGGAGCAGACAAGTCGTAGCGGATGATGCCGATATCGTTCAGCTGATGGTCGCTCAATCGGCCGAGTTCCAGCATGCGCTGCCGGCGACCACGATATGTGGCGAATGCCTTTGCGAGGCGAGTTGGAAACATGGTGATCTCCGTTTGATGAGATACTGCGGAGATAGGCACATTCGCTCGAGCACGCTTGAACGAAGCGGCTAGGCCTCACCTATTTCCTGATCTCTTCCGCCATCCACGGCGGTTGAGCCGTTTGCGGTCCCCGTTTTGCGCTACGGCTTTCTGCCGGTAACGCGAACGCCGGCTTCACCGATCGCCTTGGCGCAGCCCGTCACGTTCAGCGGCGGATGGGGCGGCAACCCGGGTTCTCGAACGGGGCTCATTCACCTTGATCGAGCTAACATGTTTGTCTAGTCTTCATTGCTGAACCCGCTCTTCAAGGCCAAAGGCGCACGGGCGGCGTTTCTTAGGGAGGATTCTATGAACAAATCGCTCTTTCTGGGCGCGTTTGCGCTCATTCTGATGTCCAGCACCGCCCACGCGGACACCTCGGGCATGAAGATAGCCTTCTCGAACAACTATGCGGGCAATTCCTGGCGACAGGCGATGCTCAACAGCTACGACATCGTCACCAAGAAAGCGGTCAAGGACGGGGTCGTGGCGGCCGCCGACGTTTTCACGACGGCCGACAAGGAGGTGCCGACGCAGGCAGCCCAAATCCAGAACCTCATCCTACAGGGGTACAACGCCATCGTCATCAACGCCGCCTCGCCCGACGCACTTAACGGCGCTGTCAAGCAGGCCTGCGACGCCGGCATCGTCGTCGTCTCCTTTGATGGCATCGTCACCGAGCCTTGCGCCTATCGTGTTGTCGTCGACTTCGAGGACATGGGAAAGCAGGAAGTCGAGCAGATGGCCAAGTTCCAGCCCAAGGGCGGCAACCTGCTGGAGATCCGCGGTCTCGCGGGGACCTCGATCGACGACTCCATCCACAAGGGGATCCTCGAGGGCGTTGCTGCCCATCCCGAGTTCAAGATCGTCAATTCGGTTACCGGTGACTGGGACCAGACAACTGCACAGAAGGCAGTCGCGACCGTGCTGCCCTCGCTGCCTGATATCGTCGGCATCGTCGATCAGGGTGGCGACGGATACGGGGCCGCGCAGGCGTTCGCCGCCGCCGGCAAACCGCGTCCGACCATCATCATGGGCAATCGCCAGGACGAGCTCAACTGGTGGAAGGAACAAAAGGCCAAGGACGGCTATGTTACCTGGTCTGCTTCCATTGCTCCGGGCGTCTCGACGTTGGCATTCTGGGTCGCCCAGCAGGTGCTCGACGGCCGCAAGGACATTCCACACGACCTCCTGGTGCCGTACCTGGCGTTCACGCAAGACGACTTCGAGAAGGTTCTGCCCACCATTCAGCCGGGCGGCGTTGCGAGCCACGAATACACCCAGCAAGAGGCACTCGATGCCATCAAGGCCAACATGAAGGGCTGATGGCGCGCTTGACGACCTCGGCCCGCTCTCATTGACTGGCTACAGATGGCTGAGGTGGAACAGGACATCATCGAACTGGACGGCGTCGAAAGGCATTTCGGCGCCGTCCGTGCACTGGACGGGGTCAATTTTGCCGTCCGCCCCGGCGAGTGCGTCGGGCTCGTCGGTCACAACGGTGCCGGCAAATCCACGCTGGTGCACGTCCTGGCCGGGACGGGTACTCCGGATCGAGGACGCATCTCCGTCGCGGGTGTCCCGCAGAGCGGCTATTCGGTCCTGAGGGCCCGCACGCTGGGCATCCGCTGTGTGTTCCAGGAACTCTCGCTGTCTCCCAATCTGACGGTCGCCGAGAACACGCGCGTCAGCCATCGCTCCATTACCGGCTTTGGCTGGCGTGGAACGGCGGCGAAACTGATCGTCGACAAGCTCGACGAGATCTTCCCCAATCACGGCATCGACCCGAACGACGTCGTCGCCGACCTCGCGATCGGCAAGCGCCAGATGGTCGAGGTCGCGCGGGCCTTCACGGTCACGGACGATCCGCTGCGCCTGGTCATTCTGGACGAGCCGACTTCGTCGCTCGATGCGCACACCGCCGGCCAGCTGCTTGCGTTCGTCCGCCGCGCCACGTCGAACGGGATGAGTTGCATCCTCATTTCGCATCTGCTCGGCGAGATTCTCGGAACGTCGGACCGGATCGTCGTGATGCGCGATGGCAAGGTGGTGGCGACTGATGTCGCAAACGCGTTCGACCGCGATCGCCTGATCGCGACAATGGGCGGCGGCGCCCGGCGGGCAGCGGCCGCTCGCACGGAGAGCGCAAAGCGTGCCGGCGCCCCGCTTCGAGTTCGGGCGCGTCCGGCCCATGGAAGCGACGGGGCCGAACTCATGGCACATGAGGGCGAGATCATAGGCCTCGCGGGGCTCGCCGGCCACGGCCAGACGCGGTTCCTGCTCGATATCTTCGCTGCTTCCACCCGCCGTCGCCCCAATATCGAGGTCACCGCGCCGGTCGCGCTTGTCGCTGGTGATCGCGAGACGGACGGCATCTTTCCGCTGTGGTCGATTGCCGAAAACATCGGTATCCGCTCCCTGGCACAGCTTCGCCGTGGTCCGTTCATTGCGCCCGAACGTGAAGCGCGTTTCGCCGAAGAGTGGAAGGATCGGATCGGCATTCGCACACTGGATCTATGGAACAACGTTCTTTCGCTCTCGGGGGGTAACCAGCAGAAGGTACTCTTTGCTCGCGCTCTGGGATCTGATGCGAGGATCGTGCTGATGGATGATCCGATGCGCGGCGTCGATATCGGCACCAAGCTCGAAGTCTATGAATTGATCCGGGCGGAAGCCGCTGCCGGTCGCACCTTCCTGTGGTACACCACCGAAACGGAAGAGTTGGACAATTGCGACCACGTCTATGTGTTCCGCAACGGCCGCATCGTCGCAAAGCTGGATCGCAACGAGCTCACTGAGGAGAAGGTGATCCAGTCGTCCTTCGCTGAGGCATCGGGATGACCGCGCTCGCAGAAACCAACCGTGCCACCAGTCGCGGTCAGAGCCTAGCTCGCCTCCTGCGCACGCTGTTGCCCGCACTGTCGCTCGTCCTGGTGCTGCTCGGCATCGCATGGCTCAATCCACGCGCCATCAGTTACCTTGGCTTCAACCTGATGCTGAACCTGGCGGTGCCCATCGCCCTGGCCACGATCGCGCAGATGTTCGTTATCACCATCAACGAGCTCGATCTCTCGATCGGGCCGTTCGTCGGCTTCGTAGGCTGTGTTACCGCGACCTGGCTCCGCGATACCCCGCTGTTTGGTGTCGCGGTGCTTCTGGGTTCCATCGGCGTCTACGCCATGCTCGGTGCCCTTATTCACCTGCGCCGTCTGCCTTCGATCGTCGTGACGCTGGGCATGAGCTTCGTCTGGCAGGGGGCAGCGATCCTGCTGCTCCCAAAGCCCGGCGGAAAGGCGCCGGAATGGTTGCTTGCGCTCATGGGGCTCAAGCCGCCCTTTGTGCCGTTCCCGATCATCGCCGCGGTCCTCATCGCGCTCATCGCCCATTACGGGCTGATGCGAACCTCCTATGGCGCCGTGTTGCGGGGAGCTGGTGGCAATCCGGTGGCCATCGGCCGATCCGGCTGGTCGTTGCTGAAGATCAAGATGGTGATGTTCGGGCTGGCCGGTGTATTCGGGGTCCTCTCAGGGATGGCCCTCATCGGGACGACGACGTCGGCGGACGCCAATATCGGCAACGGTTACACGCTGCTCTCGATCGCCGGGGTGATCCTCGGCGGCGGTGAGTTTGTGGGCGGCCGAGTGTCGCCGATCGGGGCGGTCATCGGTGCGCTGACACTCGCGCTGGCGGCATCGCCGCTCCTGACGTTCATGCACATCCCTCCCGACTGGCAGGTTGGAGCCAACGGGGCAATCCTGATCATCGTGCTTGCCGCTCGCGTCCTGATTAGCCGCCGGGAGGTCCGGACATGAACCGAGTGGCGGCACTGCTGGCTAAGCCGTGGATCTGGTCCTTCCTGGGCGCAGTCATCGTCTTCGTTGCCACGATCAGCTTCACCGGCGGTGTTGGAGCAGGCGGCATTCTGACCGCTGCCCTGTCCCTGGCGATCTTCAGCGTCATCGTCGGTGTCGGGCAGATGTTCGTGATTACCCTTGGTCCGGGGAACGTTGATCTGTCCTTGCCGGCCAATATCGGCCTTGCGAGTGCCGTGGCAATGAAGACCATGGGCGGCAACGACTCGATGATCTTCGTCGGTCTGTTGGCAGCACTGGGCACCGGCATCGCGGTTGGCACCGCCAACTATGCGCTGATCCGGGCCCTGCGGATTCCACCGATCATTGCGACACTGTCGTCGAGCTTCATTATCCTGTCGATCGACATCAGCTATGGCCGCGGCCTACAGATAAAGCCGCCGCCGGGCTTCGCCGATTTCGCCAACATCCAGATCCTCGGCATCCCCATCCTGGCGATCGTCACGCTGTTGTTCACGATCCTTGCCGGCATTGCCCTCCAGCGTACGCTTTATGGTCGCTCGGTATTGGCCATTGGCCAGAACATGCGTGCGGCTTGGCTCGCTGGCATTCGCGTGGAGCGGGTCCGCTTTTTCACCTATGTGCTTTCGGGCGCCCTCGGGGGGATCAATGGCGCTTTGCTCGCCGGTTACTTCCGGGGGGCCAGTGTCGATATCGGCAATGAGTACCTGCTGACCTCGATCGCCGTCGTCGTCATTGGCGGTACGTCTGTTGCAGGCGGCAAAGCGAACGTCCCGGGCGTGTGGGGGGCTGCGCTGTTCCTCGTCCTGCTGCTTACAATGCTGAACACTTTCGGAGTGAGCCCTGGAATTCGCCTAGTTCTCACTGGATTGATCATCGTCGGCGTCATCACGGTCGCGGGCGGACAGAAGGTCACGCGGTAGCCCGAGTTGCGCCAGATGTGACCCACGCCGGACCCGCTTTTGCTGATGGGGGCGCATCGGTCGGGCGACCGCCGGCATCTGAGTCGCCGTTCGATCTATCCCACTGCCAATGGGGTTTCGACGTCCGTTGCAGACAGAAGCGGCCGCCACCGCGGAACGGTGACTGGTCTCGGCACTCAACAGCGTCTTGGCGCCTACTTGCCCTGGTCCGTCGGAGTATATGGGCTCATCGCTCCCGCGTAGCCCTTTGGGATCGGGCTGGCGTAGCCCTGACGCTTGCTGGTCCTCAGCCCAAGGGCAACCAGGGACTCCGCCAGCTTCACGGCAGCCGCCACGCCATCGACCACGGGCAGACCGTGCTCGCGACTGAGTGCGTCGGCGAGATCGGTCATCCCCGCGCAGCCAAGCACGATCGCGTCGGCATTGTCTTCGTGCATTGCCCGGTCGATCTCGCGCGAGATGCGGGCCCGGGCCGGCGAGCCGGGCACTTCGAGCTCCAGCACGGCGACATCGGCGGCACGAACCCGGGCGCAGCGGCTGCTCAGCCCGTACCGGACCAGGTTGTGCTCGATCGCCGGGATCGAGCGGCTGAGCGTGGTGACCGCAGTGAACTTTCCGGCGATCAGGCTCGCGAGGTGGAACGCTGCCTCGCCGATGCCGATCACCGGGGCCGGCGAGAAACTGCGCGCGGCGTCCAGGCCCGTGTCATCGAAACAGGCGATGATGGTGGCATCGACCGCTCCCGCCTTTCGCATCTCGGCAATGAGGCCGGGCACCGCGAAGGCCTCGTCGTAATAGCCCTCGATGCTGGCGGGCCCCGAATCGGGGTTGACCGCGATGATCTCGGTACCAGCCGAGGCAACGGCTCGGGCCGCTGCGCCGATCTTTTCAGTCATCGACTGCGTCGTGTTGGGATTGACGACCAGCAGGCGCATCAGACTTCGCCTCCGAGATACAGGGCCTTCACCCGTTCGTCGTTCAACAGCTCCGCCGAGTTCCCCGAGAGAGCGACCGAGCCGGTGGTCAGGGCATAGGCCCGCTGGCTGATCCGAAGCGCCATGCGCGAATTCTGTTCAACCAGCAGCACCGAAACCTTTTCCTCGCGGTTGATGGCGATGATCGAGCGGGCGATGTCCTGCACCAGCTTGGGCGCGACGCCCAGCGACGGCTCGTCGAGCAGCAGTAGGCGCGGTTTGGCCATCAGGGCGCGGCCGATCACCATCATCTGCTGTTCGCCGCCCGACAGCGTCGAGGCCTGCTGGCCGAAACGCTCCTTGAGGCGCGGGAAGCGGACGAGAACGCGCTCGAGCGTGTCCTTGATCCCGGCCTTGTCGGAGCGGCTGAAGGCACCCATCATCAGATTGTCGCGCACGCTCATCAGCGGGAAGACACGCCGGCCCTCGGGCACCATGGCGATGCCGAGTTTGACGATCGCGTCGGCGGTGGTGCCGTCGAGGCGCTTGCCGTCATAGAAAATCTCGCCGCTTTGCAGCTTCCTGAGTCCGGTGATGGCGCGCAGCATCGAACTCTTGCCCGCACCATTGGCGCCGATCAGGGCGACCGTCTCACCTTCGTTGACCTCGATCGATACGCCTTTGAGGGCGTAGACGTGGTCGTAGTAGAGTTCGGCATTGTGGACGGAGAGGAGCGCCATTCTATAGCCCGATGCTCTCGTCTTCGACGCCCAGATAGGCCTCGATAACCTTCTCGTCGGTCTGGATGTCGGCGGGCGTGCCCTCGGCGATCTTCTGGCCGAAATTGAGCACCACGATGCGGTCCGAAATCTTCATCACCGCCGGCATGTCGTGCTCGACCAGCATCACGGTGACGCCGCGGTCGCGGACGCCGCGCACGAGGTCGACCGCATGCATGGTTTCGTCGTGATTCATGCCGGCAAAGGGCTCGTCGAGCAGCAGCACCTTGGGGTTGGTGGCCAGACCGATGGCGATGCCGAGCGCGCGCAGATGTCCCTGCGGCAGGCTCGAGGCCTGCTCGTCGCGCAGGCTGGTGAGGCCGAGAAATTCGAGGATCTCGTCGGCCGATTTGGCGAACTCAGCTTCGTCGGTCCGAGCGCGCGTCGTGCCCAGGTAGAAGCCGAGCAGGTTGGCGTGCGAGCGCAGATGATGGGCGACGATGACATTGTCGCGCACGCTCATGCCCTTGAAGATCGTGGCTTCCTGGAAGGTGCGCACCACGCCCTTGCGCGCCACCAGATGCGGGGCGCGGCCGGAGATGGTCTCGCCCTCGAAGGTTACCTTGCCGCTTGTGGGCCGCACGAACGAGGCGATCAGCTTGAACAGCGTTGATTTGCCGGCGCCGTTCGGCCCGATCACCGACAGGATTTCGTGCTCCATCAGATTGAACGAAACGTCGTTGACAGCGACAAGGCCGCCGTAGCGCTTGGTGAGGTTCTGAACCTGCAGGATCCCCTCGGCCATCAGCGCGTCCCTGGCTTGGTCGGACGGATGCCGAGAAGGCTCAGGATCCCGTTGGGCAGCACCAGCATGAGCAGGATCAGCACGCCCGAATAGATGAGGAGCTGCCACTGAGCCGTCTGGAACAGCAGGTCCCAGCCGAAGCGAAGCACGAAGGTACCCACGATCGGCCCGAACACGTAGCCCAGTCCGCCCAGGAAGCAGTTGAGCATGAAGTTGATCGAATCCTGGGTGGTGAAGCTCGAGGGATAGACCGACTGGCTCACCGCCGAGAACACCGCTCCGGCAATGCCGCCCAGGAATGACGAGATGGCATAGGCGACGACGCGTAGCCCGGCGATGTTGATGCCGGTCGAGGCGGCGAGTTCCTCGTTCTGCTGCAGCGCCACAAAGAGCCTGCCGAGGCGCGAATGCACAAGTCGCCAGACGCCCGCAAACGCCAGCAGCATGATGCTGACCGCGAGAAGGTAGAAGGCCGGCCGTGGATTGGCCATCGTGGCGAAGTCCGGCACCAGCGCCAGCGGGCCAAGCGCGATGGGGCCGGGGAGCGGCAGGTTGACCATGCCTTTGGCGCCGTTGGTGATCGGCAGCGCCAGCGCCGTGAGCCGCGCCACCTCGGTCGAGACCAGTGTCACCATGGCGAAGTAGACGCCGCGCAACCGCAGGATGGGAAAGCCGATCAGCATGCTGATCGCGGCGCTGACGAAACCCGCCACCGGGATCGTCCACCAGAATGGCCAGCCGTAGGCGGTGACGAGGATCGCCGAGGTATAGCCGCCGATCAGAGCATAGGCGGCCTGCCCAATATTGATGCGGCCGATATAGAAAGTGATCCACACACCGGCGCTTGCGACTGCCAGCAGCGAGATCAGGGTGAGGGTGTAGTAATACTCGTTGCGGCCGAGCGCATTGATGACCACCGGCACGATGACCAGCATCAGTACGGCAAAGGCGAAGAAGCCGATCAGTTGCAAACCCAAGCGCATCCTCAACCCCACGGCTTGCCCATCAGCCCGTTGGGCCGGATGGCGAGGAAGACCATGAGGGTGGCAAAGATCACCAGATAGGTGATGTCGCCATATGAGTGCAGCACAGTCAGTCCGACTGCTTCCAGCATGCCCAGGATGAAGCCGCCGGCGATGGCACCCGCCACCACGCCGGCCCCGCCGATCATCACCATCATAAACGCTTTGGTCGAGATGGCGCCGCCGATCCCCGAGCTGACTCCGGTGATCGACACCAGGAGGCCGCCGACCAGCCCGGCGAGCAGCGCGCCGAGCGCGAAGCCGATCATCGAATAGCGGTCGACATTGACGCCCATCAGCTGCGCGGCCTGCCGGTCCTGCGCCAGCGCCCGCATGGCGCGGCCGGTCTTGGAAAACTGCATGAATGCCATGAAGCCGGCGATGAAGACCACAGCCAGCCCAAAGACCAGGATGCGGTCATACGGAACGATGATGGCGCCGGTGTTGAGCACGCCGTTGAGGATCTTGGGAACGCCGTGCCCCTTTTCGCCAAACACCAGGAGGATGATGGCGTCGAACAGGAAGGCGATCGCCGCAGCGAGCAGCATCGTCGATTCCTCGCGCTTGCTGCGCCGGATCACCGGCCGGAACAGGAATTTCTCGATCAGCGCGCCGAGGATGGCGAGCGTCACCGACGAGGCGATCAGCGCCACGACGAACGGCAGATGCCACTGCCCGTAGACGGTGTAGGTGACGAAACCGCCCAGCACATACATCTGGCCATGCGCGAAGTTGAGCACGTTCATCAGGGCGAAGATGAGCGTCAGCCCAAGCGCGATCAGCGCATACTGGGCGCCCAGATAGAGGCCGTTGACGATAACCTGTTCCATACTGTCCCGAGCCCCGTGGATAGGAGCCGGACGTATCCGGCTCCGCCGATTTCAGGAGGAGAACAGAGTTTTAGTCAACCGTGCCCACGAACAGCGTCTTGAACTCGCCGCCCTGGTACTCGTTGACGACCATCGGTACTGCCAGCTGGCGCTTCTGGCCGAAGGAGGTGGCGCCCACATAGGTCAGCTTGGC
>Ga0207657_10005441_pt1 | contig 13303 bp, 14 predicted proteins | sample KBSC33metaG_FD_184316 | JGI IMG/M metagenome (GOLD analysis project Ga0207657, IMG submission 184316) | Corn rhizosphere microbial communities from Kellogg Biological Station, Michigan, USA - KBS C3-3 metaG (SPAdes) (version 2) | ecosystem: Host-associated > Plants > Roots > Rhizosphere > Soil ... | reverse complement strand
GGTGGCGCGCGCGGGGCGCGAGACCTTCGAGGCGCACGCCTCGGAGGACGTCCTCGGCGCGCGCTGGCGGTCGCTGCTCGAGCGGGCGGCCGCGAGCCGTTGACGCGTCCCGCGCGGATCGTCACCGGGGGATGCGTCGCGTTCGCAGCCGGTCTCGGCGCGCTCGCCGTCCTGCAGCACCGGGCCTTCTGGACCGGCCGCTTCGACGTCGGCAACCTCGTCCAGGCCGTCTGGTCGACCGCGCACGGCGACGTTCTCTCGGTCACGGGGCTCACGGGGCGCCAGATCTCCCGGCTCGGCGCGCACTTCGACCCGATCGTCGTCCTCTTCGCACCCCTCTGGTGGGTCTGGCCGGACGCCTCCATGCTCCTCGTCGCGCAGGCCCTGGCGGTCGCAACCGGGGCGATCCCCGTCTATCTCCTGGCTCGCAGGCATCTCGACTCCGACTGGGCCGCCGCCGGATTCGGGCTCGCCTACCTGCTCCACCCGGCGACGCAGTGGCTCGTCCTCGACGACTTCCACCCGGTCGCGCTCGCGACGCCGCTCCTTCTCTGGGGATTCTGGTTCCTCGACTCCGACCGGCTCGTCGCGTTCGGCGTGGTCGCCGCGCTCGCCTGCCTGACGAAGGAGCAGATCGGGCTTGTGGTCGCCGTGATCGGGCTCTGGTACGCACTGCGCCCCGGGAGGCGGCGCGCGGGCCTCGCGATCGCGGTGGCGGGAACGGTCGTCTCACTCGTTGCCGTCGCGATCGTCGTACCCCACTACGCCCCCGGTGGCGGATCACCGTTCGAGAGCCGCTACGACGCCGTCGGCGGGTCGCCGGGCGGGATCGCCAGGACGACGCTCACCGACCCCGGCGCGATCTCCGGGGCGTTGACGAGCGGTCGCGACCTCGGGTACCTCGCGCGCCTGATCCTCCCGCTCCTCGGGCTGCCGCTGCTCGCACCGCTCGCCGCGCTCACCGCCGCGCCGGAGTTGCTGCTGAACCTCCTCTCCGGGACGCGGACGCAGACGTCGATCCACTTCCACTACACGGCCGGCGCGTTGCCGGGATTGTTCGTCGCGGCGGTCCTCGGCGCAGCGCGGCTGCGGCGGCGCTACGCGTGGGCGAACCGGCCGGAGGGGAGGGCGGTCGTCGTCTCGACGTTTCTCGCGGGTGTGCTCCTCGGGCCGCTTCCCGTCTGGCGCGACGTGCCGCTCGGCTCCGACCTCGCGACGCGCGAGCACGTGGTGGGGCACCACGCGCGGGTCGCCGCGCGAGCGGTGGCCGTGATCCCACCCGACGCGCCGGTGAGCGCGACGAACACGCTCGGGGCGCATCTGTCCGAGCGGCGCCGCATCTTCAGCTTCCCGGTGCTGGGCGACGCGACCTGGGTGGCGGTCGACCGGCAGCGGCCGAGCTACCGCGACCAGGCCGACGCGCCAGGCCCGTTCGGGCGCGCGTTCGCCGCTCTCGAGGCGAGCGGTCTCTACCGCGTGGTATTCGACGAGGACGGGATCGTCGTGCTGCGCCTCAAAGAGGGATCGTCTGTGGCAGCAGGTATGCCGTGAGGCCGAGTGCGGCGAGGCGCGCGAGCCGGTCGTCGTCCTCCGGCGCCGCGAGGGGCACCGCCCACGCGAGGTACCAGACGGCGAGGTAGGGCGTCGTGGCCAGGACGAGGCAGGCTGCGGCCCCGAGCCGCGCGCGGCCGGCGAGCGCGTCCCGGGCGAGCCAGGCGAGTCCCGCGACGAGCAGGGCGAACGCAATCCCGAGCGCTACCCCGTGCGGAAGGCCGAGCTGCTCGAGCCGCGAGGGAAGCGCGTAGCTCGTCCGGCGCACCGCGTTGTCGGCGAGCGGGCCGAGCGCGCCGAGCCAGTCCAGGCCGTAGCGCCACGTGGCGACCGCGCCACCGGCGGCCAGGGTCGCGAGGAGGGCGAGTGTTCCCGTCGCCCGCCCGCGGGCGCGCGCCGCGAGTGCTGCCAGAGCGAAGAAGACGAGCGGAACCCACTTGAAGAGCGCCGCGAGCGCCCAGACGGCACCGCTCGCCGATGCCCGGCGATGCACGCCGAGCGCGACGGCCGTCGCAACCAGCGCGCCCACGAGCGCGTCGTTGTGGCCTCCGCCGCCCGCGTGGATCGCGAGCACCGGGTTCCAGCCGACGAACGCGGCCGCGAGCGCCGGTCGTCGGGAGCTCCGAGAGACCGCGACGGTCGCGGCCAGCACGGCAAGCGCCGCGAGGCTCTTGAAGAGCCAGGCGGCAGCGTCGGCCGACGAGCCGGCGATCGGGGCGACGGGCTCGGAGAGGATGGTGAACGCGGGGCCGTACACGCTGGTCGTGTCCCGCCAGTCGGCGCCGAGGTGGGGCGCCGCAGGGCTCTCGGGGAATGCCGAAGGCGGGTCGACGTACGGGTTTCCGCCACCCTCGGCGGCGATCCAGCCGTACCCCCAGTACGTCCACGCGTCGGTCGAGAGAAGGAGCGGCGACGCGAGTGGCACGAGCTGCACGGCCGCGGCGACGAGTATTGCGGCACCGAGTGCGAGAGAACGGCGGCGCAGGAGGACAAGGCCGGAGAGGTATGCGACGAACGCGGCGGCGACCAGGACGAGGAAGAGCCAGGCGGTTCCCTGCTCGGCGAGACCGCCGTCCCGCGGAACGAGCGGCGAGTCGTCGCGCCATGCAGTCGCCGATGCGACCCCGACGAGAGCGGCCGTGGCGACGCCCGCCGCGAGCGGCGCCGCTCTGGAGGTCACGGCTCTGCGGGACGGCCGCCGTTCGCGGAGGCGCCTCCCTGACCGGAGCTCGTGTCCGCAGCGCCCGACGACGGCGCGGTGTCCTTCGCCGGCGCCGCCGAATCCTTCGGCTTCGCGTCCTTCGGCGGCGCGGGCGTCGTCGTCTCCTCGGTGGTCGTCGGCGTGCTCGGAGGAGGCACGTAGTACGGGTCGTAGGAGAGCGACGACGGCCCTCGGTGCCACTGCTGGAACACCACCGGCTGGGCGGGCTCGGGGAACTCGCGGGCGGGAAGCCCGGCCAGAGCAGGATCCATGAACCGGCGCCAGATCTGGGCGGGAAAGGATCCGCCGGAGACGGAGATGCCGTGGACGTTCGTCATCGGCACCTCGCCGCGCGTGTAGCCCATCCAGACGGCCGTCGAGAGGCCCGGCGTAAACCCGACGAACCACGCATCGGCGTGCTTGTCGGTCGTGCCGGTCTTGCCGGCAACCGGCCGGTTGAGCGCCGCGGCGGTTCCCGTCCCGTAGCGAACGTTGTCCTCGAGGATGCGCGTGACGACCGACGCAACGCCGTCGGGAACGACGCGCGTGCGGCGGTGATGCGCGGCCCAGCGGTCGTCGCGCTTGCCGTTCAAGATCACCCTGCGGATCGCCGTGGGCTCGTTGTAGATGCCTCCGGCGGCGAGCGTGGCATAGGCGGACGCCATGTCGAGCGGAGAGACCGCGACCGAGCCGAGGCCCATCGCGGGCGGGAACGCACCGTTCACCTGCAGCGGGGTGCGGACGCCGAGCCGCCGGGCCATGGAGGCGACCCGTGGCGGGCCGACGTCGAGCGTCAGCTGCGCGTAGACCGAGTTGTCCGAGCGCAGCGTTGCCCGCTCGACGGACGTCCAGCCCGTGTAGCTCGAGTCGTACGTCCGCACGCACCACCAGCTGCCGTCGTCGCAGTTCCCGTCCGCCCTCGGGCGGTACGTGAACGGCGCGGAGACGTAGTAGGTCGAGGACGGGTCCATCCCGCGCTCCACCGCCGCGGCGAGCACGAAGGTCTTGAACGTCGAGCCCGGCTGGCGGCGTGCCTGCGAGAGCAGGTTGAACTGGTTGTTCTCCCGGCCCGGCACGATCGCCGTCATCGCGCGGATCGCCCCGTTCGCGGGGTCGATGGAGACGATCGCCGCGGCGGGATCTGCCTTGCGCGTGAGCGTGTCGGAGATCGCCTTCTGCGCCAGCCGCTGCCAGCGCGGCTCGATCGTCGTGTACACCTTGAGCCCGCCCGAGCGGACCGTCTCGGCGCCGTAGGCCTTCACGAGCTGGTCGCGGACGTAGCCGAAGAAGTACGGCTCGCGGATCTGCTCGTAGATCCGGCCGGGGCGGAGCCCGATCGGCTGCCGACGCGCCCAGCGGTGCTGGGCCTGCGTGATCATCGACTCCTGGAGCATCGCATCGAGGACCTGGTTGCGACGCTGGCGAGCTCGCTCGGGGTCGGTGAGCGGATCGTAGGTCGTCGGGGCCTGCGGCAGCCCGGCGACGAGCGCGGCCTGCGGCAGGGTGAGCGTCCGCGCCGTCCGGGAGAAGTACGTGCGCGAGGCCGCCTCGGCGCCGTAGGCGAGGTTCCCGTAGAAGACCGAGTTGAGGTAGCTGCCGAGGATCTTCTGCTTCGACCAGGCGTCGTCCAGCTTCACGGCCAGGCAGGCCTCCTTGACCTTGCGCTGCACGGTTCGCTCGTTCGAGATGTAGAGATTGCGGACGAGCTGCTGGGTGATCGTCGAGCCGCCCTCGACCACCTCCCCGGCCTTGAGGTCTCGCCACAGCGCGCGCGCGATGCCCTCCGCGTCGATCCCGCCGTGGTCGTAGAAGCGGCGATCCTCGATGGCAACCGTCGCCTGGCGGAGCCACGGCGACATCTTCCCGAGCGCCACGACCTCGCGGTTTCGCTCGGCAGGGATGACGCCGAGGAGGGAGCCGTCCGCCGCGTAGACGAACGTGTTCTGGCCGATCCGGGTCGGGCGGAGCGCATCGAGGTCGCACTTCGAGCCGAAGGCGAGCACCGCACCGCCCGCTGCGATGCCGGCGGCGACGAGGACGAGCGCGAGCAGCACGAAGACGAGCGCGAGCTTCCGCCCGCGCTTGGGCCGGGCACGCCGCCGGCGCACGCGGACGGCCGGCGCGGGCGCGCGACCCGAACGGGAGCGCCTCGAGCGGCTCATGCGGCGATGGTAGCCACGTCCCGTACCGGTTTCCGCGCCCGGGACGCGACCCCTCGCGCTGCGCGCCGCGTTATCGTCGCACCGTGCGCGGCGCCCTCGCAGCGTCGTGGCCGGCGCTTCGGATCTTCCTCTGGAGCCGCCTGGCGATCTGGGCGCTCGCGGCAGGCACCGTGCTCCTCTTCGAGGACGAGCTGAACCCCTCGCGCGGCCGGTGGGACACGCCGCGGCTGCACGAGCTCGGGGCCGCCGTCGACGTCTGGGCCCGGTGGGACAGCAACTGGTACCTGCGCATCGCGGAGAGCGGATACAGCTGGCCGTCGAGCACGCCCGCGTTCTTCCCCGGCTATCCGCTGCTCGTCGCTGGCCTCGGCCGCGTGCTCGGGGATCGCTTCCTCCTCGCCGGCCTCCTCGTCTCGCTCGCGGCGTGCGCCGCCGCGTTCGTGCTGCTCTACCGGCTCGTCGCCGACCGGCTCGGTGCGCGTGACGCATCCCGTTCGGTCCTCTACCTCGCGCTCTTCCCGACGTCGTTCTTCCTCGGCGCGGTGTACGGCGAGTCGTTGTTCCTCCTGCTTGCGGTGGCGACCTTCGTGCTCGCCGAACGGGGGCGGCTCGGATGGGCCGCCGTCGTGTCGGGCCTCGCCCTGCTCACCCGCGCGCAGGGCATCGCATTGCTCCTCGCGCTCGCCGTGTTCGCATGGCGGAGCGACCGGCGCACGAGGAACCTCGCGCTGCTCCTCGTCCCGGTCGCGATGTTCCTCGTCTTCCCACTCGTGCTCGAGCTCTGGATCGGCCACGGGCTCGCGTTCGTGGACGCGCAGAAGCTCTGGGAGCGCTCGCTCGCTCCGCTCGGGCCGCTCGGTGGGCTCGTCCAGGCGGTCGGTGAGGGCGACGTCGTGGGGCCGGTGCTGGCGGTGGCGATGGTCGCGCTCGCCGTCCTCTCGTGGCGCGTCCTCGGCGCGCCGTACGGGCTCTACGCGATCGCCGCGCTCGCGATCCCGATGGCGCTGCCGTCCGAGCGGCTCGGCGGGCTCTACTCCTTCTCCCGGTTCGCGCTCGTGGCGTTCCCGTGTCTCGTGGCGCTCGCGGTTCTCGGCCGCGATCGGCGCCTCCATGTCGCGACCGTCGCGGTTCTCGCAGCGGGTCTGGCGGTCGGCGTGGTTCGATGGGCGCTGTGGTACTGGGTCGCCTGACGGAGGTCCCGCGCCCCCGCCTCGTCGGCTGGGCGATTCTCGTGGGTGCGCTCGCCGCGCTGTCGTACGCGGCCAACCTCTCGAGCGGCAAGCCGCCGAGCGACGTGCTTTACCAGTGGTCGACGGCGGCGGCCGCGCTCGTGCAGTACGGGATCATCCTCGCGATCGTGCTCGCCCTCGCTCGCGGGATCGCGCCGGCGACGCTCGGGCTGCGCCGGCCGGACTCGTGGGGCAAGGCGGCGGGATGGATCCTCGCGGCGCTCGCCGCCATCTGGGTGCTCGGGGCGATCCTGAACATCTTTCTCAAGGCCGGCGAGGAGCAGGGCCTCGTGCCCGACGGATGGGACTCGTCCCGCGCGGCCCCGTTCGTGGCGAACTTCGTCGTCGTCGCGATGGTCGCGCCGTTCGTCGAGGAGCTGACCTACCGCGGCCTCGGGTACGCCGCCGTGCGCGACGGCTATGGGGCGACCGCCGCGATCATCGTCACAGCGATCGCCTTCGGGCTTGCCCACGGGCTCGTCGTCGCGCTGCCCGTGCTCGCGATCTTCGGCGCGATCCTCGCGTGGCTGCGCTTCAAGACCGACAGCCTCTACCCGTCGATCATCCTGCATGGCGTGTTCAACGGGGCCGCCCTGATCGCAGCGGTGTCGACGTGAGCGACCGGTTCGATGAGCTCCGGGCCGAGATCGCCGCGAACGATGCGGAGATCGTCGCCGCGGCCAACCGCCGCCTGGAGCTCGTCGCGGAGCTCTGGCGGCTGAAGGCGGAGCGCGGCGACGCGCGTCTCGACCCGGACCGCGAGCGTCGGCTCCGCGAAGAGCTCGTCCGCTCGAACGGCGGCCCGCTCTCGGAGGAAGGGCTCGAGCGCCTGGTCGACGAGCTCCTCGCGCTCACGAAGCGAGAGCTCGGCGGCGCGTAGAGCTCTCGTCAGTCCGGCGACTCTTCGGGGCCCGTGGCGAACTCGTCGGGCGAGACCGTGTCCAGGAACTGCCGGAACTCGTCCATGTCAACCTCTCCGAGGCTCACGCGGTGGGCGTAGTCGAGGTCGGGCTCGTCGCCCTCGAACTCGACGCCGGACTCCTCGATCACGTCGTCCTCCGCGAAGATCTTGGCGTCGGCGCGAAGCGCGATTGCGATGGCGTCCGACGTGCGCGAGTCGATCTCGATCTCCGTGCCGTTGCGAACGAGTGTGATCCGCGCGTAGAACGTGCTGTCGCGCAGCTCGGTGACCGTGACCCGGTCGACCTCGGCCTCGAGCGAGTCGATGATCGCGCACACGAGGTCGTGCGTGAGCGGGCGCGGCGGCTCCTGTCCCTGGAGGCGCATGAGGATCGCCGCAGCCTCCGGGTGGCCGATCCAGATCGGCAGGTACGTCCTGCCGCCAGCGGTTCGCAGGAGCACGATCGGCTGCTTGCCGACGAGGTCGAAGCTCACGCCGTAGACCGTCATCTCCTGCATGACCCGTTCGTCAGTTTATCGGCGCAAGAACGGGATCCGCCGAGCGGATCCCGTTCGCGCAACATCCCTAAAGGGGTCGCGTCGCGGCCGCAACTGCTCCGCGGCGTCGATGCGATGCGAAATGCGGGATCCACTGCTGCTCACGCCGCTCTGGCCTCAGGCACACCTTTGGGGCTTCGCTACACTCGTCAGCCGCGCGGGCGATTAGCTCAGTTGGTTAGAGCGCCGCTCTGATAAGGCGGAGGTCCCTGGTTCGAATCCAGGATCGCCCACCTCGTCGTCGGGACGCGGGCTCAGCTGCGTCCTGGGGCCAAGGAGGCACGCCGTGCGAGCGCGGCCAGCTCGCGGTTGAAGCCACCGCTCGCGGCCTACTGCCGCTGGCGTGACGCGGAGGCACTCGTCGCCGCAGGCGCGTCTCGCGCGGAGGCCGCGGTGCCGCTCAGAGAGGCATATGGCGTCGCGACAAGGATCGGCTCGCACATTCTCCGCAAGCTCGACGTGTCGAACCGGCTCGAGGCGGCAGCCTTCGCGCACCGCATAGAGGCGACGCAGAGCGACAGAGAACCGGAGCTCTAGAGCGCTTCGAGCGTCTCCACCAGCTCGGCGAGACGCGTCTCGTCACCGAAGTGGAGCTCGAGCTTGCCCGCCGAGACACGCACGGGCAGGCCCGTGAGCCGTTCGGCTGCGGTGCGGGCACGCTCGGCGAGGGCCGGGTCGACCGGCGTCGAGCGCGGTCGGCGGCGCGCTCCGCCATCCTGGGCCGCGCGCTCGGTGGCACGCACGGTGAGGCCGTCGCGGGCGACGCGACGCGCGAGCCGCGTCCGTGCGTCGTCATCGGGGAGCGCCAGCACCGCCCGGGCGTGGCCCTCGGTGAGCTCGCCGCGGGCGAGCATCCAGAGCACCTCCTCGGGAAGCTCGAGCAGCCGCAGCCTGTTGGAGACGCCAGGCTTCGACCTGCCGACCCGCTCGGCCACCTCGCCGAGGGAGAGCTCGAACTCGTCGAGGAGCGTCGCGTAGGCGCGGGCCTCCTCGACCGGCGAGAGGTTCTCGCGGGCGACGTTCTCGACGAGCGCGAGCAGGAGCGTGTCCCGGTCGTCGGTCTCGCGGACGAGTGCGGGGAGCGTCTCCAGGCCGGCCTCGCGGGCGGCGCGCCAGCGTCGCTCGCCGGCGACGAGCTCGTAGCCGCCCTCGGGGCGCGGGCGGACGACGATCGGCTGCAGGACTCCCTGATGACGGAGCGAGGCGGCGAGCCCAGACGTCGCCTCCGGCTCGAACCGCCGGCGCGGCTGGCGCGGGTTGGGATGGATCGCGTCGATCGGCAGGTGGAGGAGGTCGCTTCCCCCGGCGGCGGCGCCGCCGACGAGCACCTCGAGCCCGCGGCCGAGGCCGCGACGGGGAGCAGGGGACTCAGCTGCGCTCGACAAGCTCCATCGCCACCTTCCAGTAGGCCTCGGCGCCGGCCGAGCGGCGGTCGTAGGCGATCGCGGGAAGCCCGTGGCTCGGAGCCTCGGCGAGGCGCACCGAGCGGGGCACGGTCTGTGTGAAGACGAGGTCTCCGAAGTGCGAGCGGAGCTCGCGCTCGACGTCCTCCGCGAGGCGGGTCCGGCCGTCGACCATCGTGAGCAGGATCCCCGCCACGCCGAGGCGCGGGTTGAGACGCCGCTTCACGAGGTCGATCGACCCGAGCAGCTGCGAGAGGCCCTCGAGGGCGTAGTACTCGGCCTGCACGGGGACGATCACGCTGTCGGCCGCGGCGAGCGCGTTCACGGTCAGCGGGCCGAAGGACGGCGGACAGTCGAGAAAGACGAACCGGTACGGCTCCGTGGCGTCGTCGCGCAGCGCATCAGCGAGGTAGCGCTCTCCGCCCTCGAGGGCGGAGAGGTGCACGGTCGCGGCGGCGAGCTCGGCCTTGGCGGGCACGACGTCGAGGTTCGCAATGGGAGCAGCGTCGACGAGCTCGCGGAGCGGCGTGCCGTCGAGGAGATCGAGGGTCGAGTGGCCGTTGGCACGCAGTCCGAGCCCCGAGGTGGCGTTCGCCTGGGGGTCGAGGTCGACGATCAGACACCGCTCGCCGGCCTCGGCCAGGCAGGCGGCGAGGTTGACGGCCGTCGTGGTCTTGCCGACGCCGCCCTTCTGATTCGCGATCGCGTAGATCCGGGCCGGCACAGGCCCACGGTAGCCACGCAGCCGGACGCCCCTCGCTGGCGAAGGGCGGGCGGTGTCAGACACCGCTTCGTGTCAAGTCTGAACGGCGCCGTCTCTGTGTCAATTGCTCCACAGGTCGCAATCCGCCTACCCATGCGGGCTTCGGTTCTTCCGAGCTCGGCGCCAGCGGGGGCTCGCAGGTCGCACGTGCGGTGCCGCCAGGCTTCATGCTGTGGACAAACCGGCCCGGAATCGGCGCGGTCTTCCCTTGACACGAATCGGTGTCTGACACCGACGTTCGACCTCACGCGAGCGGTCGCTTGCGGGCGACGCCGGTGCGGCGCGGGAACCCCGGAGGCGTGGGGGCCGTCTTGCGAAGCACGAGAAAGCCCACGGGCGAGGGCTCGGCCCGTCCCGCGATCCGTGCGGCAGCCGTCGCCACCGCCCCCTCGTCGACCGAGGGGCCGACCCAGAGAACGACGGCGCCGCCCTCGCGGACGAGCGGCAGACACCACTCGACGGCCGTCGGCGGGTGCGCGAGCGCCTTCGCAACGGCGACGCCGTATGTCTCGGGCGGCTGCTCCTCGGCGCGGCCCCAGACGACACGAAGGTTCGGCAGCTCCGGCGTCCACTGCTCGAGGAAGTCGCACTTGCGGCGCTCGGCCTCGAGGAGCGTCACCTCCCGCCCGGGCAAGGATGCGGCGAGTGGGATTCCCGGCGTGCCGCCGCCCGAGCCGACGTCGACGATCGGGCCGTCCTCCCTCTCGACGAGCGACAGGCCTCGGAGCGCGTCGTCGAGAAGAGCGCGCCGGGCCTCGTCCGGGTCGCGGAGCGCGGTCAGGCCGGGCGTGGCGACGAGCTCGTGCAGCCAGCGGTCGAGAAGGTCGGCATTCATCTCCGCAGTGTCGCGAACGGCAGAGGACGAGGGGCGAGGCTGAACCCACGCCCCGGCCGCGTACCCGCCGGCCTCGGCTTGCCCGGGTCGCCCTACTCAGTCGACCGAGCGCCGCGGCAGGACGACGACGTAGCGGTGCGGCTCCATGCCCTCGCTCTCCGTCTCGACCTCGGGATCGTCCTTCAGCGCCTCGTGGACGAGCCGCCGCTCCACCGCGCTCATCGGCTCGAGCTCGACCGGCCGTCCCGTGGCGGAGGCCTGCTCCGCGCTGCGGCGCGCGAGCGACTCGAGCGTAGTCGCGCGACGCGCGCGGTACCCGGCCGCGTCGATCACGATCCTGCGGCGATCTTCCCCGACCGCACGATGCGCGATGGTGTTCGCCAGGTACTGGAGCGCGTCGATCATCTGGCCGTGGCGCCCGATCAGGACACCGAGGTCCTGGCCGGAGACCGTCGCGGTGACGACATCGTCTTCCTCGACGACGGAGATCGTCCCGCTCACGCCGAGCGCTACGAGCGACCGCTCGAGCAAGCTCCGCGCGACCCCGCCCTCTCCGCCGTCGTCCTCCGCGGACGACTCCGCAGGAGACGCGACAGGGGCGGCAGGCCGCTCCACGGTCGCGAGCACCCGCGCCGGGGTGTAGCCGACGCCGAGCAGGCCGCGCTCGCCCTCGCTCAGCACCTGGAAGCGGACCGCCTCCCGGTCGATCCCGGGCGCGAGCTGCTCGAGCTCACGGAGAGCCGCCCACTTGGCCTCGCCGACGGTCTCGCCCGTCGCCTCGACGGAGACGTCGTCGCTCATCGCCGCTTGCTGCCGCCGCTCCGCTTTCGCTTCACGCGCCTCGGTGGGCCGGCGTTGACCGGAGCCGTCCCGTCGGTCGTCGGCACACCCGGCTTCCGCTTCGAGGTCGTCGACTTGGCCGGCGTCGCGGGAGGCTCCTTCGGCGGCGTCCGCGAGCTCTTGGGCTGCGCACCGAGATTCGGTCGGGGCATCATCTTGCGGGTCACCACGCCCTGCCCCGTCGTCCACAGGTTCGTGGTCAGCCAGTAGATCATCAGCCCGGTCGGGAAGTTCAGGATGAACGGGACGAAGACGATCGGCAGCACCATCATCATGATCCGCTGCGCCTTCTGCATCGTCGCCGCCATGAAGTACGACGACGTCAGCTGGCTCGCGACGTAGATCACGAGCAGCAGCGGCCCCCAGCCGTCCTTCGTCGGCTGGGTGATGTTCACGAGCCCGATGAAGTCGAGGCTCGATCCCGGATAGCTCGGGAAGACCTCCCGCTCGAAGCCCTTGAGAACGTAGAAGAGCGAGATGAAGATCGGGATCTGGAGAACGATCGGGAGGCACGACGCGGCCGGGTTGATCTTGTTCTCGCGGTAGAACCTCATCAGCTCTTCGTTCTGCCGCTGCTTGTCTCCCTTCCAGCGCTGCTGGATCTCCTTCATCTCCGGCGCATGCGCCTGGAGGTTCTGCATCGAGTGGATCTGTCGCACCGTCACGGGCACGAGCACGAGGCGCACCATCACGACGAGCGCGACGATCGACCACGCCCAGGAGAAGCCCGCGGTCGTGTGGAGCCACTCGAGGAGGTTCGTGAGGAAGTCCTCGATCGGCTTCAGCGGATTGACGATGCCGACCATGTCGCTCACGTACGGACCCGCTTCTCGTGCGCACGCGGCCGGAACAGCGTCCGGTCGGCGACGTGATCTACACCGCCGTGGCTCCAGGGGTTGCAGCGGAGGAGCCGCCAGCCGGCGAGGATCCCGCCGCGGACGAGCCCGACCTCACGGAACGCGTCGAGCGCGTACTGCGAGCAGCTCGGGTGGTACTTGCACGTCCCGGCTGGTGTCAGCAGGCCGAGCGTGTGCCGCCAGGCGTGGACGAGGCCGATGCCGATCCACCTCATGCCTGCACCTTGCCGATCACCTCGCGCACCTGCTCGACGAGCCATTCGTGGCCGCGGCTCTCGGCCGCCTCGGCGAGGCCCGGACGCGCGGCGAGGACGTAGTCCCTCCCGGACGGCACGTCCGTACCGAGCTCGACCCAGACCGCGCGGAGCTGCCGCTTGAGACGGTTGCGCGCGACAGCCGACCCGACGGCGCGAGGGATCGCGAGGCCGAGCCGTGGCACGCCTTCCGCCTCCTCGTCGCGGGCGAACCAGTGCAGCGTCAGCGAGCGCGTCGAGACCGACCGCCCCTGACGGTAGACGGCGTCGAAGTCGCGAGACCGGGACAGGCGCTGCCGGCGCTCCACGGCGCAGAGCTCAGGCGGAGAGGCGCTTCCGCCCCTTGGCGCGCCGGCGCTTGATGATCGCCTGCCCGCCGCGGGTCGACATGCGCGCACGAAACCCGTGCTTGCGCTTGCGGCGGCGGACGTTCGGCTGGTACGTGCGCTTCACGGCGGAGAGGAGCCCTTCGCTCGAACGTGGCCCGCACCTCGGGGCGCGGCGGAGCGCGGAGTATAGACGAGCTTTGCGAGGCGCCGGTTATCCACAACGCGACGGAATGGCGACCGGTTCGAAATGGCTGCTCACGGGGGACGAGCGTCGCCCGTGCGGGCACGGCAAGGACGCTTGTCCACACCTGTGGAGATCTGTGTGGAGACGCAGAAAGATCCTGCAAATCAGCACTTTTTCGCGATGCGGCGTTGCCCGTTCGAGCCTCGGACGCGGGTCCACGACGGTGGTATGCTCGCC
>Ga0207657_10005439_pt1 | contig 13305 bp, 14 predicted proteins | sample KBSC33metaG_FD_184316 | JGI IMG/M metagenome (GOLD analysis project Ga0207657, IMG submission 184316) | Corn rhizosphere microbial communities from Kellogg Biological Station, Michigan, USA - KBS C3-3 metaG (SPAdes) (version 2) | ecosystem: Host-associated > Plants > Roots > Rhizosphere > Soil ... | reverse complement strand
CAAGCGCTCCAGCGCCAAGTACAAACTCGACCGCCGCATGGGCGAGAACGTCTTCGGACGGCCCAAGAGCCCGGTCAACCGCCGCGAATATGGTCCCGGCCAGCATGGCCAGCGCCGCAAGGGCAAGCTCAGCGACTTCGGCGTCCAGCTTCGCGCCAAGCAGAAGCTGAAGGGCTATTACGGCGACATCACCGAGAAGCAGTTCAAGAAGAACTATATCGACGCCAGCCGAATGAAGGGCGACGCTTCTCAGAACCTCATCGGCCTCCTCGAGCGCCGCCTCGACATGGTCGTCTATCGCGCCAAGTTCGCTCCGACGATCTGGGCGGCCCGCCAGCTGGTCAGCCACGGTCACATCCGGGTCAACGGCGTCAAGTGCAACATCGCTTCGCGCCGCGTCGACGTGAACGACACGATCGAGCTCGGCCCGAAGGCTCAGGAGATGGCGCTGGTTATCGAGGCGCAGAGCCTCGCCGAGCGCGACGTTCCCGATTATGTCGTCCCGGACGGCACGTCGAAGGTGACCTACACCCGTGTCCCGACGCTGGACGAGGTGCCCTATCCGGTGCGGATGGAGCCCAACCTCGTGATCGAATTCTATTCCCGGTAGGCATCGCGCCAATTGCAATTCAAAGGGCGGCCGAATGGCCGCCCTTTTTTTCGTCAGTGCCCGATCGTTCGGTCGAGAAGCTGCCCGATGCGGGTCAGGAATTCGGCCCTGACGGCGGAGTTTTCGAGCTGGTGATCAAGTCCCTTGTATTGAAGGAACTCGACGTCCTTTCCGGCGCTCTTCAGCGCAGCTTCCATCTTCTCCGAATGATGAAAGGCGACGTTCGCATCCATGTCTCCATGCACCAGCAGCACCGGCGCCTGAATCGCGTCGGCATGGCGGAGCGGCGAGCCTTCAACCACATAGTCGCCTGAGCCGATCTGCTTCGAGCGCATCGCGCCGCTCGTATAAGCCTGGGCATCCTGCTTGAGCAGGGTCAGGTCCGTCACAGGCGCCACTGCGATTACGGCTTTGTACAATTGCGGATCCGTCTCCGCCTCCATCAGCGCGGCGTAACCGCCGTACGACCAGCCGAAGATCGCCATCCGCTTCGGGTCCGCGATCCCCTGGGACTGAAGCCACCGCGCCGAATCGGCGATATCGGACATGGCCGTACGCCAGTTCCTGTAGGCGTTCTCGTTCCTCCAGGCGTCGCCATAGCCGGCTGACCCGCGGAACTCCGGTTGCAGGACGGCGTAGCCGCGAGCAGCGAGGAATTGCGAAAGCCAATCGAATCCCCAATCGTCGCGAGCGCTCGGACCCCCATGCGGAAGCACCACGGCCGGCAATCCCTTCGCGTCGGCGCGGCCGGGAGGCAAGGTCAGATAAGCCGGAATGCTCGCGCCGTCCCGTGCCGCAATCGTCACCGGTTTCATCTGTGCGAGCGTGCGTCCTTCGAGCTGGGGCCGCTGGAGCATCGCTTCGTTCAGGGACTTCGTGTCGCGATCGAAAAGATAGAAGCGGCCCGGATCGGAATCGCTTCCCGCGAAGATCAGGAGCTTTCGGCCGTCCATCGTCGAATCGACGAAATCGATGATCGGCAGGTGCGGCAGCGCCTTGGACAGGGATGCCGCCAAAGCCTTGAATTCCGGATCGAAATAGACCGTATGCCGTTGCTCGTCGCTATAGGTGTAGCCGATCACCTTCTGACCGTCGCCCGGCCGAATGACGTCGTCGATGTCCACGCGTGGATTGGCCCCGATCAGAGTCTCGGAAAGGCTGCCGTCGAGCTTGATCGTGTACAGTGCGTAACGGCCGTCCTTCTTCTTGAGCGCGTACAGCACGTTGAGATCCGCATCGACCGCCAACGGATCGATCTGTTCTTGATAGTCCGCATAATCGACCAGCGATTTCCAGTCGCGAGAGTTTGGCGTCCGATAGAAATATTTGACCCGTCCGGTGAGGGAGCCGTTGTGCTGCGCCTCGTCGACTCTCATGATCCGGACATTGCCGCGCCCGTCGGTCATGTAGCTGCTTGCTTCCTCGCGAGGCTGCTCAACTGTCGCCGGCTGGCCGGAACGCGTGTCGACGAGATCCACTCCAAGGCCGCTCTTGCTGCGCGCGAGGCGGCTCTGGATCGCCGCCAATCCGCCCTCCGGAATATATTCGCGTTCCATGAGGACCTTGCCGTCGCGCGCACCGCGCCAGTCCAGGATGAACCCGTCATATTGGCGATAGCCGACGTCATAATAACTCTGCGGCTGCCCCAGCAGCTTCGCATCGGTTCCATCGGTGGCCATTCCCAAGAGTCGCTGGAAACCGAGGATTGTCCCCGCCTGATCGATCAGTGCTCCAACGCCGCAAACCGCGCGATCAGGGGCCGAATAATTGCAGTATTGAAGTTTCTCCGGAGATCCGTCCGTGGAGGTGACGATCGAGCTCTTCCCCGTCTGGAGATTCGAAATCACGGCGAAGGATCTCGGGCCCGGTCCCGGAGTGATGTACATGATGCTCGACCCGTCGGGAGAAAGGCGCGGGTCGCTGACCGCGGGCCTCGCCCCGAATGCTGCCGCATCGTCCGCCAATGTTTGAGCCTGTTGCGCGTGTGCAGCGACGCTCATCGCGGCGAGGCTCGCCGCTCCCATAATCCAGCACTTCACCCCTATTTCCCCCACCCCATACGTCCGGCACCACTGCAGTTTGCCAGAAGGGACTTCAAAAACAAGGGTGTGGCTTGGCGCAGTGGAAGGCCGTTGCTAGGCGCGCGGAAATGACACGCCTTCTTCCCGAATGGGCGGCCCACCAGGCGGTGTGGATTGGCTTCCCGTCCGACCCCGAATTGTGGCTTGCCGACCTCAAGCCGGCACAGCACGAGGTCGCGGCCTTCGCGGAGGCGGTTCATGCCGGCGGCAGGGGCGAGCAGGCCTGGCTCGTCGCCAGTCATGAGGATGCCGCTGCCGCCGCTCGCGAACTGGCGCCATTCGCGACCGTCGTGGTCGAATCCTTTGGCGACATCTGGCTGCGCGACACCGGCCCTATCGTGATTGGCTCGGGGAGGGATCGCCGGGCGCAGGGATTCCGCTTCAACGGCTGGGGCGGAAAATATGAGCTCCCCGGCGACGACACGATCGGCGAGCGGCTCGCCGGCCATGCCGCTCTGCCTTATGCACAGGCCCGCTGGGTGCTCGAGGGCGGAGCGGTGGATCACGACGGATCGGGTACCGTTGTCACGACCGAGCAGTGCCTTCTCAACCCAAACCGCAATGCAAGATTCTCCCGCCAGGACGTCGAGCAGGCGTTGGAACGCGACCTCGGTTTCGAGCGGGTCGTCTGGCTGGGCGAGGGCTTGGCCAACGATCATACCGACGGGCACGTCGACAACCTCGCCCGCTTCGTGGCCCCCGGGCGTATTGCCATCCCGATGCCTTCGAAGGACGATCCCAACGCGGCCATTTATCGTGATGCCGCAAGGCGGCTCCGCGAGGCGAAGCTCGACATCGTCAATCTTCCCTCGCCGGGGACCATCGTGAACGAGGACGGCGACGTCGTCCCGGCGAGCTACATGAATTTCTACATCGGAAATGCCGCGGTCGTGGTTCCACAATATGGCGCGCCGAACGACCAGGCGGCGGTCGACGTCGTCCAGGCGCTCTTTCCGGAACGCGTTGCAATCGGGCTTCGCGCCGACCACATCCTCACCGGGGGCGGAAGCTTCCACTGCATCAGTCAGCAGGTCCCGGCATGAGCATAATCACCGTCGCAGCGCTGCAGCTCGCCTTTGGCGAAGACATGGATTCGAACATCCGCGCCGTGTCGGAACTGGTTCGCGATGCGCATTCGCGGGGCGCCGAGGTCGTGCTTCCTCCCGAGCTGTTCGAAGGACCGTATTTCTGCCGGGTCGAGGACGAGGGCCTGTTCTCGAACGCCAGGCCGACCGCCGAGCATCCGTCGGTGCTGACGATGCAGAGACTGGCCGACGAGCTGAAAATCTGGATCCCGACCAGCTTCTTCGAGGCAGACGGGCCGCACCATTACAACAGCCTCGCGATGATCGGTCCCGACGGCAAGATCGCTGGCGTCTATCGCAAAAGCCACATCCCCGATGGGCCAGGCTACGAGGAGAAATTCTATTTCCGACCGGGGAACACCGGCTTCAAGGTGTGGCCGGGTCCGCACAAGACGACGCTCGGCGTCGGGGTGTGCTGGGACCAATGGTATCCCGAAGCCGCGCGGGCGATGATGCTGATGGGCGCGGATATCCTCTTCTACCCGACCGCGATCGGCTCAGAGCCGCACGATCCCGACCTCGACACATCGCGCCTGTGGCGGCGGGCAATGATCGGCCATGCGGTCTCGAACGTCGTCCCAGTCGTCGCAGCCAACCGGATCGGCACCGAATGTGGCCAGCATTTCTACGGCCACAGCTTCATCTGCGACGAGCGCGGCGACATTCTCGAAGAGTTCGGTGCGCAAGAGACGGGCGCGCTCGTCGCGACCGTCGATCTGGCCGCCGCCAGGAAGCATCGCGCAGCCTTCGGCTTCTTCCGTGATCGTAGGCCGGAGCTTTACGGACGCCTCACCGAGGATATTTGAGGTCGAGCGCCCGCTCGAACACCTCTTCGAACATCTCGCGCGTCAGCCTCCCGGTGTTCGTGTTCTGACGCGAACAATGATAAGTCGAAAGCAGGATTCGTCCGTCGGGTGCGATCGCCTCCGCACCGTGCGAAAACCTGGATTTCGGCCATAAGCCCATTGTCCGCGCGGCAGCGACGTGGGCAAACTGGCCCAGCGCGATCACCACCCTCACATTCGACAGGCTCGCAAGCGCCGCTTCGAGATAATGGCCGCAGGTGGCCGCCTCCTCCGGGGTCGGCTTGTTGGCGGGCGGCAGGCATTTGACGGCATTGAGCACGACCGCGCCTCTCAACTGGAGAGTTCCGGGCTGGTCGGAATATTGCCCGGCCGCGAGCCCGAGCTTCAGGAGCGTCGCGAAGAAGAACTCTCCAGAAAAATCGCCGGTGAATGGCTGGCCGGTTCGGTTCGCGCCCTTCCTGCCAGGAGCCAATCCCACGATCGCAAGCCAGGCGCAGGCCTCGCCGAACGCAGGGACCGGCGCATTCCACCAATCCGGATGTTCGGCCCGCAACTCTGCGCGCAGTCGCACCAGCCGTGGACATAGCGGACAGTCGCGCGGCGCCTCCGCCTTAGGGATCGGGGAGAGATCGGCAGGGCTGGCGAAGGCCATGCAGCTGCCGTAGGCGAACGCGGGTGGAAGGCGCAACGCAACTCTACGCAATCGCCATCGGCTCGAACCGGCCGCACGGGCGCTACGGACGCCCGCCCCAGATCGTTGAGGCAGCTATCGCGCGCCTGGACGAGGACTTCGGCCTGTTCGATGCCTCGCCGATCCTTCTGAACAAGGCGATGGGCGGAGCGGGCCGCGACTTCGCCAACGCAGTCGCGCTGGTCGAGAGCGACGTCTGCCCGCCGGAAATGCTCCGCCGTCTGAAGGCACTGGAACGCGAATTCGGCCGCCGCCGCGGACGCCGTTGGGCCGCGCGTGTTCTCGACCTGGACATTATCGACTGGAGCGGCGGCGCGTGGCACTCCCGGTCGCTCAAAGTGCCCCACCCTGCCGCCGGAAGCCGCGAGTTCGTCATCGAGCCGCTTGCGGCGATCGCGCCGCGTTGGCGCCTTGAAGGCCCGCTCGACGCCCGCCATCTCGCGCATCGCCTTGCCCGCAGGCGCCCACGTCTGTAACGGCACGCTCGCTGGTCGGGCCCATAGCTCAGTCGGTAGAGCAACTGACTTTTAATCAGTAGGTCGCTGGTTCGAATCCAGCTGGGCTCACCAGCACTCGCCGTCGCAATCGAAAGCACCTACCGTGCCGCCAAAACCACCGGGTTGAGGCTGCCGGTTTCGGGCAGGATCACCCGAAGCTTCCTGCTGGCGAAGTCGATCGAGACTTTCTTGAAGGCCCGCAGAGCGTTCATGCCCAGAAGCAACGCGGGCTTCTTGTCGAGTCCGAGCTTGCTGAAAGTATGGGCGTCGGCGAAGACGACCGCGAGATTGGCGAGATTGACGTCCCCGACCTCGAGCCGCTTCACGAACGTATACTCACCCTGAAGAATCTCCCCGGTCACCGACTCCAATCCAACGGCGCCCGTGCTCTTCACCAGGCCCGATTTCGTGAGGCGTTCGCGGAGCGCTTCGTTGCCTATGCTCACTTCGGCGCCGGTATCGAGAACGACCGTGATGACGTTGCCGTCGGCGATGGCATTGGTGACGATCAGCCGTCCGTTGCGCAGCTTGCCAGTCACGACGATTGTCCCGTCCTCGCGGGGGACGCGCTCTTCGGCGGGAACAATCGTCATGAGATTGTTCTGGAAGTCGAATACCACCCGCTGCGAGCGAAGGGAGTCGGTTCCGAGAATTCCGTCGGCGCCCATGTTCTCGGCGTCGAGGACCGGCGCATCGGCGATGTTGAGGTCGCGCTGACTGAGCTTGAGGTTGCGAACGGTCGCCGTCTTGACCGTGCTCATCCCCGTCAGGCTGTGGAGGGATGCCTGCTCGCTGGTGTCGAGCCCAAGTTGAGCTGCAACTGCGCTCGAAATCGCGGTGCGGTCGGCGCCGGTATCCACGAGGAACCGGAAGGGCCCCGTGCCGCCGACGCTCACCGGGACCGTCATCCGGTCGCTCGTGTCTTTCCGGATCTTCACTTCGACGGCCTGGGTGACCGAATCGATCTGCGCCCTTTGCTGCACGGTGTCGAAGGCGTTCATCATCGCTTGCGGCGTGATTTGTGGAACGGCTTGGGCGGCGGCGGGCGAGGCAGCGATTCCGGCCATCAGGACGGGGAGGAGCGAAAGTGCACGCATGAAAAGTGCCTCCTTGCGAAAACTCTACACCGCGCCTGACCGCAGCGCCATGGACGTATCGACTTGAGGGCGTTTGCGAAGACCATAACATCCGATAGCTTCACCGGGCGGCTAATCCAGTTCCGGGCCAAGAGCGATTGGGAAGGAATTTTTGCCAAGTCGAGCGCGCGGCGCCACGAACGCCGGCGCAAGAGTGCATGCAACGCCAGGTGAAGGCCATTGTGCCGGTCGGCATCGCCGTGGCGTCGGCGATCTGGTTCACGACCGTCTTCACCAACCGGGGATCCGAGGGACAAACCGGAATTTTCGCCTCGCACTCTCGGCGTTAGGGACTTCTTAGGTTCCGCGGGAGCAGTTTTCGCCAAAATGGCCGGATCATCGAATGACTGAAGCAGCATCAGTCACAACCTTCGTCATGGGAACGCGACTCCCGTGGCCCGACGACTCCCAAGTCCCGAACGAGGCCGGCCCGCTCGAAGGCGGGGTCATCCATAATGCGGGCTTTCGACAGGACTGCTCGATCCGCAAGATCTCCGCGCTCGGCGCGACGGTGCGCTCGAAGGTCCAGAATGCGCCCGGCGAGGAGCTTACGGTCGAGCTTCCGAGCGGGCAGCGCACCGCGGCGACCGTCGAATGGGCAAGGGGCGGCGAAACCGGGATCCGCTTCGCAAAACCGATCGACGTGCTGGCGCTCATCAACCGCAACCTGGTCAACCAGCCGATCGACCGGCGGGCGATGCCGCGGGTCGAGATCCGCTGCAGCGCCTTCGTCAAGCGTGGCGAGGATTGCACCGGCGCGACGGTGCGCAACATCTCGGCGCGCGGATTTCAGCTCGAAGGCGACTCGCTTCCTCCGGTCGGGACCTATGTCTCGATCTTTCTCGAAGGACTGAACGTCCCGCCTGGAGAGATCGCGTGGCGAAAGGACAGGCTCGCCGGGATCGAGCTTTTCGAGGAATTGAGCTGGGCCTCGATCATGCCCTGGATCCGCGAAACGTTGAAAAAGCAGGCGCACTGAAGCCCCGTTGGTGGTAACAGGGCGCCAAGATGAGCGACCTCACCGACCTGCGTTTCGACCTCACGCCACCGACCGACGACCAGCGCCGCGAGCTGGAGGCCAACCTCAGCGACGACGAGCGGCACGTGCTCCTGGAGCACGGCACCGAGGCGCCCTTTTGCGGAATCTTCGTCAACGAGAAGCGCGCCGGCGACTACGCCTGCCGGTTGTGCGGACTTCCGCTGTTCCACGGCGGGACCAAATTCGAAAGCGGGACCGGGTGGCCGAGCTTCACCCGCCCCTTTTCTCCGGAGCACCTGCGAACGATCCGCGACACGAGTTACGGGATGGTCCGGACCGAGATCGTCTGCGCCCGCTGCGGTTCGCACCAGGGCCACGTCTTTCCGGACGGCCCGCCGCCGACCGGCGAGCGCTATTGCATCAATTCGGTGAGCCTTCAGTTCGTCCCCGAAGGCGAGGATTTGCCAGACAAGCTGCACCGCGGTGCGCCGGAAGGAGAGCCGGCTGCGGTATGACCTTTTGGCAGGCTGCTTACATTTTGCCGCCACACTTGCTATGTAAGGCCCGCTACTAGTCGCAAATTGACGGTCTCAGAGCGCTTTGCGGCTCCAAATTCCTTCTCTTCGCTTCTCCTAGCGCCCGAGGACCGATTGCCGGTCCGACCACAGAAGGAATGAACTATGCCGATCGGCACCGTAAAGTTTTTCAATGCGCAAAAGGGTTATGGATTCATCCAGCCCGAGGACGGGGGCCAGGACGCTTTCGTCCATATCACGGCGGTGGAGCGCGCCGGCATGCGCACGCTCAACCAGAACCAGAAAGTCAGCTACGAGCTCGAGCAGGACCGGCGCGGCAAGACCAGCGCGGTCAACCTGCAGTCGGTCGACTGACCGGAAATGGACGGGGCCGCTGCGATTCGCCGCGGCCCCGCTCCGAATGGCGAGTGAAATGACAAGCATGACTGACAGAGAGACCTATCTGGCCCGAGCCGCACAGGCGCGAGCCGACGCCGATTCCGCGACGCTCGACAATGTCCGCGATCGCTGCCTTCGCTCCGAAGCCGCCTGGGCCGAAATGGCCGCCCGCGCCGAGCGAACCGAAAAGATGCGCCAGACGCTTCTGGCCGACAAGGAAAGAGCCGCAGCAGAGGCAGCGGCCGAAACATAAGAAAACGAGAACAAGTGAATATCGACAGACGTAAAATCCGGCGCGCGAAGAATCGCCGCCGCAATCCCAACCTCTCCCTCTTCCAGCGGCTGAGCCCGGCAGAAAGCCGCGAAGCCCGCGCAATCGCCTACGAAGCCGCCCTCGCCGTCATCGGCTAGAGCTTGAGCACCCGAGCATAAGCGGGCCATTCGCACAGCGATGGTGGCTTATGTCGAAGAGAGTGCGAAAGCCGGGCAGCGGGCCAGCGCAGCTGGACCCGACTGACGTCACGGGACCTACTCCCGTGACGGCTCTTCCCGACCCCACCTTGACGAGGGCCGAAACGGGGGTCCTTCTACTTCCTCAACTTTGTGACCTTCGACCGCCCAAGCTCTGAAAAGTGCGTGCTGAGGCGCGAAGGCCAACGGTAAGATCGACGAACTGAAAGAGCCGCCCGGCGGGCCAAACGCCGAGTCCGGACAATTAAGCAAATGAATTCCCACATTGGAAGTGAGACGGTTGTATTGTGTATCTTGACAGGATACATAACACACGTTACATCATCCACGGATGCAGATCGAGAGCATCCGGCACAAGAGATTGAGCAAGCTTGTTGAGAATGGCGACCGGCGCGTGATGCAAGCCGAAAGGCTCACGGACATGGTGGCCTTCATCGTAGCCGCGGGCTCGTTCGACGAACTTTCGGAGCCGCCGAACTTCGGCTTTCATGCGCTGACGGGCAACCGTGCTGGCGAATACGCAATGGCCGTGACGAGGAATTGGCGGCTGACATTCACCAAGGTCGATGATGTCACGATCGCCGACCTGGACCTGGAGGATTATCACTGATGGCTATTCAGCTTCATCCATCGATGGCCGTGCATCCCGGACCGTGGCTCAAGAGGAATGTAATTGATCACTACGAAATGAGCATCACCGAGGCTGCCGAGCGGCTTCACGTTACCCGCCCGCACATGAACAACCTGCTGAATGGAAAGGCAGGCCTTTCGGCCGAGATGGCCATCCGCTTCGAGAAGGCGTTCGGACTGAAGGCCGACACTCTCATGCGGATGCAGGCCGCGCATGAACTGGCGGAAGCGCGGCAGTATGAGGAAAAGATTGAGGTGGATAGAGTAGCTGCTTAGCGGCCGTCCTAAGTCATGCGCAAAGTCTTGCTGAACGTATTAGCGGCATTGGAGGCAGCTTTTCGGTGCCTTGAGGCCCAAGTGCCCGCTCCGGTCAAAGTGGCCCACAACGGCGGATTTAGATTTCGGTATCCGGAATCCACGGAAACGTGATGCATCAGGATCATGTGAAAGACGCTTGGAATTACTTCTACAGAGGGTTGATCAGTTCTGCAGTGGTCCCAAAAGTCTTTGGGGATGGGAAACTGGGCGCAGAGCAATTCGCAATCGTCAAATCCTTTCAATCGCAGTTCGCTAATCAAATATTTCCGGACATATATCGTCCGAGTTAACTTATGCGGCCCTTCACCCCGCGCTGACAAAGCTGTCCAACACCTTCTTCCGCCCCGCATGCTCGAAGTCGATTTCGAGCTTGTTGCCTTCGATTGCGGCGATGGTGCCCTGGCCGAATTTCTCGTGGAAGACCCGCTGGCCGAGCGAGAGGTCGCCGCGGCCCTTGTTGCCGAGGCTGACGGCGGAGGCGCGGGCTTCGATGACTCGCGCCGGCTCCGGATTGAAGCGCCCGCCCGACGCTGCGCGCTGCCAGCCGGGGCCGCGCGTAGAGCCGCGCATCGCCTGCGCCGGCCCGAGGTGAGCGAACGGGTCGGCGCGTTCGGACCATTGGGCCCGCCACAGGCTCTCGCCGCCGCTCATCGTCGTCTCCTGCTCGATGTGCGGTTCGGGAAGCTCGGCGACGAAGCGGCTGGGGAGCGAGCTGGTCCACTGTCCGTAAATGCGCCGGTTGGCGGCGTGGATCACGGTCGATCGGCGCTTGGCGCGGGTGATCGCGACGTAGGCGAGGCGCCTCTCCTCCTCCAGTGACGCGAGGCCGCCTTCGTCGAGCGCGCGCTGCGAGGGAAAAATGCCTTCCTCCCAGCCGGGCAGATAGACGGTGTCGAACTCCAGGCCCTTGGCGGCATGGATCGTCATGATGGTTACCTTCTCGCGGTCGCGGTCCTCGTCATTGTCCATGACCAGGCTGACGTGCTCGAGGAAGCCGGAGAGGTTGTCGTACTCCTCCATCGCGCGGGCAAGCTCGGCGAGGTTTTCGAGCCGGCCGGCGGCCTCGGCGCTGCGCTCCGCCTGCAGCATCGCCGTGTACCCGCTCTCGTCGAGAACGGCGCGGGCAAGTTCCGCATGCGGCACCTGGTTGGCCATTCCTCTCCAGCGCGCCACGTCGGCGATGAAGCGGCCGAGCGAGTTGCGGGCGCGGGCCTGGAGTTCGTCGGAGTCGAGGAGCGAGGCAGCGGCGAGGAGAAGCGGTTGCTTGCTAGCCCGGGCGGCGGCGTGGATCGTCGCCAGCGCCTTGTCGCCGAGACCGCGTTTGGGCTGGTTGACGATCCGCTCGAACGCCAAATCGTCGGCGGGCTGGTGGATCAGGCGGAGATAGGCAAGCGCGTCGCGGATTTCCGCGCGCTCGTAGAACCGGAACCCGCCGATGATCTGGTAGGGCAAGCCAATGGCGATGAAGCGTTCCTCGAACTCGCGGGTCTGGAACTGGGCGCGGACGAGGATGGCGATTTCGGAGAGCGGCTTGCCGCGCGCCTGCATTCCCTCGATTTCCTCGCCGATGCGGCGCGCTTCCTCCGGCCCGTCCCAGACGCCGATGACCCGAAGCTTCTCACCTTCCCCCGCGTCCGTCCACAAAGTCTTGCCGAGGCGGGCTGCATTGTTGGCGATCACTCCGTCGGCTGCGGAAAGGATGTGGCTCGTCGAGCGATAATTCTGCTCCAGCCGGATGACCCTGGCTCCGGGGAAGTCCTTTTCAAATTTCAGGATATTGGCGACCTCTGCGCCGCGCCAGGAATAGATCGACTGATCGTCGTCGCCGACGCAGCACAGGTTGCGGCGCGGCTCGGCCAGCAGCTTCAGCCATTCGTACTGGCTGGTGTTGGTGTCCTGATATTCGTCGACGAGAATGTATCTGAACCGGTCGCGGTAGCTTTCGAGGACGTCGGCGCGGGTGCGAAGGATCACCAGCATATGCAGGAGCAGGTCGCCGAAATCACAGGCGTTGAGCGTCTTCAGGCGCTCCTGGTAGGCGGCGTAGAGCTCGCGCCCGCGGCCGGGCCCGAAACTTTCTGCTTCACCCGCATCGACCTGCTTTGGGGTCCAGCCCCGGTTCTTCCAGCGGTCGATGAGCCCGGCGAGCTGCCGCGCCGGCCAGCGCTTCTCGTCAAGGCCGGAGGCGGCGATCAGCTGCTTCATCACCCGCAGCTGGTCGTCGGTGTCGAGGATGGTGAAATTGGATTTCAGGCCCACCAGCTCGGCATGGGCGCGGAGCATCCGCGCGGCAACCGAATGGAAAGTGCCGAGCCAGGGCATGCCCTCGATCGCTCCGCCCGAGATCGCCGACACCCGCTCCTTCATCTCGCGGGCGGCCTTGTTGGTGAAGGTGACGGCGAGGATCTGGCTTGGCCAGGCCTTGCGGCTGGCGATCAGGTGGGCGAGCCGGGCGGTCAGCGCCGCCGTCTTTCCGGTACCGGCCCCGGCGAGGACAAGCACCGGTCCCTCCGTGGTCAGCACGGCTTCGCGCTGCGGCGGGTTCAGCCCCTGCAGATATGGCGGGTCAGGGTTCAATTGCGGCGATTCAGGCACTTGCCGGAGGTAGGCTTGGGGGAACGAAACGGCAACCGAATGGCGAACCCAAAAAAGGTTCCTCCGGTTGTTCCCGATATCCACGTTATCCACAGGCTTGTTCGCACATTTTTCGCTTTGCGCGACTCGGAAAGCGGAGTCAGTGTTCAGGGGTGATCGGGACGGCGGTCCCGGCCTCATCGGAAAGCCGGAAACGGAAAGAAGATGCGGCGGGTGACCAAAGGTCCGATCTCCGCGGCAGGCAATGTTGAGGCTCTTTCGGGAGCGGATGCGGGGCCAGTCGGGACGAGGCGCCGGAAGAGATGATCTTTCGCCAGCGCGACGCGGCTTCCAGCGATTTCGGTCGAGGGCGGCAAAGCGGGACGCAGGAGTGGATCATCCCAAGAAGGGCCGCGGAACATCGGTCGGCTTTGACTTCGGTCAGGCCGGGCGGCGCGAAACAGAAGCGAGGCTTCGGCCGGCGCACTGGAGTAGAGGCTGCAAGGCTCCTCT
>Ga0207657_10005438_pt1 | contig 13306 bp, 14 predicted proteins | sample KBSC33metaG_FD_184316 | JGI IMG/M metagenome (GOLD analysis project Ga0207657, IMG submission 184316) | Corn rhizosphere microbial communities from Kellogg Biological Station, Michigan, USA - KBS C3-3 metaG (SPAdes) (version 2) | ecosystem: Host-associated > Plants > Roots > Rhizosphere > Soil ... | reverse complement strand
AATTTTTAGAATTGGCATCTCATAAAATTATTTCGCAGAAATAAATACTTTGTAGCCTTTGCGTCTTAGTGGGAAGAAGAAAAATCCCACAAAGTCGCTAAGGGCACGAAGGAAAAATACTTCCGTATTTTATAATAAACCAGTTGGTTTTTAAAAAGTAATGATTCACGGTTTTGAGCCTTGTGCAGTATAAATTGTCCGCCAATCAATCATTTCATTCAACTTTCGGGATCGCGAAAAAAATTAGTACTTCAAATACCGGCCGGTAATCTTCCATCCCGAAACAGTAAAAAATAAAGCGCCAAGTATGTCCACCGAATAATGCACATGTTGCCAGAGCAACATCGCCATGATAGCTATTGAAGCGATTAAAAAAAACATTTTTAACCAGCGATTTTTTACTGCCAGGAATAGTATCAGAATGCAGGCAGTGTGGCCGGAAAAAAACAGATCTTTTGTTATCAACGGGCCGCCATATCCAAAATAATTTGCTATGGGATCTGTCAGCGGAATAATGCCTGCCGGCGGATCCAATTTAACCAGGTAAAGTGTAAAAATCCTTATGGAAAAAACGATAAAAGCTGTTTCTAACACTCTTAATAAAATAAAAGGTTTGGTAAATAAATAAAGAAATCCGATGAAGATTGACAGATACAATAATCCGAAAATGTGGGCGGAAAAATTTTCAGGAAAGAGTCTTTCCAATAACCAATCGTTTAAAACGGTGCCATCTCTTGTCTCCAGGTATTGAAAATAATATTTCAGAAAAATTAAAAGTGATGGTACCATTATAAAAGCAACAACCAGTCTTGTGAAAAACCCCTTTATGGAGAAAGCGTGTACCCATTCCTGTTTGGCTGGAGAAAATAAGCGGTATCTTTTAATTAATTCCAAAGAATAATGTTGAATAGATAATCAGGCTTTCTTTTTATAGGCGGCCCCTGCAAGATTTTCGATTAATGATTTCGGTAATATTTTAACCATTGCAGCACTGAAGCGGTTAACAAATCCGGGCATTATCTCTTTCTTCTCATTGAACATTCCTTTCACGGCAATTGCGGCTATCTCTTCGGGACTCATCGAAAATTTTTCGGCCATTTTTTGCATGTGATGCATTCCTGCTCTTTCCACGAAACCTGTTCTGACACTACCTGGCGAAAGTAAGGAAACACTGATATTTGTGTTCTTAAGTTCATAACGCAAGCCCCGCGTGAAAGAATTGACCATCGCTTTGGAGGCTGCATATAAATTTAAAGTCGGAACAGCCTGTAGCCCGGCCAAACTGCCCGTATTTAAAATGTAGGATTTTGGGTGAAGCAATAAAACAGGAATCATCAACCAGGTGAGATCTACCAAAGAGAAAACATTTACCCTAAGCATATCGTTTTGATCTTCCAAAGCCAACTCATGGAAATTACCCCACAATCCATATCCGGCATTATTTACTAAGATGGATACCTGAAAATTATTCTTTGTAACCCAGTTTTTCACTTCCGATGCCGCCATAGGCTTAGACAAATCCACTGCCAGCCATTTTACGTCAACATTGTATTTCTGACTCCATTCACCGGATAGATTTTGAAGTAATTTTTCAGAACGTGCGATTAATAATATATTATATTTCCTTTTGGCAAGGTCTTCTGCTATGGCTTTTCCAATACCTTTACTACTGCCTGTAACCAGGGCGTAACTCGTCATAAAAAAAATTTATAAAAGGATTTTATTTCAGCAAACGATGAAATTTATGATAAAAAGGAGTGCGGCTTTCATTCGACTTTGGTTGGTATTTCCCTTTGATAATTGGAAAATACATTACCCTTCTTTTGCTGGCAGTGCCTTGCACAGAGGCCAAAGCCGCACGATGCCAGATTCTGCCGGAATGAATCGTTAAATCTCCAGCTTCAGCTTCTAAAGCTATTTCGTCTTTATCAGCTTCATTGTCAACAAAATATTTTTTTCGAAATAACATTTTAAAAATTCCTTGTTTATGTGTTCCGTCGAGCAATCTCAAACCACCCTTTTCGATGGGAGAATCGTCTATATAAATTCCAATATTCAACATTGGGTTCAGGGTAAACTGCGAAAAAAGATCTCTTAAGCCGTCAGTATGCCATCCCAATCTTGAAAAGGTACTTTCTTCCCCTGTATTTACATAATGGCTTATTACCAGCCCATCTTTTTCGTTCTCTGCAATACGGGCATCTTCACCTATGAAATACCTCAATTTATCAATGCGCTCATCCATCACTAAATTGTGTAAATATTCGCTATGTAGCGAGGCAAATGCAAATCGCTGGATTATTTGGTTGCCATTTTCATCCTTACCATATTTAATGGGAATGCCGTTTACTTTTTCAAGTTTTTGCGAGATCCATTCGCTTTGCAGGGTTTCTATGGCTTTCAATGCGCCATTTATTTGTTCCGGAGTAAAAAATTTCTTATAATGGATAAACCCATGCTCGTCGTAAAATTGCATTTGTTCCGGTGTAATATTATTTGCAAAAATGAATTTCATTTTATAGTCCATCAAGATCAAAAATTTAAAATAAATAATTAAAAATGTAGTAAGAATTAATTTGAAGTAAAAACTATCGTTTGGTAATCTTCGCTCAAGGTGACGATTGTAATTTAAGTGTCATTATTTTTTGATTTCCGCTATGAAGTTATAGTAATTTTTATTAGAAATGCAACGGGAGTTTCGAAATAAAAAAATAAAAACAGAAAGCTTTGATTTTGCCGGAGGCAAAAGACAGAACTTAAAGCAAACAAAGAAATACAAGAGATTTTAATCTTTCAGCCGAAAATCGAATACTGGTTTTGTTATCACCTGTTTTACGGATCAATTAACAGTAAGTTTCATTTCTAATTTTTTTTAATCATCAAAATTCAAAAAATGAGAAAAGTATGACATGTGAGTAAGTTAACTCATACTGGTTTTATTCTATGTTTTATATACTTTCCGCTCGAAGGTCTTCGTGCAGGATTAGGTTGGTATCGTATCGAAATTTACATGACCTTTATAAAATTAAATTTATTCAGGAATAAAAAATTAATGAAGCAGCTATTCTCTTTTATATTTTCTTTGTCGTCCATCTTGTCATTTTCCCAAACAAAGATTTCTATTGATAGCGTTAGTAATCATAAGGACGAGTTGGTAACCGTTTGCGGGAAAGTATATGGAACCAAATTTCTGGACAAATCGCAAATCACTTTTATTGATCTTGGCGCGGCTTATCCTGATGCACCGCTAACTATTGTTATATTAGGAAAAGACAGGACTAACTTCAAAGAAAACCCTGAAACTCTTTATTCAGATAAACAAATTTGCGTTACCGGGATAATTAAAGCATACAAAGGTAAGTGGGAGATTGATGTGGAAACTCCAAAGGATATAACAATAGAATAAAGATAGTTTCTTTGTGAACACTTTAAAATGCTCAACCGTTATTTTGTTTTAAACAAGCCCCGGAACGTCGTTTCTCAATTTGTAAGCCACGATCAGGTGCCCTTACTCGGCAAAATTAATTTTCCTTTCCCTGAAGGCACCCACGCTATTGGCAGGCTGGATAAGGATTCCGAGGGATTATTATTACTTACTACTGACAAAAAAATTACACGTTTAATTTTTTCCGGAAAGAAGCCCCACAAAAGAACTTATCTTGTTATGGTTCAAAATGAAATGACGCAGGAAGCTTTTGATCGTTTTTCAAAAGGAGTAATTATCAAAATAAAAAATGGGGATGAGTATCTTGCCAGGCCCGATATGCTATTGCGTGTAAGCAATGCCGTTAGCCTGTATCCGTGGGCGGCTGATGCCCGCGAAATCTATCCGCATACATGGTTACTTATTACACTTACCGAAGGAAAATACAGGCAAGTTCGTAAAATGACGCTTGCCTTGAGGCATCGTTGTCTTAGGCTGATCCGGTTGAGCATGGAAAATATTACGCTGGACGGAATATCCCCGGGGGAAGTTAAAGAATTAGACCAGGAAGCATTTTATCGTCTTGCAGGGATAAATTAGAAATATGGAATAATTGTTGATTTACTGTATTTTTTTCACTAACGAAAAAAGACAGAGGCTGTAAAAGAACCATTAAAGCAGAATATCAAGAAAAAGTTTCTTAATATTCAAATTTTATTTACAGCTACATTTGTATTTTTGCTTCTATCAAAATTCATTTTGTAAAATGAAAACCAAACTGCTACTGATAGCCATTTTTATTTGTACCAATATTTCTGCTCAAAAAACCGAAGCTTATTACGACTACATGTGGAAGCCCTGCGCTCCTGAACTTGCGAGGTTTTATTCAGAGGTGGATAAGACAGATAGCGGATGGTTACGAAAAGACTATTTCCTGGGTTCCAAAACGTTGCAAATGATCGGACTTTTTGAAGACAATGCAAATAAGATCGCTAATGGAATTTTTCGTTATTATTATGCTAATGGAACCCCGGAAAGCTTGGGTAAAAATGTGCATAATAAAAAAGAAGGTTTGTGGCTCAGATATCATCACAATGGTTTAATGGAGGATTCTACGGTGTATGTAAATGGTAATCCTTCAGGCACGTCATTAGGGTGGCATAGCAATGGTTATCTTTCAGATTCGATAGTATATAACGAGGACGGTTCCGCTGTGGAAGTAAACTGGTGCACCAACGGGAGCCCATCTAGTGCCGGACGATTGATGAATGGAAAGCTAAACGGCGTGTGGACGTTTTTTCATAACAATGGCAAGTTGGCGGCTCGGGAAGTGTACAACGTGGGAAAGCTTGAGAGCCGCGAATATTATAACACTTCGGGAGTGCAGGAAGACACCACTAGCAAGGATCACGACGCCACCTTCCCCGGCGGAGCGGAAGGTTGGAAGAAATTTATTTTAAAGCATATCTTCTTTCCGTCACAATATAAAATTGTGAATGGAGACCGTGTAACTGTAGTAGTAACGGCCACTATAGACGAAGATGGGAATGTATTAGATCCTTTCGTGGAGGTCCCTTTTGATAAAGCTTTTGATAACATAGCCATCGTTATCTTTAAGAAGTCTCCAAAGTGGTTACCGGGCGTAAGACATAACCGGGCTGTTGTACAAAAAGTGAGGCAGCCTATTACCTTCTCACAAGACGAATAATTGCAATAATTGGATTCAAAGAATATCCTTTTTCCTATTGCAATTGTATCATATAGAAGAACTGAAAAATAGATTACCTATGATGTATTCAATAAAAGCAAAAAAATAATAGAAAGTACTTACCATAAAAATTTCATCTCAAACAACTTCAATATTTTTTCTATTGGCTAATAATGCTAATACATCTTCTTCAGTACCAGTAAACGGACCGGGCGCTTCAATTTTCAAGCTCGCCATAGCAGCGCCAAATTCTCCCGCTTCCTGTATGGTAGCATTTTTTATTCGTTGATATAAATACCCGGCCATATAGGTGTCGCCACATCCCGTAGTATCCACTTCAGTAGCTGGTACGTAAGCAGGAATATCATAGAAAACTGTATTGGCATAAATTACAGAACCTTTACTTCCAAGAGTGACCACCACTTCTTTAGCTCCCCAATCACTCAGCGTTTTAGCTCCTTTGCGAATATCTTTAAACCCTGTCAGCATCTCCATTTCATTTCTACTGGCTTTTAAAATATCCACATAAGGAAGTCCTTCCTTTTTATCCTTCCAATCGATGGGATATACATTTTGATTTTGAACTTTGCGCAAATAACCTTGCACATCTAATGATACTTTTCCCTTTTTTGATAAAGTTTTTATTAATTCAAGTGGTATATCATCAGCAAGTAGCGGCCCTAAATGAAAAACAGATGCTTCAATTTGATTCACTTGTTCATGGGTAAAGACATCAGCCGTTTGTAATACTTTTTGAATGCGATGATCCAGGTTGTGAGAATATATATTTTCGAAGTAAACCGTATTGGAACCATAAAAAGCATTTACTTCAACACCTTTAGCACGCAAATTCTCAACAAAATTCATTTCTTTTTCTGCAAGAGACGTTATCAAAATATAGGATACATCCATATTCCGGATAGCGTTGGAAAAATAAAAAGAAGTACCACCCGCCATATTCAGGGACTTTTTTGGAGTGATCACTTTATCTAAAGTAAGGTGCCCTATGCAACAAATATCATACATATTTTTTCTTTGTTCTATTTAAACTAATCAGATTTATTACAGATAATTAAAAATTATTCCAGGACCTGGATATATTTTTTTAACCCGTTATTAGCCCATTTTATATTTTTCAAAAACCAATTAAAAGAGATAATGGCTATGAGAGCACATCCCAAACCAGCAAGGATATCTATTACATAGTGATGGCTGTTGTAAACGGCGGAAAACCAAATGCCTGCCATTATCAATGCGAAAATTATGTTCATCACTCCCAATTTATTTCTCAATCCGTAGTATAATAAAATAACCGGGTAAGCCGAATGCAACGACGGCATTGCAGCAAAAACATTGGAGCTTTGCGCATATAAGGATTGAAATATTTTTACATGAAACATATCATCAAATCTTTGCAGCCCCGCATCACTTCCTGAAGTATGAGCGTGAAATATATTACCAAAGTGTTGGATATACCAGGGCGGTGCAGCAGGGTAGATATAATAAATAATAAACCCCAGAATATTTACCCATAAAAAAGTCAATGAGAATTTTAAAAACTCTTCACGGTTTTTAAAGAATAAATATCCTGCAAATAAAAGAGGAACCGGCACCCAGCATAAATAAAAAAATCCACTGATGGCATCTAAAAATGGCTTTTGATTTTGTATCCAGAATTCATTCGGAGTTAGAATGGCATTGCCATATTTTATGCCAAATAAATGCTTCTCAAATAGATACAGATCGCCAATATGAACATTGTTAAACTTGTAATTTGGAAAAGCTTTCATATAATCAAACACAATCCAATAGACTATAAATATGGAGAAACCGAGGATGAATTTCCTGCTGACAGGCGAAGCAAAATAAAGGATACAAAAAATAGCTACCAATACTAACTGCTCTGTTTTAAAACCAACTAAGATTGAAGAAAGAAGCAGGTACGATGCGGAAACAACTAAAATGGTTGATAAATTAGAAATAGAAAATCTTTTAAACGAAGAATCTTTTTTATTCATTTTATTTATTCCTGGTAAAGCCCGATTTGAATATGAAATCCCATAAGCCAGAGCTGACGCCGTATCCCTTTGATTCGTCTGAATAATGATGTAACATGTGGTGTTGCTTGATTTTTTTCAGAATACTGCTTTTGGGATTGGCATGATGTATGGCATAGTGCAACATATCATAACATAAATAGCCACTAATAAATCCTGAAAAAAAAGCAAAAAGCAAAGTGTTATTTTTAATTACAAGAGAAAATAAAAAATAAAATAAAATGGCCAGGGGAATACTTGCAGATGGAGGCATCACAAGGCGTTTGGCATCTCTCGGGTAATCATGATGCACTCCATGGAAAATGAAATGTAATCTGAGGCCAAATTTAGAAGTAGGCTGATAATGAAATATAAAACGATGAAGCAAATATTCGGTGATTGTCCACACTAATAATCCTATTATATAGTAGATAAAAAAATTGAAAACAGTAATCTGTTGTGCAAAGGCTTTGTAAATTAAATAGCCGATAAGCGGCACATAAATTATCAAGGGAACTGCAAAATGGACCTTTGAAAATGATTCCAGGAAATCACTTTTAAACATCCTTACCGATTCTGAAGAATTTGATATATAATTCTTTTTCATAAAATTCTTTTTTTAAGTTCAAATTACTTTTTGATTGGATTAAATATTTAGATCACAAAAATCATACTGCTTTAGATAGTTTCTTAATCCAGAAATAGAAATCTTCAATATTCCTTTGTTTACTTTCTTTACTTCCATATTGCGGTTGGTGAGGACACCAACCGCGGCGCTCCGCCGTGGCCAGTGTCCTCACCGGCCACTTTTTGAATCCGAAAATAGAAATCTTTAATATTCTTTTGTTTACTGTTTACTTCTTATTCCTTTTTCTTTCCTTCCAGGTAACTATTAGGATTGAATTTCAATTTCAATCCCCATTACCCATCTGCATCGCTTTTCTTTATTTGAATTCTTTCTCTTACTTCCTGGTTAGTATCAGGCTCCAGGCCTTTTAATTCAACATATTCAATATTAGGGCTCCAAAAGCTTCCACCATTTATGTGTATATAAATTCTTTTAAGTACCATTTTTTTACCATTTTCTAACTTAGCAAAAACACTCCAAAGTCCTGCCGGGTCTTTTTCTAACCAGAATTTCTTTTTTTTATAAGACACAAAATTTAGCTCATACACATCATTTGAAATCTTTTTGGAATGGATACCATAAGCAAAAGTCCGCTGTATCCAGCTTAGTTCTTCCCTCTGCGCATTTTCTGTATATCTTATCCAATAACCATGCACAGGGTCATCAATGTCAAGTTTATTGTTTTTTAAGTTCAGGTCGTAAACTATGGTGTTGGTGTTGGGTTGCCTTTGAAGATAGAACAATCGAATGGAATTTCCCCTGGGGACAGGAAAAGTATCTGCCGGCGACTTGCTTTGAGCAAAAATATTTATTGGATAATTTGAAATTATCGCAAAAAAAATAAAATTTAAAAAAATAAAATTTCTCATATTTTCCCATTTTTTTCCAAGGCTTCTTTCGCTGCAAAAAGTCTTTTTATTGCGGTGATATTTGTGAGCACCGCCATAACTGTTATTGGTATTGTAAACACCGACATTGTTTCAAAAACATGGTATTTTATTCCGGGAATAAAATATTTATAATCACCGCCAATAAAATGAGCAGTAATACCACAAGCTAATGCGCTTACGCCTGTTAGGATAACCCTTTCCGGCCGTTGCATTAAGCCCCCTTTGTTTTCTATTCCAAGCCCTTCACTTCTGGCGCGGGTATAACTTACCATCATAGAACCGATAAGCGCTATAAAAGCGAATAAAGAACTTAAAAAGTAATGATGGGCAATTAAATAAAAACATATCCCCAAAAACATGATCAATTCGCTGTACCTGTCTAAAACAGAATCGAATAAAGCGCCATAGGTAGAACTCATATTTCCCAGCCTGGCTACCTGCCCGTCAAGCATATCAAAAAGCCCTGCAAAAAGAATCAAAGCTCCTGCCCATCCTACGTAAGAAAGATCTGCCCGGTTTCCTTCTTCTGCTCCTGTAATAAATATGGCAGCGACGCCTATATTTAATAAGAATCCTATAATGGTTACCACGTTTGGAGTGACGCCTATTTTTATAAGCATCCTGACAAATGGATTTATAATTTTATAAATTATTTTCTGGAGTTTTTCTCTCATAATAAATAATTAACCTGCATAAATACATTTTAAAAATTGAATGTGATTAAAGTTCGCAAGCCCCACTTAACCGCATCCGGATTATCTAAATAAGTTATCCTTCTCACCAAATCTACTCGTATTAATTTAAAAATATTAGCCAAACCAACACTTACTTCCATATAGGGAGTATTGCCTAAAGCAAAAGTGGTTGGCTGTCCCTGGGCATCAGTAGGGAATTTAAGAAGATCAGAGTTTTTTTCGGGATTGTTTTCGTCTCTTATTCCTCCGTATAAAATTTTAAAAGTAGCTACCTCTCTCAATTTCAGCTTTTTTACCAACGGGATTTTATTTAAAAAGAATCCATTGAAATAAAAATCTAAACGGGTAGAAGCAAACTCGTCACTTACAAACTCCATAAAGTTCATCATGTTATATGAATTATCCTGGAATCCATAAGTCTGATTGGCCCTGTGAATGGTAAGTAACGGAAAAGGTAATTTGCCGAAAATATAACCCCCTTCAATGGTAGCATCTACATAACCTAACTGGGAAAGATAGAATCTCTTATCTGCCCGCAGATGAATATTCTGATAGTTGTATTCGCCATTCAGCAAGCCTTTAATACCCTGACTGAACTTAATAGAAAAAACAGGATATTTATTAATAATGGGTATCCTGAATTCTTTTCCCTGGTAAAACTGTTCATTAGGCGCCCATCTTAACTGGGCAGAAAGTTCTGAAGTAGTAATATCATTAACCAAATTATTATCAGAAACTTTTTGAAAAAAGATATCGCCTGCCGGAGCCTGAATCCAGTTTTTGAAAGTGACATCATAAGAAATATTTTTCCCGAATTCTCTTACGTAATCTACTTTAAAATATTTATTATAAAGCCATTTGTCATTATTGCCTCTCTTAAAAGATAAAAAGAAATTATCTTCCTGTGAATACAATAACTCCTGGCCGGGTATGGTGGTCTCGTGTTGATAACTGACTTTTAGATAATTAAGCGGGTAAGAATAAACCGATTTATGGTTAAATGAGTAAGTAGCTCCTAAAAGATATTTATACTTTTGATCTTTAAAGCCATAAGCCAAATAAGAATTGACATAGAAACTATTGCTCAATTTGGTAGTAGTTCTTCCCCCAACTTTCAGCCTGAAACCTTCTACCGGATTGAAACTATAAAAAGTGTTGGTGTTTCCTAATTCCCAATTGCCAAATCCTACATAACCCGAAAAAAGAAAAGTAAAAATATCTCCTATCCTTTTGAATGATTTCATATTTCTTAAACTGTCAATATTGGTATAAGCCTTAGCTTCGACAGATGATAGCGGCACAGACCTGTTATTCAGCCAAAAACTATCAGTTCCTGCTGAAGAGTTGTTTCTAACAATAATATCCTTGCCACTATATATACTGTCTGCAGCAGGGGTATTGGTAATAAAGTCTTTATACGATGTAGTCCTTTCTCCAAATAATCCTCCTGAAGAACTTTTAAATAATGCAAATTCATTCATCATAGTACTTTTTGTAACATGATAACGGCCGTCATTAGCTCTTTCAAAATCCTGGTTAATCCTTAGTTCTCTTGTCCAGTTAATGTTGGCATTTTTACTAATAGTCATACTTATATTTTGCACACCATAATTCCCATCAAGAGTAATAAGCATGGTGCCCCGAAAAAGCAAATCGTTTGGATTTCGGGGTGTAAAGTAAAGCGTGGCCAGTTTATTACCATTAATTTCAACTGTGTCTCTAATATAATATCTGTAAAAAGAAGGCCCCATATCCGCAATAGGACTTAAGAATTGTGAATTAAGAATACTGATATTGTTTTCATAAATATTGATATCGGAATATAGCTTATCAAGGTATTGTTTAATTCCATTATTGTCAAGAAAATCTCCATAATTAACCTGCCTTTCTCCCAGGATAACGGTTTTATCTTCCTGGGGGTTTTTTCTTAAATATTTATCAGATAATTTTTCAGCTATATAAATCGGCAACAGCGCCTTGCCTTCCAGGGTAGTAGTGTCTATATTTTTCAGCACAAATTTATAGTGTTTAAAAAGCAGGTTTTTCTTTAATTTTTCCGGTTTGTTGCTTAAATAAAGAGCTAATTTTTCATATTGCTGATATTGAACAAAATCATAGGAGGTCATTTGGTTTTTCTCTTTATTTTCAATTACATGTTCAATTAATGCTACTGCCGGATTGTTTTTATTTCTGTACTTACCTCTTTTTCGTGTTTTAATAACTATAGCAGTCATGTTTTCAGAAGGTTCCAATTCCACATTAATAGTTTGTTCGGTCATTGGAGTTACGTCTTTGGTAACTTTATTATACTCTGTATAAGAAAAAGTAAGGGTCTTAAATTTTGATTTATTGGTTTCAATGGAATAACTTCCATCTGGTCCTGTCATTACACCATTACCGCCTTTAAAATAAACATTTACAAAGGGCATCGGCTGCATAGTCGAGGCATCTTTTACAAAACCTTTTACGATAGTTTGTGCCAATAAACCGTTTGCTCCTGCAAGAAGAAGAAGAGTCAATAATATTATTTTATTTATATTTCTAAGAGAAATTTTCATACTTTACTTGTTTTAAACACATATCCCTTTTGAAGTGGATAGTTATAAGCCCAGCCTACCAGGATTGACGTTCCCACTTTTGTTACAATATAATTCACTCCCATTTTCGTGAATACATACATGCCTGTTGCATTCAACACCAGATTTCCGAGCCAAATCAATAAATATTTTTTTGCCTGCCCGGAAGATTTTGATTGGTACGCAACAAAAACCCAATGCCTTCCTATAATAAAATGGATGATGGCGCCGCATACTGTACCGATGATACCTGCAATAACTACATTTACTGAAAAAAACTGAACAGCAATTATTGTAGCTCCGTAATCAAAGGCAGATGCTACGAGCGATGCTATATTAGCTTTAAAAAAAGTTAACATCTCAAAATAATTTTATTGTTATTGCAAGATGAAGTACCACAAATGAATAAATACCTGCTAAAACATCATCTGCCATTACACCCCAACCGGCAGGGAACTTCTCCATTTGTTTTATTCCCAAAGGTTTTAAAATATCAAAAAACCTGAAGAGAACTAATGCCGCTAATACATATTTAATTTTGCCCGGAACAAATAACAATGCTATCATCATCCCTGCCACTTCATCTATTACTATCCTATAGTTGTCTTTCCCCCATATTTTCTCTACCTCAGTAGCACTCCAAACCCCTATTATTAAAAGAAGCATTATTAATAAAATCTGCACCGCTATTGAAAATTCAGGCAACAGGAACCATGCAATACAATATGCTACAGAAGCCACCGTACCGCCCCCTTTATTAATAAATCCAATGCCACACGCAGTAGCAAATATTTTACTGATTTTTATCATAATGCTTCTAACAAATCATAGTAATAACCGAAATACTTATGATGCTTGTTATAACCAATTGTTTTTTTTGTACCAATCCAAACTCTCCTTTACGCCATCTTCCAAATTATACACAGGTTTAAATCCTAATTCTCTTTTGGCTTTATCAATATTACATACCCAGTTTGCAGCAGATAATTCATTAATTTTTTCTCTGTTAAGCGCAGGTATTTTATTTAAAATTTTATACGAACGCTCCATTGTTATTGCCAGCGCCCTTACCATGCCTACAGGTAAATGAAATTTTACAGTTTTCGTTTTCAAATATTTTTTTAAATAATTGGCTAAGTCATAACGGCTGTAGCAATTCCCATCTGATAAATTATAGCTGCCATTATAATTACTGAATAAAGAATTTACTGCAACAGAGGCCACATCTTTAGCATACACAAAGCTTAGTTGCTGATTTTGTTTGCCGATATATGGTTCAATACCTTTTTTTATACTTTTAAAAATGATAAAAATATCTTTATCCCTTGGCCCATAAATGGCTGTGGGCC
>Ga0207657_10005437_pt1 | contig 13310 bp, 12 predicted proteins | sample KBSC33metaG_FD_184316 | JGI IMG/M metagenome (GOLD analysis project Ga0207657, IMG submission 184316) | Corn rhizosphere microbial communities from Kellogg Biological Station, Michigan, USA - KBS C3-3 metaG (SPAdes) (version 2) | ecosystem: Host-associated > Plants > Roots > Rhizosphere > Soil ... | reverse complement strand
GTGCCGGTCACGACCCAGTTCAGCTGCGTTCGCCGTGCGCGGCCGCTGCCGATCGCGAGCACGGTGTAGCCCGCGTAGATCGCACCCGCGAACGCGAGCAGCGCGACGCCCTTCTCGGCGCGCTGATACCGGGGATCGGTCAGGAGCCGCACCCACCACGGCGCGAGCGCACCGAGCGCGAGCGCGAGCCACGACGCGAGCGTCAGCAGATACGTCAGCACGAACGAGTACGTCCGCTTCGCGTCGCGGTCGTCCTCGATCGAGTACGCGAACGCGGGCCACGCCGTGCGAAACGCGACCATCACGAAGGTGATCACGCCTGCGATCTTCACGGCGGCGGAGTACACGCCGACCTCGGCAGCCGTCTTGTAGTGCACGACGAACTCCCGGTCGACGAAGTTGATCGTCCAGAGCGCGAGCGCCGACGGGACGAGTGGCATTCCGAAATGCTGCATCTTCCGCAGCAGCCCGCGGTCGAACTCGAGCCCGAGCTGCTCGTTGCGATACGCGAGCAGCACCGTGTACACGGCCAGCGTGCCCGTGAAGTTGCCGACGACGAGCCCGATCGCGCCCCAGTGGAAGACCGCGACGAACACCACCATCGCCGCGACCGTGATCAGCACGTTCGCGATGCTCGCGACCGCGTACTGCGCCGACCGCTCCTCGACGCGGAAGAGCGCCGTCAGCTGCTGGTAGTTCGTCTGTGCCCACAGGCCGACTGCGCCCGCGCGCACGAGCGCCGGATCGTTGCCGAGGCCGATCAAATGCGCGATCGGCGCCGCGAAGACGATCCCGAGCACGAGGCCGATCGTCGACATCGCCATCGTGAACCAGAACGACGTCCGGATCACCGTCAGGCGCTCGGCGTCTTCCTTCGCGTCGAAGTAGAAGCGGAAGAACGCGCTCGAGATCCCCATCTGCAGCGCGATCGCAAGCACAGCGGTCGCCGCGGTGACGATCTCGACGCGCCCGTACGACCCGGGCGGCAGGTAGTGCGTGTAGAGCGGCAACAGCAGCGTCGCGAGGATCCGCGAGACGAGGCCGCCGAGCCCGTAGATCGCCGAGTGGCGCCCGAGCCGCCGCAGCTCTTGACCGAGCTTCATGACAGCTCAGCGTAGAGCGCGAGTAGGCGGTCGGTCATGCGCTCGACGTCGTGCACCTCTTCGACATACGCGCGGCTCGCAGCGCCGACGCGCGATCGCTCCTCCGCCGAGGTGACGAGCGGCCGCAGCACGTCGACGAGCGTGTCCTTCGACGCACTGACGATCGGCACCTCGAGCCCGAACGCCTCTTCCGTCCTCCGCACGGCCTCGTCGTGCAGGAACGTGACCACCGGCTTGCCGAGCGCCATCGCCTCGATCGCGAACACGCCGTACCAGCCCGCGTTCAGCTGGTCGACGATCACATCCGCACGGCGATACCGCTCGAACGCCTCGCGGTGGTCGAGCCCCTCGACGATCTCCAGGTCGACGTCGAGCGCCGCGCACGCGGCGACGACATGCTCCGTCCCCTTCCGCGTCCGCGACGACGGCGCGTGCACGACAACCGGGCGCTCTCGATTCGCCGGCGGCGCCGGCTCGATCGCTGCCACGTCGATGCCCGGAGGGATCACGTGTGCGTCGGGCACCCACCGGATCGCGTCGTACGAGCCGACGACGCGCGCGCCCGCGCGCTGCGCCCACGCGAGCTGCTCAGGCGGCTTGCCGCGGATGTCGGAACCGAGGAAGTGCATGACCGACCGCTTCCCGAGCGCGCGCAGCAGCGGGAACTGCATCGACTTCGGCAGCAGCGTCAGCCCGAAGTAGAAGTGGAAGATGTCCGTCTGCGGCGCGAGTCGCGCGAACGCACGCCACTGCGTCAGCTGTTGCCGAACGAGGCCGCCGCTGCGCCCGAGGTCGACATCCGCCTCGGGATGCAGCCGATAGCGGTTGAAGACGACGAGCCGTGCATCGACGCCGCGCCGGCGGAGTGCCTGAACGTTCGTCCACGGGATGCCGGCGGTGTTGACGGGGCAGTGCGTGACGCGCACGGGGCCACGCTACCGCGTGAGCTCTTGCGCCTCTGCGATCAGCTCGTCGAACGCCGCCAGCCTGCCTACCTCCACGAGCTCGGCCGTGCGCTCGGCTCCGAGCGTCTCCCGCAGCGGCTCGAGCGTCCGCTCGTGCTCGTCGATCTCCTCCTGCGGGATCTGCATCCCGATCGCCTCGAAGGCGCCCGCCGCTCCTCCGATGAGACGCGCGGCCTGCTCCGGCTGCGCCGCTCGCCGTGCCAGCTCGGCCGCGGCGCCGAGCAGGTATGCGAGCAGCATCCGGTAGTCGAGCCGGATGCCGAGCATGAGCGACTCACGCAGCGCGGCGCGCGCGGCGTCGTCCTCGCCGAGCGCGAACCGGACGCGTCCGAGATTCGCGAGCGACACGGCAGTGCCGTCGAGATCGCCGTTCGCGCGCTGCAGCTCGATCGCCCGCTCGCCGTGCACTGCGGCCGTGGCCGCGTCGCCTCTCCGCGCGGCGATTGCCGCGAGGTTCGAAAGCGCCACGGCCTGGCGCGTGCGGTTGCCGAGGCGCTCGAAGATCGCGATCGACTCGGTATACAGGTCGACGGCGCGATCGAGGTCGCCGTCGTCGACGGCAACGTGGCCGAGCTCTGCGATGCAGCGCGAGGCCTCGCCCTCGTCGTCGAGGTCGCGGAAGATCGCGAGCGCTGCCTCCAACTGCTCGGCACCCTTCCGCCGCTCGCCGCGGCGCACGTTGAACGTGCCAGCTCCGGCGAGCGCTGCGCCCTGAGCCGCGGAACCGGGCTCCGTCACCTCGGCTGCATGCTCGAGGACGCGCGCGCCCTCGTTCAGGCGCCCGCGCACGAGCCAGTACCACCGCTGTGCGCCTGCGAGGCGCGTCTCCGTGTCGACGTCGGGGGTCTCGACTGCCCACGCGAGCGCCGCGTGCAGGTTCTCCTGCTCGTCGTCGAGCAATGCAAGCGCCGGTTCCTCTGCCTCGCCACCCTCGAGGATGTCCGCCCACGCACGCTCGGCAACGTCGAGGAAGTGCTTCGCATGACGGCGCCTGATCTCATCGAGATCGCCCTCCGCAGCGAGCTTCTCGAGCGCGTACTCGCGAATCGTCTCGAGCAACGCGAATCGCTCGCCGCGCAGGCGGAGCAGGCTGTTCTCGACGAGCGCGGCGACCGGCAGTGCGATGTCAGCGCCGATGACGGTCTCGGCGTCCTCGAGCCGCCACGTTCCCGCAAAGACGGCGAGGCGCGCGAGGAGCGCGCGCTCCCGCTCGGCGAGGAGGCCGTAGCTCCAGTCGAGCGTCGCGCGCAGCGTCTGCTGCCGAGGCGGGAGGTCGCGTGCGCCCTCGACGAGAAGCGCGAGCGCCTGTCCGAGCCGCTGCTCGATCGCAGCCGGCGCGAGCGCACGCGTGCGCGCGGCCGCGAGCTCGATCGCGAGCGGCAGCCCGTCGAGCCGCCGGCAGATCGCGGCGACGCTCTCGACGTTCTCCTCCGTCAGCGCGAAGCCCGGCGAGACGGCCTGCGCGCGCGTCGCGAAGAGGCGGACGGCGTCGTTGCCGGTCAGCGCCTCGAAGCTGTGCGTCGCGGCAGGCGTTGGCAGCGGTGGCACCGGATACTCGTGCTCGCCGCTCAGCCGGAGCGGCGTGCGGCTCGTCGCAAGCACGCGAACGCGCGGCGCACCGGCAAGGACATCGGCGACCGGCTGCACCGCAGCGCCGAGCTGCTCGAGGTTGTCGAGCACGAGGAGCAGCGAGCGATCGCGGATCGCGAGCAGGACGTCGTCCGCGGCGGGAAGCTCGAGCGCCTGCGCGACGGTCGGCAGCACGAGGTCGGGCTCGGTCACGCTCGAGAGGTCGACGAAGACTGCGCCGTCGCGGAGCTCCGGCGCGATCGCATGCGCGACCGCAAGCGCAAGCCGGGTCTTGCCCGTTCCACCCGGCCCGGTCAACGTCACGAGCCGCACCTCGTCGCGCCGAAGCATCGCTTCGACCGCGGCGATCTCGAGCCGGCGTCCGACGAGCGACGTCGCCGGTAAGGGCAGCATCGTCTGCCGCACCGCCTGCACGGGCGCGGCGAGGCTCGCGTCCTGGCGGAGGATCGCGCGCTCGAGCTCCTGCAGCGCAGGGCCTGGGTCGACCCCCAGCTCGTCGACGAGCACGCGTCGCGCGTCGCGATACGCGTCGAGCGCCTCCTTCTGCCGTCCCGAGCGGTAGAGCGCCAGCACCTGCTGCTCGCGGAACCGCTCGCGATACGGGTGCTCCGCGACGAGCGCGTCGAGGTCGGGAAGCACCGCATCGTGTGCTCCGAGCGCAAGCCGCGCGTCGGTGCGGAGCTCGAGCGCGCGCAGATGGATCTCCTCGAGCCGCGGCGCGGCCAGTTGGGCGACCGGCTGGTCGGCGACGTCCGCGAGCGGCGTTCCTCCCCAGAGCGCGAGTGCGCGGGCGAGATCCTCCTCCGCCTCGCCCGGCCGGCCCTCCGCGAGCGCCCTCGCGGAGCCGTCGACGAGCCGCTCGAACCGATCTGCGTCGAGCTCGTCCGGCTCGAACTGGACGCGGTAGCCGTTGCCGTGCGTCTCGATCCGCTCCGCACCGAGCGCGCGGCGCAGGCCGTGGACGTAGACCTGGAGCGAGCTTGTGGCCTTGCCGGGCGGCGTCTCGCCCCAGAGAGCGTCGACGAGGTGCTCGCGCGTCACCACCGCGCCGCCGTGCAGGAGTAGCTCGGCGAGCAGGGCGCGCTGCTTGGGGCCGCCGAGCCCGACCGAACGCCCGTCGACGATGGCCTGCACCGGCCCGAGCACGCGGAATTCCAACTCTTCGACCCCTTTTCAGACGACCGCAAGTGGATCTTAAGCGGTGTCGCGGATCGTCTCCAGCGACACGCCGCGCAGGCGGCCCGAGAAAAGGAGACGGAGATGATCCGTGCAGGAGACAGCATCGAGAACCCCGTGACCGGCGAGCGGCTCGTCTTCCGCCAGACGTCACGGGAGACCGGCGGCGAGGCCGTCGTGATCGAGACCTACGTGAAGCCGAACGGCTTCGTCGCGGCGGCGCATGTGCATGCCGCGCAGGAGGAGCGCTTCCAGGTCCTCCGCGGCAGCGTCGGCTTCAAGGTCGGCGGCAAGAAGCTCGTCGCAGGCCCGGGCCAGCGGCTCACGGTGCCGGCCGGCACGCCGCACAAGTTCTGGAACGCCGGAGACGAGACCGCGCACTTCGTGTGCGAGATCCGGCCCGCGCTCCAGTTCGAGTCGCTCGTCGAGACGATGTTCGCGCTCGCCGCCGACGGCAAGACGAACCGGAAGGGCATGCCGAACCCGCTGCGGCTCGCCGTGATCGCGCAGGCGCACTTCGACACGGTGCAGCTGCCGTTCCCGCCCACCATCCTCCAGCGGCTCGCGCTCGCGCTCGCCGCGCCGCTCGGCAAGGCGCTCGGGTACAGCCCGGTCTACGTGCCGGCGGTTCCGGCGCCCGCCGCGGTGACTGCATGAAGCGGCTGCGGCGCCACCTGATCCTCACGGCGGGCGTCGTGCTCGTGCTCGCACTCGCCGGGCTCGGTGTCGCCTTCGACGCCGGCCGCAAGGTCCGCACCGTCCTCACCTAAAGCAAAGGAGACCATCGATGAAGAACCGCATCACACTCGCATCGCTCGGCATCACGGCAGTCGCGCTCTGGATCATCGGGCTCGTCACGTCGCAGACACTGACGTCGAGCATCCCCCACAAGCCGACGGACGCGCAGCTGCTGACCTGGGTGCAGGGGAACAAGAACCCGATCATTCTCGGCTCGTTCCTGTTCATGCTCGGCTGCATCGTGCTCGTCCTCTTCGCGGGGCTGCTCCGCAAGCGTCTCGCGGCGGCGGAAGGCGGAGACGGCACGCTCAGCACGTTCGCCTACACGGGGGCCGTGATGATGGCGGTCTGCGGGATGCTCGGTCAGACCGATCTCGTCTCGGCGATCAACGCCGACTCGATCTCGGCTGCGTCCGCCGGCGCGTTCCATCACCTCGGCGACATGGGGTTCGTCGCGGCGGAGCTCTCGCTCTCCGTCTTCTTCGGCTCTGTCGCGGTGCTCGCGTTCCGCGCGGCGGTGCTGCCGCGCTGGTGGGCGGCGCTCACCGGCGTCGTCGCGGTTGTTGCGATCGTCGGCCCGATCGGCTGGGCCGCGCTCGTCTGGGGCTTCCCGGTGTGGATGCTCGTCACGCCGTGGCTCGTCGGTCGCACTGCGCGCATGCGCGCCGCGTCGACTGTCACGGCAGCTGCGTAGCGGGGAGGTCGGCTCGACGTCGCCGCACCGCTAGGGCGCGGCGACGTCCCCGAGCCGGTAGCGCAGATCCTGCAACCGCTCGTGCCACCACTCGTTGGCGGTGGCGACTCCCTTCATCGAGCGGCACGCAAGCTCGACGAGGTCGTCGGGCGGCACACCGTGCGTCTCGACCCACTCCCGAGCGGCATCGGGCAGCGCGTCCGGCGGCTCGCCTGCCGTCGAGGCGACGAGCTCGGCCGCATCGACCGCGCGCTTGACCGTTTCCTCGTCCCCCGGGCTCTCACACGCCGCCTCGAGCGGCGCGCGGAGCGAATCCCAGTCGTCCATCACTGATCCCATTCCACCTGGTCGAAGTATCGAAGCGCGGTTCTCCCGGGCCGGACGCGCCTGGCGTACGACGCGAGCTCCTCGTCAGTGATCTCCCCCAGCGCGCGTTTCACACCCAGCCACGGCAGATTGAGGTCTTCCTGGTAGACGACCGTCGAGATCCGCGGGTTCACCTCGATCACCTTGTCACCGACGAGCTGGATGTTGAAGAACCACTCGATCTCGAGCTCGCGGACGATCCGGTTCGAGACGTCCATCAGCTCCTCGTCCTCGAGCGTGACGAAGTACATCGCGAGGCCGGCGCGCATCGCCTCCCGCGTCTTCGGATGGCCGAGCACGATCCGCTCGCCGTCGGCGATCCCGTCGACGGTGCGCTCGCCGCCGGTTGCGAGCTCCATGACGAGCAGCTCCGTGCCGCCCTCGTCCGGCAGCAGCTCGAGCGCCTCCTCGAGGCGCATCGCCACCGAGCCCGGACGCTCGTGCAGCAGCTGGTGCGCGCGGTCAACGGTCGGATCGAGGATCCGGAAGCCCCGCGAGCCCGACGAGAAGACCGGCTTGAAACAGACGGGCCGGTCGGGGTAGCCGAGCTCCTGCGCGGCCGCCTCGACCTGGCGAGCACCTGCGACGCGGCGGAACTCGACCGTCGGCGCACCGATCCGCTGCAGCAATGCGTATGACTCGGCTTTGTCATTCGACCGGTGCACGGTCTGCGGCGACGCAACGAGCACCGGAACCGAGAACTGCTCACGGGTCTCCGACAGCGCCTGCAGGTCGAAGGACGACTGAGGCAGGACGACGTCGACGCCCTCGCGCTCGACGAGCTCGAGGATCGCGTCGGAGTACCCGGGATCTGAGCCCGGCGGCACGACGTGGAACGCGTCGCAGAGGAACCGCCCGATCGCGTTCATGTTCATGTCGGTGCCGACGATGCGCACGGTGCGCTCGCCGTTCTCGTGCAGCGCGCGGATCAAGCGTGCGCTGCCGGGTGCGCCCGCCGCGCTGAGCAGGATCGTCGTCATCCGAGATCGATCCGGTCGCCGGCGAGGTAGCCGAGCAGCTCCTCGCGCTTCGCGTCGAGCATCGCGTGCATCGTGTCGCGCATCGTCTCGCCCGGATAGACCCAGATCTCCGGATGGATCAGGAGCTGCAGCCACGCGAAGGCGCCGGCGCGCAGCTCCTCGTGCGGGCAGCCGTGCCGCCAGTGCTGGTTCGAGTCGGATCGATAGTTGCCCTTCGTGAACCACGGCGCCTGCATGACGTTGACGAAGCCGCTCACCGGCTCGTGCACGTACTCCGGGTCGGGGTTGTGCCAGGCGACGACGGCGTCGAAGCGCTCGTCACGGGCGGCGCGCGGGTAGACCGCGTGCAGCGCGACCGCGTGCCCGAGATCGCGGAGCTCCGCGATCGAGTCGCGGCCGAGCTCCGAGTCGAGGTTGTAGAAGACGCTCTCCCGCATCAAGAAGTACGTCGCGTGCGCATCGAGCTCGTGCTCGAGCCGCGCCATCGTCAGCGCCGCCTCGAGCGAGAGGTCGACGTCATGGCGGAGCAGGAGGTCGCCCGCCTCCGGCTCGGCGTCGAAACGCGCCCAGCGGTAGCCGCCGGCCGCAGCGGCCTCGAGCAGCTCGCGGTAATGGTCGAGGTCGAAGGCGCAGCTCATGCGACCAGCACGTCTATCAGCCCGGCGGCCGCGTCCGCCCGTTCGAGCGCCTCGAGGTTCGTGTCGCCGGATGCGATCACGTAGCCGCGCCGGTCGCCGTCGGTCTGCACGGGGCGGATCGCCTCGCCCGGTTCGATCCAGGTCTCGGCGCGCTCGACGCCGGGGAAGGCGAGCGCCTTCTCGAGCGGCCCGACCTCTTCCACGATCCCGGGCGTGAGCGGGCCGGGCGACGCCGTGAGAAAGCGGATCGCCACCGGATGCTGGAAGCGCGGCGTCACGAGCTCGTCGGGCACCGGCTCGCCGAGCGCCTGGAGCACCGCGATCTCGACAAGGTCGATGCCGACGCCGTAGCGCGGGATCTCGACCATCTGCCCGCCTGGGATGCGCGCGGCGATCTCGATGATGTGCACCTCGTTGTCGTGCGGCGACACGAGCAGCTGCGGATACGCGATCCCGTTGCGCAGGCCGATCGCGCGCACCGCTGCGACCGCGACTCGTTCCACCTCCTCGAGCGCGTCGCCGAAGAGCGTCGACGGGTAGAGATGCGCGAGCGCGACGCCGAAGCCGATCCCGTCGGGTCGGAGGCGGTCGGACGCGGTGATGAGATGCACGTCGTCGTCGCGGGCGACGAGCAGCGTGTTCACCTCGCGGCCGTGGTGGTACCGCTCGACGATCACCTCCTCCGAGCGCGACGCGGCGATCGCGAAGGCCATCTGCGTCCGGAGCTCGTCGGCGTCGTGCACGAGGAAGATGCCGCGCTGCCCCGCCGAGTCGGCCGGCTTGAGCACTGCGGGGAATCCGACAGTCCGCGCGGCGGCGCGCACCTCGGTCTGGCGGCGGAGTGCCGCGAACTGCGGCTGCGGCACGCCGCGCTCTGCGAACTCGCGCCGCATCGCGATCTTGTTCGTTGCGAGGTGGGCCGTCTCGGAGCCGATCCCCGGCAGGCCGAGCAGCTCTGCGACCCGCGCGACGATCGGGACAGCGCTGTCCGCGGCCATCGTCATGACGCCGTCGACCGAGTGCCTCCGGCCGACCTCGGCGACGGCCTCCGCATCGGAGAAGTCGACCGCCTCGCCCGCGTCGGCGATCGCGAGCCCCGGCGCATCCGCGTTCCGGTCGACCGCGACGACGCGCCGTCCGAGCTCCTGCACGCGCTCGATCGCACGGCGCTGGTTCCGGCCGGCGCCGATGAAGAGAACCGTCTTCACCGGGCGATGCTAGATGGTTGATCGGTAATTGCCGTCGTCGTGGGGAGGGTCTGAACCAAGCAGGGTGGTCGACGCGACCGGTGCCAAGGCTGGTGGCCTTGGTGCCGGTCGCGGCGGCCGCAATGCGCAGCGTTCAGGCCCCCATCCACGGCGGCGTTGAATTGCCGATCAACCATCTAGTCGCGGGGGCGCACCGCGTCTCTCACGAGGGTCTGCAAAGCGTCGACGTCGACCGGCGCGCCCGCCGAGACCGCGAGGGCGAGGCCGTTGATCACGATCGACGTGAAGCGGACGAGGTCGTCCGCGCCGAGGTCGTCGCGGAACTCGCCGGTCGCCTGGCCGCGCTCGAACGCGCCGAGGACGGTCTGCCGCTGGTCGGGCGTCGAGGTGATGCGCTTCTGGAACTCCGGGTCGTGCAGGAGCTTCACCTCGGTCTCGATCAGCACGTTGAGCCAGTTCGGGTCGGCTGCGGCGATCGCGCCGATCAGCGCCGCAAGCCCCTCCTCGGCGAGCAGGGCCTGGTAGCGCGCGTTGTCCGAGTTCGCGAGCGCGGCGAAGAGGTCGAGCTTGCCGTCGAAGTAGTGGAAGATCGCGCCGCGCGAGAGGCCGATCTCCTCCTCGAGCTTCGCGACGGTCGCGCCGTCGTACCCGTGCCGGGCGAACGCCCGGCGGGCGCCCTCGAGGATCTCGGCCCGGCGGGCGTCGAGGTGCTCCTGGCTCACTTTCGGCATCCCCGCACTTTACAAAACCGTACGGACGTTTTATTATCTCGGCCATGCTGAGAAACCGCTCGCTGCTCGGGCTCCTCACGGCCGAGCTCGTCTCGCTCACCGGCTCCTCGATGACCTTCGTCGCCCTGCCGTGGTTCGTCCTCGTGACGACGGGCTCGACGGCCAAGATGGGGTGGGTCCTCGCCGCCGAGATGCTGCCGATCGCGATCGTGGGGATCCCCGCCGGCTCGCTCATCGCCAGGCTCGGCGCGAAGCGCACGATGCTCATCTCCGACGCGGCGCGCGGGCCGCTCCTGCTCGTGCTGCCGATCCTCCACCACACCGGGCACCTCTCGTTCGGCGCACTCCTCGGCACCGCTTTCGCGATCGGCGTCTTCGCGGCGCCGTACTTCGCGTCGTCGCGGATCGTCGTCCCCGAGGTGGCGGGCGAGGACGAGCGCGCGGTCACGGAAGTGAACGCGATCCTCGGCGGCGCGAACCAGCTGACGCAGCTCGCAGGCCCGGTGCTCGCCGGCATCCTGATCGCGGCGACGAGCGCGTCGACGGTCCTCGTGATCGACGCGTTCACGTACGTCTTCTCGTTCCTCACGATCGCCCTCGTCGTGCGCGCCGGCAAGCGCGTGCAGCCGACCGCCGCTTCACGCGGGGTCCTCGCGGGCGTCAAGTTCCTCATGCGCGACCCGCTCCTCGGCCCCATCATGATCGCGGCCTGCGTGATCAACTTCGTCGCGCAGGGCCTGATCGTCGGCATCCAGGGTCTTGCATACATCCGCTACGACGCGAACGCGCACGTGCTTGGCTTCCTCTTCGGCGCCTTCGGCGTCGGCGCTCTCCTCGGCGCGCTCGCCGCGCAGCAGCTTGCGCGCAAGGCGAACCTCGTGAAGCTCGCTGCGTTCGCGATCGTCGCGATGCCTCTGCCGCTCTTCCTGCTCTCGACGGCGATGCCGTGGGGCGCAGCGCTCGTCGTCGTCGCGGCGTTCGCGTTCTTCTCGCCGCTCGTGAACGCGCCGATCGTCGGCATGCTGACCGTGCGCACACCCGAGGCGCTGCGGCCGAAGGTGATGACCGCGGTGATGACGGTTGCGTCGATGGCCGGCCCGCTCGGCTTCCTCGGCGCGGGCGTCGCACTCCGCTACATCTCGATCTCGACGCTCTTCATCGTCCTGCCTGCGCTCCTGACGCTCGGCGGCCTCGCGTTCGCCTCGATCCTCCTACGACAGGGTGCTGCGACGGATCTCCCCGGCGTGCCGAACGTCGCGCACGGCTAGACGCACTTTCCCTCCGAAGGACCCGGGGCGGAGCTCGGCTAGGAGCACCGCCCCGGCACCACCCTCGAGATACTTGGCGTCGCGCGCTTCCTGGAGCGACGCGGTGCGCCAGCCGTCGCCGTCGCGCACGTAGAGCTCGTCCTCGTAGACGACGAAGCCCGACCGCTCGAAGCGCTCGATCCACTGCTCTGGCATCCGCACGACCTGCCAGCCCTGATCGACGGCGGCGCCGGTCGGCACGGTCACGAGGAGGCGGCCGTCCTTGGCGAGAACGCGACGGAGCTCGCGCAGCGCGGCCTCGTCACCGGTGTCCTCTCGCGGTGCGTCGACGTCGTAGACCGCGTTGTCGCGGCCGACGTGCTCGAGCGTCGAGATGCAGAGCGCGAAGTCGAACGAGCCGTCGTCGAACGGCAGCGAGCGGACGTCCGCGACGACGGAGCGCAGGCCCGGGACGTCGGCCGACGCGAGATCGACGCCGACGAGCTCCTCCGCGCCGAGCGCGAGGAGCCCTGCGACGTACGGCGCCTCGGCGAATGCGTAGCCGACGTCGAGCACCCGCCGTTCGCCGTCGTAGCGGGTGAGGCACCACGGGATCTCGAGCGCGCGCTCGTCGCTCGACGCGGGAGCCACGAGCTCGCGCGGACGCGAGGGGCCTCGGTGGTCGCGCGGCTTCGCACGCTCTCCTGCAGCGAAGGCGAGGCCGGCGTCGAGGACCGCGACCCGCTCGAACTCGGCGCTGCCGACGATCTCGCGCAGGAGGCCCGCGCGCGAGAGCGATCCGTCGCGGAGCTTCTCGAGCGCACGCGCCCGGCCGTCCGCCTCCGGCTCCCGCCGCACGACGAGCCGGAAGGCGCGGTCGACGAACTCCTCGTCGGAGCCCGCGAGCGCGTCGAGCCAAGCGCCGAGGTCGCCCTGCATGCCCGGAGGCTAGAGTGACCGCCGTGGCTCTGCAGGGGAAACGCATCTTCATCACGGGCGGCGCAGGCTTCATCGCGACGACGCTCTCCCGCACGCTCGTCGAGGAGAACGAGGTCGTGGCGCTCGACAATCTCCACCGCGACGCGCTCTCGGCCACCGACCTCGCCGACCACCCGAACTTCCATTTCCACCAGGCCGACGTCCTCGACGCCGACGCGGTCGACGAGCTCTCGGCAGGCGCGACGCACATCGTCCACTGCGCGGCGATCGCCGGCGTCGACACGGTGCTCGAGAGCCCGGTGCGGACGATGCGCGTCAACCTGATCGGCACGTACAACGTGCTCGAGGCCGCGGTCAAGACGAAGGACACGCTCGAGCGCCTGATCGACTTCTCGACGAGCGAGGTCTTCGGCACGCACGCGTTCAACGTGAAGGAAGGTCACGTCTCGACGATCGGCTCGGTCGGCGAGGCGCGCTGGACGTACGCCGTCTCGAAGCTCGCGGGCGAGCATCTCGCGCACGCGTATCACGACGAGCTCGGCATCCCGACGGTGACCGTGCGCCCGTTCAACGTCTACGGGCCCGGGCAGATCGGCGGCGGCGCGATCCGCGCGTTCATCGAGGCGGCGCTCCGCGGCGACAACCTCACCGTCCGCGGCGACGGCGCCCAGATCCGCGCCTGGTGCTTCGTCGACGACATGGTCGAGTGCGTGCGCCTCTGCCTCGAGCATCCGAATGCGGTGGGGCAGAGCTACAACGTCGGCAACCCGCGCAGCGCGGTCACGATCTTCGACCTCGCGCAGCGCGTCAAGCGGCTCACCGGCTGCCCCGGCGAGATCGTCTTCGCGCCGCTCGACTACGTCGATGTCGAGCTGCGCATCCCGAACGTCGAGAAGGCGCGCGAGGACATCGGCTTCGACGCGAAGGTCGAGCTC
>Ga0207657_10005435_pt1 | contig 13312 bp, 14 predicted proteins | sample KBSC33metaG_FD_184316 | JGI IMG/M metagenome (GOLD analysis project Ga0207657, IMG submission 184316) | Corn rhizosphere microbial communities from Kellogg Biological Station, Michigan, USA - KBS C3-3 metaG (SPAdes) (version 2) | ecosystem: Host-associated > Plants > Roots > Rhizosphere > Soil ... | reverse complement strand
AACACCCGACTTCTTCGAGCTCGAGGTTCCCGACCCCGGCGCACCGACTCCGTCGGGCTACGCGCGCGCGGCGACGGGCGGCCTCTGGGCGGCCGGCGAGCGGATCACCTGGATCGCCGGGCTCGTCCTCGCGCTTTCGTCGTTCATGGATTGGTATGCCGGCTCGGGCGTCGGCGTGAAGCTCGCCGTGATCGGCTGGCACAGCGGCGTCCTCGGCAAGCTCGTCTTCTTCATCGGCCTCGCCGTGCTCGCGCTCGTGGCATTGCGCGAGCTCGGCTTCGAGCTTCCACCCGCAGTCCCGGAGAGCCTGCTCGTCCTCGCTCTCGGCGCGCTGGCGGCGATCTTCGTCCTGATCCGCGTGATCTCGATTCCCGATGCCGTCCTTCCTGCCGACGGCCGCGGGATCGGCATCTGGATCGCGCTCATCGCGTCGCTCGGCGTGATCGCCGGCGGTTTGCTGAGCGCGGCCGAAGAGCTGTAGCGAGTCTCTAGATCAAGCCGGGACGAGCTGCTTCGCGCGTTCGATCAGCTGCTGCGGATCGAACGGCTTGCCGACGAAACCGCGCGCGCCCCGCTGCTCCGCGTCGCCCGCCGAGTTCGCGTCGATCTGACCGCTGAACATGATCACCGGGATCGAGCCGTAGCGCTCTTGCATCCGCTGGAGCATCTCCCAGCCGTCGACGCCGGGCATCACGACATCGAGCAGCACGAGCGCCGGAGGCTGGTCCTCGATCGAACCGAGCGCCTCCTCGGCGCTCGATGCCTCGCGGACGGTGTAACCCTCCATCTCGAGATTGACGCGCATGAACTCGCGCAGCTGCGGATCGTCGTCGACCACCAGCACGAGGGGGCCGCCGGCCTTGCTCCCGGGGCCTGAGCGGTCGAGAAACGCCTCGAGGTCGCGCCGCCGGTAACGGCGGTGGCCGCCCGGGGTGTAGAAGGCCGGCACGCGTCCCTGGTCGGACCATTTCCGGATCGTGGACTGAGCCACGCCGAGGAATTTGGCCGCCTGCCCGAGCGTCAGCCAGTCGGGCTCGCCGGTCGGAGCTGGTCTCCCGGGGTACGTCATGTCCCCAAAAGTAGCCAAAGCTCCCGATACCTAAACGATGATTATCTGTTTGGGATCGTCACCGTGACCGTTTCACGCGCGGCGGGAGCGAGCGGCAGGGGTCGAAGCGTCCGCACGAGCGTCTGCGTCCCGCCCGGCCTGGGGTTGTCGTTCAGCGCCTGACCGAGGCCGATGCCGAGGCCGAAGACGACGACCACACCTGCGGCGAGGAGGATCCGAGCCTTCATGGACGGTAATCGACCGCGCCGCGCGCGTAGGCATGGAAGGCGGCGTCGGCGACCGTGCCGGCCTCGGCCGTCGGAGGCGCCTCGGGGTCGGCGGCCGCCTCGAGCAGCTCGCGCGCCCATTCGTCGGCTCCTTCGTAGGCCTCGGCGAGCTCGCCGAGCGTGAACACCTGGCCGACGCGCTTACGGAGACCTGCAACGACGACGTCGACCTGTTGGCTGAGGTCGACGTAGCGGCGACTGTCTACGCGCGCGTCCTCGACACGGCGGTTCCCGTCCTGCCACTGCTGTCTTGCGAGCTCGACGTCCATCTACTCAGTACAGCAGGAGTCCGGCCAGAGCGACGGGAGCTCCGCGAGGATGCGATCGCCGAGCTCGTAGCCTGGACGCGCGAGTGCGAACGCGGTATGCGCATGCAGGCATTTGAGGCTGCCGCTCCGCGTCGATCCTCCGATGCCCGCGTCCAGCTCCGGCCGGATGCGGCGCTGCTCGGCCTGCGCGTCCGCCAGGCTCCGTGCGAGCTCTTCGTCCTCCTGGGCGGCCCGCGACCAGCGCTCGACGCCTCCACCGGCCTCGAGGCGCGAGATCGCCGCCACCAGGTACTTGCAGGTGACGTAGAACTGCGTCGGGAACGGGTGCCCCTCCTCGTCGATCGCCGCCTGCTCCGTCACCGCGGGCTTGCCGAAGGGACAGCGGACCGCCACGCGCAGGAAGGCGCGCGGCGGGCGGCCGAGCTGGCGCTCGACGATCTCTTCGTCGGTCATCCGGGAAAGGTAGAGGCAGCTGCTAGTGGTGCTTGCGCCAGGTGGCGATGCCGCGCACGATGTACAGCTTCTCCCCCGGCTTGACGAGGCCGAGGCGCCTCGCCTCGCGCACGAGCTGCCCGCCGGTCCCCACCTGGGCGATGCGCTTCTGCAGCTGGGCCTTCTCCTGGCGGAGCTGGCGCACTTCGGCCTGGCGCGCCTGCAGCTCGCTGCTCGTGTGGAGGTAGGTCTGCGTGGGCTTCCAGTAGAGGAACGCGACGAGCGCGACCCCACCCAGCGCGAGCAGGCGCGTCGGTCTGAGACGAAGCATCAATGTCCCGATTCGCCGGGACGGCTTCGATCCCTACGACGAGCGCCGGACGCCGACGATGCACGCCATCTCCGGCGTGACGAGGATCTCCGTCGCCTCGAGCCGCGGGTCGAGGAGCAGCGCCTCGCGAGTCGCGTCACCCTCGATCGGGCGGCCGGGGGTGAGGTCGTCCTTCACGACGATGCCACCCGGGGCGAGCAGGTCGACAACCTCGTCATAGCCCACGCCGCCGTCCGCGAACACCGCGTCGAACGGCGCGCGCTGCGGCAGGTGGTCGCGCCAGTCGCCTTCGAGCACCTCCGCCTGCGTGCCGGCAAGCGCTTCGCGCGCCTGCGAGGCGCGCTCGGGGTCGAGCTCGACGGTGACGAACGTCGCGCCTGCGGGCAGCGCGGCGACGATCGCCCGCGCGCCGTCCCCGTAGCTCGTCCCGATCTCGGCGATCCTGCCGCCGGGCTTCGACGCAACGAGCGTCGCCACGAGACGCTGAACTTCAGGGATGGAGTACGCGCCTGCGGTCACGACGTTAGTGGTGAGCGAAATGCTCGAATCTGGTTCGGCTGACACCGAATCAGGTTCGGGACGCTACGCGACGTCGACCTTGATCACGTTCGTCGAGCCCGGCAGGTTGACGGCGGTGCCCGCGGTGAGGACGACTCGGTCGCCCGCATCGATCGCGCCGCTCTGCAGCGCTGACTCGATCGAGCGCGACCACAGATCTTCCACGTCGTCGCTCTGCGGCATCAGCACCGGCGTGACGCCCCACTCGAGCGCCATCTGCTGCACGGAGGTCTGATGATGGGAGAGCCCGATCACCGGCCGCCGCGGGCGCAGGCGCGCGACGGCGGACGCCGTACGGCCCGTGAACGTCGGCACGAGGATCGCGCGAGCGCCGAGCGCTTCTGCGAGGTCGCAGGCGGCGTTCGACATCGCGCGCCCGACCGTCGTCTCCTCACCCGGGGTGGGCATCTGGTGGCGGTAGCCCATCGACGGCTCGACGGCGCGCGCGATGCTGTCCATCGTGCGGACGGCCTCCACGGGGTAGTTGCCGGTCGCGGTCTCGGCCGAGAGCATGATTGCGGAGGTGCCGTCGAGGATCGCATTCGCGACGTCACTCGCCTCCGCGCGCGTCGGCTCGGCATGCTCGATCATCGACTCGAGCATCTGCGTCGCGGTGATCACCGGCTTGCCCGCTTCCAGACAGCGGAGGATGATCCGCTTCTGCAACAGCGGCACGGTGGCGGCCCCGATCTCGACACCGAGGTCGCCGCGGGCGACCATCACCGCGTCGGCCTCGAGCAACACTTCCTCGAGGGCCTCGACCGCTTCGGCCTTCTCGATCTTCGCGATCACGCGGGCGGGCGAGCCGTGCTGGCGGATGATCGCCTGCAGATCGCGGACATCCGCGGCGGCGCGCACGAACGACAGCGCGACGAAGTCTGCGCCAAGCCCGAGAGCGAACTCCAGATCGTCGAGGTCCTTCTTCGTCAGCGACGGGATCGGCACGGGGACGCCGGGAAGGTTGACGCCCTTGTGGGACTTGATCTCCCCGCCGACGACGACGAGGCAGCGTGCGCGGCCGTTGCCGACTTCCTGGACCGACAACCGGACGAGCCCGTCGTCGATCAGGATGTCGTGGCCCGGCCGCAGCACCTCGCTGATCACCGCAGGCGCGATCGGCAGCTCACCGTTCGATGCATGCATGTCGCCGACGACGACGACCTCTTCATCCTTCAGCAAGATGCGAGGCTCGTCGAGATCGCCGATCCGTAGCTTGGGCCCCTGGAGGTCCGCGATCAGCGCGAGCGGCTTGCCGGTCTCGGCCTGCACTTCGCGCACGAGCCCGGCACGCGCCTCGTGATCGGCATGGACGCCGTGCGAGAGATTGAGGCGGACGGCATCGACGCCCGCGTCCACCAGCTCACGCAGGGTGTCGTGCGTCGAAGTGACGGGGCCGATCGTCGCAACGATCTTCGTCCTGCGCCTGTCAGATGCCATCGGCTGCCAGACTAGCGACGAGGTCGTCCTCAAGAAGGACAGAAGATCATTCGCCGCGACGATGACCCTGCGCCGGGCGCGGCGTAGCCTTGTTCACATGTTCACCACACCCGGAACCGCAGCCCCTGGCCTGGCCGCCGACGCGTTCGTCCGCGGCGAACCGAGGCGCACGCTGAAGCTCGCCGACTTCCGCGGAACGTGGGTCGTCCTGGCCTTCGGCGCTCGTCATGTCGATGTGCTCGAGCTCGCCGAGCTGGAGGAGGCCTTCGCCGCCGATGGAGCGGTGGTCCTCGCCGCTACGTCTGCCGACTGGCACGACACCGAGGACCGCTACGGCTCGGAGCAGACGGTGCGCTTCCCGATCCTGACCGGGGTCGACGAGCAGCGCCGGCTCACCGCGATCGTCGATCCGGGCGGGGTCGTGCGCCGCGTCGGCCTCCGCCGCAGCGCCCGCGAGACGCTTGCCGCGTTCGAGGCGGAGCGCTTCTTCCTCGCCGCGTAGGAACCTGGTTCGCCGCTGTTCGGCGAACCAGGTTCGTGAGTTTCGGCACCCCGACGCAAACTCATAAACCAGGTTCAAAAAGCGAACCTGGTTTGTGCGCCCGCGGGAACGCGTCCCAGCCGGGATAGACAGCCCGCGACCCGAGCTCCTCTTCGATCCGGAGCAGCTGGTTGTACTTCGCGACGCGGTCCGACCGCGCGGGAGCGCCCGTCTTGATCTGCCCCGTGCCGAGCGCGACCGCGAGGTCTGCGATCGTCGCGTCCTCGGTCTCGCCCGAGCGATGCGACATGACGGCGGAGTAGCCGTTCGCCTGTGCGAGCTGCACCGCTTCGATCGTCTCCGTCAGCGTCCCGATCTGGTTCACCTTGACGAGGATCGAGTTGGCGGTGCCACGGTCGATGCCCTGCTGCAGGCGCACGGGATTCGTCACGAACAGGTCGTCGCCGACGAGCTGCACGCGGTCGCCGAGCAACTCCGTCTGCGCGCGCCACGACTCCCAGTCGTCCTCGGCAGCGCCGTCCTCGATCGAGACGATGGGGTATCGCTCGACGAGCGCGGCCCAGAACTCCGGCAGCTCCGCGCTCGTCTTCTCGCGGCCCTCGAACCGGTAGACCCCGTCCGAGAACACCTCGCTCGTCGCCGGGTCGAGCGCGATCGCGATGCGGTCGCGGACCCCGGCACGCTCTGCTGCCTCGAGGATGGCCTCGATCGCGGCTTCGCTCGACTCGAGGTCGGGCGCGAAGCCGCCCTCGTCGCCGACACCGGTTGCGAGCCCGCGGTCGCCGAGCACCTTCTTGAGGGCGTGGTAGACCTCCGTCCCGATCCGCAGGCCTTCGGAGAAAGACTCAGCACCGACCGGGACGACCATGAACTCCTGCAGGTCGATCGAGTTCGCCGCATGCACGCCGCCGTTGATCACGTTCAGCATCGGGACCGGCAGGGTCGTGCTGGTCTCTCCGCCGAGGTAGCGGAAGAGGGACACGCCCTCGTCCGCGGCGCTGGCCTTGGCGGCGGCGAGTGACGCGCCGAGGATCGCGTTGGCGCCGAGGCGGCCTTTGTTCGGCGTGCCGTCGAGCTCGATCAGCGCCCGGTCGAGACCTGCCTGGTCGGACGCATCGCGTCCGCGGAGGATCCCGGCGATCTCGCCGTTGACATTGGCGACCGCCTGTGAGACGCCCTTGCCTCCCCACGCGGTGCCGCCGTCACGAAGCTCGACCGCCTCGTGCACGCCGGTGGACGCGCCCGACGGCACGATCGCGCGACCTGGCGCACCGGACTCGAGCACGACGTCCACCTCCACGGTGGGATTCCCGCGCGAATCGAGCACCTGCCGTCCGTGCACCTCAGTGATCGTGGTCACTCGTGAGACTCCTTTGCCTGGTCGTAGTACGCGTCCTGCTCGTCGAGCGGGAGCTCGGTCCAATTCTTGCTGTCCGCGGCTGCGAGCTCCACGGCCTGCTCGACGCGCGCTCGGAAACGCTTGGTCGCAGCGCGAAGCTCCAGCTCGGGATCGACGTTCAGCTTGCGGGCGACGTTGACCGTCGCGAACAGCACGTCTCCGAGCTCCGACGCAACTCGGCCTTCCGGCTCGGTCTCCGCGGGTGGGTCGGAGCCCGGCAGCTCGGCGCGGAGCTCGCGGAGCTCGTCCTCGAAGTCCGCCAGTGCGCCGGCGAGGTCCGGATACTCGAACCCGGCCGACTTCGCGCGCTGCTGCGTCTTCCGCGCGTACAGCAATCCCGGCAGGCCCTCCGGCACGTCGTGGAAGATCCCCTCGCGCCCTTCCTGCTCGCGCTTCAGCACCTCCCAGCGGTCCTTGACGCGTGCGGCGGACTCGGCCACGTCCTCGCCGAAGACATGCGGGTGGCGCGCAACGAGCTTGGCGTGGATACCGCGCGCAGCTTGTTCCAGATCTCCTGCTCCCTTCTCCTGGAGGAGCAGCGCCAAGAAGTACGCCTGGAACAGGAGATCACCGATCTCGTCGAGGAGCTTCGGGTCATCGCCCGCCATCGCCGCGTCCGCGACCTCGTACGCCTCTTCGACCGTGTGCGGGACGATCGTGCGTGCGGTCTGCTCGCGGTCCCACGGACAGTCGCGGCGGAGGCGCTCGGTCAGCTCTTGGAGCTCGACGAGCGCGTCTGCGAGCGACAAGCCTCTAGCCCGTGGTGGTGGCGTTCGTGGTCGTGACGGTGCAGGGGTCCGGGTTCGGCGTGTAGCCGACCTGGTACTTGATCTGCGAACCGGAGCAGAAGCCCTTCGTGGTCGAAGAGACCCAGTCGGTCATGGCCTGGTTCTTCTTCGTCTGCAGCAGCTGCTGCTTGATCGAGGTCGCCACCTGCTTCTCGGGAGTCGACTGCCGCGGCTTGACGGGCGTCAGCGGCTCGATCACGAACCACGACTTGTACTGCGTCGGGTCGTAGATCGGCGCATGCACGACCTTCGTCGGCTGCGAGAACGCGATCTGGTCGAAAGCCGCGACGGTCTGGCCCTTGGTGAAGGTGGCCTTGCCGCAGTTCTGGCCGCTCGAATCCTTCGCGTACTTCTTCGCGAGCGTGCACCACGCCTTGTCCCCGCCGGCCTTCACCTGCGTGTAGACCGAGTCCGCGTCCGACTTCTTCTTGACGAGGATGTACCGGACGTCGCGCGACTGCGGCTGCGTGTAGAGCTGCGGATGCGTGGTGTAGTAGGCGTGCACCTCGCTGTTCGAAACCTTCACGTTGCTCGTGACCTTGTTGAAGACCGCCTCCGAGATCAGCTGCGAGCGGATGTCGTTGCGGACCTGCGCGTCCGTCAGGTGCTGCTTCTTGAGCTGCGCCTGGTACCGCGATTCCTTGTTCTGGAAGTACTGCTTCTTGATCTGGGCGAGGCGCTTGTCGACGTCGCTCGTCGAGACCTTGATGCCCATCGAGTCCGCCTTCGACTCGCGCTCGGCCTGCTGGACGAGCAGCGTGATCGCCTGGCCCTTGACCGTCTCGTACTCGGTCGTTCCCTGCTTCGGGAACGGACGCCCCTGCTGCTTGAAGCTCCGCTGTGCCTGGTCGATGAGCGCGGCATAGGCGGCCTTCGTCACGTGGACCTTGCCGACGACGGCCACGTCGTCCTTCTTCAGGCTCGCGCTGCCACCGCCGCCGCACCCTGCGAGGAGGGCCGCCACGAGGACGATCGGAAAGAGGAATGTCTTCTTCATTGCAGAGGAAGCGCCGGCTAGGCCGCCTGGCGCGCGGCCAGCATAGCATCGACAAGTTCGAGCGCTCCTGTGAATTCATCTCCTCGTAATGTGACCTCTCGGTTGCCTGTGGAGTAGACAGCGGTCTCCACCTGGGCTCGGAGCTCACGCAGCTCGCCGGAGCCGAGGACGACGGGGCCGACGGACGCGCGGCCGCCGCGGAAGACGAGGTAGTCCGCACCCAGGCGTGCCAGCTTCAGCTTCACCTCCTGGATCGCGAACAGGTTCGCGACCGGCTCGGGCATCGGGCCGTAGCGGTCCTCGGTCGCGACGCGGAGCTCGTGCAGCTCGTCCTCGGTCTCCGTCAGCGCGATGCGGCGGTGCAGGTCGATCTTCAACGCCTCGGCCGCGATGTAGGCGGCAGGGACGTACGCGTCGACGCGCACGTCGATCCGCACCGGCTTCGCCGCAAGGCGGCGCTGGCCCGATAGCTCGGCGACGGCCTCGTGCAGCATCTCGACGTAGAGCTCGAAGCCGAGCGCCGCGACGTGCCCGGACTGCTCGGCGCCCAGTAGGTCGCCGGCGCCGCGGATCTCGAGGTCGCGCATCGCGATCGCAAAGCCCGCACCCAGCTCCGTGTGGTCGGCGAGCGTCGCGAGGCGCGCCCGTGCCTCGGGCGTCAGCTCCTGCGCGTCGGGATAGAAGAGGTAGGCGTGCGCGAGCGCGTCGCTGCGGCCGACCCGCCCCCGGATCTGGTAGAGCTGGCTCAGGCCGAGCTGGTCGGCGCGCTCGACGATCAGCGTGTTCGCCTGCGGGATGTCGAGCCCCGATTCGATGATCGTCGTCGAGACGAGCACGTCCGCGTCGCCGGCGAGGAACGTGATCATCTTGTCCTCGAGCTCGCGCTCCGGCATCTGGCCATGGGCGACGAGGAAGCGCAGGTTCGGGCACATCTGCTTCAGCTTCTCCGCGGCTTCCTCGATCGTGTCCACACGGTTGTGGAGATAGAACGCCTGGCCGTTGCGCGCGATCTCGCGGTCGAGCGCCTCCTTGATCACGTCCTCGTCGTACTCGCCGACGAACGTGCGGATCGGCCGCCGCCCTTCCGGCGGCGTCTCGATCACCGAGATGTCACGCAGCCCGGCGAGCGACATGTGCAAGGTCCGTGGGATGGGGGTCGCGCTGAGGGCGAGCACGTCCACCTCGAGGCGCAGCTGCCGCAGCAGCTCTTTCTGCCTGACGCCGAAGCGCTGCTCCTCGTCGACGATCACGAGCCCGAGGTCCTTCGAGATGACGTCGCGGGAGAGCACGCGATGCGTCCCGATCAGCACGTCGACCTTGCCCTCGGCGAAGTCGGCGAGCACCTGCTTCACATCCGACGGCTTGCGGAAGCGCGAGACCATCTCGACGCGCACCGGATAGTCGCGATAACGGTTGCGGAACGTGTTCCAGTGCTGCTGCGCAAGCACGGTGGTCGGGACGAGCATGAGGACCTGCTTGCCGTTGACCGCGACGGTGAACGCGCCGCGCAGCGCGACCTCCGTCTTGCCGAAACCGACGTCGCCGCAGACGAGCCGGTCCATCGGGTGCGCCGCCTCGAGGTCCTCCATCACGGCCTCGATCGCGGTGCGCTGGTCGTCCGTCTCGCGATACGGGAACTCGCTCTCGAGCTTTTCGACCCACTCGTGCTCGACGTCGTAGGCGATGCCCGGCTGCGTCTGCCGCTGCGCGTACAGCTGCAGCAGCTCCCCCGCCATCTCGCGCAGATGGGCGCGCGCGCGCGTCTTCAGGTTGTCCCACGCCTTGCCGCCGAGCTTCGAGAGCACCGGCGCCTTCGAGTCGGCGCCGATGTAGCGGCTGACCTTGCCGATCTGCTCGTGTGGGACGTAGACGCGATCGTCGCCGCGGTAGGCGAGCAGCAGGTAGTCGCGCGTGACGCCGGCGACCTCCTTCGTCTCGAAGCCGAGCAGCTGCGCGATCCCGTGGTCCTCGTGGACGACGTAGTCGCCGGTGCGCAGGTCGGAGAAGCTCTGGAGCGCGCGGCCCGGCGCAGCAGTCGCGCGTGGCGGGCGCTTGCGGAAGACCTGTGTGTCCGGGAGCAGCGCGAAACCGAGCTCACGCCAGACGAACCCGCGACGCGCGGGCGAGACGGCGAACGTGAGGGCGGCCGGCGTGTCGCCGGGGTCGAGCATCGTCGCCGACACGCGACGCAGCAGTGTCTGCTGACGAAGCGCTTCACCGCGGTGCGGGAACGCGACGATCACGTCGAGCCCCTGCCGGAGGAAGCCGCCGAGCTCGTTCTCGGCCTCCGAGAGGCCGCGCGCGGCGATCGCAGGGCGCTGCGCGTCGAACGAGTACGGCTGGCCTTGCGGCATCGGGGACAGCTCCGTGACCGAGTCGAGCGGCAGCGGGCGGAGCTTCTCTTCCTCCCAGACGGCCCGCACCTCGTCTACTGACCACACGAGGTCGGGTGCCCGGTCGAACGGCGACACGAGGTCGTCGGGCACCGTCGCGTCGAACGCTTCTTCGCCCTCCTCCATCCCGAGGTCGATCTCGACGAGCTCCCGGCGGCGCTCGCCCGCCGGGAAGACCGTCGCCTCCTCGACCTGGCGCAGCGCGCGCTGTGTGAACGGCGAGAACGCCCGGATCTGCTCGATCTCGTCACCGAAGAGCTCAATGCGGAGCGGCTCTCGGCCGGTCGTCGGGAAGACATCGACGAGGCCGCCGCGCACCGCAAACTGCCCGCGCTCCTCGACGCGTTCGACACGCTCGTAGCCGGCAGAGGCGAGCTGCTCGGCGAGCGAGTCGATGCCCGGCTCGTCGCCGCGCGCGACACGGAGCACCTGGGCGCGTTCTGCGACCGGCGGCAGGCCTTCTGCCACGGCGGTTGCCGACGCGCACACGAGCCCTCCCCGCTCCAGGACGGCGAGCGCACGGGCGCGCTCGCCGACGAGGTGCGGCGGCGGCTCGAGGCCCGAGCCCCAGTGCACACCGCGCGAGGGGAACAGCCCGACCTGCTCGTCGCCGATGAACCAGGAAGCCGCCTCGGCGGCGTCGCGCGCGTCGGCGTCCTCGGGCAGAACGACGATCAGCCCGCGACCGACCTCCTCATGCAGCGCTGCAAGCACGAGCGGGAGCACGGGCTCCGACACGCGGGCGCGCGTCGGCAGCGCAGCTGCGAACTCGGTGAGCGAGTCCTCCGCGCGGAGGCGTTCGACGAGGCTGTAGAGCACGGGACGGTCCATGACGATGGGCCGAACAACGCGTTCGGCCGGGTGGTCATGGTACTCCGTCCCTCAGCGCAGAAGTCGGCGCGCGCCGTCGTAGCGACCGGAGTACCAGCCGCTCAGCGAGTCGATCGACACCGTCGTGCCGCTGTGCGGCGCGTGGATGAAGTGGCCCGAGCCGATGTACATGCCGACGTGGCCGAGCCCGTCGAAGAAGAGAAGGTCGCCCGGGCGAAGACCGGCGCGCGAGACGCGGCGGCCCCGATCGAACTGCGCGCCCGAGTAGTGCGGGAGGGTGATGCCGAAGTGCGCGTAGATGAAGCGCGTGAAGCCGGAGCAGTCGAATCCACTGCGCGGCGAGGTACCGCCGTAGGAGTAGCGGATGCCGAGGAAATGGCGCGCGAACCTGACCACCTTCGCCTGCTTGCGTGCGACCGCGGTCGCATGACTTAGGGGCTTGCTCAGCGGCTTGTCCGCCCTCGTGGTGGCGCCCAGCGCGCCGCCGGCGCGCACGGAGATGCACGTCATGACGACGAAAATGAGCAGCGCAAGGCGGATGCGATCGGGCAAAGGAAGGGTTCCCTTCGGCAGAGGCGGCGCGCAGGAGTGGGCGCCGCGCTGTCGTTGGCTAGGCCCATGTCAGCAACGCCCGCAGCCCGCAGCCACCCCTCTTTCCGGGGGTCTCCCATCCCCCGAAAGGGGTAGGCCGGAGGGGGTCGCACGAGGGGGTCAGGCGGGCAGAGGCGCCTGCCGATCAGCGTTTCCGCTGCACCGGGACGCTTTTGGACCGCGCGTGCCCTCTGTTACGAACGTTTGCCGTTGATCGCGCGCTGCGCAGCCTCGAGGCCCTCGGCGTCGAGCGTCTCGACGGCGTCGGCGGCGGCCCGGACGAGGGCCTCCGCGTCGTCCTCGGGTCGGAAATCGGCCAGCACGAAGTCCGCGAGCGTGCGGGGATCACCCCGCTCGGGCCGCCCCACTCCGACGCGCAGCCGCATGAAGTCGGGCGTCCCAAGGTGTTGCGCGATCGAGCGCAGCCCGTTGTGGCCGGCCAGGCCGCCGCCGAGGCGCGCCTGCAGCCGGCCCGGATCGAGATCACCCTCGTCGTGGACGACGAGCACGGCGTCCGGCTCGAGCTTGAAGAACTTCAACGCCGCCTGGACCGGCCGGCCCGAGTCGTTCATGAACGTCTCGGGCTTGAGCAGGGCGACCTTGTGGCCGTCGATCCTGATCTCGGAGAGCTGGCCGTTGAACTTCGCGCGCCACGAGCCGCCATGGCGCCGTGCGACCTCCTCGACGACCATCCAGCCCACGTTGTGCCGGTTGCGTGCGTACTCCCGGCCCGGGTTGCCGAGCCCGACGACGAGCAGGTCGAGCGAGGTTCCGTGTCTACGCGGCCAGAGCCGCATCAGCGGTTCTCCTGGTCGGGAATCGTGATGCTCAGGGTCGGGAGAACCAAGTCAGGCAAGGACGCAGGTCTCGTTCGATGCGGGGTTCATCGGGCGAGACCGAGGACGCGGCATGACGCAGGTTATCGCGGGCCTGAGCGCACGGGGCTCGGCCGGGAGAGCCGCTAGCTTTCGGAGGTGCCGGGCTCGCCGTCGCCGCCGCCGGCTGCGTCGCCGTCGGCAGGAGTCTCGCCCTCGGCAGCCGCTTCGCCTTCGGCACCCGCTTCGCCCTCGGCGACCTCTTCGCCCTCGACGGGCTCCGGCTCCTCTTCGCGCATCGGCTGCGTGACGGTTGCGATCACGGTCTCCTCGAGATCGTCGAGGAGCGTCACGCCCTGAGGCGGGGTGACCGCGGAAAGGCGGAGCGTGTCACCGATGTTCATCTCGGAGACGTCTGCCTCGAGGTGCTCCGGCACCTCCATCGGCAGGGCCTCGACGTTGACCTCGTTCGTGACCTGCGTGAGGACGCCGCCTTCCTTGACGCCAACCGGCTCGCCGTGGATGTGGATCGGGACCGTGGCGTGGATCGGCTGGTCGAGGCGCACTTCCTGCAAGTCGACGTGCATGATCAGGCCCTTCACCGGATGCTGCTGGTACTCCTTGAGCACCGACG
>Ga0207657_10005434_pt1 | contig 13313 bp, 19 predicted proteins | sample KBSC33metaG_FD_184316 | JGI IMG/M metagenome (GOLD analysis project Ga0207657, IMG submission 184316) | Corn rhizosphere microbial communities from Kellogg Biological Station, Michigan, USA - KBS C3-3 metaG (SPAdes) (version 2) | ecosystem: Host-associated > Plants > Roots > Rhizosphere > Soil ... | reverse complement strand
AGGAAGGTCTCGAGCCGGGCCCATTCGAGGCTGACGCCGACCATCCGCTCGACTCGCAGAAGCGCTTCCTCGAGCGTCATCACCGGACGGCGCGACACGACGTGGACCGCCGGCTCGGTCCGCGCCCGGACCGAGCCGTAGGCGGCGATCAGGTCGTAGAGCTCGGCCTGCCAGGCGGAGCGGCGAACGACTCGAAGGCCTTCGGGAGCGCCGCGCGGGAAGACGTCGCGGCCGAGCCGGTCGCGTCCCATCAGCCGAGCTCCGGCCTCGCGCATCGCGGCGAGGCGCTGGAGGCGCAGCTGGAGCCGCATCGCAAGTTCTTCGGGGCTCGGATCCTGCCCGGGCTCCTTGGGCAGGAGAAGACAGGATTTGAGGTAGGCGAGCCAGGCCGCCATCACCAGGTAATCGGCGGCGATCTCGAGCTTCAGCCGCTTCGCGTCGGCGATGAATACCAGATATTGCTCGACCAAAGCGAGGATGGAGATGCGCGCAAGATCGACCTTCTGCGAACGTGCCAGGGTAAGGAGAAGGTCGAGCGGCCCTTCCCATCCGTCGAGGTCGAGCGTCAGCCGGTCGGCCTCGCGCACCGGCGGCGGCGCTTCGAAAGGGTCGAGGGATTCGGCTTCGTCCATGGCGGGAGATTAGGGTCTCGGCCGCGGCTTGCGAAGCGAATTTCGGCGTGCGCCGACGGTCCGCGACGCTAGGCTTGAGTCTCCGACTGGAGGCGGTTCAGGCCGATCCCTCCGGAGAGGATCAGGGGAAGGGCAATCACGAAGCCGATGAACGGCTGACCGGCCAGGAACAGGACCACCGCGAGCGGAATGGGAGCGACGATCGACAACAGGGAGCGGCCGAGCCGGCGCTGCTGGGCCGGGTCGAGTGCCGCGTCCCAGCGCTTCACCTTGCCGTTCTGGGTCCATTCCCACGCGACGATCATCCGGCCCTGCGGGTCGCGTCCTGTGCCGACGACCTGAGCCGCGGCGTCGGCGACCCGGTCGAGCAGGCCGTTGACCGGGGCCGCCGGAGCCGAACCGGACCGCATCGGCGCGGCGGGGGCAGCCCCCGTCGCGGCGCCCGTGGACGTGTCGATGACGATCAGTCGACCGTCTTTCTCCACGACGCGGTAGCGACTCGGCGGCACGTCCATGGCGATCCTCCCCGCTCGGTCTAGCCGTGGCGAGCGTCGCGGGGAAGCGAGGCGGCGCTACTCGACGGCGCTGTGGGCGTAGCTCAGGATCCGCGCCAGGCGCCAGCGCCCGTCCGCTCCAAGCGCCCAGACCTGGGCGAAGCGGGCGCGGCCGACGAGCTTCTCGGGTCCGTCGCCCCGCCGCTCGTAGAAAACGTGCTCCCCGGTCTCCATCGCTCCGAAGCCGGGAACCGGATCGACATGCACAGTGCCGGCAACCAGCTCGCGCCGCGATCGCCACGCGTCGGGCTTCTTCCGATCGGCGCAGCGTTTGGCGTAGCCGGCGACGGCCTCGTTCCCGCCGTGCCAGACGAACCCGTCCTTGTCGTGGTACATTTCGAGATCGTCGGTGACCATCGTCCGAAGCCGGGCGGGATCGCAGCCTTCGAAGAACAGCTTGAAGAACTCGGCGTCGCGCGCCTCGATCGCCTGCTCCAGCAGCGGCCTCTCCGGAACGGTGACCGCGGGGGGCACCGGCGCGGCAGCGGCGGCAGCGGCGGCGAAGGCGGCGATGAAGGTCATTCGGTTCCTCTCCAACTGTATTATGAAAATAATACACGTGTCGGGAGCCGTCAACTCCGGCAGCCGGATCAGGCGATCTTGGAGACCAGCAGGTCCTGGAGAGGGCGAAGGTCCGTGCCGGAGCCGGCGCGGAGGTGGAGCGGCTGCGGATCGTCGCCGAGCCAGAGGCGCAGCATGGCGCGGCCGCCGGCGCTCTCCTGAATGGCGAAATGGCGCAGCTCGCGCCACGGCCAGGAGGTGGCCTCGATCTTTTCCTCGAGCAGATGCTCGCGCTGGACCAGGAGGATACGGCGCTCGGTGAACAGGACGGCGCCGACGGCGGAGGCGAAGGCGGCGTGCACCTTCTCGCCCTCGACGAGGTGCCCGCCAAGCTCGCGGGCGTCCGAGGGGGAGGCGGCTTCGACGTCGAGGATGCGCATCGCGCCATCATGGCGCGGGGACCCCGACGCGGCAAGCCGGCGAAGCCCGGCCTAGGGCCGGGCTTCGCCGGGCCGATCAGCGAAAGGCGTAGCGGTCGTGCCGCCGGTAGCCGTCGTAACGCGCGAAACGATCGTGGCGGAAATTCCCGCCATAGTAGCGATGCCTTGGGAAGCGCTCGTAGCGGGCGCCGTAGAAAACCGGCCGCTCGCGATAATAGCGGCCGGCATAGAGCGGCCGGTAGGGCCGGTGGAGCGGACGCGCATAGGCGATCGTGACGACTCGCGGACGGTAGACGACGGGCCGATATTCCGGCTCGTAATTGGCTTCGCGATAGACTCGTTCGCGATAGACCGGGGCGCGATAGACCGCCGCGCGGTGGACGATCCGGTTGCAGGCGCAGGCGGTTCGAACCGCGCGGTGCCGGACGGGCGGCGCATAGGCGACCCGGTGGTGAACCACCGCCCGGGCGGCGACGCGGTGATGGACCGTCTTGCAGTGAGCGAGAGCGGGCGCGGCGGGGAGGACGGCCGCGAACGCGGCGGCGGCGGCGAAATGAAGCTTCATGGGAAGAACCTTTCGTAAGCACACAAGCCTCCCGAAACGAGGGAAGCGGGTGGTTAACGAACGGAGTGGCCGTGCGTTGCACGGGACCGGATCTGTCGGAGCGGGAGGGGACAGGCACTTTTCCGACCCGCGACGCCAAACTGAGCGAGGCGGCGAGGAAAAGTAACTGTCCCCATGCAGCCCGCGACGCTACGGGCCCGCGTTCGCGCCAGCCCCGGAAGGAGGGACGATGCCCGTCCTGTTGCTCCTCATCGCCTCCAATCTGTTCATGACGACCGCCTGGTACTGGCACCTCAAGGGAGGAATGGACAAGCCGCTCCTCCTCGTCATCCTGATCAGCTGGGGGATAGCCCTGGTGGAATATTGCCTGGCGGTGCCCGCCAACCGGATCGGCTATGCCGGCGGCTGGTCGGCCGGCCAGCTCAAGATCGCGCAGGAGGCGATCGCCTTGGTCATATTCGGCGGGTTCATGGTCTGGGTGCTCGGCGAGCCGCTCCACTGGCGCCACCTCGCGGCCTTCGCCTGCATCATGGCGGCGGTCGGCTTCCTGTTCGTCGGCAAGTAAAGGCGGCGGATGTGCCGCCGCCTCTCGTGTCAGGCGGCGTCGACGCGCCTGGCCTCCTCGCACAAGGCGCGCAGCTGCCGGTTGATCGAGGGGCCGGAAAGGTGAGCCTCGACCTGGTCGAAGCGCTCGCGCTTGAGCATGAGGCGGATCTCGGCGACGCTGGCACAAGTGCCGGAACGCGCGATGGCGAAGGCTCTTTCGAGCGTGGTCGGGGCTTCCATGACCCCCATATGGGACGTCCGCCGCCGAAAACCTACTGGCAAAGTTTTGCGCTAGGTTATGTTGCAGTGCAACAAAGCCCCGCGGTCCGGGTTGATCCTTCAAAGAACGCTTGCCCGAAAGGTCGTCATGCCCGTCATCACCCCCCGTCTTCGCCTTCGCCGCCGCACCGGCCGAAGCGCCTTCGCGCCGCGCACGGCGACCCGCGACCGCCTGTCCGACCTCACCGCCCGGCGCGACGATCCCGGCAATCTTCGGGCGCGCTACTATTTGCCGGAGGGGCTCGAGGGCCCCGTGCCGCTGGTCGTCGTCCTTCACGGCTGCACCCAGGACGCGGCGGTCTACGATCACGGCTCGGGCTGGTCGACGCTGGCAGACCGCCTTGGTTTCGCGCTTCTCTTCCCGGAGCAGCAGCGGGCGAATAACCCGATGCTGTGCTTCAACTGGTTCTCGGGCGACGACACTCGACGGGGCCGGGGCGAGGCAGCCTCGATCCGGGCGATGATCGACGCGATGGACGAAGTCCATTCCATCGACCCGGCGCGGATCTTCGTCACCGGCCTTAGCGCCGGCGGAGCCATGGCTTCGGCGATGCTCGCCACCTATCCCGAGACGTTCGCCGCCGGAGCGATCCTGGCCGGAGTCGCCTATGGCTGCGCAGAGGGCGTCGGAGCGGCGTTCGAATGCATGGCCGGGCGGGGCATGAGCGACCCCGCGGACCTCGCCGCCCATGTCCGGCGCGCCTCGAGGCATCATGGGCCATGGCCGCGGGTCCAGATCTGGCAGGGGAGCGCCGACCGGACGGTCGTTCCCGCCAATGCCGAATCGCTCGTCGGCCAGTGGACCGAGCTTCACGGCCGGCACGGCGCGCCCGATCGGGTCGACTCGGTCGAAGGCTATCCGCGACGCGCCTGGCTCGGCACCGGAGGCGAGCCTTTGGTCGAGCATTATTCGATCACCGGAATGGATCATGGCGTTCCGCTCGCCGGCGGCGGCGAGGCTCCGCTGGGCGAGGCGGGGGCGCACATGCTCGACGTGGGCTTGAGCTCGACCGCGCGGATCGCCGCCTTCTTCGGCCTCGCTCCGGAGGAAGAGGCGAGCCACGCCCGCACCCCATCGCGTGCCGCGCACCGGGAGGAGCCGGCCGTCCGAAAGGCGGAAGCGCTCCGAAGCGAGCCGGCGGCGGGGCCCCAGGCGGTAATCGAGAAGGCGCTTCGGGCGGCGGGGCTGATGCGCTAGCCTCCCCTCTCGCGCCGCTTCTCCCGTGCCTCCGAAGTGACATCCAAATCGGATCAAATTGGGGAGCGCCCGTTCGCGGCGCCTTAGGGTTCCGGCGGCCAGGCTGAAGGGGTGTCGAAACCGTGGAAGCCTCATTTTGTCTCCCGCTCCCGGTCCCGCTCGCCCCGCGCACGGGCGCGCCGGTGGGGCCGTGATCGAACTCGCGGCTTTGGGCTGAGCTGGGCCGACTTCGTGCTTTTCCTGCTCGGCGGAGCGGCGGCGCTGGGAGTCGCCTTCGAGGTCGGGGCGGTGCGGTGGGAACCTCTCGGCCCATCGGGCGCCGCGGCTTCGCAGCGATCTTCGTCCGGCGACCCCGCCCTCGTCCGGATGATCGACGGCGACACGTTCGATCTGGACGGGGTGCGGATCCGGGTCGCCGACATCGACACTCCCGAAGTCCACGGCCGGTGCCCGGAGGAGACAAGGCTCGCGGCGGAGGCGACGGAGCGGATGGCGGCCCTGCTCGCCGAGGGTCCGTTCGATGTCGAACCGGTCGGCGACCGCGACGAGGACATATATGGCCGCAAGCTGCGCATCGTCAGCCGCTCCGGCCGCTCGCTCGGCGACATGCTGGTGGCGGAGGGGTTGGCCCATCGCTGGGTGGGGCACAAGCTGCCCTGGTGCGGCTGACCGGGGGGAGCCGGATTCGACGCTGGCGCAGCGGCCTTGCGCTGCGATAGCATCGGCGCGGCGCGACGCGGCGCGCGGGAGGAGGAGGACGAGATGGCGAGCAGCCCCGATGAGGACATGACGATCTACAAGGTGGTGGTGAACCAGGAGGAGCAATATTCGATCTGGCCGGCCGACCGCGAGACTCCGCTGGGCTGGAATGACGCCGGCAAGAGCGGCACCAAGGCGGAGTGCCTCGCATATATCGAGGAGGTCTGGACCGACATGCGCCCGAAGAGCCTTCGCGATGCGATGGGCGGCGGGACGGATTAGGGGCGCGGCGAGGCGCTCGACGCGCCAGCCGGCAAGGCGGATCAGGGGGAAAGGCAAATGGCGATGCTGGCGATGATCGTGGCGGCGATGCTCGGGACGGGGCAGGCGCAGGCGCCGGGCGCCGAGGCGGAGCGGCTTGGGCGCGAGCTCGCCGGGCAGGGGACGTTGGCCTCCCTCCTGCCGCTGATCGCCGCCAAGGAGACGGAGGAGCTGGTCGCGGCCCATCCCGAACTGGGCGACTCCGACAAGGCGGCGCTCCGCGAATCGGCGCGGGCGACCTACGCCGCCGGCGAGTCGCGGCTGATGGCGGCGACCGGCCACGCTTATGCCGCGCGGCTGACGGTGGCCGAGCTCCGCCGCCTCGTCGCCTTCAACCGGACGCCGGCAGCGCGCCGGTACCGGGCGGCCATGCCCGAAGCGATCGCCGCGACGATGCAGGCGATCGGCCCGATGGACTTCAAGGCCGACACCCTGGCCGCCTTCTGCCGGCGGACGGGGAAGCTCTGCGCGGGCAAGTAGCGGGCGGCGGCATCTCCCTCGCCGCGACGACGCCCTTCGGCCGGGTGCCCGTTCCTGCCTTATCTCCGCGCGATTGCGGACGGAGGATGGCAACGACCCGAAGCGGAGCGTGAGATGAGCCTGGTCCTGCTGCTTGCGTTTCAGTCCGCGCCGTCGGTTCCGGCCGCTCCGCCCGCGCCCGCGCCCGCTCCGGCCGCGCCCTTGGCGGTCGAGTTCGACCTGGCCGAGGCGAAGCCCGCCGACCGCTGCTACGCCGCCAGGGACGGATCCGAAATCCTCGTGTGCGGCCGTCGCCCGAGCACCGCCTTCGACCTTGAAAAATGGGCGCGCGTGTACGAGCGCGGCCCCCTGCGCGCCGAAAAGGGAATCGCCCCCGGCGTCATCGCCCGAGTCTATACCGACAGCGCGCCGATGCCCGGCGGGGCGGTCAGCAAGCGGGCGATGGTGGGGGTGAAGGTGAAGTTCTGAAGATTGCGACCCGTGGCAGGTCGTCGCCAAGCCGGAGCCGGCGATTCCGGTCGAGCGGTGCCGGCCCGCCGGCCGGCACCGGCCGGAGCGCGGGAGGCGGCCGGTGCCGGCCGTGCCTGGCCCGTGCTTCGCCTTCGGTGCCGGGCACGGATCCGCTCCCGGAGGCGGCCTGCCTGGCCGAACGGCACGAATGGCACGAATGGCACGAACGGCACGAACGGCACGAAAGTCATACGCCGTCGCGGGGGGCGCCCTCCCCCGTGACCCGCCAGCCCGCCGCGGCCCGCGAATGTCTGTCCACCCAGCCCTCGGGCGGAGTCCAGCCGGGAATGGGCGCGTAGCCGGGCGGGACCATGTCGCCCTGCGGACTTCGAGTCCAACCGGCGGCGAGCTTGTCGGCATCGTCGCGCTCGACGAGCGGCATCAGGCTTTTCTCGAGCATGACGATGCTTTCGTCGAAGGTCGGCGCCTTCGCCGCGATCTCGGCGCGGATTTCCCGCTCCAATCGGTCGCGCTCGTGCTTGAGAAGCCGCTTGCGCGAAAAGCCCGGGCGGGCGCCGTATTTCTTCGGGTTCGAGCCCTGGAGGAGGAGCCGGAGGAGACCGGAATCGTAGCGGCGGCGGACATGGACCTCGCCGCCGCAGGCGAAGGGCTGCTCGACCCCTTCGACGGCGCGCTGCCAGGCGGTGAGCTCGAGCGGGGTCGCGGCCATTCGAAGCGCGAGCCGGACATGCTCGGCGAATTGGGGATCGTCGTCCTGGTGGCGGTAGACGGTGCGGCGGCCGACGCCCGTCGCTCGGCAGGCATCCTCGAGGCAGCCGGTCTTGGCGAGCGCCTTCAGGAAATTGTGCTTGCGCCGCTCGGTGAACGCGTCGTGGCGGATCCGGCGCCCGTCGGGGCCGAATTCCTCTTCGGGCGGGGGATCGTCTTCCCAGGGGAGAAGGCCGTCGGGGCCCTCTTCGGGGGGAAGTTCCGGGTGGTCGGGCTGGTCGGTCATGAGGCGTCCCTTCGAATCACGTGTCGAACAGAGCGGAAACAAATATGCTGTGAAGGGGGCTGTAGGAAAATTCTTTTTTGCTGCCGGGCGTGACGGTGCTCACGCCTCTCGGCGGGCGCGGCGCCTACAGCTTGCACGGGGGCGGCAATCCTCCCCGTCCGGTCCTTCTTTTCGCGAAAGGTATCGTCATGGCCCAACAGCTGGTCCAGAACTTCACCGCGGCCCTCACCGAGCGGGCGCCCGACCTTGCCGCCGCCACCGACGCGGGGGCCGTCCGGACCATCGTCCAGGAGGCGGAAACCGAGGCTCGGCTCAGGACCGAGGTTCCCGACACCTTCGTCTACCGGGTCACCGTCCTCGTCCTCGGCCTCGCGGTGCTGAGCGTCATCGTCGCCCAGCTGTGGCTCACCCTGCAGCATGACGACATACCCGACGGGATCATCGCCATCGGCTCGGCGGCGATCGGCGCCCTCGCCGGCCTGCTCGCGCCGACCCCGGCGAGCTGAGCGCAGCGGCCGTCCTCGCCGGCGCCCGGCGCGAGGGCGGGGGAGCTTCCCAGTTGCCTGCGCTCGACGCTGACGGCCGCCGGCCGACGTGCGCACATCGCAAACAGCTGAGCCAAGTCGAGGATTCGCGTTCTTCGTCGGCTGACCGCCGGGCGCCAGCTTCTAATATTCCGCGGCGATGGCGACGGCGAAGCAGGAACTGGGCGAACTGGGCGAGCAGCTCGTCGTGCGCCATTGCGCCTGCCCGAAGTGCAAGCGGGCGCGGACGCTTCGGACGCTCCCCCCGAACTTCAAATGCGCCGACGTGATCTGCGATTTCTGCGGCTATCTGGGACAGGTGAAGGCGAAGACGTACGACGACGGCGTAACCCCGCCGGCCGTCCTTCCGGGCGCGGCTTGGGCGCCGCAACGGGAACGGATGGACGCGGGCATCTACTTCCCCCTGTTCCTCGTCCTCGTCAGCCCCACGGCGGGCGTCTTCTCGATCCATTACCTCTCCGCCGATCTCCAGGGGCGGAAGATGTTCGTCGAGCGCGAGCCGTTGCGGCCCGGCTCGAAGAAGGAGGGCTGGACCGGCTTTCGCTACAACCTCGCCTCGGTCGCCGACCGGCTCGTGCGCCTCGTCGAGGGACCCTTGCCGGCGAAGCGGGTGCGGTCCGTCGAAGCCCTGCCCCGCGCCGCGGAGTAGCGGCTCCTAGACGGTGCCGAACGGGACCTCCTCCAGCCGCCTCTCGTCGTCGCAGTCGTGGCAATAGCCGCAGTCGAAGACGTCCGCGCGTCGGCGCGCCGAAAGGCGGCGAGAGCGCGGGCGGCGATATCGGGGGGAGGGGGATTGGCTAAATAGGGGACAGGCGAGTACCTGTCGCCAGGCGCACCTCGAACCCTCACCGGTGCTCGACGGTTTCTGCACGGGGGTGCGCTATCGGGAGCCATGTCGACTCGGCCCGCCTGGCTCCTCCTGATCTCGTTCGCGCTGCCCCTCGGAGCGTGCGGAGACATGTGCGGGAGCGACGAGATCGTCAGCGTCACTTCCTCGCCCGGCGGCCGCTTCGACGCCGTGCTCTTCCAGCGCTCCTGCGGCGCCACCACCGGTTTCTCGACTCAGATCTCGGTGGTCGCGCATGGGGAGAGACCGACTGGCAGGGGAGACGCTTTCATCGCCGACGACGACCATGGCCTCGCCCGGCGGGGTGCGTGGAACGGCCCTTGGGCGGACGTGCGGTGGCTCGGTCGCGATCGCCTGCTGGTCCGCTATGCCGCCCGGTCGCGAATCTTCAAACAAGCTCAGCCTGAAGTGCGGATCGTCTATCAGGCGGTCGAAGCGCCTTGACCGGCCAGCCGCCGGGCGTCGGCGGCAATGGCTTCGAGGCAGGTTTCGGTATCGACCAGCTCCCAGGCCTGGTCGGCGACGACCAGCTCGAGCTTGAGGGCGAGGGCGGCGAGGTCGGGGGAGGGGATCCGGAGCAGCCGGCGGAGCGCCGCGTGGCGCAGCTCGTTCAGGTCGCCGAACCGTTCCTCGAGGTCCCTGCAGGCGGGGAAAGCCCGCCGCTCCGGCGGCAGAAGCCGCTCCCGCGCCTTGAACGCCGCCATCCGCGCCTCGGCCCGCCGAAAGGCGGCGAGGCTGCGGGTCCAGCGCTCGGGGACAGTCGCTCGCCGACTGTCCCCATCGGGAGCCGGCGAATAGTCCCCACTCTCGCCCGCCGCCGCGGTGGGGACAGTCAACAAGTGACTGTCCCCGACGCAAACGCCGACACCCACGCCTAGCAACGCCCGGCGCGTCAGGTTATGCCTCCCGGCAACCATGCCTGAGGGTCTCCTTCCAGTCGGTCCCGAATAGGGACCGTGCAGGCGTCAGTCAAGGGGGTTTGATCTGGAACGTCCCGTGCTCCTGCCGGTCCAGTCGCGAATGGCGCGGGCGGCGCTCGAATGGTCGCTGGAGGATTCGGCGAAGGCGGCGGGGGTGAGCCGGCGGACGGTGTTGCGGTTCGAGCGCGAGCACCGGGATGTGAAGCCGGAGATCGTCAGTGCGTTGCGAGCCGCGTATGAAGCAACTGGCATTCGTTTCCTCGAGAAGGGAGCAGATGCGGGTGCCGTAGTACCGCTGGCTCATCGTCCGTAGCGGCACCGGCCTTAAAGCGTTACGACGAGGCTACGAGAACAATACAGGTAGCCGCATACCCTCTGACCGAGAGGGCCGCCACACTTGCGTCGCGATTGACCCAACCCAACAAGGTAATACGGTGATATTCTCGCTGGTAGACTTATACAATTATAAACGTCGGAAAGGGCGCTACGGTCAGAATGCCGTCGGCACGTTTATGACTATGGGGTTTGAGAACCGTGTTCCGGCAGAGACAATCGACATGCTTGAGCCGGGAGATGCCCTATTTACACAGAGAATGGACTCGTTGACTTCGTGGGCTATCATGTACTTCTCATCATCCGAGATCGATCATGGTGCCGTGTACATCGGAGACGGTCGCGCGCTCCACATGACCCTTGGCGGAAGCAAGGTTCATTCCATCAACGCTATAGCGTCTGGTGCACGCATCCTCCCGATCAGATTCGGACGTCACCCGAGCGAAGTACCCTTCGACCTGCCAAAGGACGCAAAGCCGAAAGTTTATCATCCCAAGTTCCCAATATCACTACTGCCAACGAAGCTACAGTTTGTGTGGGGCGGGATCCGGATTTTAGTGGGTTTACACCCCGACCGTTTCCGATGGCATCACATTATTGACTTACTTGTTTTGTGCTTTCTAATAGATGTGGCTGCGCTTTGGTTTACTAAATGGCCATACGTGACGACTGCAGGCTGCTTGATTACAGTGCTGGCTGTGCTCAATCTGGCACGTTTGAAACTGTACACAAAACTTGGTGGGAAAATAACCTACCTTAGCCATCCAGATTTGGGCTGGAGAAGCTTCTCCCGAATCGGGGGAACGATGTTTACAAACCTAGGACCGCTCGTTCTCACCGACTTCGGGATCCTTCCGCTCGGAGCCTTTCTTAGTATGAGCCGAAAGGGCGCCGATAACAGCGCCCCCCACGAGCTTAAGGAGCTCTGTAAGAGTGCTCGTCACCTTGCTGAACGATGGGGTTGGACTGAGTACCTCGATCAGGCCGAAGACGAGCAGAGCAACCAAAATGATATTAAATAGGATTAGGAAGCCACGAACTGCCCAAGGCATACCGACGAACAGGCGCAGAGCGTAGGAACGAGAAGTTGCGGTTTTCCGTTCTTCAAACATAGGCCGCTCCAAGTTTTACTTATCGAGCTGTCCTCGGGATCAGGCACCGGAAGCCCACGCCTGACACCGCAATTACTGCGCTAATCAGCCAAGCTTAGCCACTACGTTGTTCACCAAGTCAGTAATTACGTCGTCGGCCTGAGCCTGCGTTATAGCGACGGTGGACGGATGCGCAGCCGCATTTCGACGCTTCAGCTTCTCCTTGAGCAGTTCAGCAACGTTCTTCGATATCAGCCTTGCATGCGCCATCGTCTCCACAACGTCATGCTCTTTCAAATCGGCGAAGCTGTCTTGGTCAGACAAGCGCTCGCTCCGCTTCGGATACTTTGTTGCATACGAAGCATTGAATCGGTCAATCCGCTCCCGCGTCTCAAGAAGCCATATCTCAATATGAGAGTAGCTCAGGTTCCAGGCCATTACGATTGCAGCCCTGAAGGCGCCAACCGAATAGCACTTTAACGTCTCTTCGAGGAAGGTCTTCTCCTCGTGACTCGCTACCTTGTCAACTAGACCCCTGAGCAAGCCTGATACAGCAACGGCTGCCGGAGAGTGCGCATAGCGTTCAGCGATTTCTTGGCGAGCTTTGCCCTCTAACCGGTACCCGGCCCGTGAGCGCAAGAACAGCGGCGGCTTTCGTTCAGAAAGTCGTCTGAGATACACAGACGTATGAGGCGGAACCGCGTGGATCTTATCGAAGCATTGATTGATATCACTCGTGGTTATGTGACTCTTTCCGACTTGGTCGTGCAGATACCACGCCACGTGAGTGAGTTTTTCTGTGGGTGACAACAAGCGGAATGAAGGGACGCGGCCAACAAATTCCTCAAAGGTTTCACTCACTGGATGCGTCTCTTAGCCTCAATCTTCCCGGCCCCCGGAAGCGTGAGGGCGAAACCCTCCCGTGACCCACCTTTAAACGATTGCTCATCCCGCAGATTACGCAGTGGTTTTGAAAAATCGTTGGAGTTGGTACCCCAGCTGAGCATCTTGAAACACGTGTACACATGGTCAACCGTGATCACCGGAGTATCACGAGCGTCACGGAACCAAAGCGCGATGGCTAGGTACTTATCAACCGTGGACGTAATATCGAACTGCGCTATAAAGTCTTTCAGGCTTGGCTCTGACGCGACATCAATGTCGTTTAGTACCGTTGGCGTCTTGGCTACTTTTGGCTTGCTCACGCGCGTCCCGCGAGGCCGAGCCGCTTCGGCGGGCTGCTCGTCCACCTCCCTAACCTCGATATCCTCGATTACAGCGCCGTTTGTCCCGTCGTTAGACAGAGCAGCTGTTGCGGGCCCCTGAATAACGCGCACCGCCGTAGCACGCGGCTGCAACGCGTTCTGAATCGCATGCGTGAACTGCGACAGGTCGCCATCGTTCACCTCTGCTTCGAAGACAATCAACCGGACCTTCGATGTCCCACTTCTCGACGAACCCTTAGCCACGATTCGGTCTCCGCTGTTCCCTATGCGTTTTAACGGATCAAACCCGCAACACGCAACTATTCCGCCGCCACGCCCGCCCGCGTGAACATGTCGTCCCCGCTGGACGCCTCGGCACCTGCGGCAGCCGCAGCGCCGGCTCCATCATTCGCGGCCTTGGCCTGCTTGCGGCGGTCGAAATTGTCCCAGACTTCGTTCCAGTTCCCCTTGGTCGCGGCCTTGGAATATTCGGTCGCCCGCGTTTCGAAGAAGTTGGCGTGCTCCACGCCGTTCAGCAAAGGGGCGAGCCACGGCAGGGGGTGGTCGTCGATCATGTAGATGGGCTGGAAGCCGAGCTGGCCCAGGCGCCAGTCGGCGATGTAGCGGATGTACTTCTTGATCTCCTTGGGGGTCATACCGGGGACCGGGCCCATCTCGAAGGCGAGGTCGAT
>Ga0207657_10005427_pt1 | contig 13324 bp, 8 predicted proteins | sample KBSC33metaG_FD_184316 | JGI IMG/M metagenome (GOLD analysis project Ga0207657, IMG submission 184316) | Corn rhizosphere microbial communities from Kellogg Biological Station, Michigan, USA - KBS C3-3 metaG (SPAdes) (version 2) | ecosystem: Host-associated > Plants > Roots > Rhizosphere > Soil ... | reverse complement strand
CGCTAACCTCTTCTACCACTGCAAGCACCGGAATACCGAGTTCCAGACAGGCACGATGGCGGCGATGTCCGAAAACGATTTCATACCGATCTTCTTGTCCCGACACTGGCCGTACCTTGATCGGTTGGACATTGCCTTCGGCAGATTCAATTTCCGCTTTAAGCTGCGCAAACTCTGCGGAATCGAAACTCTGCGCTTCTCGGTTCGCCCATTTCGACGGCACGATATTGTTCGGGTCAATCAGCTTGACAGGTAATGCCCCTTCGAATTCTTTCAACCTTGCCTCAAGTTTCGCAATCTTTTCATTGCTCTCTTTCATGAGGCTGTTGACCATCAACATCTGCCCTGGGCTGGTGCGTAGGGTGTTTGAAGTTGTATTGTTTTCCGTCTTTCCAGGAACGAATAATCCTTCTGTTTTCTTGCTTAGGCGGTCTTTGATCGACATCTCATACTCCTTCGTTCAATTGTGCTGCCCAGGAATTACGAATCGAAGCTTCTACCAGGTCGATTGTGCGGTCGTAAGCATCACGCGCTCGGCTATATGTTTTGGCGCTTCCGTCATATCGACTGATGTCATAGACCGTCCCAAATTCTGCAGAGCTGGAAGATGTTACGGCTGTTTTTGGAATTTCGACTGGCAAAACTTTTTCCGCATAGGTTGCCGCTATCCAGGAACGTACCACATCACTTGCTACGTCTCCTGAATCAACACGTGCCAGCAAAACATGAATGAAGTCAAAAGTTTTCGTGATGCCGGCGCTTTCAACCAGGTTCGATGCCAAATCGCTGAACAAGCTCCAGAACTGGGCCGAACTGGCGAAATCCAGTGCATTCGGTGGTAGCGGCACAATCAGCGCATCAGCTGCCATGAAAGCGTTGATTGTTACGTAGGATAGGGATGGCGGGGTGTCGATGATGATCACGTCATAATCATCGCGAACGTCTTCAAGTCCGAGATTGATCACATCCCAGAACTGGAATTCCGGGTCTTTCATTTGACGCGATGGCAGAACGAATTCAGCGGAAAACAATGTTGATGATGCCGCTACCAGATCGATGCCATCCCAATAAGTCGATTGGATGGAAGGTCGTATCGAGGTGGTTTCGCCATAGACAAGAGGCGCAATTGTTTGTTGTTCCGTAACTTCGGTGTCGGGCATGATGCCAAACAAGGTTGTTAGAGATCCTTGTGGGTCAGCATCAATTGCAAGCACTTTATGCCCGCGTAAGCTCAAGCCTTGCGCCATTACCATTGCAGTGGTTGTCTTGCTGACGCCACCCTTGAAATTGCCGATGGCAATCGTTACTGCCCTGCCACCATCCGGGCGCAAATGCTCCGCTCGATAATTGCGTATCCAAGTCCTTGCTTCCGCCAATGTGAATTCGCGGCGCGAACCTTTGTCATTTAATTGTCCGGTAGGCAAATCACCTTTGCTCACCCGATAGGAAACTTGCCCTTTGTCAATACCGCACAAGGTAGCAAGTTGCGTCAATGTAAACACAGGTGGTTTTTTATCTGCGTTAGGCGCAAGCATACGAGAGCGGATCTGATTGACCATTTGTGTTGCTCGTTCTGCCTGATCCACGATATCGCTGATATGGATCTTTTGTTGGGCTTTCATTGTGGGAATCATGCGCTCCTCAGCTGTTTTACAAAATATAGGCATTTTACGATACCCCGGGTACTTGCGGAACCAACAGATTTTCCAGAAAAGAGTGTTTTCTACAAATTCCGTAAAAAGTAGGAGCGCTTTTTTTGCGGTGTTTTACCTGTTTTCTAAACGGCGGCTAAAAAATGTAAAAAATCTAAAAGGTCTAAAAGCGTTAACAGCTAGGGATTTCCCTTTTTAATCAAATACTTGCCTCCTGTTCAGTGAGAACATTTGGGGCGTAAGGTGAGAGCATTTGGGGTGTGAGGCGAGAATTTTTGGGGCTTGCGGTGAGGTGATATGGTGCTGTCAGTGAGTTGATATAGGAAATTTCATTCCCTTTTTTTTCCTTTTTTCTTCTTTCGGAGCGTTGTAGGGACGACGCATGAATGCCGAATACGCACATCTCGGTTTTTGTCCTGTGCAAGCTTTGTGAGATGGGATTTAAGGTGAGTGGTTTTGGGATGGTGATTTTGTGTGAAATTCTGTTCTCACCTTTCTGCGTGGCGTTTACCCAAAGGTGAGATTGCACATAAAATCAACTCACTGTAGACTTGCGGCACTAGAACATATCCCTCCTCCTCCACTGCTTGCCGGTCACATGAAGAAAACCACTCGCGCCAAGGAAGTCGATACCGGCTCGACACGTTCCGAACGGGAATTTCCTTTACGCAAGCCTGTCAACACGTTGGCCATCGTGCCAAAGTCGGAAAAGATTACGGTGACTGCGCGCAAGATCTACAACGTCATGCTGCATTACGCGCAACGGCAGGGGGTCGGGCAAGACCGTTATCAGGTGCGACTGGCTGAAATCGCAACAGGGATCGACTTCAATTCCAACAATACTGAACTGATCAAACAGTATTTCCGCCAGATGGCAACGACCGGGGTCGAATGGCAGTCGCCGACGATAGGGGAGGGGGCGCGTTGGAGTGTGTCGGCGTTGATTGCGCATGCGGACTTGATCCAGCGCAGCGGCGAACTGATCCTCGAATGGAGTTATGCGCCCAATATCAAGCAGGAACTGCTCGACCCGCAGCGCTTTGCAAAAATGTCGCTGCAGGTGCAAGCCTCGCTGAACACCATGGCTTCGCTGGTGCTTTATGAAATCTGCTGTCGTTATGCCGACAATCCCGGTGGTCTGACTGCGCGTCAGCCATGGTCATGGTGGCGTCCTGTATTGACCGGCGCGCCTGACAGCCCTACCAGCGCCTATCAGGAATACAAGATCTTTAAGCGCGATGTGCTGAAGAATGCAACCAAGAAGGTCAACGAGGTTTCGGACCTGGAGATCGAACTGGTCGAGCACCGGGCCGGACGTTCGGTGCAGGATTTGCAGTTCCGTGTCAAGCGCAAGGCGCCGATGCTGCAGCCAGCGGACAAACAGATTGAACCGGTGGATTTGAAGACGATAGGTGAGGCGATTAAGCCTGGCATTCCGCAGGAGAGGGCGGAAAAGCATTTGCTCAAGTACGGGGCGAAAGCCATGGACGAGGCGTTGCGAGTGATGAACGAGCGCAGGAATCGCGTCAACATGGAACCGGTGCGCAGCCCGGAAAAATATCTGGCAACGCTATTGCAATCAGGCCAGTTCGGCGAGCCGAAACCACCGACTGCCACGCCGCGCAAGGTATTCGACACGAAGGCGGAGCGTTTGAAGCTGATCGAGCGCTACATGACGATGAAGCGTACCGAGCTTCACGAGATGTTCCAGGAAATGCCCGAGTCCGATCAGCGGGAGTGGATCGCGCGCTTCGAAGCGGAAGGGTTGCCTGCCAGCGAAGTGGTGCGCAAGGCTTTCCGTACCAAGGGCGTCGCAAGTCCCATCGTGCGACCTGCCTTCCTCAAATTTCTCGGCAATTGCGTGTGGGAAGAGGGCTGGGAGAAACCGACTGATTCCGACCTGGTCGATATTGCCTTGCTGCTCAAGGAAGAGCAAGCTGAAGCTGATGCGCCGCGGCGGCGTTGAGCGCGATTTTCAAAACGATGTCGGCATATCGCAGTACATATACGCGGGAACTGGTGAAAACAACGTGCGAGGCCGGAGTGGATGGGTTCACCCACTCCGGTCTGCTTGCTTTACAACGACGACTGCTGTTGGGTAACCGCTGCAGCATGGGCGATTGCGTCAAACCAAGATGCAAGGTTGGGCCCCGTGTTCTTGGTCATTCAATTTAATTGCATTTGTCGTGGCGGGACCGGAACCAGGCTGGCAGTTGGTAGAGTTGAGGCGTGTCAGCCTCTGTATCGCGCAGGTGGTACACCATGGCCCAGATATGAATGCAGTCCGATACCTGCTTGCGCGTGAGTTTGCCGATGGTGTTGTTGCGCTTGTCGAGCAGAGTTGATGCTGCTCGATGAGTAGTGCCGGCAGTTTGCGTTTTGTCCGCCGGAACGGTGCGATGATGTTCCATGATGGCCTCACTGTGTGTGCAGCCTAGTATAGGCATTTGCCTATCTGGCAAAAACGAAGGGTGGGTTTTCTTGATGCATTCCAAAGAGGGTGTTGGCGTATAACGACACCCTTGTTGCCTCCCCTGCGTTGATAAGACAAGAAAACTTCATGTCGGCTCACGAGAAAATGAAATAGGCGAGGGCTGGGGTGTGATGACGCGCGGTACTACGCTGCTTGTCTGACGACTGCCGAGCTTGATCGCATATTCATGCGTAAACAGCGAGCCGTAAAAGAAGATCTGCGCGGAGTAGTAGACCCAGGTAATCAGGATGACCACCGAGCCTGCTGCGCCATAGGACGAACTGATGTCTGCATGGGCGACATAGGCATTGATGGCCGATTTCCCTATCGTAAAGAGCAGGGCCGTGAGCAGTGCACCGATAAAAACGTCCTTCCATGCGATCTGCGCTGCCGGCAAGTATTTGAAGATCACGGCAAACAGTCCGGTAACGATAGCAAACGACATCAAGTTGCTGATGACTTGTGCAATGCTATTGACTACCGTATTGTCTCCGCCTTCCCACAAGCCGCCCAGAGCAGCAATCGCTGTGCTGATGACTAATGAAATCATCAGCATCAATATCAGCACGAGGATCAGGCCGAATGAGAGAAAGCGATCCTGAATGAAACTCCACAGGCCGGAGCGATCGGACTTCGGCACTTCCCATAATTCGTCCAGACTGTCTTTCAGTTCCGCAAAAGCGCTCGTCGCACTGATGAGGACCAAGGCAGCGGAAATAAGTCCTGCCATGGTGCTGCGGCTGTCGTGATGTACGCCTGCAAGAATGGTCTTGATGGCATCCTCACCCTGTGAGCCCATGAGGGCCGACATCTGTTCGAGCAGAAGTTGTCTTATCGTGTCTTCGCCGAAAAACAATCCGGCGATGGTAACGACTAATACCAGCAGGGGCGCCAGGGAAAACAAAGTATAGAGCGCAAGCGCTGCGCCCTTGCTTGCTGCGCGGCGGGATGACCAGTCTTTCGCTGCAAAGATCGCGAGATGAAATAGTGCCTTGGGATAAGGCTCGCGTCGCAGGTTTGCCGTATCTGCCTGCTTTCTTGTGTTTGTATGACGTGTGCTTTCGACATCGACAAGAGCCTGCCGATCAGGCGCTTCGACATAATGCATTGCTGCGGCTTGCCGTTGACGCCAGAACGAGTATGCTGCCGCTGCGATTTGTGCGGCGGCGAGTAGCAATTCGCGCTTGTCGAAATGTCGGCCTGTGTCCATGGGCCTATCCTGAAGAGGTGCATGCAGATCCATCGTTTGGAGATTCGGTTAGGAGCGGAATTGTTGATACTTTGTTCCGTCGCGGACTGGTATAAAGCATGACGATATTTTCAGGATTGCCGCAGCAAGGCTTGACAGGAATTCCGTATAACGAAAACGCGCAGATTTATCGGGGCGCGACGCAACCAATGCGGCTCCGCCTTGTCCTACCACTGCTCATCAGAAACGTTGCAGCGTGCTCAGGCGAGTGTGCTGTTGTCTCTCACCGCAAGCAAACAGGATCCAGACAGTGTCCAGTGCATCGAACGTATCCCCATCTTCGAAAAATATCTATGTGAGTGTTGTGCTCATCTTTGTCTTCACAATGATGATCGTGGCAGCGCTCGTCTACAAACCGATTTCCTTGCGCGCGTCGGAGGAAGTCATTCAGTCGCAGGACGTTTCCGAAATCACCAAGATTGTTCCCAACAAGGAGCGCCTGGAATACCTGCTGTTGGCAAAGCCGTTGTCGGACTTTCCGCGTTATGTGTTCAAGTACAGGAATTCGTCGCAAATCCATGTGGTGAAGGTGCCAAGCACTTCTCATGGCAACATCGAGCGCGAGGTCTTGTTGAAGAATAGTATTCCCTATGCGATCGCCAGCGACGAATTCCTTGCCAGGCATAAGGAAGTGCTGCACGACGAAAGTGCCGAGAGCAGCCTGCTGGCCGAAACAGGGACATTCCTTGCGCGTAATGCGCTTGGCATCATCCTGCTTGCCTTCATGCTGGTGGGCATGCGCAAAGGCTTGCCGGGAATGAATTCCGGTGCCGCCGTGATCAAGCCGGAAGACTTGAAAGGCAGCATGGACGACCTGGTCGGGATGGAAGATATCAAACGCGAAGTCGCGCACCTCGAAGAGATGATCCGCAATCGCGACTTGTATCGTTCGCACAATATCGACAAGCCTTTCAATGTCATGCTGACTGGCCCGGCGGGTACCGGCAAGACCAAGCTCGCAGGCTATCTGGCGAAGAAGCTCGGCATTCCGTTGATTCAGGCTTCCGGTTCCGGTCTCGAATCAGGCTTTGTCGGCGGTGGCGCCAAGAACTTGAATGCGCTTTACAAGAAGGCATGTGCGCAAGGCCGTTGCATCATCTTTCTCGATGAAGCGCAAAGCCTCTTCATGCCGCGCGGTCGCGGCGAGCGCAAGTGGGATGACGATACCGCCAACACATTGCTTGGTCTGCTTGATGGCATCAAGACCGATCAGGGCACGGGCGTGATCTGGGTCGTCGCTTCCAACTTCGATGACATCAACATGGAAATGGATGAGGCGATGCTGCGCCGCTTTGCGGTGAAGATCAACTTCCGCTTGCCGAACAAGTCGGAGCGTCGTGAGTTGTTGCACGTCTTCCTCGCACGCAAGGATGAAGCTTGTGTCGATTGGAGCAGGCTCAATCTTGATTATGTTGCCGATATCACGGCCAACCTTAGTCCGGCGCTAATCGAAACCGTGGTTGATCGTGCCAGCATGATTGCAATCGAGGAAAACACACGGATCAATACCGATGTCATGTTCCGTGCCTTCGAACGTGCATCGATCGGCCTGACCGACCGTGCCACTACGGCGGAAAAACACAAGCAGCGCGAGCGCGTCGCCTTGCATGAGCTGGGGCACTTCTTCATGCAGATTCATCCGCATCTGGAAGAAGGTCTGAGCCTGGATGAGGTGAAGGACAAGTCGCACCTGTTGAAGATCAGTACCGAATCGGTGTCCAAGATCGGTGCGCTTGGCTATGTGCTGTCCTCGGGCGAGGACGTGGCGCTGCAGACGCTGGAGGAAATGGAGCAAGACATCATGCAGCTCTATGGCGGCGTGGCAGCGGAGGAATTGTTCTATGGTGCGCGCGGTATTTCCGTGGGCAGTCAGAACGATATTCAAAAGGTCACTGCCAAGCTCGACCTGATGGTGAATCGCCTGTCGATGTATTCGCGTTCCAAGCTTGACTATAAGCAGTTGAAGGGCGAAGGCTCGGGTGAGGAAGCGATTCGTCAGGTCGAGGCCAAGGCTGATGAGTTGTATACGCTGACGCTGGAAGCGATCAAGGGTTACCGTGATGCCATTGAGACGCTGAAGGATACCTTGCTGGAGCGCTATGTCTTGTCGAAGGATGAGGTGTTTGCGCTGTTGAAGCAGTTGGTGCGCAATGGTTGCGATTTGCGGCGGGCGGCGGCGTGAACAGCAGCGCACCGTAAGATTCCCTCCTCTTTTTAGCTGAGGTTTACCCACAAATCGGCTGATGTTGCGCTTTCGTGTGAAAAGCGCACCGTAAGCCCCCTTCCCCCTAAGAGGGGGAAGGAACCCAGCGGAGCGTATTCAAACCGAGTTTCAGTGTTTATTTGCCACTCTTCGTGCGAGATCGCGGCTTCGCCTCCGATGATGCGGGCGGCGCATCCGGAATGGGCTCGAACAGCGCATCAAGATCATCCGCAGAAAACTTGACCGCACCGGCGGCATCTTCGGACAAGATGGCATCGGCCAGCGCGGCTTTTTGCTCCTGCATCGCAACAATCTTCTCTTCCACACTGCCGGCCGTAATCAGCTTGTAGACGAACACAGGCTTGTCTTGCCCGATGCGATGCGCACGGTCGGTCGCCTGATTTTCGACAGCGGGATTCCACCACGGGTCGTAATGAATCACCGTGTCGGCTGTCGTCAGGTTCAATCCGACGCCGCCGGCTTTCAAGCTGATCAGAAACAGCGGCACCTTGCCTTGCTTGAACTGTTTGACCGGCGTGGCGCGGTCGGTTGTTTCTCCTGTCAACATTGCATAGGGAATCGCAGCGTCTTTGAGTGCGGCGGCAATGAGGTCGAGCATGCCGGTGAATTGCGAGAACAGCAGGATGCGGCGGCCTTCTGCTATCAGTTCGGGCAGCATGTCGAGCAGCAGTTCCAGCTTGGCTGATTGTTTGATGCGCGCGGCCGCTTTGATTTTGACAAGCCTCGGGTCGCAACAGACCTGGCGCAGCTTGAGCAGCGCTTCAAGCACGATGATGTGGCTACGTGCAAGTCCTTTCGCGGCGACGGCTGTTCTGACCTTTTCCTGCATCGCGGCGCGCACTGTTTCATACAGGTCGCGTTGTGCGCCGTCGAGTTCGATGGTACGCACGATAGTTGTCTTCGGCGGTAATTCGGTGGCGACCTCGTCTTTGCGACGGCGCAGCATGAAGGGGCGAATGCGCCGTGCAAGCAAATCGCGCCGCACGGTGTCGCCGGCTTTTTCGATAGGCGTGCGCCAGCGGCGGGTGAAATCCTTGTGGCTGCCGAGGAAGCCGGGCAGCAGGAAATCGAACTGGGCCCATAGTTCGCCGAGATGGTTTTCGAGCGGCGTGCCTGTCAGGCACAGGCGGTGCCGGGCTTGCAGTTCGCGGATTGTCGCGGCTGCCTTGGTGGCGGCATTCTTGACGTATTGGGCTTCGTCGAGAATCAGCAGGTGGTATTCGTGCTTGGCAAGCTCCGGTTGGTCGCGCCACAGGAGGGCGTAGGTCGTCAGGATCAGGTCGTGCTCGCGAATCTGGTCGAAGCGGTCATGGCGCTGCGGTCCGTGCAGATCGAGCACGCGCAGTTCCGGCGTGAAGCGTTGCGCTTCGTCTTGCCAGTTGTGCATGAGCGTTGTCGGTACGATGATCAGCGCGGGACGATCCAGCCGGCCGGCTTCCTTTTCGGCCATGATGTGAGCGAGAGTTTGAATCGTTTTGCCGAGTCCCATGTCGTCGGCCAGCACGCCTGAGAGGTTGTGCTCGCGCAGGAACTGCATCCAGCTCAGACCCTGGCGTTGATAGGTGCGCAATTCGGCTTGCAAGCCGCGCGGCACGGGCACCTCGTTGACGCCGGGGCCTGCCAGCAGGCGTTGGGCGAGCTGGCGGATCGATGCGTCGCCGTGAAACTGCCAGCGGCCGGTTTGATCCAGCGCATCGAGCCGCGCCGCATCCCATGCCGAAATGCGAAATTCGCCATTGCCACCGAGGTTATCGAATAGATCGATTAGCACACGCACGACGGGTTTGAGCCGGTCGGCGCGCAGATGCAGCCGTTCATGGCGGTCGGTCTTCAGTTCGATCGCTTCATCGTCAGCAATGGTATCGAGCTTGCCCGACAGCCAACGCGCATCGCGCCGGAACAGGTCGGCCAGCAGAGGTTCGAGGCGGACCATGCGGCCATTGACCGTGATCCCCATCTCGACATCGAACCAGCCGTCGCCGGCTTGCCGCAGGTTGCCGTCGATGGCCTCGATCTCGATGACGTTGAAACGAAACGTATCGCTCATCTCTATCTGCCAGCCCTTTTGGCGCAGCACGGGAAGATCATGCTTCATGAAAGCAGGCCATTCTTCTACGCTTTGCGGAGCAAGCATGCCATTCGGGAACGGCTGTGGACCATAGGCGCGATAGGCCGGAATTTTTCTGAGCCCTGCCTTATGCAATTCCGTCAGGCGTTGCTGCTCGACGTCGAGTTGGCGTTTGACTTGCACCACTTGGCCGCCTGCGGTTTGCACAAGCGTGGTGTTGCTCTGCGCATCGATCGTTTCCCCGGCATAGTGGAAACTGACGGTGGCGAAATCCTGCACGTTTTGCGCCGCAGAGAATGACCATCCTGTTTTATAAGTTGGCAGCGTATTCAGCGACAGCACTGGAACTGGCGTGGCGTCGATGACACGCACGGCCGACGCATCATGCGCGGGCGGCAGGGGCAGATCAGGCGCGACTTCGCGCAGCACGTTGCCTACAAGGGCCGCTTCGTCGGGTGAAATGGGCGGCATTGAGAGGAATTCGTCGATCTGCCCGGCAGACCAAGGGAGATCGACAGGTCCCGCTTCTCCTGAATGCGCGTCGAGGTACCAGCATGGCTGGGTCGTCGTCAGCAGCATTGTTGCAGGCGGCTCGGTTTGCAGTACTGGGCGCACGCGCTTGTCGGGTTGTGTGCGCCAGGCGATTTGCCCAGGGCGCGATGGCCCGTGGTGCAGTGCACATGGCTCTCCCGAGTGCACCGTGCTTGCAGTCGGCGAGACAAATGCGCGGCCGGTTGCGATGAGCTGTTCCATGGTTGCGGCGCCGGGTGCGCCTTCGAGCACAAAGCTGCCGGTGTAATCGCGCGTGCGTCCCAACCATAGTCCGCGCAGGATCGGCAGATCTTCCTCGGCGACGAATTTGGGCGGTTTGACGAGCGCATTCTCTACGTTCTGCCATGTGTCGTCGAGCGAGCGGATTGTGCCGTCAGCGTTGACACGGGCCTTGTAGAGAAAGATTTCCGAACATCCGCGATATGACCCGGCAATCACGTAGGCAAGCGCATGCGTGGGCTTGGTTGTGGCGGACTTTTTGCTGCTGGGCGGTGGGGCCGTGTGCTTGGCGCGAAAGCCTTCAAGCCATGACACCAGTTCGGGGCGCACGCCGGTGGCGGCTTGCTGTGGAAGTTGTTCAAGTCCGGCGATCAGTAGCGCGGCCGCATGCTTACAGTTGAATTCGACGGGGCAGGTGCATTCACATTCAACCCACATGTCGCTGCTGTCAACATCGTAAAAATGCGCGCGCACTTGATATGGACGGGGCCGCGTGCCTTGAACCTTGCCGCCCAAAGTGTCAGCACTTACCCATCGCAGTTCCGAGACTGCGTTTTCATATTCGCGAGCCTTGGACATCGTGCGGGGATCGAACCATTTCGTGATTTGCTTGCGGTCGTAGGGGACGGACATCAGTTGATAGATTCAAATTGACAACGGGAGAAGCAATTTTACTTGGAGCGTCCAGCAGACGATGCCGTAGAGCTGATTCGACAAGCATGGCTGTCCCATGGTGTGGCGCGAAACGGGCTTTTCCGGTTAGCCACATTTATTGTGATTAATTCTGTGGATAAGCATGAGGAACATTACCTAATTTCATGATCCATAAGGAAAAATTTCGCGTGATTAAAATCAAGGCACAGTGGATGGCGGTGATTCATCACGGTACTGCTCTTCACTTTGCGGCTTGGCTGCCGACTGGCCGCGTCAAATAAATTTCATTCCCTCCCTAAACTCGCCCGCCAAAGCGTGGATAGATTGTTTTTCAGACGCCAATGCGCTCAGTGGCAACGCATGGCGCTCTTTCACGTTTCTTCCTCGCAGATTGGTGTTTTGTCGTGCAACAAGCATGGACATGGACGCAAGGCGCCACTCGCATCACTGAGAGCCATGACTGAAACGGCTGGGTTGGCAAGATGGTGGCGATGGCGGATGCCGACAGCAATAAGCTGTCTTATCAATACACCGGCAACCTCATTACGGCAGTGACCGATGCATCGGGCGAAACGATGTATCTCGATTATGTCGGCAACAAACTGACGGACTTGCGCATCGTCCGCTCCGATGCGCGGTGAGTGGACGTGCGTGCGTTACGAATATGATGCCTCCAATCGCTTGTCGAAGATCACGATCGATCTTTCACCTGGCGACAACAGTATCCCAGTTGTCTAATCGACGTAGTAATCCGCTGCGAAAACGGTGGTGCTGCAAATGGATGCTAATAGAGCCATGACCATGCGTTTCATGTATATCCTCCCATATAAGAAAAACGGTCAAGTCTCTAAATGGACAGAGCGAAAATCCTGGGCCATCTGCTTTATGCTTTTGATCCTAAAACATAGTCTGTGGCGCGTCGCACGCCTTGCATCGCATCCAGCTATCGCCACCAAATTGAACAACTTATTTCTGCGAAAACCATCAGGCCGCAGCATTCTGACCAATTGGTGGCCTAATTCTTAGAATGTTTCTTAACCTGAGTTCTATAAAAGAATATGATGCCATCCCGGCAATTAGCGTGATGAACGTGGTTATAACAATGCATAAGTCAGGGTCCAGGCTGGGCAATAAGCGTTGAAACCCTTTCGAGCATGCGGAAATTGTGAAGACTTGAATCAGGTAGATTGAATAAGAAGCATCTCCAACTTCTACCACCCATTTCGGTAAGCGATACGAGCTTGCTTTCACTGCAGCGATTAATAAAGCAGCCGCCGGAATGCCAACAATCAAGGCGCGATGACTCTCATCTGCAAATAGCACAGCCAGCGCAGCTGCCGTTACTGAACATGCTTCGACTTTACCAATGCGTTTCCAAATTAAAGCCTGACCAATGAGAATTCCCATCAAGAATTCCAGCATCATTGATGCGGAGATGAATTTTCCCCAGGCTGAAACAGGCGATGTCAAGGCGCCAAGTACGATTAACCCAGAAATCAAAGTACAAACAGGTGGCCAAGTACGTCGCCATATAAACATTGAAGCGGCAACACACGCATAAAAAAACATTTCGTATTCCAGCGTCCATCCCACATACATCAGAGGCGCATCGCCTAAAAGGAATGAAATGAAGCTGATAGATAACAAGAATTTTTTCCATGAAAATTCCGCGCCACCGCCAAGCTCCAGAGTTATCAATAGCGTGAAGACAGTATATAGCCAGTAAATTGGAACAATTCTTTCAATTCGCTTGCGTACAAATTGGCTGACACTAATGTTGTTAGTGGTGTAAAAAATGACAAAGCCGGAAATGACGAAGAATAAATCCACCCCATATGCACCCAGAGATAGAACGTTAAGCGACCTCGCTGGGAAGGGGGAGTATTTTGGCGTTACGATGGCCGCATGGTATAGCACCACTGCAATAGCTGCGACGGCGCGCAATAGCTGAATAAAGTCTAGTTTTGCCTTTGTCATGGAGTATTTCCTGTCGTCGCGCAATTGAGTAATTGCAATCAATCTTATATTGCAATAAGCCATTCAGGCTTTGTCAAAAGTCAAGTTAGCGTTTCTTAACAGATAGGGAGAACAAGGGCTTCGCCTACTCGCTATTGTGATTTATTCAGATTATCGATAACCTCAGTTCTGGATAAGCTCAGTTTGATTCGCCCTCTGCAAAGTCTGAGCGACAGAAGCAGGGATGCGCGGTTTGTTTGGGGAAAGGCAGTAGGCG
>Ga0207657_10005423_pt1 | contig 13328 bp, 14 predicted proteins | sample KBSC33metaG_FD_184316 | JGI IMG/M metagenome (GOLD analysis project Ga0207657, IMG submission 184316) | Corn rhizosphere microbial communities from Kellogg Biological Station, Michigan, USA - KBS C3-3 metaG (SPAdes) (version 2) | ecosystem: Host-associated > Plants > Roots > Rhizosphere > Soil ... | reverse complement strand
ACTCGGCGGCGTCACGTTCCGCCTCGCGGCGTGAGCTTCGCCACCGCCGAGTTCGTCGTGCCCGGGCTTGTCCCGGGCATCCACGTCTTAACGAGCGTTGCGGCAATAAAGACGCGGATGGCCGGGACATCTAGCGCGAAGATGCGCTTCGCGCTTTTGCCCGGCCATGACGAACAAACGAATCTAAACACATAAAAGGATCGCCCCGGATGCCGCATCCGCTCGACTCGTTCTTCTCGCCCGACAGCATCGCGCTGATCGGCGCATCGCGCGATCTGGAGAAGATTCCGGGCCGGCTGTTGTCGATGCTGCACAAGAACGAATTTCCGGGAAAGATCTATCCGATCAATCCCAATTACGGCGATATCGACGGGCTGAAATGCTATTCCACGATCGCCGAGGTTGGGCGGCCGATCGATCTCGCCATCGTCATTATTCCGGCGCGCGCGGTGCTCGGCGCGCTCGAGCAATGCGCCGCCGCCGGGGTCAGGAACGCGGTCATCATCTCCTCGGGATTTGCCGAGGAGGGCAGCGACAGCGCCGCCATGCAGGATGGCATTGCCGCGCTTGCCAAAAGGACCGGCATGCGGATTTCCGGCCCCAATGCGGAAGGATTTTACAGCGAAGCCCAGCGCGTCGCCGCGACCTTCAGCCCGACCGTGGACGTCAAGCCCGACGCGCCCCGGCTGATCGCGACCAAACGGCGGATCGGCATTGTCGCGCAAAGCGGCGGCATCGGCTTTGCGATCTACCACCGCGCCAAGGCATTAGGGATCGCGCTCAGTTACGTCATCAGCACCGGCAACGAATCCGATCTCGGCGCCGGCGAATTTTTCGAATATATGGTGCAGGATGCCTCGACCGACGTGATCCTGCTGTTCATCGAGGGCATTCGCGACGTCGATAAATTTCTCGCCGCCGCTCGTCGCGCCGCCGAAACCGGCAAGCCGGTCATCGTCACAAAAGTCGGCCGTTCCGGCGCGGGCGAGCGCGCGGCGGCCTCGCATACCGCCAGCATGGCCGGCTGGTCCGCAGCCTATGACGCGGTCTTTGCGAAATACGGGTTCATCATCTCCAACGATCTCGATGAAGCTGTGACCATCGCGGCTGTCCTCACGACCAATCCGATGCCCAAGGGCGACCGTGTGGCGGTGCTCACGGTATCGGGCGGCGCCGGCATTTGGGGCGCGGACGCGGTTTCGATGCAGGGCCTGCGGGTGCCGGAATTGTCGGCGCCGATCCAGGCGGAGATCGGCAAACTGCTGCCTTCCTATGGTGCGACCCGCAATCCGATCGATGTCACCGCGCAAGGCGTCCACAGCGGCGGCTTGCAGAAGAGCATCGATCTGCTCGACGTCTCCGACGAAGTCGACGCCATTCTGGTGGTGCTGTCACTGTCGAGCGACACAAGGATGCCGTTCAAGCAGGCGGAACTGAAGCCCGTGCTATCAGCGCAGAACAAGCCGATCGTGTTTTATTCCTACACGCTGCCATCCGATTTCGCCCGCACCGAACTCGCGGCGTCGGGCGCCGTGGTGCTGTCGGGGTTGACGCATGTCGGCGTTGCCATGCGCCAGATGGTTGAGCGCGCAAGATTCAGGCTGGCGCCGCCGGTTGCCACAGCGGCGTCACCGCCGCGCGATCTCTCCGCGCATCTGAAGTCGGCTGTTCTCTCCGAGTCCGACAGCAAAGCGCTGCTGCGCGACGCCGGCATGGCCTTGCCCGACGAAGTGCTGGTGACGGAGAAGAGTGCGCTGGATCATGCCATTGCGCGCGTCGGCTTTCCCCTGGTGATGAAAATCCAGTCCCGCGATATCCCGCACAAGAGCGAAGTCGGCGGCGTCCGCGTCAATATCGCGACCAAGGGCGAGGTGTTTTTGGCGTACGAGGCGCTGCTCGGAAACGCGCGCCGGCATCGGCCCGATGCTGCCATTCAGGGCGTCCTCGTCGGCCCGATGGCAAAAAAGGGCGTCGAGATCATCATCGGCACCATGCAGGATGCAACGTTCGGTCCGATGGTCATGGTCGGACTTGGTGGCATCACTACCGAATTATTTCGGGACGTTATCTATCGGCCCGCGCCGGTCAGTGCGGCCGAGGCCACAGCCATGCTGGCCGAGCTCAAGGCCGCGCCATTGCTCAGCGGTTTCCGGGGCGCGGCGAAGGCCGATATTGCGGCGCTGTCAAAGCTGATCGCGCAAGTATCCACGCTCGCCGCTGATTTTCGCAACCAGATTTCCGAAATCGAGATCAATCCGGTGCTGGCGCATGCGGAGGGTCAGGGCGTCACCATCGTCGATGCGCTGGTGGTGCCAGCGAGTCGTCCCGGCGAACGCCGGGACCCATAACCACCGATGTTATTGGTGAAAGAAGGTGTCTGCGCCAGTGCCCCTATCAAAGGACACGGCGTATGGGTCCCGGCGTTCGCCGGGACGACGTGTTGAGAGAGCAGCGTAAAACCTACCGCCCCCTGAAATTCGCGACGCGGCGCTCGGCGGTGGCCTTGACGCCTTCCTTGAAATCCTCTGTCGCGCGCAGCTTGTTTTGTTCGACCAGTTCGTGGTTGGTGGCGGCCAGCACGCGGTCGGCGAGGCCGGCGCGCATGGTGGCGCGGGTCGAGAGCAGGCCGAGCGGCGAGCACTCGGCAATCTCTTGCGCGAGCTTCATGGCAGCCGATCGCACCTGGTCCTGCGGCACGCACTCGTTGGCAAGACCCATCCGGTACGCCTCTTCGCCGGTCACCCGGCGGCTGGTGTAGAAAATAAGTTCAGCATTGTTCTTGCCGACCAGTTCCGGAAGCGTCGCCGTTAGGCCAAAACCCGGATGAAATCCGAGTTTTGTAAAGTTGGCGGCGAAGCGCGCCTCGGGGCAGGTGACGCGAAAATCCGCCGCGACAGCCAGGCCCAGCCCGCCGCCGATCGCGGCGCCGTGCACCGCCGCGACGATCGGCTTTTTGTTGCGAAAGATGCGCACCGCCTGGACGTAGAGATGGTTGATCGGAAGGTTCGAGGCCGGATCGGTCCTGGCGCGCTCCTCGGCCTCCTGCCGCGCCGGATCGCCGAAATTGGCGCCGGCGCAGAAGGCCTTGCCTTGCGCGGCCAGCACCGATGCGCGGATTTCAATATCTCGATCGAATTCCTCCAGCGCATCCGCAATCTGGTTGATCAGCGAGACGTCGAAGAAATTCAGCGGTGGCCGCCGGATTTCGATGGTGCCGACGTGTCCGGTCTTCTCGACGCCGATATCTGTGTATTTGCTCATGGATGGTCCTCGAATGAATCTGCCTTAGCGCAGCCCAAGCCCGCGCGCGATGATGCCGCGCAGCACTTCGGTGGTGCCGCCTTGAACGGTCAGCTTGGGCGCGGTCTTGATGGCGAATGACAGCTGATTTTCCAGGGTCTCGTGGTTGCTTGCATCGGCATCGACAAAGGCCGCAAGATCGCGCACCCGGTGCGGCAATTGCTGCTCCCAGACCGTGCCGATGTCCTTGACGATGGAAGCCTCTACCACCGGCTCCTTTCCGGCCTGCAGCATGCCCGCGACCGACACCGACATCCGCCGCATGGTGTGAAGCTGCGCCACCAGCCGCCCGATGCCTTCGGCGCTGCGGGTATCCGGCTTCGATCCGACCGCGCGAACCAGTTCGGTCAGCACATAATAGGTTTCCAGGAAGCGTTCCGGGCCTGAGCGCTCATAGGCCAGTTCACTGGTCGCCTGCTTCCAGGCGCCGTCGATTTCGCCCAGCACATGATCGTCGGGCATGAAGGCGTCGGTGAACACCACTTCGTTGAACTCGAACTGGCCGGTGATCTGGCCGATCGGGTTGACCTTGATGCCCGGCGTTTTCATGTCGACCAGGAACTGCGTCAGGCCGTGGCGGCGGTTTTCCTTGGTCGATGGCGAGGTGCGGAAAATCGCGATCATGTAGTCGGCGATGTGCGCCGACGACGTCCAGATCTTGGTGCCGTTGATCAAAAAGCCGCCGTCGGTCTTGGTCGCCTTGGTTTTGGCGGCGAACAGGTCGGAGCCTGAATTCGGCTCGCTCATGCCGATCGCAAAACAAACCTCGCCGCGGCAGATGCGCGGCAGGATGTCCATCTTGACGTGCTCGGGCGCGTATTTCAGCAGCACCGGGCCGCTCTGCCGGTCGGCCACGAAGAAGCGGCGGGTCGGCGCGTTGGCGACACGCATTTCCTCGGTCACCACATAGCGCTCGAGGAAAGTTCGTTCGTGACCGCCATATTTCTTCGGCCAGGTCATGCCGAGCCAGCCGCGCTCCCCGACCCGGCGGGAAAATTCCGGCGCGTCGCTGTCTTCGCGGTTGGGCTTGTGCGGATCGAAGGTGCCTGCGGCGATTTCGTCGGCGAGGAAGGCGCGCACTTCCTGGCGCAGCTTTACGCATTCGGGCGGCAGGCGGATCGGATCGAAACGGAGGGCTGCGGTCATGTCAGGATTCGTCCCGGGTGCGGATATTATTGAAGTGAGGATCAATCGCTCGCAACAGCGGAGGCTGGCCCCCTCTCCCATGGGGAGAGGGTTGGGGTGAGGGGGTACGATCCATCGTCAGGCCGTAACCCCTCACCCGGATCGCATCTGATGATGCGCTCCGACCTCTCCCTATGGGAGAGGTGAAGGAACTCGCACTTTCGGTTTTGCTCATAGCCATAACTCTACCGTGACGCCACCAGCGGCCACAATTCGTCGGCGCCGCGCGCGGCGACCATCTTGCCGAGCTCCACCGCCCAGTGGCTCTCGGAGCCGAAATCGTCACGCCAGGCCAGCGCGCGCAGGGTGTAGCGATGCAGGATGTGCTCGATGGTAAAGCCGATCGCGCCGTGGACCTGATGCGCGATCGCGCCGCCCTTTTCGGCGGCTTCGGAACAGCGGATTTTCGCCGATGCCGCTTCGAGAAACACCGCGTCGTCGAATGATGTGCTGTTGGCGATGGTGTCCGCAGCCGAGGTTGCGGCCGCGAGCGCCGCCGCCGACTCGCCGGCGAGTTTTGCCAGATTGTGCTGCACCGCCTGGAATTTCGAGATTTTCTTCTCGAACGCGACGCGCTCGTTGGAGTAGCGCACGCTGATATCGAGCATCGACTCCAGCGCGCCGGCAATCTGCAGGCTGCGCGCCACCCCGCCCATCAGCATCAGCGCATTCTGATCAAAACCTTTCGGCGCCGGCTTGATCGCGATCGGCGCGACGTTGGTCAGTGTCACCGTGTCGCTGGCGTCGCTGGCCAGATTAACGCCGGCCTCGATCCGGCAGGCGCCTGCCTCGACCAGCGCAATCGAAAGGCCGCCCGCGCCGCTTGCGAGCACGGCGATATATCTGGCGGCCTTGGCGAAGGGAACGCCGCGCGCGCGACCGGACAGGGTACCGTCGGCGTTGAGCGTGATGCGGTCTTTCGGGCTCGCGGGCGCGACCGTCATCATGCCTTCCGGCGATTTGATCCTGGCCTGCGCCAGCAGCCAGCCCGCCAGCATGGTCTCGGCGAGCGGCACCGCGATCGCAAAACGACCGGCCGCGCTCAGCACGCTAAAGCCTTCGGCCAAGCTGGCGCCCGAGCCGTCGCAATCCTCGGGCACCCATGACAACGGCAGGCCGGCCTCGGTCAGCGCCTGCCACAGCGGCGCTTTCCAGGCCCCGTTCTTGTCGCGGTTGATGGTTTGCGCGTCGGCGAGATCCGCAAAAATCTTCTCCGCGGTCTCGGCGACGATGTTCTCACTCTCCGCCACAGCGTTCCCCGTTTTGAATTGGCCGTCTTTTCTTGCACCGCATGATGAGGAAAAGCCACCGCCCTGACAAGCGCTGATGTCCGCAAGCGCCCCCTGCAGGGGAGACATGAGGGAAGGCGCGCCGCTGAATTAATTCCGCGCAACGGAGTTTTGGCGATTTGCAGGCATTTTGCTGCACGATATGGTAGATCGCGCATCACAGCGGGTTAGCCAAAATCAATCAGGGGAAATGTTCGATGTCGAAGGATGGTTTGTGCGCGATTGTCACGGGTTCGGCGTCCGGTCTGGGGGCTGCAACCGCAGCCATTCTGGCCAAAGACGGCGCGCGCATCGTGGTCAACTATTCCTCCAGCCAGAAGGAAGCCGAACAGACCGCCGATCTCTGCCGCGCGGCGGGCGGCGAAGTGGTGGTGGTGCAGGGCGATGTGTCCCGCGACGAGGATTGCAGGAAGATCGTCGCGGCCGCAGAACCCTGGGGGCGTCTCGATGCGCTGATCAACAATGCCGGCACCACCAAGCACATGCCGCACGGCAATCTGGACGGATTGTCGGCGGAGGATTTTCAGCGGCTGTTCGGCGTCAACACCATCGGTCCGTTCCAGATGATCAGGGCGTCGCGAAGCTTGCTGGAAGCGGGCGCCAAGGCGGCGGGCCGCGCGTCCGCGGTCGTCAACGTCTCGTCGGTCGCAGGCATCAGCGGCGTCGGCTCTTCGATCGCGTATGCCGCGAGCAAGGGCGCGCTGAACACCATCACCTATTCGCTGGCGCGGACGCTGGCGCCGCTGATCCGCGTCAATACCGTGTGTCCCGGCTATATCGACACGCCCTGGTTCACCAAGGGCCGCGGCGAGGACGCTGCCAAGCAGGTACGCGATAGCGTAATCGCGAAAGTGCCGCTCAAGGTCGCTTCCTCGGCGGACGATGTCGCCGCGCTGGTGTGTTTTCTCGCCACCTCGCAATCAGCCAACATGACCGGCGAACTGGTGCGGATGGACGCCGGGTCGCACCTGATTGCGTGAGATTTTGAACAGTCATTCCGAGGAGCAAAGCGACGAAGCAATCCAGCTGTGCCCGGCGGCCTTTGGACTGCTTCGCTCGCAATCACGAAGAGCAAGCGTCCTACCTGTTGCCCGGATCGGAAATCACGTGGTTCGCCACCAGCCGGTGCCAGATGAACAGCACCACCAGCGCACCGATGGTCGCGGTGATGAAGCCCGCGCCCTGATCCGGCCCGTAATGGCCGATGGCCTGGCCGACAAAGGTCGCGAGAAACGCCCCGGCAATGCCGAGCGCGGTGGTGAGGATGAAGCCGCTCGGATTGTTCGGGCCCGGCGAAAGCAGCCGCGCGATAATTCCCGCAACGAAGCCGACGATGATGACCCAGAGAAAGCCGCTCATGCCTGTGGTCCTTTCATGAAAAAGCCGAGTCCAAAAAAGCTGACGCTTGCGAACCGGCCGAAATCAAATCCGGCCCGATAGCTCGCTTTCCGTCGGCAGCCGTCCGTCCGGCGTCAAATGGTCGATCACGTCGGGCAAATGCCGGCTGAGACCCGTGAGCAATTCGTCGCGCGACAGGCCGCTTTGCGCAGAAAGCGCATCGATCTGATCGGCGCCCAAAGCGCTGGCAAGGTCGTTCGGCGAAATCTGCTTGTTCGGTCCCGGACCGACCCATGAATTGGCGACCTCGCCTTGGCCGTTCTGCTGGAATTGCCTGAGCAGATCGCCGAGCCCGCCGCTGATCACGCTTCCCGCGGCGCCGCCTGCAAGCAGGCCGCCCAGTCCGCCCTTCAGCAGATCGCCGAGGCCTCCACCCATTCCGCCGCCAGGCACGCTATTGCCTGGTGGTGGCGCCGGAGCCGGAGTTGCGCCGGGCTGGCTGCTACCGAGATGTTTGACGGCCTTGTAAGCCAGCAGGGCAAGGATCGCCATCGTGATCGGCGACATGCCGCCGCCAGATTGCGCGCTCGGATTGCTCGGGCCGCGTGGGCCCTGCTGCATCCCGTTGAGTACATCGAGTAAACCCATGGTTCGCTCCTGTCGGGTGCCTGCCCGACAACAAGGATAGTAGCGCGCTATGACGGTAACAAGGCAAGGCGGCCGTCGGTGAACTTCACCTCCCCCGCAACAGCGGGGCGAGGGGGAAGAGACCGCGCGTCGATAGGCATCGAACGCAAAAGTCTGCTATCGAATTCCCCGAGCGAGGGCAGCCGGGATGATTTCGGACAGACCGATCGGCGTGGCAGGCGCCGGCAGCATCGGCTGCTTTGTCGGCGGCATGGTTGCGGCCGCCGGCCGCCGCGTCGCGTTGCTGGCACGCCCGCGCGTGATCGAGGAAATCGAAGGCAACGGGCTGCGGCTGACCAGTTTTGAGGGTTTGGAGCGGACCATCGCGTCAAACAGACTGACGCTGTCCGACGACCCCTCGATTTTTGGCGATGCCGGCGTGGTGCTGGTGACGGTCAAAAGCGCGGACACGCCTGACATCGCGGATATCATCGCCAGGCATGCTGCCGCCGATGCCGTCATCGTCAGCCTGCAGAACGGCGTCGGTAATTTGTCGCTCTTGCGCCAACGATTGCCGGGGCGGCGCGTGCTGGGGGGAATGGTGCCGTTCAACGTGATCGCGCTCGGCGAGGGTCGATTTCATCGCGCCACCTCCGGCGATATCGTCGTCGAACAGGACGACGGCGGCACCGCAGACAAGCTTTCGGTGCCGGGGCTGAAGATGCGCCCGACTAGAGATATCGCTGGTGTGCAATGGGGCAAGCTGCTGGTCAATCTCAATAATGCGCTCAACGCGCTGGCCGATCTGCCGCTGCGCCAGCAGCTCGCGCAGCGCGCCTGGCGCACGCTGTTCGCGGACCAGATCGCGGAGGGGCTGGCGGCGATCAGGGCGGAGGGCATCAGGCCGATCTCATCGACGCCGGTCCCGGTGAGCTGGACGCCGCATCTGCTGCGGCTGCCCGACGCCTTGTTCAACATGATACTGGGGCGGACCATGAAGATCGATCCCGAGGCGCGCTCGTCGATGTGGGAAGACCTGCAGCGCGGTCGCCGCACCGAGATCGATTATCTGCAGGGCGTCATCACCGCCATCGCCGACCGGCGCGGGCTCGAGGTGCCGCTGTCGCGCCGCATCGTTGCGCTGATCAAGAGCGCGGAAGCCGCAGGCAAAGGCTCGCCAAGGCTGACACCAGAGCAGATCCGGCCGTAATCATTGTTTGGGTACCGTTGCCTTGAAAAGGCGATGATCAGAAGCGAATTTCAGTCAAGCGGCTATGCTCGACCGCGCCGGGAGCAATGACATGAAACGAATTTACACGGGCCTTGCCATTGCCACCGCGCTGGCTCTCGGCGGCTGGGCTTCGCTTGCGAACGCCGCGCCGCCGACGGTGACGCCATCGCCGGGATATGATTCGAGACTGCAGGAGCAGCGCGCGGCGCAGTCATATCGTGAACCGGTGGTGCGCACTCCCAGAGCGGCGTCCCGGCGCCACACCAAACGGGGCCACGGCGGCGCGTATTGATGATGCTGGTCATGCCGACGCAATTTCGAATCAAGCTGTTTCTGCTCGCGCTCTGGCTCAGCCCGACTTTTGCCGTAACCGCCACGGCAGCCGATTATGCCGGCGCAATCAGTGCCTATCGCCGGGCGCATGGTTTGTCAGCGGTAAGGTCGGACCGCCGTCTTGGCGCGGTGGCGCTGAAACAGGCGCGCGCGATGGCTTCGACCGGCGCCGTCAGCCACAGCGCCGGAGGCAACTTTGCGGCGCGCGTGGCTTCGTTGCGCAAATCGAGGGCCGCGGAAAATATCGGCGCGGGATATTTAAGCTTCCCGGAGATGCTGAAGCAGTGGGAGCAAAGTAGCGGCCATCGCGGGAATCTGCTGATGGCGGGTGCGCGCCGCGTCGGCGTCGCTTTCGTCGACAATCCGAAGTCGCCTTACCGGAAATTCTGGGCGATGGTGATTACGGATTGACGGCATATAAATCTGCATCGTCCCGGCGAACGCCGGGACCCATACGCCGTGTCCTGTCGATCGGGCACTGGAGCAGAAGACTTCCTTCAGCACAAACGCCGGTGGTTATGGGTCCCGGCGTTCGCCGGGACGACGTTAGCTTCGCTTGGCCTTGCCCTGGGAAGCGCCGAACAGCTTCTTCAGATCCTTGATGCTTTCCGAAAGCCGCGGCCAGTCGCAGGAGAACGAACCCGGCGCGCAATTCGCAGTCTTCGCGCGCGACCGCAAATCGCTTGCGGCGGCGGCGGGCTTGTTGGGTGCCGCCGCCGGCAGCGGCACCTTTTCAACCCTCAAGGAGGTCTGCTGCACCTGCTGCTGCTTCGCCGTGAACGCCGCCGCGATGGTGCTTTGCCGCTCGCGGTCGAGAAACTCGGTATATTGCTGGTCGATGTGCTTCTGTTCTTCCGGCGTCGGGTTCGGGCCCGCGATATCGAAACTCCGGTTCTGCATGAAATCGAAATAGCTGTAGCCGCCGCCCGGCTTGCGGCGTCCGGCGAATTTGGCGTTGCATTCCGTCAACGCCGCCCTCCGCGCTTCCGTGGTCGCCGCCTTCTCCGCGACGTCGGCGCATTCCTCGAAATCGGCCGGTGCGCGCGACCACCACTGCGCCTGTGCGCGCAAAGGCTGCAGCACGACGCAACCGGCGATCGCGGCAATCAGCCATGCGCATGGGCGTGACACGATCACGGACTATTTTCCTTAAAGCGATTCCCCGCGACATTATTGCTGCGGATTGTCGCCATTATTGGGCGGCTTGTCACCCCCGGACCGGACCTTTCGCGGGCATTCGGGACGGGGCTCGCTTCGGGCCTGTGGGGTGACATCCGTGAGCACGAAGCCCGTCACGCCGCTCCGCTATGGAGTTCGGGAGCGGCGAGCCCGTGGTTTGCGGGAGCAACCCGAATACCCTAAAGATTAAATCTAGCATGCGGCGGGTGCGCCACAGCGCATCGGCCGCATGACACGCCGCGAGCGGATCGCGAACTCGCCGGATTCCGAAAAGGCAGCCGAAAATGCTTTTGGTATTTTTTCGTCATGGCAGTGTTGCTGCACTGCTGGTGGGAACGGTGGTTGAAACGCTGGCCTGGCTGTTTGGTGTCGTCGCACTGGAGCCCACCCTGATATTGCTTGGCGCGCTGCTGTTCTATCTGAGCGAATATGGCATGCACCGTTTCGCCTTTCACTCGCCGCCGCTTTCATGGCCGCCTGCGCGCAGGCTGCAGCACCGCCTGCATTACGACCACCATGTCGAGCCGAACAGACTGGATCTTTTGTTTCTGCCGATCTGGTTTCTGGTGCCGAACCTCGCCTTCGCGGCCGCGCTGTTTGCGCTCGTGTTCGGGACACAGGCCGCGGCCTCCGCGCTGCTCGGGATGATGCTGGCGATCCTGCATTATGAATGGGTGCATTACGTCGCGCATATTCCCTATCAGCCGCGAACGCGGCTGGGCCGCTGGATCAAGCAATATCACCTGCGCCATCATTTCATCAGCGAGAAACACTGGTTTGGCGTCAGCAATCCCGCGCTTGACGGCGTGTTCGGTACGCTGCGCGGACCCGACGCCGCTGAAAAAAGTCCCACCACCCGCAATCTTTATTCCTGAAGCGAGGCCGCCCGGGCCCGAACTGGCGATCACGATTTCACGATGATGGAAACGACATCGCGGCGGTGCTATATCGGGATATGGCAGATGGTCAGGTCGTACTGGTGACAACTGAACCGTTAGGGGGCGGTTCGCCCGTCCGCTCGGTCTACTTCGTTGCCGAACAGGATCCGGAGGCGGCCAAGGCAATTATCGATGCCATGACAGCTCCGAATGAGAAAGTCGAAGCGTGGGGCCGGCTTCCGGAGGCAGCGGTCAAGGCGCTCGGATTAAAACGCGGCGACTTCACGCACGGCTGATCACATCGGGGACCGCAAAGGCCGCGCGAAACTAAGCTCGTGGCCATCGGGGTCAGTGAGGTGGAAGAAGCGCTCGCCCCACTCGGCATCGCGTGGTGGAGTGGTTGGCTGGTATCCGGCCGCGAGCGCGCGCTGGTGAAGTGCATCGACATCGCTGACATAGAAGATGACGCGGCCCCACCACGACCAGCGCCGCTCGGCAGGCTGGGCGATGAGGTTGAGATAGCTCGTCCCCGCTCGAAAGCTGGTGAAGGACGACCCTTCGCCGCCATGCAGGGCCTCAAATCCCAGCGCCCGGTAGAACCGGACCGCGCGCGGCATCTCGTGGGTGCCCAGTGTGACGGCGCTGACAGCCTCGATCATGGACCGAACTCTCCTGTTTCACTTTTTCCGCGCCGCCGGCGCCGCGACCCCGCCGGTGAGGCCATTCAACGATAATGCCCTACCGGATGGGATCAATCTCGACCTTTTCCGGATCGCGCTTACGCATTTCAACCCTGCCGCAGGGGGTGGCGAGCGAAGCCCGGTCCTGCTAAGAAGCCGCAGTCCGTCGGCGCTCCGCGCGCCGGTGCGCTCGGTCCCGTAGCTCAGCTGGATAGAGCGACGGTTTCCTAAACCGTAGGTCGCATGTTCGAGTCATGCCGGGATCGCCAGATTTCTCAAAGCGCGGATTTCAGGTCCTGGCGCTCGCAAACTTCGCCTTCGGTTTCTTGCCATCGCGATCGCCGAAGCGGAATTCTCAACATCCCCGGCAGATGCCGCGCAGGCTTTTGTAAACCGCGTCGTCTTCCCGCCGCATGTCCTGCAGCGACTCCATCGTCTTGGTGTCGCTCGTCGGCTCGGGCTTGCGCTTCGCGGCGAGCGCCGTGGCTTGACGCTGATAACATGCCTCCCGATCGGCCTTGGCCTGGATGAACCGGCATTGCTCCACCGCCGCCAGGGCGGGAGCAGTGCCGATCATGAGGCCAAGCATGACGGATACAAGAAAATTCAACGTCGCCGGTCCCTTGCCTTGCCGCTTGTTCAACCTGGCATGGTGCATGTCAGCCTGACTGCGCAACGCCATAGGTCTTGTCGCGCAGCCGCCGCATCCCGGCCAGCCACCGGTCGATGCCGGAGGTTTTGCGCTGCATGTATTCATGCACTTTCGGATGCGACAATATCAGGAAGCGCTCGGCTTGCATCGCCTCGATCACGATACGGGCCACTTCAGGAGGCTGCATGACGCCGTCGACCCGCGCGGCGCTTGGACCTGATGTCGTCATGCCCGTCTGCACCGACTGCGGACAAAGCACGGAAACCCGGATGCCGCGGTCGCCATATTGAATGGCGAGATGCTCCGCCAGCGCCACCGCGGCATGTTTGGTAACGCCATACGGCATCGAGTTCAGCGACGCCAAAAGCCCCGCCGCCGACGCCGTGTTCAGCAGGTAGCCGGACCCGCGCGCCAGCATGCCCGGCACCAGCGCGCGCGCCGCGAACACGTGGCTCATGACATGCACCCGCCAGCTCACGTCCCAGTCGGCGTCGGAGGCGCTTTCCTGTCCCTTGCGCGACAGGCCGGCGTTGGAGAAGAACACGTCGACCGGGCCGTATTTGTCCTCGGCCGCGGCGATCAGTGCCTTGATATCTTCTTCGAGCCCGACGTCGCCGGTCACGGCGAGGCCATCGA
>Ga0207657_10005422_pt1 | contig 13329 bp, 12 predicted proteins | sample KBSC33metaG_FD_184316 | JGI IMG/M metagenome (GOLD analysis project Ga0207657, IMG submission 184316) | Corn rhizosphere microbial communities from Kellogg Biological Station, Michigan, USA - KBS C3-3 metaG (SPAdes) (version 2) | ecosystem: Host-associated > Plants > Roots > Rhizosphere > Soil ... | reverse complement strand
CCAAATATCGAGAGTAAACGCCTTTCTTTTCAAGTTTACAAGCCCTCGCGCCTACTTCCGCTCAGAAAACCTGTCTTGGCTTCATGCGATTGCCCTGGTGCTTAACGGTGCAATGCTAAAAACCTGCGATTTACGCTTGCCATGGCGGCAAAGCTGTACAAAAATACAGGCTGTTTTTATGAACAGCACTTAATAACGCAAGACTCCGCCATGATCAAGCTTACCGCCCGCCAGGAACAAATTCTTAACCTGATCCGGGAAGCGATAGAAAACACCGGATTCCCGCCGACCCGCGCAGAAATAGCTGCTGAACTCGGGTTTCGTTCCGCCAATGCCGCCGAAGAGCACCTGCAGGCTCTGGCACGCAAAGGGGCAATCGAAATCGCGCCCGGCACTTCACGCGGTATCCGCCTACGGGACATGAGCGGCGGCGATAGCAAAACATATCTCGACCCTCGTCAAATGCCGCTACCTCACCCATCCCTGATGCAACTCAGCCTGCCACTTGTCGGTCGCGTTGCTGCAGGCTCCCCCATGCTTGCACAAGAGCACATCGAAGCAAGTTATACCGTTGACCCCACCCTGTTTTCCGCCAAACCGGATTTCCTTCTGAAAGTGCGCGGAATGTCAATGCGAGATGCTGGCATTCTGGACGGTGACTTGCTTGCGGTTAAAAAAGCCGACACAGCCAGAAATGGACAAATCGTAGTAGCTAGACTAGGCGACGATGTCACCGTCAAACGCTACAAAAAGTCCGGATCGGTCATCGAGTTACTACCAGAAAACCCGGATTTCGAACCGATTCGTGTTAATGCGGGACGAGATGAATTTGCACTTGAAGGTCTGGCGGTCGGTTTGCTTCGAGCCTGGGGGTAACCCGGTTTCAACAACCTCTGTCAGACCTGCATCAAAGCTGTTTCTCATACCTGCTGACGAGACACGTGGCATGTTCCAGGATAACTGTCAGTGTTGTAACTTCTGCAAAATATGTCGAGCAATACCGCGCAGGATATTGACTTCTTCTGTTTCTAGTTGTGTTCGTGAAAACAACCGCTTGAGGCGCGGCATCAGTTTTTTCGGATTTTTCGGGTCCAGAAATCCAACAGCAACCAGGGCTGCCTCGAGGTGTGCATACATCCCATCAATCTGCAACAAAGAGGCGGCATCCCCCTGGAAGCCAACGGTTTTTGCCGGCAACTCCCCCCCCAGCTCTGCCAAGCGCGCCTCATAGGCCAGAATTTGAACTGCTTGGGCAAGGTTGAGCGATGAATATTCCGGATTTGCTGGAATATTGATGAGCACATTGCACTTTTCGATCACCTCATTCGGCAAGCCGTAGCGCTCGCTCCCAAAGACCAGTGCTGAACGCAATCCTGCGTCAACAGCCAATTGTTGAGCCAACCGCCGAGGAGTAATTACCGGCGGCGAAAACTCCCGCAACCTTGCACTCAAGGCCGCAGCAAAATTGCAGCCATCAAGCGCTTCTTCGATCGAACCAACGATACGAGCCTGTTCGAGGATGTCCAACGCGCCGCTGGCAAAAGCCACTGCCTCTTCCTGGCGTGGAGCGTCCGAAAATCGGGGATTGACGAGTATCAATTCGGAAAAACCCATGGTTTTCATTGCTCGTGCAGCGGCGCCGATGTTACCTGGATGACTGGTTTCAACAAGGACAAAGCGCAGGCGTTCAAAAAGAGAATTACTAGATTGCGACTGGTTCATTTAAAATAGCGACATTCTGCGGTACAAAGCTGGCATATTCGCCACCTTGGCACGCCGCATCGTTCATTAATTCGATCTCATGCGGTTCCGTGCGCGGTAGCGTCGGTACCGCAATTTTAACGGAACCCCTATGCATCCCATGCTGAATACGGCGATCAAGGCCGCGCGCCGCGCCGGCGCTGTCATCAATCGCGCCTCCTTCGACATCGACCGCATCAAAGTCACAGAAAAAGGGCACAATGATTTTGTCACTGAAGTCGACAAGGCTGCCGAGCAGGCGATCATCGAAGTTCTGAAAAGCGCCTATCCGGATCATGCCATTCTTGCCGAAGAATCCGGAGCCTCCACTAATCTGCACGACGAAAACGAAAACATCTGGATCATCGATCCGATCGATGGCACGACCAATTTCATCCACGGCTTTCCACAATACTGTGTATCCATTGCACTGCAGCAGCGCGGGCAGATCACGCAAGCAGTGGTCTACGACCCGACGCGCAACGACTTGTTTACCGCCACTAAGGGCGCTGGTGCCTATCTAAACGAAAAACGCATTCGCGTCAGCCGCCGCGACAAGATAGCCGAAGCCTTGATCGGTACCGGATTCCCGTTCCGAGACATGGAACAGTTGGACGAATACATGAAGATGTTCCGCATCTTGACGGAGCGTTGTGCAGGTCTGCGCCGCCCCGGCTCTGCGGCACTTGATCTCGCCTATGTTGCCTGCGGCCGACTGGACGGTTTCTTTGAAAAAGGCTTGCAGACCTGGGACATGGCTGCGGGGTCCTTGCTGATCACCGAAGCCGGCGGCATCGTAGGCAACTTCGCTGGTGAATCCGACTACCTGTACAAGGGCAACGTCATTGCCGGCACGCCGAAGATCTTTGCACAGATGGTCGCACTGCTGTCCCCGTTCAACAAATAATCACCTCTACCGGCTGCGCCGACTTCCTGTCCGCTTTGTCCATCTGCAGCTGCCTCAGCGGCTGCAGACAATCATCTATCGAGTCACCTCATGTCATTTTCCGAACTCGGCCTGTCTGAAGAAATTGTTCGTGCCGTCAGTGAACAAGGCTACAGCACACCGACCCCTATTCAGGCTCAAGCCATTCCCGCTGTGCTAGCAGGCGGCGATCTGCTGGCAGGCGCACAAACCGGCACCGGCAAGACTGCCGGTTTTACCTTACCCATTCTGCAGCGCTTGTCGCGCCACTCTGCCAAACACAGCGGCAGCACTAAATTCCTGCGTGCACTCATTCTTACGCCTACGCGTGAACTAGCCGCCCAAGTGGAAGAAAGCGTCCGCATCTACGGCAAATATTTGAAACTAAAATCCGCTGTGATTTTTGGCGGAGTCAATATCAATCCGCAGATTCAGCTACTCAAACAGGGTGTCGATATCCTGGTTGCAACTCCCGGACGCCTACTCGATCACATGCAGCAAGGTACGGTCAATCTGTCGCAGATTGAGGTGCTGGTGCTGGACGAAGCGGACCGGATGCTTGACATGGGTTTCATTCGCGATATTCGTCGAATACTGGCCGCCTTACCGCCAAAGCGCCAAAATCTTCTGTTTTCCGCAACCTTTTCAGATGACATCAAGGCCCTTGCCGACAGCCTGCTCAACTCACCGGCAATGGTTGAAGTAGCGCGTCGCAACGCGACCGCCGATGTCATCCAGCAAAAGATTCACCCTGTCGATCGCAACCGCAAGCACCCCTTGCTCAGCCACTTGATCAAGACTCGCAACTGGTTTCAAGTGTTGGTCTTCACGCGCACTAAGCATGGTGCAAACAAGCTCGTCGAGCAATTGACCAAAGACGACATCAGCGCAATGGCGATTCACGGCAACAAGAGCCAAGCGGCTCGCACTCGCGCATTGTCTGAGTTCAAGTCCGGAAACTTGCAGGTATTGGTGGCCACTGATATTGCCGCACGCGGGATCGACATCGACCAATTGCCGCACGTCGTCAACTACGATCTGCCTAACGTCCCGGAAGACTACGTACACCGCATTGGACGCACTGGGCGCGCCGGTGCAAATGGCGAAGCAGTATCACTGGTATGTGTCGATGAGCACGACATGCTCAAGGGAATCGAAAAGCTGATTCGATTCCCCATTCCTCACGAAGTCATTTCCGGTTTCGAGCCAGATCCGAATGCACGTCCGCAGCCAATCCAGTTACGCAGTGGTGGGCGCGGTCGTCCGAATCCGGCGAAAAAAACATCTACGCAGCGTGAATCGCAACAGGTCAAGGCACAGCAACCCAAGCCCAAGCGACCTGCGGCAAACCCGACAGGCAAGAAACCTGCTCTTCCCCGGACCAGCAATAGCCGCTGATCCGACCGCAATGAACTCATGCTCGCCCGTGGAGATTTCTCATCGGTTTTGCACTCAATCCCCACTAAAATGGCAGATTGCGTGTCGCATGACCGCAGGAAGGAACGATTTGGAATGGATGTGAAAGCCGTCGAACAGTTAAACAAGGCCCCGAACGCCCGACAGCGCGAAGAACAACTAGCAAAGCATACTCCTATGATGCAGCAGTACCTTGGCATCAAAGCAGGCTATCCGCATATGCTGGTGTTCTATCGCATGGGCGATTTCTACGAATTGTTTTTTGAGGATGCGGAAAAGGCTGCGCACCTGCTCGGGATCACTCTGACGCAGCGTGGCGCCTCCAACGGCAATCCAATCAAGATGGCCGGCGTGCCTTTCCACTCCGTCGAACAATATCTCGCGAAGCTGATCAAGGCTGGCGAATCGGTTGCCATTTGTGAACAGATCGGCGATCCAGCACTCTCCAAGGGACCAGTCGAGCGCAAGGTCGTGCGCGTGATCACCCCCGGCACCTTAACCGACTCAGATTTACTGCCGGAGAAATCCGAACGTCCGTTGCTTGCCCTTTGCACAGTCCCCCATCGCAAGACTGTCACAGCCGGACTGGCCTGGCTATCGATGGCCAGCGGTGCTCTGAAGCTGATGGAATTTTCCATCGATGCTAAATCCTTCGATGCCCGCTTGCGCCAGGAACTGGAGCGCATCACTCCGGCAGAAATTCTGATAGCGGACGATACCGAATCGATCGAACACCAGTTTGCAACGGGCAAATTTACTGCTGTTCCGCAATGGCATTTCGATGCCGAACACGCCAAGAAAGCGCTTCTGGAGCAGCTTGCCGTTGCCACCCTGAGCGGATTCGGTGCAGATGGTCTGAGCGCGGCAATCGGTGCTGCCGGCGCCCTGCTACGCTATGCTCAATCGACGCAAGGCAAAGGCCTGCAACATGTCCGCACTCTCGCCGTCGAATCCGAAAACGAATTTATCGGCCTGGATGCCGCGACGCGCCGCAATCTTGAACTCACCGAAACCATACGCGGCCAGGAAGGCTCATCTGCCTCGCCCACACTGTTCTCGCAGTTAGATCATTGCCGCACCTCGATGGGATCACGTTTGCTGCGCCACTGGCTGCATCATGCAAAACGCAACCAAGCCGTCGCTAAAGCGCGCCATGCTGCTATCAACGCATTGATGCGAGCGGACGCCTCCTCCGGACTGTCGGCAACTTTGGCCGCCGTACCGGACATCGAGCGCATTACAACGCGCATCGCCTTGCTCTCAGCTAGGCCGCGTGATCTTGCCGGCCTGCGCAGCGGCTTGCAGCAACTGCCTTCTTTGCGTGCCTACGTCGCCATGTGCGATCGTGACGCGGATGCGCCACTGCTACACGATATCCATGACGCCCTAGCAACGCCTACCGAATGCATCGACTTAATCGAACGCGCCATCGCGCTTGAGCCGGCAGCAATGGTGCGCGATGGCGGCGTAATCGCACGTGGCTTCGACACAGAACTGGACGAACTGCGCGCACTCTCCGAGAACGCCGGACAATTCCTGCTAGACCTTGAAACACGCGAACGCGCACGCACAGGTATCGCCAATCTGCGAGTCGAATACAACAAGGTGCACGGCTTCTATATCGAGGTCACGCACGGACAAACCGACAAGGTGCCGGAAGACTACCGCCGACGTCAAACATTGAAGAATGCAGAGCGCTACATTACGCCCGAACTCAAGACCTTTGAGGACAAAGCCTTGTCTGCTCAAGAACGGGCGTTGGCGCGGGAAAAGTATCTGTATGAACGCCTGCTGAACGATCTCGCACCACACATCGGCACGCTACAGGACATCGCACGCGCGATTGCACAGCTGGATGCACTGGTCGCCCTGGCCGAGCATGCGATGCGCAATAATTGGTGCGCACCTCAGCTCGTCGACGAGCCATCGATCATCATCGAACAAGGCCGCCATCCAGTGGTGGAAAACCAGATCGAGCGCTTCATTGCCAACGATTGTGCACTCAGCAGCGAGCGCAAGCTATTGCTCATTACCGGTCCAAACATGGGCGGTAAATCGACCTTCATGCGTCAAGTGGCGCTGATTACCTTGCTGGCCTATATCGGCAGCTTCGTTCCTGCGTCCAGCGCGGTGGTTGGCCCAATAGACCGCATCTTCACCCGTATTGGCGCCGCCGACGATTTGGCAGGAGGAAGGTCCACCTTCATGGTGGAAATGACCGAAGCGGCCGCCATCTTGAACGGCGCCACCGAACATTCTCTGGTATTGATGGATGAAATTGGACGCGGCACCTCGACCTTTGATGGTCTGGCCCTGGCTTGGGCAATCGCGCGTCACTTGATTGAAAACACTCGCAGCTTCACGCTGTTCGCAACGCATTACTTCGAGTTGACCCAGCTGCCGGAAACATATTCTGCGGCGGCAAACGTACACCTGTCGGCTGTCGAACACAAAGACAGCATTGTCTTCCTGCATGCCGTTCAGCCCGGCCCTGCATCGCAGAGCTACGGCCTGCAAGTCGCGCAACTCGCCGGCGTTCCGCCAAGTGTCATCCGCGCCGCACGCAAACATCTTGCGGCACTCGAAGCCCATTCGCTGCAGCCGACACCACAATATGATTTGTTTGCCAGCAGCGTAATAGATAACGATCCTGCGCCGATAGAAGAGACAGCGCAGGACGAAACAGTCTCACCTTTGATGGAAACGCTTGCCGATCTCAATCCGGACGAGATGTCGCCACGCGAAGCGCTGAACGCGCTTTATCGCTTGAAAGCCTTGATCACTCAGCGAGCGGCATGAAAAGCCGCATGAGTACATCTCGCCACACTATTGGCTGGCGACCTATTGCAGCGGATAACTGCGGAACTGGTCGCCTTCGCCGCCATCATCTTCGTCATCATGGTCGTGCCCGTGCGGTCCATGGACATGCTGATGAACAATTTCCTCCTCAGTTGCAGGGCGAATGCCGACGACGTTCAATTCAAAACGCAGAGCGATACCGGCAAGTGGATGATTAGCATCAAGGACGACCTTATCGTCGGCAATGTCGGTCACTGTAAAAATCATTGACTCCTCCTCGTCGTCGTCCTCGCTATCGGGAGTGCCCTCGAACTGCATACCGACTTCGACCGGTTCTGGCAGGCGGCTGCGTGCCTCAATCTTGATCAGACTCGGGTCGTATTCACCAAATGCATCTTCGGGTTCGAGGTGGATTGTCGTTGCAAAGTTGACCTCCTTGCCGTCCAGCGCTTCCTCGATCTTCGGCAATGTATTCTCGTAGCCACCATGCAGGTAGACCATCGGCTCGGTACTTTCCTCGATCAGATTGCCTTGCGCATCTGACAATTTATAGTGCAGAGTCACTACTGTATTTTTGGCAATCTTCATGGCCTTTCCTTTCCGTTAACAATAGCCCATTATACGCTGGGCATTTCAGCATGCCTGACGCGCCTCTTACAACAGACGCATCTTTATATTAAATCACTCATGACAAAACTTGCTCTACTCGGAAACCTCACGCCGCAGCAATTCTTTCGTGATTATTGGCACAAACGCCCCCTGCTGATCCGCCAAGCCATTCCCGACTTCACACCAACACTAAGCCGAGACGCACTATTTGATCTTGCCAGTCGCGACGATGTCGAATCACGCTTCATTTCCCAAACCAGGAAGCAGTGGCGACTCGAACATGGTCCGCTGGTGGAACCGCCACCGCTCAAGCGTAAAGGCTGGACCCTGCTCATACAGGGAGTCAATCTGCACGACAACCGTGTCAACGAATTGATGCAGCGCTTCCGCTTCATACCGGACACCCGACTGGATGACTTGATGATCAGTTATGCAACTGATGGGGGTGGCGTCGGCCCACACTTTGATTCTTACGATGTCTTCCTGTTACAAGCATACGGTAAGCGCCGTTGGCAGATCAGCGCACAGAAGGATCTAACATTAATGGAAGGTCTGCCGCTGAAAATCCTGAAGAATTTTGTGCCGGAACAGGAATTCGTGCTCGAACCGGGCGATATGCTTTATCTCCCGCCGCACTACGCACACGATGGTGTCGCCGTTGGCGAATGCATGACCTACTCCATCGGCTTCCGTGCGCCTTCCCATCAAGAGCTTGGTCAGGCCTTTTTGCAATTCTTGGCAGATTCCGTCAATTTGCCTGGCCGTTATGCCGACCCCGATCTCTCCGTAACAAAGCATCCTGCAAAGATCGATCGCAGCATGCTGTCTCGCGTGTGCAAGCAACTGGCAAAGGTGAAATTTACCGAGAACGACATCGCCATCTTCCTTGGAGAATACCTGTCCGAACCTAAGCAAAACGTCTTTTTCGATTCTCCAGTGCGACCGATGAATCCCGCCCGTTTTATGCAAGCTGCCGCCAAGCATGGCGTTAAACTTTCCCGCAAAACACGAATGCTATATCGAGGGCGTCATTTGTTTGTCAATGGCGAGTCGTTTATGATGGGGCGCGATGACAAAGATACACTGGTTTTGCTAGCTGACACTCGAAAACTGGATGGCCAGCATATCCTGCAAGCTTCGCCGGATGTTCAAGAAGCGCTGCTTACTTGGTATGAGGATGGCTGGCTTGAACTCGGATCAGAATGCTAAAACACAGCACCAGCTTGCCCCACAGGAAAAAACCGACTGTCTTGTTGTAAAAAACCCGCTATAATTGCGTGTTAGGAAGTTTTCATGTTTCGCAGTGCAACATTTCCCTGCACAAAGCGGTGAAAACGCCTACCAAGCGATAATTACCGGTAATTATTTCATCGCAAAATCTTTATATTTTTTGAAGGAAAATTCATGAAAAAGACTCTGTTGATCGCTTCCCTGTTGGCTGTTGCTCTGGCTGCTTGCGGCAAGAAGGCAGAAGAGGCTGCTCCGGCAACTCCGGCCGCTGCAGCTCCAGCTGCTTCCGTTGACGCTGCTGCTCCGGCAGCCGCTCCAGCCGCTTCCGCAGCTGCTCCGACCGCTTCCGCTGACGCTGCTGCTCCGGCAGCCGCTCCGGCCGCTTCCGCAGCTGCTCCGGCTGCTTCCGCTGACGCTGCTGCTCCGGCCGCTGCTGCTAGCGCATCTGCATCCAAGTAATCTCCAGATTATTGGTCAAAAAAGCCGACCTTGAGGTCGGCTTTTTTCTTCCCGCAACTAATCAACGGATACTTATTCGCTCATTGTCACCCAATTAAATCCCTCCTCTTGACAGGCGATCATGATTTGAATCATGCGGGAATCCACTACGCTGCATAATGCAGCACGCGCCAATTCCGGAGTGTTGTTTTGCTTGCTCAAGTGAGCGCCAATCACGGTCTTCAGACGACTTTTATCCAAAGCGCGGAGAATCTCTGCTGTCGTGTCGTTGGACAGATGTCCATACGCACCACCAATACGCTGACGTAAGGTTGGTGGATATGCAGAATTGGCAAGCATTTGGCGATCATGGTTGCATTCAAGTATTAATGCGTCACAACCGGCAAGTGCCTGCACCATATGCAGCGTCGATTGACCAGCATCGGTCAACACCCCCAGTCTCACCTTCCCATTATCAGCTACATATTGAACCGGCTCGCGCGCATCATGGGGTACGGTATAGGGAATAAGTTCGAGATCTCCAATAGTCAAACGATCGCCATCACGACAAAAATGCACTTGCACACCATCAGCATCTTTACACACTACGTGATAAGTGCCATGAGTGAGCCACACTGGTACGTGATGACGACGTGCAAACTTGAAAACACCACCAACATGATCCTGATGCTCATGTGTAACGACAATGCCTGCAATATCGGCTGGCGTCATCCTCAAGCGCATCAAACGGCGCTCCGTTTCACGCATGGCAAATCCACAGTCCAGCATGACAGTTGTGCGTGTCATGCCGGATGCAGTTGAGATCAGCAGCGCGTTTCCTTCGCTGCCACTTCCAAGGCTGGCAAATTTCAATACAAGGACTTCTATTACCTAAGCTGGTCGTTCAGCAGTGACAGAATTTTGTCCGCTGCAGCGGACATATCGGGCTTACCATCACCATTCAGCACGGAAACCTTGCTAACACCACTATTTGCCATTACCGATACGCGATAGCGCTGTGCTGTCTTTGCTTTGTCATCAGAACCGGAGAACAATTTGGCAAAGAAACCTTTATCCGATGTCTTGGTGTCGAGCATCGGGTCAACATAGCGTACATAATAGACACCCTCATTACGGTCACGATCCTCAACAGTGAAACCAACGCGGTCGAGTGCGAGCCCTACGCGGCGCCAAGCACGATCGAAGCTCTCATTGACTTGAACGAACGCACCTGACGCATCCTTGACAAGTTTGGCACGGGTCGGTTGCAGGGGAGCGTTTTCCACGGATGCTTTGACGTGTGAGGTCTCAGCCCCCAGACGCGCCATCAAACGCGACAGGAATTCCGCCTCGAGTTCCGGATCTGAAGGACGCGCGGTCCACATCGTGGAGTCTTTCTGCTGCCCTACTAGCACTTCCTGCATACCACGGTGGCTGATGTAGATCTCTGTCGCCCCATCGGCAGTACGCTCAATGCGGGTACGGAACTTATCGCGCTCACCTGTCGAATATAGCGAATCAAGCGCTTTACCGATTGTGCTTCGAATGAAATCCTGCGGGATCTTGGCGCGATTTTCAGCCCAATCAGTCTCCATGATGCCGGACTGCGGCAGCTCCACATTGACCAGGAAACCAGAATCCTGCCAGAAGTCCTTGATCTGAGGCCAAAGTACTTCAGGTGCCTGCTTAACAACCAGCCATCGTTGGTTACCAGCCCGCTCGATATGCATGTCGGCTGTACCCGAAGGTGCTATCACTGCGGTCGAAATCGGACGCGCGCCCTGCTGCAGGGAATAACCGGAAGCAGTCGCAGTGCCACGACCAGCCTCGGGAATGGCATAACGATTGTCGCGCTGCAATTGTGTCAAATCAGGTGGAACCTCCAGCGAAGGCGCTTTGCCAGCGCTCTTGTAATCGACCTTGGCCGGCTCCAGCACCGATCCGACCGAGCTGCAACCTGCCAATGCGCCTACCATCAGCGCAAGAAGGATTCGACGTTGGGCGATGGGAGAGTTGATACGAATAGTCATGTCCGATGCTGGAGAGGTAAGGTCTATGAGGTAGAAACGGCGCTTATTGTAATACGCCGGATTCGCGCAACGCGGCGCGGACGGCATCGTGGCAGGCATCCCCCAATGGGGCTAGCGGAAGCCTTATGCCAGGCGGAATCAAACCTATTTGCGCCATGGCCCACTTGACCGGTACGGGATTCGGCTCGACGAACAGCTTGTTATGCAAAGGCAGCAGCTTGTTGTTGATGGTGACTGCTTCAGCCACTTTTCCACTCATTGCTGCAACACATAATTCATGCATGGCGCGCGGCGCGACATTGGCCGTGACTGAAATATTTCCTTTTGCACCGCAGAACATTAGTGCCATCGCGGTCGCATCATCGCCGGAGTAAACCGCAAAACTCTTCGGTGCCAACCGAATCAGGTCGGTGCCGCGCGCGATATTGCCGGTCGCATCCTTGATGCCGACAATGCCTGGCACCTGTGCCAATCGCAGGATCGTCTCGTTGGACATATCAGCCACGGTACGTCCTGGCACGTTGTACAAAATCACCGGGAGGTCGACCGCTTCCGCTATTTTGCGGAAATGCTGATACATACCTTCTTGCGTGGGGCGGTTGTAATACGGGACCACTTGAAGCGAAGCATCGGCACCGACGCTTTTCGCGTAACGAGTCAATTCGATAGCTTCAGTAGTTGAATTGCCACCGGTACCGGCAATAATGGGAATGCGTTTGGCTGCATGTTCGACTGCAACCTTGACCAACTCACAATGTTCTTCGACTGATACGGTCGGAGATTCGCCAGTGGTGCCGACGATCACGATGCTGTCAGTGCCTTCGGTGATATGCCAGTCGATTAGCTTGCGCAGACTTGGCAAATCGAGGCTGCCGTCAGCGTGCATGGGGGTGACGATTGCGACAATGCTGCCCTGAATCATGATGATGTTATTGCGTAAAGGTATAAAACGATGATTGTAGCGGATCGCCTGCTCCCGTGGGGCAATCGCTACTGGGAGCGCAAAGTTAATTCAAGCGCAGCGTCTGGGGAGGAGTCCCCCTGCCTTCCTTGCGAACGCAAATACGCTGCATCATCGCAGGGCGCGGTACATCAATGTAACCATCCTCAAAGGCAATGACCCGCAACGGGAAGCCTGCATTACGCACGAGGTCGAGTAGCTCCCCCGGCTGCAACAGGAATCGAGGATTAGATGGCTTGCCAAAACGCTCATTTCCGGCAGCGAAGGTCTCATAAACGAGCACACCACCCTCTGCGAGGCTATCGAACATGCCGTGAAACAACGGCCGGTGAAGGTAGTTGGTGACGACGATCCCGGCAAACCTGGTGGCCTCGAAAGGCCAGGACAGCTGCTGTCCGTCAGCATCTTCCAAGTCAATTTGGAGCGTAGAGATTCCCGTTCCATTCACCCGCGCCAGCGCCTCGACATCCCGGTCAACTGCCAGCACGGAATGCCCAAGCGAAGACAGCAGGCGGGCATGCCGCCCACTTCCGCATGCAAGATCGAGCGTTTCGCCAGGCGGCATGAGTGGAGCGAAACGTGTCACCCACACAGACGGCAGGTCCAGCGCTGCCTGATGAACGGAAGCCATGGTCATGCGGATCAGGTATAGCTCAATCCCATCGCTTCGCGCACATCGCGCATCGTTTCCTGCGCCAACTTGCGCGCCTTCTCGCAGCCGTCTGCAACAATTGCCCGCACCAGCGAGGGATCATCGAGATACAACTGGGCCCGTTCGCGCATCGGCTCCTGTTCCTTAAGGATGGCATCAACCACTGGTTGCTTGCACTCCAGGCAACCAATACCTGCCGATTTGCAGCCCTTCACCACCCAATCCTTAGTCTCGGCATCCGAATAGACTTTATGCAATTGCCATACCGGACATTTTTCCGGGTCACCCGGATCGGTACGACGTACTCGTGCCGGATCAGTCGGCATGGTCCTGACCTTCTTCGTTACTGACTCCTTATCCTCGCGCAGCGTAATCGTATTACCGTAACTCTTCGACATCTTCTGACCATCAAGTCCGGGTAATCGCGATGCCTCGGTCAACTTCGCTTGAGGCTCGACAAGGATCAGTTTACGGCTGCCTGCAAGATAGCCGAACAGGCGTTCGCGATCGATCATCGACAGGTTTTGCG
>Ga0207657_10005420_pt1 | contig 13331 bp, 14 predicted proteins | sample KBSC33metaG_FD_184316 | JGI IMG/M metagenome (GOLD analysis project Ga0207657, IMG submission 184316) | Corn rhizosphere microbial communities from Kellogg Biological Station, Michigan, USA - KBS C3-3 metaG (SPAdes) (version 2) | ecosystem: Host-associated > Plants > Roots > Rhizosphere > Soil ... | reverse complement strand
GCGACCGGTCGGCATCGTGCGAGGTGGCGTGGATCAGCACCTTGAGCCCGTCATAGGAGGTGCAGCCGAAGCCGCGCAGCACGACAAACAGGGCGGCGCCGCTGACATCGTGCGCGATCTGGCCGCAACGCACCTCGTCCAGTCCGGTGATCTGGTGCAAGAGCGTCGTGATCTCGGGCCGCCGGTTCTCGGAGAACAGCTTCATCAGCGCCCGCGTCAACTCGTCCGTGGCCACGGTCAATTGCTCGAGCGTCTTCTTGATCGGCGCTTCGGGTGTCCGGCGCATGGAGAAGGCGCGAATCACCTTGATCCGATCGTTCTCGTTCAGGTCGAAGAAGGCCGGCGCCAGCAGGGCGCAGTCGAAATCGTCGCGCGCCGCCAGCGACCACGCCACCTGATGGTCCATCTGCGCCGAGCGGGCGAGGGCGCTGAGATAGGGGCCGCGCGGCGCAATCGCCACATTGGTCGCCAGCGACCGATAGACCTTGCGGCTGTTCATCTGAAAGAGCTTGGCCAGTACCACATTCGTCAGGTCATTGCGCCGCGCGATCGCCGCCGCGCTATTTGGCTCGTTGCGGCCGATGACGCTGAGCAGTGCCCCTTCGGACAGCCGGGGCGCCGTGACCAGATAGTCGCCGAGATCCTCCCCGATATTGTCGATCACCAGTTCCTCGAGCAACGGCGAGAGGTCTTCCGAGCGGCCTAGGGTCGCTGCCGCCTTGGCTCGCGCCAGCGGTGTTGCCGCGGGAAACAGCCGTCGGGCGAGAGCTTCGAACTGCTCCGTCTCGGGAACCGTGGGCTTGCCGCGACGGGAAAATGCATCGCACGCCGCGATCAGCAGGGTGTTGGTGCGATCGATACCGCCCGTCTCCACGAGCAGCTGAAACGTCTCATAGGGCTGGAAGCCAAGCATTTTGACCCTGGAATCGTGCGTAACCGACGCAGAAGCGCCACGCCTGACTATTTCAGAACATTCGTTAGCGGACTGTTAACCTTGACGAACTCTTAATCGATTAAGGGCGGTGTCTTGTCGATACTGTTCGAGGCGCCAGGGCAAGCGGGGGCTGCTGCGGAGCGCCGGCATGCGGAGGCTGACTTGGGCAAGCTAGTTTCGTTCGACAAGCATCGGCGACCATTTCGCCCCAGGCCTGCAACGGGCACCGAGGCGCAGGTCGTGATCTTTACCGGTGTTCGCTATGAGCGTCGTGAACCGGTGCTGCCAAACAATGGTCCCGCTCCCGCCCGGCCAAAGCACAAACGTGGGTGACGCGCGTTATTTGGTCGCGAGGGCAGGGGTGTTGGCGGTCCTGCTGCTGCTCGCTGGCTGTGCACGACCGGTGGGCGATCTTGGCCGCGCCGAGCCCAGCGTGCTCAACGACACCATCCTGCCCGCGGCCGGTACCCTGCGCGCCCGCGTGGCTGGCGAGCCGGTGTCATCGTTCAACCGTACCGACGCCGAAATCGAGATGACCGATCGCATGTGGCGCTTCGAGACCTCGGGGCACGTGCGCGACTGGAGCTTCGATACGGTGGCCGAGTTGGAGCGGACCCGCTTGCTGCCGCCGCCCGGGCCGGCCTTCGGCGTCGATCACTACTACAACTGGCTGCACCGGACCCCTTACGCCTCTGCCGAGGTCCGCTACACCACCGTCAGGGCCGACATTGCGGCCGATCTCGGGACGCTGCCCGACACCTTCGATGCTATCTGCCGGGTCCGGCGAATCGACCAGCAACGACGGCTCGCAGCCGCCAACCTCCCGGCGCTCGGCGCCCGGGCCGATTTTGACGTCGCAGCGCGACGCGCTGAGAACGAGGCGGCGATCGACGGCTTTGTGCGCGCCGTGCGCTACCGATTCGACGCCTACAGCTACGCCCTCGATCACCTGCTGGTCGAAACGCCCTACCCGGATGCACGCGCGGTCGATGCTGGCCTCACGCGCCTTGGACGGGCGGTGCAGCGCGCCGAGCGTGGTCAGTTCTGCGGCGGCAACAGCGTCCCCCCGCATGCCGGCGATCCGGATCCGCGGCCGGAAATCCCTTCCCGCTTCCTGCACGGCAATCCTGTGCCTTCGGGGAGCAACCCGCTGGGAAGCTAGGGTTTGCCTACGACTTGATGTTACCGCAGGCGATCTTCGCCAGCGCCTGCTCCGAGCGGGCCCGTACCGCCTCATGGGCCGGGGCGAGACGCACCACCACGAACACATCGTCGTCCTTCGACTCGACGATGAGCAGGCCGTCGGCAATGTCGAGCCGTTGCTCTGCCAAGAGGTGCGTCTGGTCCGGATTGAAGATGCCGAGGCTAAGGTTCTGCCCGATGCCGTCGCGATTGGTGGTCGAATAGATCACGGTCCCGGAGGGGTCGAAGATCGCCAGCGACCAGTAGGCGTCGGGCAACGTGCCGCTGATCACCCCCGGGCCAGCTGCGAGGTTGACCCGGCACACCGCGTATTCGAGGTCCGGATCGAGTTGCAGCGGATTGGCGACGCCCGGTGCCGGGGTGGGCAGCACGACAACCTTGTTCTCGGGCGCGATCGCGGCGATTCGTAGCCACACCGTGTGCGCCGCCAGCGCCGGCAAGGCGAGGATCACGGCGATATGGATGATGGCGCCGAGCAGCACCCCCGCCGCGAGGAAGACCGCGTACCTCATGCCCCGCAGGCCTCCCGGTGGATGGCCGGCAGCGACTGCACCGCAACACCGCTCCCCGACAGGTTCGAGGGATCGTAGAACGTCAGCAGCAGCCGGAATGACCCCGTGCCGGTAATTTCGAGCCAGTTGGCGGGCGCCAGCGTCTTGCTGACGGTAAGCACCAGCGAGCCGTCATTGGCGCGCGCGATGTCACTGCTCCGCAGTTCGAGTTGCCCATCCGGGCGGGCAATGTTGCTGCCGTCGGCGGCCACCGCCTGCAGGGTCCAGAACGTTGCGACGGGGGTGGTGCCCTCGATCCGGTAGCGGCATGACCGATCGAGCGGGTGGCCGTCGCTGTCGTCCGCCGCGGTAAAGGCCAGTCCTTCGCCCTGTCCGAGCTGCAGCGCCCCGGTGCGCGCCAGATAGGCCCGCGTGTAGGGGTCGGGCGAGGCCGAGCCGACCGCCGGCCAGGCGGCCCATGGGCCAACCTTCAGCGCGCCGAGCAGCCGGCCGTCGGTCAGCGCGTAATAGCTCAGCCCGAAGCCGACCACGAGCGCCACCGCAACCATGCTGAGAAGCTGGATCAGGAACCGCAAGGATCAAAGGCCTTGCGGGACGTTGGGCGCAGCGATCGCGGCCTGTTGCGCGGGCTTGGCGACCCCGAGGGTCGCGTGCAGGGCATCGGCGATGTCGACCAGCTTCTGCGCCGCCTCCGGCTGCAGCGTGGGCGGGCGCTCGGCCGGAGCGGCGCCATTGTCGGCGGTGCGCACGAACGGCGCCGGCTTGAAGTCGATGCCGCTCACCGGTTTGATCTCGATATTGGTGTGGGCGTACGCCATGAATTTCTGCCAGGTGATGGCCGGCATGTGGGCGCCCTGCATCTTGTTGGTCGGCGAGTAGTCGTCATTGCCATACCAGACCACCGCGACGTAGTTGCCGGTGTAGCCGCAGAACCAGGCGTCGCGAAAGGAGCTCGTGGTGCCGGTCTTGCCCAGCGCAGGCACGCCCGGGATGTTGGCGTTGCGCCCCGTGCCGTTGGTCACCACGCCGCGCATCAACTGGTGCATGTAGAGCACCGTCTGCTCGCTCCAAAGGCGCTCGCGCGGGGCATTGGGGTCGTGCTCGTAGACGACGTCGCCATTCAGCGTGGTGATGCGGGTGACCCCATAGGCCGGCGTCTTGAGCCCGTCGTCGGCGGCGACGGCATAGGCCGAGGCCATGTCGATCGGCGCGACCTGCGCCACCCCGAGCGCCAGCGAGCGCGTTACCGGAAAGTCGGAGGTGATGCCCATCCGGTGCGCCATGTCGGCGATCGGCTGGCGGCCGGTCTTGATCGAGAGGTTGACGGCGACCGTATTCACCGATTCCTCGAACGCGGCGAGGATCGACATCTTGCCGCCAAAGCTGCGCTCGAAATTCTGCGGACACCAGTCGCCGATGCACACCGGCCGGTCGCTGACGATGGTGCTCGGCTTGTAGCCCAGCATTTCGAACGCCGTCGAATAGTCGAAGATCTTGAACGAGGAGCCCGGCTGGCGCAGCGAATCGGTGGCGCGGTTGAACTGGCTCTTCGAGTAGTCGACGCCGCCCACCATGGCGACGATCGCGCCGCTGATTTCGGTGGCGACCAGCGCCGCCTGCGTGGCGTGGTAGCGGGCCCCGAGGTCGCGCTCGGTCGAGGCTACCGCGTCCTCGGCATAGGATTGCAGCGTCGGATCGATGGTGGTGCGCACGATGAAATTGGTGGCACTGGTCTTGCCGGCGACCAATTGCTTCACCTGGTTGAAGGCATAGTCGAGAAAGTAGTCCGGCGCGTTGGCCTCGGCCGAATGGTCGACCGGCGTCGCCGGCCGCCGCCGGGCCGCCGTGACCTGGCCCTCGGTCATGAACCCCGCATCGACCATGTTGGAGAGCACCTGGTTGGCCCGGCCGCGCGCCGCCGCCAGATCGACCGTCGGCGAGAACTTGGTCGGCGCCTTGAACAGGCCCGACAGCATCGCCGCTTCCGCCAGCGAAATGTCGGTCACCGGCTTGCCGAAATAGTATTCGGCCGCTGCCGCGACGCCGTAATTGCCCGCCCCCATATAGGCGCGGTCATAGTACATCTTGAGGATCTGGTCCTTGCTGTAATGCGCTTCGAGCCAAACCGCCAGGAACGCCTCCTTGATCTTGCGGTCGTAGGAGCGCTCGGGGGTGAGGAAGAGGTTCTTCGCCAGCTGCTGGGTGATCGAGGAGCCGCCCTGCGTGTTGCCGTCGCCCTGGGCATTCGAGACCACCGCGCGCATGGTGCCCCAGATGTCGACGCCGAAATGGTCGTAGAAGCGCCGGTCCTCGGTCGCCAGCGTCGATTTGATGAGATAGTCGGGCAGCTTGTCGAGCGGATAGGAATCGTCGGCCCGGATGCCGCGCCGGCCGATCTCGTGGCCGAACTTGTCGAGGAAGATGACCGAAAGGTCCTCGACCTTGTTGAACTTGCCCGAGGCGATGGCGTCGAACGCCGGCAGCGCCAGCGCCGTGAGCAGCACCCCGCCGATGGCGATGAAGCTCACCGCGTCCGACAGCAGCTCGACGAACAGCCGCTTGACGCCGGACACCTGGAAGAACGCCATGAAGTCCTGGAACCGCGTATAGCCGGCGCCCAGCGAACGCCAGAACTGGAACAGGAACGTGTCGAGCCAGGCGTCCGCATCGAGCATGCGGCTGCCCTTGGGGCGCTTCTGCTTGTGATAGAACGGATCCTGCACCCGCTAACCTCGGACGGCGTTGCGTCGGCGACCATAACCGAATTTGGTGAACACGGTGCGTCTAACTCGGTAAACTTGCCGCGTGCTCGCTCGGCCCTCGATCGGCTTTGTGACGAAATGGCGATGCCAAAGCAAGGGTGGGGGCGTATGACGGCCCCGCTCGTCGGAAAGGATGGCCCATGCCGTACTGGGAAGAAAAGGCGCTCTCCGACATGACCGTGGCGGAATGGGAAGGGCTGTGCGACGGCTGCGGGCGATGCTGCCTGCTGAAACTCGAGGACGAGGACACCGGCACCGTCGTCACCTCCGACGTGCGCTGCCAGTTGCTCGACGGCGACACCTGCCGCTGCACCGACTATCCCAACCGGCAGAGCAAGGTTCCCGACTGCATCAAGCTGACGCCGGAGAATGTCCTCGCCATCGGCTGGATTCCGGCCACCTGCGCCTATCGCCGCCTGGCCGAGGGCAAGGGCCTCGCCTGGTGGCATCCGCTGATCTCGGGCGATCCCGAAACCGTGGTGGCCGCCGGCGTCTCGGTGCGCGGCCGCACTGTCGACGAGCGCTCGGTCGATCCCGGCGATTGGGAAGACCACGCCGTCGACTGGCCTGAATGGGAGCCGCCGGAAGACATCTGATCAGGAGCGCGCAAAGGCGAGCAACGCGCCGAGATCATGTGCGTCGGCGTGCTTCAGGCTGGCGATATAGCGCGCCCGCGTCGCGCTCGGGCTGCCAAGCTCGCCGCGCCCCCAGCTGAACGGCTCCTGGCCGAGTTGCTCGACCAAGAGGTCGGCCATCAGGCGCGTATGGCGCCCATTGCCATTGGGAAACGGGTGGACCGATACGAGAAGGTGGTGCAGCCGGACGGCGATTTCATCGGCGCTGAAACTCTCATGCGCCACCCAGTAGCGAACATCGTCGAGGGTCGACCGGAGCCGCTGCCGGATGAGATGCGGCGGAACCCCGATGTTGACCTCCCTCGAACGCACCGTGCCCGCCCAGTTCCAGACATCGCCGAACATTGCCTGGTGCAGCCGGAACACGAAGGGTTCGGTGAGGTAGTCGGGATACCGTTGGCGCTGCACCCAGTCGAGGGCCGAAAGGATGTTGGCTTGCTCCGCCGCGTTGAGATCCTGCCGGGTGCTGATCCAGGCTTGCCGCAGGCCGGCCATTTCGGCTTGCGCCAGGGGCGTCGCGCCTTGGGGCTCGTCGAATAGGCCAGTCACTTTTCGTTCCAGATGTCCCGGTCGCGCACGTGATCGCGGACATAGGCGTCGAGCAAGGCGTCGGCATCGCGATCGATGACGCTCTGGTCTTCAAGGGCCATCGTCTGGGCCACCCGGGCCAGATTGCGGCGCGCGATAGTTCTCGCCCGTGTTTCCACCGCTTGGGTGAGCGAGGTTTTCGGCACCAGAGCATAAACCAGGCGGCAGTCGAGGGCTTCCGCTGCCTTGCGCAGGGTCTGCAGTTGAATCGTGCCGGCGGCCTCGGATTTTTCGAGATCGGCCATGCTCTGCCACGATACGCCGAGCCGAGCGGCGAATTGCGTCCCGGTCATGCCGAGTACTGTCCGGATGGCCTGGACCCAGCCCTTGGTCGGCATGTCGGAGTCGCTGACCGCGGCGAGCCGGGTCAGCTTTTCATCCAGCCGCCGACGTGCATCGGCCTTGATCATGTTTTTCATCGTCAGCGCATCAAGGTTAAAGGAATAGCCACTATTCCAGGTCATAGCCTGGAAATCAAGAAATTAATCCAGGCTATAGACTGGAAAATTACATGCTAAACCAGGCTATAACCTGGAAATTAGCAAAGAAATCCAGGCTGCAACCAGGAAATTTTTGGAAACATAAGCTCTGGCAATGGGTTGGTGATCCTTGGCGGTCGCCGTGGGGCATTCGCCGCCTATCGAAAGGCGACGTCCATTCGCCGCTTGAGCGGTTTCGCCCACGAGGGCGCAAGACTTATCCCCGCGTGACGGGGGCGACGTATAGTTCGGCTATGGTCGAAGAATTGGGTTCACACAGCGGCACACCGCCAGATGCGGTTGCCGACGGGACGCCGCGCACCGGCGATGCGCCGCGCGCCGATGGGCCGGCGCTGCCGGCCGCCGGGATTGGTTCTGCCTTGCCGGCTGTCCTGCCGACGCCGGGCGCGCCGGACTCGGTTACCCCTTCGCCCGGCGCCAGCCCCGAAGGGGCCGAGCCGGACTGGGCGGCGATCCGCACCGCCTACGAGGCCGGTGTCGACTCGCTGCCGGAGATATCCCGGACCTACGGCATCACGACCAGTGCGATTTCCTGGCGGGCGCGGCGTCAATTGTGGGCGCCCCGCTACCGCACCGGCACTGTCGATCGGCCGCTGATCATCACCCGGTTGTTCCGCCTGCTGGAACGCCAGATCATTGAACTGGAAAAGAACATGAAAGAAACCGGCGAGAAGGAAGTCGCCGTGCTCGGCAAGCTGGTGAGCACGCTCGAAAAGCTGATCGACATCGACAAGGCCGCCTCGCCGCCCAAGCCGGTCGCCCAGCAGAAGGACATCCGCGACCTGCGCAACAAGCTGGCCCAGCGCATTGCGCAACTTAAGCGCGTCTGAGGCGCAGGCCGTGGCCGGCGCATTTCGCCCCGCCGAGGCCGAGCAGTTGCTGTTCGAGTGGGAAGAATGGGCCCGCCCCGAACAATTGCCGCCGCCGGGCGACTGGGTCACCTGGCTGGTCATGGGTGGCCGCGGTTCCGGCAAGACCCGCGCCGGCGCCGAATGGATCCGGGCGTTGGCAACCGGCCCCCAGCCGGTATCGCCCATTGCGCTCGTCGGCGAGACGATGAGCGAAGCTATTGCCATCATGGTCGAGGGCGAAAGCGGCCTGCTCCGGCTGCACCCGCCCGGCGAAGCCCCCCGGCTCACCGGCAACCGGCTCATCTGGCCCAACGGCGCCGAGGCGACGGTGCTGTCGGCTTCCGACCCGGATCGTTTCCGCGGCCCGCAATTTGCCGCCGCCTGGGCCGATGAGGTGGCCAAATGGCCCGACGCCGAAGCGGCGTGGGACATGCTGCAATTCGCGCTGCGGCTGGGCGACCGGCCGCGGCAGGTCGCAACCACCACGCCGCGCCCGATCAAGCTGCTGCGGCGCCTGCTCGATGATCCACGCACGGCGGTGACCCGCATGAAGACGGCGGACAATCCCTGCCTCGCGCCGGACTTCCTCGAGGCGGTCGTGGGGCGCTACCGCGGCACCGTGCTCGGCCGGCAGGAACTCGACGGCGAGCTGATCGAGGATTTTGAGGGCGGGCTGTGGCAGCGCGCCATGTTCAAGCGCGCGCCGGCCGATTTCGAGTGCGGCCGCATCGTGGTGGCGGTCGATCCGCCGGTCACCGGCCATGCTACCTCCGACGCCTGCGGCATGGTCGTCGCGGGCCGGGCGGGGCAGGGGGCAGTGGTGCTCGCCGATGCAACTTTACATCCGGCACCGCCCGCCCGCTGGGCCGAACGGGCCGTGGCGCTGTTTCATGCGCACCACGCCGACGCCATTGTCGCCGAGGTCAACCAGGGCGGCGACATGGTGCGGGCGATCATCGCCCAGCAGGATCCTGGAGTACCGGTGCATGAGGTGCGCGCGACGCGCGGCAAATGGCTGCGCGCCGAACCGGTCGCCGCGCTCTATGCGCGGGGACTGGTCGCCCACTGCGCTGGGCTGACGCAGCTCGAGGATGAGCTCTGCGCCTTCGCTGCCGATGGCCGGGCCGACGGGCATTCGCCCGACCGGGTCGACGCGCTGGTCTGGGCCCTGACCGACCTGTTCGGGGACCGTCTCGAGCCGCGCCTGCGGCTACCGTAAGGCGCTGCCTGCAGGGGAAGAAATTCGATGGGATCACGGCCTGCTCCCCCTGAGGGGAGGGGTTGGGGGTGGTGGTACCAGCCGCCGGCACGGCGTTTGGGGCAACCCCCTCCCGGCTTGCCCGCCTCCCTCCCCTCAAGGGGAAGGGATTCGCCCGTTGCGGGGGTCGTAGCAAAACCAATGAGGATATCCATGCCATCCTGGCTCAACCGTCTGACCGGCGGCCGCGCGGCCGCGCCTGTCGAACAAAAGGCCGGCGGCCCGCAGACCTTGCTGTCGCTGACCTCGCTCGCTGACGCGAGCTGGAGCCAGCGTGGCTTTGCCAGCCTCGCCAGCGAGGGTTTTGCCCGCAATCCGGTGGTCTATCGCTGCGTCAGGATGATCGCCGAGGCCGGCGCGCGGGTGCCGCTGGTGGTGGAAGAGGGCGGCCGCCGGCTGACCGAGCATCCACTCGCGACGCTGCTGGCGCAGCCCAATCCGCAAGCCGCCGGCGCCGAATTGCTCGAGGGCCTCTATGCCTATCTGCAGACGGCCGGCAACGCCTATTTGCAGGCCGGCGTGGTCGATGGCGAGGTGAAGGCGCTGTTCAGCCTCCGACCGGACCGCATGCGCGCCGTGCCCGGCCGCGACGGCTATGCCATCGCCTACGACTATACCTCGGGCGGCCGCACCAGCCGCCTCAGCCAGACCGCGCAGCCGGTGCCCGAAGTGCTGCATCTGGCGCTGTTTCACCCGCTCGACGACCATTACGGGCTCGCCCCGCTCGAAGCTGCCGGGCAAGCCCTCGATATCCACAACGCCGCCGCTCGGTGGAACAAGGCGCTGCTCGACAACGCCGCCCGCCCCTCCGGCGCGCTGGTCTATTCGAGTGCTGCCGGCAACCTCACCCCGGCGCAGTTCGACCGCCTCAAGGCCGAGCTCGAGGCCGGCTTTCAGGGCGCCATGAATGCCGGCCGACCCATGGTGCTGGAGGGCGGGCTCGACTGGAAAACTATCGCGCTGAGTCCCCGGGACATGGATTTCATCGAGGCCAAGAACGCCGCTGCCCGTGACATCGCGCTCGCCTTCGGCGTGCCGCCCATGCTGCTCGGCATTCCGGGCGACAACACCTACTCCAACCTCGTCGAGGCCAACCGCACCTTCTGGCGCCAGACGGTGATTCCGCTGGTGCGGCGCGCCGGGGCGGCGCTGTCGCACTGGCTGGCGCCGGCCTTCGGGCCGGTCGAACTGGTGCCCGACCTCGAGCATATCGAGGCGCTGGCCGAAGACCGCGCCGCCCTCTGGTCACGCGTCGGCGGCGCGACCTTCCTCACCGATGACGAAAAGCGGCAGATGCTGGGAGTGGGGGAGGGGGCCAAATGAGTCGGCGGGCGGCGCGGGCGCGACCTGCTGCTCGCCATCCAGCTCGCGACGCTGGAACTGAAATTCGACGTCTTTATCCACGAGCTCGAGCGGCGGTACAACCCAAATTGGCCCAGCCAACCTCGCGTACCTGCGGGTGAGCCACTCGGTTCGGGTCGGTGGAGCGGCGGAGGATCGCGGATATCCGGGGCTGGTGCAGCCGCCGGGGGCAGGCCAATTCATGTCGCGCTGGGGCACGCTTGATTGGAAAGCGTCTCGGGCTTGGCGATGATGAGGTAATTGTCCACTGCTACTATCGCGACATGCTCGGGAACGATTTCACCATCGAGCAAGACGCCACGCTGGAACGCCGGCCGACATGGCCCGCTCGTCCTGTCGGGTGATAAAATGCTACGAATTACAAACATCTCCATCAGCGCCGAAGCGGCGGCGATCCTCAGGCAGACGAGGGCGAGGATCCCGCTGCAGCCCGGCGACCTATTTGCGCTCGTCTATATGTCGAAGTTTGCCAGCGCGGATGGTTTGACCGCTTCGCGCTCGCGTCGGCAGCGCCGGTAATCGACACCGGCGGCAAGGGCACCGACCACCTGCAATTCGTGCTGCGCTAGGGCCGCTGGCCCATCCCTCAAGGACATCATCATGGACGAACTCACTCGCACCATCGCGGCGCGGGGCGATCTCGCGCACCTCGCACTGTTCCTCTGGGCCAGTGGTGCCAGCGCGCTGCTGGTCTGGACGCTGCGCGAGCTGGCCGCCGCCAACCGGCGCTTCAACGACTTCGTACGCGAGATCGCCACCCTGAATCAGCTCTTCAGGCGAAAGGACTAAGTCTATGCCGACCAAGCAGAATGCTGCTGCCCGCCAAGAGGCCACGGAAGTCTTCCGGCAATTCGCCTGGCACCTCGCCGGCTCGCTCGTCACGACCGCCGGCAAGGGCGGGCGGGCCGCAACCCCGGCGCCGGCCAAGGGCGCCGGCCAGAGGGCCGGCAAGAGCGGAGGCAAGCGGTGATGGCGCCCCTGCCGATCGACGCCGACGGGCGGTTTGCCGGCTATGCGAGCCTCTTCGGCCGCCTCGACGACGGCGGCGATATCGTCATGCCGGGCGCCTTCGCCAAGTCGCTGGGTCGCGGCCGCGAGGTCCGCATGCTGTTCCAGCACGACCCGAAAGAGCCGGTCGGCGTGTGGGAACGGCTCGTCGAGGACAACACCGGGCTCTACGCCGAGGGTCGGCTGGTCGCCGGCGTGCCACGGGCCGAGGCGCTGCGCCGGCTGATCGATGCCGGCGCCATCGACGGCCTCTCCATCGGCTTTCGCACCGTGCGCGGCAGCCGCGAGCCCGGCTCCGGCCACCGGCGGCTGTGGCAGATCGACCTCTGGGAAGTGTCGATCGTCAGCTTTCCCATGCTGGACGGCGCGCGCATCGCGCCCCCGCCCGGCTCCCCCGCGTCCGACGGACGCCTCCTGCGGTCGCTCGACGCGGCCATCCAGGCCCTTCGCCAACCCTGATGAGGATCTATGCCGATGACTGAACTGACCGATTTCGAGATCAAGGCCAGCGCCGCTCCCGGTGCCGTCGATGGCCGGCTCGGCGAATTGCTGGGCGCCTTCGAGGAATTCAAGCGCAGCAATGACGAGCGCCTCGCCGAACTCGAGCGCCGTGGCGCCGTCGATCCCTTGACCGAGGACAAGCTCACTCGCCTCAATGCTACCCTCGACGGCGCCAAGGCGGCGCTCGACCGCGCCATGCTGGAGCGGGCGCGGCCCCGGCTCGAGGGCGGCGATGCCCGCGTCTCGGGCAGCGACGAGTACAAGGACGCCTTCTCCGCCTATGTGAAGCGCGGCGAGGAAAAGGCCCTTTCGATCGGCTCCAATCCCGATGGTGGCTACCTGGTGCCGACCGAGACGGAGACCGAGATCAACCGCATGCTGGCGGCGATCTCCCCGATCCGCTCGATCGCCGGGGTGCGGCAGGTCTCGTCTTCGGTCTATCGCAAGCCGATCACCATCGCCGGTCCCGCCGTCGGCTGGGTCGCCGAAACCGCGGCCCGCCCGCAGACGGCAAGCCAGACCATCGACGCCGTGTCGTTCCCCACCGCCGAGCTCTACGCCATGCCGGCGGCAACCTCGGCCTTCCTCGACGACGTCGCGGTCGATGTCGGCCAGTGGATCGCCGACGAGGTCAACGCTGCCTTCGCCGCCCAGGAGGGCACGGCATTCGTCACCGGCGACGGCAGCAACAAGCCGACCGGCTTCCTCCACTATACGGCGGTGGCGGATGCGAGCTGGAGCTGGGGCAATCTCGGCTATGTGGCGACCGGCGTCGCCGGCGCCCTGCCGGCCAGCAACCCGAGCGATGTCCTCATCGACCTCGTCTATGCGCTCAATGCGGGCTACCGCCAGAACGGCAGCTGGGTGATGAACCGGAAGACCCAGGCCGCGCTGCGCAAGCTGAAGGACGTCGACGGCAACTATCTGTGGCAGCCGGCGGCCGCCCCCGACGGCCGGGCCACGCTGATGGGCTTCCCGCTGGTCGAGGCCGAGGACATGCCCGACATCGCCGCCGACGCGACGGCCATCGCCTTCGGCGACTTCCGCCGCGGCTATCTGGTGGTCGACCGGACGGGCGTGAACGTCCTGCGCGACCCGTTCTCGGCCAAGCCCTACGTGCTGTTCTACACCACCAAGCGGGTCGGCGGCGGCGTACAGGACTTCGCCGCCATCAAGCTGCTGAAGTTCGCCGCGTCGTAAGCCAAGACCCCTCACCC
>Ga0207657_10005418_pt1 | contig 13332 bp, 12 predicted proteins | sample KBSC33metaG_FD_184316 | JGI IMG/M metagenome (GOLD analysis project Ga0207657, IMG submission 184316) | Corn rhizosphere microbial communities from Kellogg Biological Station, Michigan, USA - KBS C3-3 metaG (SPAdes) (version 2) | ecosystem: Host-associated > Plants > Roots > Rhizosphere > Soil ... | reverse complement strand
TACGATTCCTCGATCGACGACGTGCGCGCGAAGGTGGAGTTCGATCTGGAGTATCTGGAGCGCCAGTCGGTGCTGGAGGATCTCAAGATCATGGCGCGGACGCTCCCTGTGATGCTGTTCAAGCGCGGGTCCTGCTGACAGCAGCGGGCTAGATCAGGGCGCCGGCGCAGTTGTGGCTAGAGATTGCCTCGAGCGTACGAGGTCGCGACCCATGACGATGGCCGGGTGCTCGATCACTTTGTAGGCAGCCCACGGCAGCAACACGAGCGCAATTGCGAGAATCAGCCACTGGATCGCTCGTGGCTCCTTGCCGAATACGACGAAGCCGATCCATATCGCCGGTGTGAGCAAGAGATATATCCCGTAGCTGTAAGTGCAGATGCGTTTGGCGATGCGCGTGAGGAGCGATGCCGGGAGCTCGCGTACGAACGGGATGGCGATTCCCACCGCGAGACAGCACAGCCATCCGGGCGCAGGGCGCGCGGGTGAGGGATTCAGCAGAACGAAGAGAGGCACAACAGCCAACAACACCGGAATCCACAGCATCGCCGGCAGTCGCGCGCTCGAGTTGCTGCGCAGGATCCCAAAGGCAAGCACCCCGCTGACGAAACACGGACCGAAGACAGCCAGCGACAGGCGCCACAGGCCCGGCGCACGAACGTACTGCACCGTCAGTCCCGCGATGACAGCAACGCCAAAGGCGATCAGTACCCCGGATACCGAGCGTCGCGCGATCAGATACAGCACCGGCAGCACCAGATACATCTGCATCTCGATGGGCAGGCTCCAGAGCATCCCCACGACGTTGGTATCACCCGAAACGTTCTGGACCAGGAGCAGATTGCTCACGATCGTGCGTGGAAGGGGCGAGATGAACTTCGCCGGCACGATTGTAGGAATGTGGAAGGCCACCGTGATGATGACGGCAGCCATGGCGAGAGGGTAGATACGAAATGCGCGACGGAAGTAGAAGTCGCGTATCCAGTGACTACCCATGCCGCCTCGCTCCATCGAGCTCATCAGGACCAGCGAGGTGTGAACGAAGAATAGCAGTACGCCTATGCGGCCAAGCTCCCAGTCGGAGAGGATGACGGGTTTCACGCCGCACGCCCACATGACGTGATCCGTTACGACGCAAAGCACGGCGATTGCTCGCAGTACGTCGAGGTTGCGTTCGGGCAGATGGGTGCGCGTCACAGCCACAATGCGCGCCTGCGAGGGAGCCGGCGCGAACGTGTCCTGCTCAGCCAATCCGTTCATCGACGTGTGGGTTCCCATACCGCCAGACGTCGGTTGCGTACAACCTGAGCCCAGGCCAGCATTCCAGCCAGATTGGAAGCCAGAGCGAAGCCTGCGATCCTGATGACGCGCGGGGCGACCCGGGCTCTGGGCCAGCGCATGCCCGCAATCCCGACAATCGCGCCGGCGATCGACAGCACGAGCACAATCATCCAGGGGCGTGAGTGAACGCTCGCGATTACCAACGCGACGGCTGCTATCGGCAGTGCCGGATACACCAGCCAGCGGCAGAGCTTGTGGCTGAACAGCATCCACGCAAACGAGCCGTGCGTGAACGGGTTCAGGAGCTGTCGCTTGAACCAGAGCGTCTGGAGCCCGCGCGCCATCGTCCTGATCTTGCGGCGAAATTCGGATTGCAGCGACTTTGTCTGCGGTACGAGACAAACCGCGTCATTCACCGACACCGCCCGATAGCCGTGTTCCTCTGCCATCAGCGCCGATGCGAAGTCGCGGCTCAGCGATTCGGGAAACGCGCTATCGTAGAGCGAAGCACGGATTCCATAAAAGCAGCCGCTGGCTCCGACGATGGATTTCACCCGCGTTTCGAGGGCGCGGATGTTCATCTCGTAGCCCACGTATCCGGATTCGCCGCTGACTGCGTTGGCACTCGCCCGATCGTCGATGGATGCGACGCTCAAATCGCGGCCCGATGCGACACCGACATGCGGATCGGCAAATGCCCGCACCAGCGCCTTGAGCGCGGTGGGGAGAATGCGAATGGTCGCGTCGGTATTCACGATTATCTCGCCGCGAGCCACAGGTCCGGCGGCATTCTCTGCCGCGCTCTTGCCGCGCCGCTCGTTCAGCCGCAGAAGCTCGACGCCACGGTCCGAGAACTGGCGCACGATATCGTCAGTGCCGTCTGACGACGCGTCGGAGATGACGAGGATCTGACGCCTGTCCGCGGGATAATCGACCGCAAGGAGTGCTTCCAGCGTCTGACGGATGCTGCGCTCCTCGTTGTAGCACGGGACGGTGATGGTGATGAACGGCCACGGGAATTCCGCAGCGGGCTGCTCCGGCGTACCACGCATCGCAGCAACCAGCCGCAGGAGCAGCGGATACGCCACATACGCGTAGAGGCCGATGCCGAGCGGAAGTACTATGAGAGTGGGCAGAACGACGTTCATGCTCGCTGTGGTGAGCGTGTGGGCTGAATCGAGCGGTACAGCGCTTCGTAGCGGGTAAGCCACGATTGAACGTCGAACTCGGTAACAAGTCTTGCATGCGCGCGCGTGGCGCGAGCGGCAGCGGCCTCTCGGTCAGCGAGCGTCGCCCGGATTGCATCTGCGAGCGCCCTGGGGTCCTCGGCGTCGACGAGCGAGGCTTCGTTCATGGACAGCATGTCGGGAATCCCGCCAACGCGCGGCGCAACGATCGGCACGCCTGCCGACATTGCCTCGAGGACCACCATCGGGGTGCCCTCCGTACGCGAGCTCAACGCGACCAGATCGAAAGCCGGAAGCAACGTCGCGGCATCGACGACTCGGCCGTGAAACCGTACGCTGGCCGCGACACCGAGGTGGTGGGCTTGCTCTGTGAGCGCGGACCGATCCGGTCCGTCGCCGATGACGGACAACGTCACCGGCAGATCAGTCAGGTACTGCATGGCGTCGATCATGATATCAGGACCCTTTTCGGAGCTCAGGCGTCCGATCCAGCCGATGTGCATCCCTGCTGCGAGACCCAGCCGATTGCGAGCCGCGCCGGCATCGATCGGAGTCGACGTCGTAGCGACCGCGTTCCTTATGAGGTGAATCGATTGCGGGCTTGCGCCGCCCCGTGCCACGGACGCGGCGACGTTGCTCGACACGGCCACGATTGCCGAGGCGCGTCGTGCGGCGCGGATCTGGAGCCATTCGTACGCGCGGGCTTTTCGGTCTGTTGCGGAGAAGCCGTGCAGGGTCGTTACAGACGGGACGCCCATGGAGCGAGCGACGCCGATGTCGAGGATATCGCTGCGATAACCATGCGAGTGCATGACGTTGAATTGCCGCTGCGTCAACAGCGCGCGGACTCCCCGGCGCTCGGGCACCAGCGAACGGGAAGGAGATTCGATGACGTGAACGTGCAAGCCCGCATCGCGCGCTTCCTGTACGAACGCGCTCGTGCGTGATTCCGTCACCGCGGCAATTTCGACTGTGTGGCCCATCGCGGAATGGCCGATGGCAAGCGATCGTACGACAGTCTCCAATCCGCCGGAATCTGCCGGTGCGAGGACATGCAGAATCGCAAGCGGACGATCAGCCACGTCTGGCTCCGGCTGGACCGATTGCTCTGCTGTACAGCGTTTCGTAGCTGCTCACCATCGCATCCAGACCGAATTGCTGAACCACGCGCTGGCGCGCGGTCGCTGCATCACGCCTCAGCTGCTCGGGATTGCAGATGGCGCCTGCAAGCGCCAGCGCGAGCGCCTCGGGGTCGGCGGCAGGAACGAGTCGATGTTTCAGCTCGTCCCCAAGCACCGCCGCGTTTCCTCCCACGTTGGTGACGACCGGGCACAATCCGGAGCTCATCGCTTCGAGTAGCGATACGGAGGTGCCTTCGCTGTGCGACGACATGCTGAACAACGTGAACGAGCGCGCGATTCGTTCGATGTCGCTGCGCCATCCGAGAAAGTGCACGGAGTCGGCGATCCCCAATGCAGCCGCGGACTGCTCGAGCAACTGCCGCTCGCTACCATCACCGACGAGAACGAGAACAGGTTTGGGCAACGTGGTCCAGTTCGCGCGCAACCGCGCGAATGCGTCGATCATAACGCCATAGCCCTTGATCGTCTCGAGCCTGCCGACGCTTCCGATCACGGGAACGTCCGGCGCGATTCCGATCTCGGTCCGAAAATCTGAATCGTCGTCACGCGGAACGTAACGCTCTGTATCGACGCCGTTCGGGATGACACTGATGCGTGCCGCGTCCGGCATGAACTCGATGAGATGCTGTTTGAGCCGATCGGATACCGCAACTATTGCGTCGACGCGGCGCGCGGCGCGTCTGTCGATCATGCGATGCGTCCACGGATCCGGATTCCCGCGTCCGTGGTCGGTGTAGATCTGATATGGTACGCGGGCCATGGATGCGGCGAGGCTCGCCTTGTACAGCACACCACTGTGCAGATGCGCAACATCCGGATGGATCCTCTCGAACTGACGGGCGAGTCCGCGGGGATACAGCATCGACCAGCTCGGCATCGGGTCGGCGACGTGAAGTGTCGCCAGACCTTCGAGCCCTTCACCGAAGTGACCCATGTATCCCAGCGCGAGAACGTGCAGCTCGAAGCGGGTTGGATCGGTGCGTTGCACCATCTCGGCCACGAGGCGCTCCATGCCACCGTAGTTGAGATTGTTGACGACGTGTACGACGCGGATCCTGCGTTCTGGCATCACAGGAGTTGCTGGAACCACTGGACGGATTCGCGCAGGAAGGGACGCATGTCGTCGCGGCGCCGGATCTCGCTGACGTCGCCGGGATGATGTCCAAAAAATGCCTTTACCGCCGCCCATCGTGACGGCGAGCCGCTCGGCAACGAAAGCTGCTGATCCGATCTGCGCAGACGAGTGAGCAGATGGTCCACGTCGCCCCAGAACCAGCGCGAGCGCACGCCAGTCCGAAACTGAACCACCGGGTCGGGCTGCTGTTCCGTCGCTGCAGCAATCAGCAGGGTTGGAAAATCCACACCCGAATCTATGGCAAGCTGCAACGAGCCCCAGAAGCGCCCGTTGATTTCCATGAGATATGGCTGGCCGGTACTCTCGTCCATCTTGTACTCGACCATCGCCACTCCCTGCCATGCAAACTCCGCGAGAAGGGCCAGAGACATACGCAGCAACTCGGCATCGACCGCGACACTCTCGCGATACACGCTGATACCGCCAGCTGGAGGTTTCTCGCGAATTCTGCGGTGAGCGAATTGTGCGACGAGCTTTCCGTTCCAGACAAGTACGAAGATCCCAATGCCAGGACCTACGATTCGCTGTTGCAGCAGAAGAGGGTAGGCGCGCGCGTCCATACTGTCGAGCTCCGCGCGCAGTTCCGTAGCCGAGGCCGCATGCTGCACGGACAGCTTGAGGCGGTCGTCCGATCCTGTCGAAACAGACCGTGCCGGCTTGACGACGAGCGGATAGCGAAGCGATGAGATATCCAGAGATTTCGTATCTCGAGCATCGGCAATCACGGTCTGAGCTGGCACGGCGATACCGACTCTACTCGCGGCGGCGAGTACCGACTGCTTATCGGAAATCCCCGTGAACGTGTCGGCGTCCGCGAAAGGGATCAACACACCATCGAAACGCCCGCGTGCGGGAAGGATCGCAAGAAGTGCCGACTCCGTCATCGGAATGATGGTGTCGATGCCGTTGCGTCCGACGATGGCGTGAATCTCATCGGCGAAGCGATGTGGATCCGCGAGTGCATCCGGGACGACGTGTTCGGTGCGAGCGAAGCGCGATGCCGCGGCGAGAGAGCGCGGCGCCGACGCGGACACGTGAACGACGTGGCCAGCGGCGCCGAGCGACCGGACCACGGCGAGTGTCGCGCGCTGTTCGCCGTCCGTCACCAGGATGGTGCGACGGTGCTGATTGTTCCCGGTCACCCGTGTATGAGACCCGCGGCGCGAAGTATGAACCCGTTGGTGGACACGCCGGCCGGCACATTGAGGCGCGGTATGGTGAAACTGTCGCTGGGTGCGGCGACGGTCCATCCTCCTTCGATCATGAACGCCGCCGTGTAACCGGCGTCACGTGCCGCATTCTGCACGCGTCCGTCCGCGAGTCCGTACGGATACGACACCATCGGAAGCGACCGTTCTCCGAAGCATTGGAGCCAGGTGCGAGTACGCTGCAGCTCCTCGGCGAGCTCTGCATCGGGGAGCGCAACGAGGTTCGGGTGACTCCATGTGTGAGCTGCAAAGGTGATTCTGTCATACTGCAGCGCTGCGCTCAGCTGCTCGTTCGATGCACCGCGCGCATGCGGCGGCATCTCGTGCGCTGGAATGCCCGATTGCGCCGCCATTGCGAGGACTTCCGTATTCAGGCCGCGGCCTTCGGACAGTGCACGCTCGCGAATCCGAGCGTCGAGTCCGCGTCGGGGATCAGCAAGGACGTCCCACCAGAATGACCGGCCATCGAGGAATGACGGCGTGATGAATACCGTCGCCGGCAGGTTTCGCGCACGCAACTCCGCGACGCCGGCAGTGATTGCACCCGCGTATGCGTCGTCGAAAGTGATTGCTGCGAGAGGACGTGACTGCCGTACCGGTATCTCGGACATCGCTGCGGCTAGCGGTATCACATCGTGGGTGCGGATCAGCGCATCAAGCTGCGCGGCGAATGCCGATTGGCGCAAGTGCAGCGACCGATCCCCAACGACGTCCATTCCAGATGGGACGACGTTGTGATAGGCCAGTACGAGCAAGTGCTCGGAATGTGCGCGGCGCGAGAACGATGCGCCGCCACCAAAGACCAGCGCAGTCTCGACGACGCGTTTGACGCCGCCGCGGATGGCGCTCAACCGGCGGGAACCCAGTGTGTACGGGGCACCCGCTGCGCGACACGTGTCTTGGCCGCCGGCGCTGCGCTGACGGCGACCATCGTTCCCCGGCGCGCCCGGCGTCGAGCGCGGAACGAATCCTCGGCGACGACCATGCCGATGAGGACGTAGAAGAACGAAAAGTACGTTGCTGAAACGAAGAATCCTGCAACGCAGAAGCCGACCAGTGCGCCGGTGAGAGCCTGAGAAAATGCTGCGTCCTCAGGTGTCACGTCGGGATCGCCCTTGGGGCCGGCCTTGATCTCCGCCAGATGCTTGAGTGACGTTCCGATCAGTGTCACGAACAGCAGCAGTCCAGTGACTCCTAGCTCCCCTCCGATCAGTACGAAAGAGTTGTGAGCGGTGGACCATTTGAGGCCGCGATTCTCTGCCGCATACTGTTTCGAAATCTCGGACAGACTCCCCTCCGCCTGCGTGAACGTATTGGCGCCGGTCCCGATCAACGGGTGGGTCAGCATGTAACCAACACCCCGCTTCCAGATGGCCTTTCGTCCGACAGGCGACGTCATGTTGTAGTCGTCCGCCGGTTTGGTGAGCGTGTGCATCATCTGCCAGTATGCTGCCGATCCGAACACAGTCATGAGCACCGCCGCTGCCGCTACCGAGCCCACGCGCACTCTGACGGGGATCGAGCGGAATGCGACGAGGATGAATATCGCGACACAGATGAGCGCGATGAAACCGCCGCGCGATCCGCTCTTGATTATCAGCTCGATGAGAAGTCCGAGAGAGAACAGTGCGAACAGCCGCTTCCAGATCGCGACACCCGGTCGCAGAAAGTAGACGGCTATGGGTATTGTCGCGACAAGCATCAAGGCAAGGTCGTTCGCGTCGTAGTGCGCTCCGCCGCTCAAACGCCCATCGGAACCGATCGCGACGAACAGATACGTATAGAGCGAGTAGACGTCGGCTCCTATCAGATGTGCGAACGCGATCCAGTTTGCGTCATCAGCGTCCCGGATGCTTGCCGCAACTCCAACCATGAGCAGGAGCACTGGCATGAACACCTTGGTGATGAACGTAAAGCTCCACCCGCGCCACAAACTAAAGGGAAGCCCCACGATCATGAGCGCGAGCATCAGAAATGGAATCGCGAACATTCTGGACTTGAGCCACTTGGGACTCCGCGGCCCCCGCAAGCTCGCGGCAAGCGCGACGGCCAGCGACAACTCGAGCAGTATCGGGACCTGCAGGGTGCCGATGATCGGCCACAGATCCTGAAACCGCCACACTGAAATCCACAGAAACGCCACCGTGACGTACATGAGCGCGTCAGGTCTGTAGCGGCGTCTTTTTGCGGACCCGTGCGGTCGAACGGAAGGCGTGTGTCGTTGCATGTATCTAGATATTCAAGTATCGGAGGGAGCCGCCGATCACTTTGCAGGGAAAATGCGTGCCGCGCATCGGCGTTAAATTTTGCCCACGCCCCAGCCGAGGAGAAGGCCAAGTCTTGAAGCGAGAAAGAGCAGCCGTTACAGCCGTCATGATCGTGGCCATCTTGCTTAGGGTGTACGAGGTTTTCCGCTTCCCCTTCGAGCAGGATGAACTCTACACCATAGACGAGGCGACGAACCTCTTCCACACCCGCCTCCTCCCCGGAATCCAGGCCAGACCCTTCTTCTTTCTTCTCGAACACCCGTTCTTGAAGCTGGCCGCCCCCACGGAGCCCTTCGTACGCTTCCTGCCGCTCCTGTTCGGCGTGGCCGGGGTGTGGGTGACCTGGCGTCTGGCGCGGAACCTCGCGGGGCCGGTGACGGGTTTCATCGCGCTCGTTCTGGTCGCAATCTCGCCCTGGCACCTCTACGTCTCGGGGTTTGGGCGCTACTACTCGCTGCTCTATCTGCTTGCGGCTCTGGTCTACTGGCGTCTGCCCAGGGCCTATGACGCCGACCGCCCCAAAGTCTATCTCGGTGTGCTCGCGCCTCTTTTCATCGGGGCGTGGACCCACCCGAGCTTCGTCTTTCCGATAATCGGGGCGGCGCTCGCCGTTTCGATCTTCCAGCCCGACGGGCACACCCGTTTTCGCTGGCCGACGCGCACCGCATGGCTCTGGCTGTGGGGACCATTCCTTGGACTCTCGGTCATCGTAGCTGCGATCATCCGGATGATCCACCACGTCACAACTGTGGCGAACGGCGGAGATCGCGGGATACCTGCGATGCTGCGCCTGGTGCCTGCGATGGTCGACTGGATGACCCTGCTCGTAGCCGCGTCGGCGGTGGCCGGGATCGTACTGATGATTCGTGCCGGGTCCGCCGAGAAGCACAGGTTCGGGTGGATGGCTGTCTTCGGGTCCGTTTGTACTCTCGTTGCCCTGGTCGTCCTGTCGTTCAGCACAGCGATCTACGCCGATTACGGGGTCTCGGCGCTGCCACTGGTGATCGTTGCCGCTGCATACCCGGTCGGGTGGCTTGCCGAGAACCTCGGCCCGGCCCTTGCTTCTGCAGGGTCAACGGCGGTCGCGTGGATTCTGATCATCGGCATCCTGCCATCCACCGCTTCGCACCTTTCCGACGGTACGCGGTTCGACTACAGGCCGGCGCTGAGTGAGATCAATTCCATCGCTCCGTCCATCGAGGTGCTGGCGTGGCCGGTCGCGATCCAGCGCGCATATGACCCGGCACTCCACAGCCGCGAGATGCCGGGCAGCGTAGCAGGGCTGGACTCGGCCCTGCATCAGTATCGTGATCTCTGGGCTATCGCTTCAGTGAAGCGATACGGCATGGTTGGTGACGATACTGGAGAAATGGCGCGGTGGTTCTGGCAGAACTGTCGGAAGAAGAGCGAGTATCAGCGCCCGCGTCTCGATTATCGTATTTACCGCGTCGACCTGTGGCGCTGCACCATCGGAGAATGAGCACCCCGTCCCAGCACGAGCAGAATCCCACCTACTCCTTCGTAATTCCGGTCTATAACGAAGAAGAAGTCCTGCCAGAGCTCCACCGGCGAATGGTTGCCGTGATGGACACGCTCGACGGTCCTTCAGAGGCCGTTCTCGTGGACGACGGTAGCCGCGACAACAGCTATCCGTTGATGCTGGAGCTCAACGCTCTGGATCCGCGTTTCAAGGCCGTTCACTTCTCGAGAAATTTCGGGAAGGAAGTCGCCGTGAGCGCCGGTCTCGACCTCGCGACTGGCGAGGCAGTAGTGCTCCTGGATGCCGATCTGCAGGACCCGCCGGAACTGGTGGTGGAGATGGCTGCCCGCTGGCGCGAGGGCTACGACATGGTCTACGCGAAGCGAGACAGGCGCATCAACGAGACCTGGTTCAAGAGGCAGTCATCGAGGCTGTTCTACCGGACACTCCGCCGCATCAGTGACGTGGACGTTCCGCTCGACGTCGGCGATTTCCGGCTGGTGGACCGGCGTGCGCTCGATGCTTTCAGGTCGATGCGCGAGCGGAATCGCTACGTCCGCGGGATGTTCGGCTGGATAGGATTCAAGCAGATAGGCGTGTCGTACGTACGGCCCGGACGGTTTGCGGGGACGACCAAATGGCCTCTCTCCAAGCTCGTGCGACTGGCCTTCGATGGGATCATCAGCTTCTCGACGGCGCCGCTCAGGATGGTGCTCCAGATCGGCTTTCTCGTCTCGATCTTTTCTTTTGTGGCCGGAATCGGTGCGATCGTCATCAAGCTGTCCGGCATGTATGCGATATCCGGCTGGGCGTCGATCACGGTGCTGATGTCGTTCATCGGCGGAGTGCAGCTCACCGTTCTTGGCGTGGTGGGCGAGTACGTCGGCCGGATCTATGATGAGGTGAAGCAGCGCCCGTTATATCTCGTAAGGGAGCTGAAGGGATTCGGGGCGCTCGACAACGCCCCGAATCATTTGTTTACTCAGCTCGCGCAGCGCCGGTCAGCGGAATTAGAGGCGTCGACGACGGCGCCGACGGTGGAGCGACCTTTCTGACCGTGCTTGCTTTCGGGCCGGCAAAGCCAGCTCTGCTCAGCAGGCACAGAGTGATGATGGTGAACACGTTCTTTGTGATGGCGGTCGTGCTGGCCACAGCGGTCGTATGCTGGAACTTGGGTGTAATAATTGTTCGGACCTGAAAGTAATCCAGGATGAAGAGCACCGAGAGAGCTCCCACCGCAAATGCGAGAACTCCGCAGATTGCGCCGATCACTCTCTTGACTCGTCTACTATCAGTGTAGGTCGCAACCGCAATCATGATCATCAGTCCGAGCAGCGGTACCAGCAGGATGTTGCTCAGTTGCCCGACTGCCCCGAAGCGCCAGCGCTCGTCGCTGAGCCGAAGTGGCAGGAGCTGTGCGGTAAGGTCGGACAGGGGGATGATGACCAGGAGAGCGGCCAGAAGATACCCCGCGCGTGCCAGCGGCTTGTTTGTTTCCATGCGGAAAGAGAGGTTGGAGTGCCAGCGAACATACTACGTGCATATGCATTCTACAACAAATAATATCGGCGATTCTGTACGGATGAGTCAGTCGTGACTATCGCCCTGACCATCCCTGCAATCCGGACGAGGATCAAGGGTGCGCCGCTCGGCTGGGTGACTTCGGGATTGTTCCTCGCCTGTTTCGCCCCTGTCATCTACGGCCTCATCGTCGCGTGGCTCACAATTCCGGACGCCGCTCACGGCATTCTGATAGCGCCTGTTGCCGTCTGGCTGGCATGGAAGTCTGGCGTCATCGCGGACTCCCAGCCGGCGCGATGGGCCGGCGCGATCATCATCCTGGTCGCCGTGGTGGCCAGCCTTTTCGGGCGTGTTGCCGGCGTCGAGACGATTCCACGCGCTGCACTGTTCATGGCGCTCGTCGGATTGACGCTCTGGTTTGCCGGTTGGCGCCAGGTCACGGCCTGGTGGCTTCCGTTCCTTCTCTTTGCACTGACCATTCCACTTCCTGAATCGATTATCGCGTCGATGACGCTACCACTCCAGGAAATCGCCGCAAAAATGGGCGCGGCGATGCTGTCGTGGCGGCACATCCCGGTGCTGCTGTCCGGCAACGTCATCCGCCTTCCGGGTCATACGTTGTTCGTGAGCGAGGCGTGCAGCGGACTGCGCTCGCTCACTGCGCTCCTCAGCATGGCAATTCTGGTCGGCGCGCTGTTCCTGAAATACCCGCTGAGCAGAATCCTCATGGTAGCGCTTGCCGTTGGCCTCGCGATCTTCGTCAACGGAATCAGAATCTTCATGACTGGATTCCTCGTTTTCTTCGTGGATCCCAAGCTCGGCGAGGGATTCATGCATCTCACGGAAGGGTATCTGCTGTTTCTGATCTCACTATCGATACTGGCGCTGCTGACGTGGTTGTTCCTGCGCGTCGAAGGTCGTTTTGGAGGCAAGGCAAATGCTTGACATGGTTGCGAAATTCCTTCCCGCCAGCGCACTCGCGGCCGGAACAGCTGTGACGCTGCTCGTCGGCACGCCCCAGCCGACACCTCTTCGGAAACCGCTCGCGGCGGCGCTACCAGCGTCGTTCATGGGCGCGCCGTACAGCGATGTTGCGATCGGTGCAGACGAGGTGAGCAAATCCGGCGTGTCGGACTACGTGAATCGCGTCTACATGCTCAACGCAACCGAAGGGATCAATCTCTACGTGGGCTATCATGCAACGCAGCAGGGCGACAAGCGAATGCACTCGCCTTCGCTGTGTCTTCCGGGGTCGGGCTGGACGCCGGTCGGCGAGCAGATAACGACGATACCGATCGGTGGAAAGCCGGTCAACGTAAACCGCTTCATACTCGCGAACGGCCCGAATCGAATTCTGGTGTACTACTGGTTTCAGGGTCGCGGAAGAATTACCGCGGGGGAGGCAGATCTGAAGATGCGCGCGATGTGGGATGCTCTCATGACGCATCGCGACGAGGAAGCTCTCGTGCGCATCATCGTCCCACTTGTGAAGGGCGATACTGCGGCGGTTGCGAACACGGGACTTTCGCCAGACTCGCTTGCCGCGCGCTTCGCCGAGAACATCGCACTCCCGCTCAATAACTCGCTACCGGCGGCGCCAGGGGCATAAGCCTGAGTCGTCATTCCCGCTGTAGGGCGCGGATATGCATCCGCGCCTCGGGAATCCATGTGTCCTTCGTCATTCCCGCTGTAGGGCGCGGATGCATCCGCGCCTCGGGAATCCATGCTTCCTTCGTCATTCCCGCGAAAGCGGGAATCCATGTTATCCATCTCAGAGTGCGATGACACCACGAAGTCGGTCGGCAGCAGATGGATTCCCGCTTTCGCGGGAATGACGAACTTTGCCCTACTGAGTCTCAAGCCACGCCTGGAACATCAGCACGCCCCAGAGCAGGTGTGAGTTGTCGGTGACTCCGGCCTGATGATCGTCCCATGCCTGACGGATCAACTCCGGCGCAAGATATCCCTCGCGCCGCAGGCGCTCCTCCGCGATCAGAGCATCGGCCCATTCGCGTAGTGGACCGCGCAGCCAGCTTGCGATCGGCACGCCGAAGCCCATCTTGGGGCGCTCTATGAGCTCGCGCGGCACGTACTTGTAGAGCACCTGGCGC
>Ga0207657_10005416_pt1 | contig 13335 bp, 11 predicted proteins | sample KBSC33metaG_FD_184316 | JGI IMG/M metagenome (GOLD analysis project Ga0207657, IMG submission 184316) | Corn rhizosphere microbial communities from Kellogg Biological Station, Michigan, USA - KBS C3-3 metaG (SPAdes) (version 2) | ecosystem: Host-associated > Plants > Roots > Rhizosphere > Soil ... | reverse complement strand
CCTGCCCTTCATATGTTCCTCGGATGGCAGTCCGAGCCAGCGCGCCTGCGCGCCGGTTGCGATCACCAGCGCGTCGGCGAAATATTGCCCACCGCTATCGCCGGTGAGGCGAAATGGCCGGCGCGACAGATCGACGGCGCTGACATGATCCCAGATGACCTTGGTGCCGACATGCTCGGCCTGGGCCTGCATCTCTTCCATGAGCCACGGGCCCTGGATGACGTCACGGAAGCCGGGATAATTTTCGACGTCCGTCGTGGTCGTGAGCTGGCCGCCCGGCTGAATACCCTGGATAACGATCGGCGACAGCCCGGCGCGCGCGGCATAGATAGCCGCCGTATAGCCCGCGGGCCCCGAGCCAAGGACCGCGAGGCGCGTCGAAATGCTGTTGCTCATTGGCCGCATTTAGGGGCGCTTGTGACGCCCCGCAACGGCGAGAAATTCGCGGCTAAACCGTTCTGCGGCCGGCGATGAAGTTCCAGATCAGCACGATGATGCCAATCACGAGCAGGATATGGATCAGCCCGCCGGCCACGTGGAACGCGAAAAATCCGAGCGCCCATAGGATGAGCAAAATGATGGCGATGGTGAGAAGCATTGGCTGCCTTCCTCGTTATAGTGGCGGAACGGACGCGTAACGGGCGAGCCGGATGCGTGTTCCGCGAACTGAGTTAGACCAGCCTGGACTGTTTGACTGCTGCCTCGATGAACCCTGCGAACAACGGGTGCGGATCGAAGGGGCGGCTCTTGAGCTCGGGGTGGAACTGGACGCCGATGAACCAGGGATGGTCCGGCCGCTCGACGATCTCGGGCAGCTGATCGTCGGGCGACATCCCCGAGAAGATCAGGCCCGCGCCCTCGAGCGCATCACGATAGTGGACGTTGACCTCGTAGCGATGGCGGTGCCGTTCGCTGATGCTGTCCGTGCCATAGATCGAGCGGACGACGCTGTTGCCGTCGAGCTTGGCCGGATAGGCGCCGAGCCGCATCGTTCCGCCAAGATCGCCGCCGGCGGCGCGCTTCTGCAGACCCTCTTCACTCATCCACTCGGTGATCATGCCGACCACCGGCTCGGGCGTTTCGCCGAACTCCGTCGTCGACGCTTCCGAGATACCCGCCTGGTTCCGCGCCGCCTCGATGCACGCCATCTGCATGCCAAGGCAGATGCCGAAGAACGGGATTTCGCGTTCACGGGCGAACTTCACGCTGGCGATCTTGCCCTCGCTTCCGCGCTCGCCGAAGCCGCCGGGGACGAGGATTCCGTGGAGCGGCTCGAGCTCGGCGACGACGTCAGCCTCCGCATGCTCGAAAATCTCGGCGTCGATCCACTCGATGTTGACCTTGGCGCGATTCGCGATCCCGCCATGGACCAGCGCCTCGCGAAGGCTCTTGTAGGCGTCGGGCAGCCCGACATATTTGCCGACCACGCCGATCGTGACCTCGCTCTCGTAATGATCGATGCGGTCCATGATCTCGCGCCAGCGGGCGAGGTCCGGCCGCTGCGCATCGGCGATCCCGAATGCTCTCAGGACCTCATCGTCGAGACCCGCCTCGTGATATTGCAGCGGAACATCGTAAATGTTGCGTGCGTCGAGCGCCGGGATGACCGCTTCCTTCCTGACGTTGCAGAACAAAGCGATCTTCTCGCGCTCGCTGTCGGGCAATGGGCGATCGCAGCGGCACAGCAGGACTTCGGGCTGAACGCCGAGGCTCGACAGCTCGCGCACCGACTGCTGGGTCGGCTTGGTCTTGAGCTCGCCGGCTGCCGCGATCCACGGCACCAGCGTGGTGTGGACGCTGACGGTCTGGTCGCGGCCGAGATCGTTCCTCAGCTGGCGGATCGATTCGATGAACGGCAGGCTTTCGATGTCGCCGACCGTCCCGCCGATCTCGCAGATGACGAAGTCGCAGCCGTTGACGTCAGACAGCGCGAATTCCTTGATCGCGTTCGTTACATGGGGGATCACCTGGACGGTCGCGCCGAGATAATCACCGCGCCGCTCCTTGGCGATGATGTCACGATAGATGCGGCCGGTGGTGATATTATCCGACTGGCGCGACGAAACGCCGGTGAAGCGCTCATAGTGACCGAGGTCGAGGTCGGTCTCGGCCCCGTCATCCGTCACATAGACTTCGCCATGCTGGTAGGGGGACATCGTCCCCGGATCGACATTGAGATAGGGATCGAACTTCCGGATCCGGACCTTGTAGCCGCGCGCCTGGAGGAGCGCCCCGAGGGACGCCGAAAGAAGCCCTTTCCCAAGCGATGAAACCACGCCGCCGGTGACAAAAATGAACCGCGCCATGGGAGTCGAGGCTTAGGGTGACAGACGCTTTGCGCGCAAGCCGCCCGTCAAAATATTTTCGGTAAGGTTTATTGGGCGAGCGGAACCGCGGGCGCCTGCTGGTTTTGCGCTGGAGTCGTCGCCGGCGCTGGTACCGGCTGAACCGGAGCGGGCTGCGACTGCTGCTGCTGCGGCGTCGCGAGCTTGCCGGCGAGCGAAGTATCGATCTTGCTAGGCGTGCGGGTCGCCCCCGCAATCGCGGCCATGACGATCGACAGCACGATGAACAGCCCGCCGAGCACCGCGGTCGATCGGGTGAGGAAATCCGCCGCGCCGCGTGCCGTCATGAAGCCCGACGAGCTTCCGCCGACGCCGAGACCGCCGCCTTCGGAACGCTGCATCAGGATGGTAGCGATCAGCGCAACGGCGATAAGCGTCTGGACGATCAACAGGAATGCAAACATGCGGGGACTTTCGAAGGGTGCGCGGCGCACTTAGCGAGCGCCGCGCCCGCTTTCAACTTACGGCTATTTGCCGCTGGTGGCCGCACCCGGAGTGCTGCCACCGGCGCCCGCCGGCGTCGAGCTGCTCCCACTGGTCAGCGCCTCGAGTTGCTCGGCGGTGTAGCCGATGGTCACCGTGCCGTCGGCATTGCCGCGGAGACCCGAGCTCGGCACCTGGATGCGCTTCCCGGAGGTTAGGGTGATGGTGACCTGCCCATTGTCGACAGCATCGATCTTGCCCACGGGAGTGCCGCCGGTGCCGTTGACCGTGGCGCCGGCAACAATGGCCTTTTGCCCGGCCTCCGCCGCTGCTTCGATCTGGGCGTCGAGCTGCGCCTGGGTCATGCCGAACAGCAGCTTGCCGTTATGAATCGTGAAGCTGGCCTTGGGCAGCAAGGCCTCGTGCTTGTCCGTCTTGATCTGGATGTTGTCGCCCTTGATGGCCGTAACGGTGCCGACCGGCGCACCGGTCGTATCGACGACCTGCATGCCGACGCTCTGCGCAGCCGCAGGCGCGGCAATGGCCACTGCAAGAGCAGCGAATGTACCTAGAATCAGTCGCATAAGTCCTTTCCTGAGTTGAGGGTCCATCATAACAAATCGATCGTGAGTTGAAACTGAATGGCTACTCTCCCGAGCTTGCTGCGGCAGCGGCGACGATCGGGATGAAATCGGCAGCCTTGAGGCTTGCGCCGCCGACGAGCGCGCCGTTCACGTTGGCAACGGAGAAGATCTCCGTGGCGTTCGCAGGTTTCACGGAACCGCCGTAGAGAATCCTGACCTGCCGACCGTCCTCGGTGAAGCGCTCAACGAGTTTTGCACGAATGGCGGCGTGCATCTCCTCGATCTCGGGCGTGGTCGGGACCTTGCCGGTGCCGATCGCCCAGATCGGCTCATAGGCGACCGCCAGTTCCGCCCCTGCGGCGAGGCTTGGCGGAAGCGAGCCGTCGAGCTGCGCCGTCACCACCTCGAGAGCGTCCCCGCGATCGCGCACCGCGATGCTTTCACCGACGCACAAGATGAGGTTGAGGCCGACCGACAGCGCGGCCTCGGCCTTCGCGCGCACTTCCTCGTCGCTCTCGCGCTGGGCGTCACGGCGCTCCGAATGGCCGACGATGGTAAGGCTCGCGCCTGCATCGAGCAGCATCAGCGCCGAGGTGCAGCCGGTATGCGCTCCCTGGTGGAGATGGTGGACATCCTGTCCGCCGATGGCGAATCCCGGCACTGCCCGCGCCGCGCGCTCGATCAGGATCGCCGGGACGCATAGCGCGACATCGACCTCGGAATATTCGGCCGCCGCCGCGGCAATGGCCCTGACCTCGTCGAGGTCGGACGACAGCCCATGCATCTTCCAATTGCCGGCGACCAGTTTCCTCAGCGCCATCTGTTCCCCTCGGCCCTACCCGTGGGAAGTCCTAGCGGCGGCGCTTGATGCACGCCACCCTCACCCCTAAAGGTCGCTCAACTTCCATTTCAGCACCGGAATCCGATGCTTTCCTTCTTTCGCCGAATTTCCAAGTCCAAGGTCGGCACCTGGATCATTGCCGCGATCGGACTTGCCATCCTCGGCGGGTTCGCGCTCGCGGACCTGTCCAATTTCGGCACCGGCAACATCGGGCTCGGAATGAGCAGCACAACCCTGGCCAAGGTCGGCGACCAGGAGGTCGACGAGCGGCAAATGAGCGATGCCATGCAGCGCCGGCTGCAGCAGGCGCGGCAGCAGCGGCCCGACGCCGACTATGCGAGCATCATCGGCGACTTCAACCAGGTGCTGGAGATGCTCATCAACCAGAGCACCCTCCTCGCCTTTTCCGACAAATATCATTTCCCGTTGTCGAAGCGGCTCATCGACGCGGAAATCGCCCAGATTCCCGGGACCAAGGGGCTGAACGGCGAGTTCAGCGAGCAGGCTTACCAGCAGTTCCTCGCGCAGCAGCGGCTGACCGACGCCGAGGTTCGCGACGTGATCGCCGGCGACCTGCTCCAGCGCCTCATCCTGACGCCTGTCGTGGCCAATGCGCGGGTGCCGGTGGGGATGGCCACACCCTATGCGTCGATGCTGCTCGAAGCGCGTGAAGGCGAGGCCGCAATCGTCCCCGCCGAGGCGTTCAAGGCAGGCCTCAAGCCCTCCGATGCGCAAGTGCAGCAATTTTATGCAGCCAACCGCGCGCGCTACATGATCCCCGAGCAGCGGGTGCTGCGGATCGCCCGCATCGGTCCGGAACAGGTCGCCAATATCACGGCGTCCGACCAGGAAATCGCCAAATATTACAACGACAACAAAGCCACTTACGCTGCGAGCGACACGCGCTCGCTGAGCCAGGTCGTGGTGCCCGACCAGGCGACGGCAAACGCGATCGCGCAACGGGCGAAGGCTGGCGCGACGCTTGCGGCAGCCGCCGCACCGGCGGGCTCGAACGCCGCCGTCACCTCGCTCAAGGACCAGACGCAGCAGGCTTACGCCGGAGTTGCCGGGGACCAGGCGGCGAGCGCAGTCTTCGCGGCTCCCGCGGGGGCGGTCGTGGGGCCCATCAAAACCGACTTCGGCTGGGCTGTCGTCAAGGTCGATTCGGTCAAGAAGGGCGGCGGCAAGACGCTCGAGCAAGCGCGCGGCGAAATCGCGGCCAAGCTCACTGCCGACAAGCGCAAGGGGGCGATCGAAGACCTCGTCGCCAAGGTCCAGGACGCGCTCGACAATGGCAGCAACTTCACCGAGGCGGCCGCCGCGGCGAAGCTGCCGGTGACCAGCACGCCGCTGATCACCGCCGCCGGATCATCGCGCGCCGATCCGTCCTTCAAACTGGCGCCCGAGCTCGCGCCGATCCTGAAGAGCGGCTTTGCCATCGCACCTACCGACGAGCCCGAGATCGTCGCGCTCGGCGGCGACCAGGGTTATGCCGTCGTGTCGCCGTCGCAGGTGGTGCCGAGCGCTCCGGCGCCGCTCGCCAGCATCAAGGACCAAGTTACGACCGACTGGATCAACGACCAGGCGATGCAGCACGCCCGCGCGGCTGCCGAACAGATTGCGGCCAAGGCGTCGGGGGGCGTCTCGCTCGCCGACGCGATCAAGAGCATCGGCGCCGCCATTCCGGCGCCGCGTCCAATCGCCGCCCGGCGGATCCAGATCTCGGATGCGCAGGGGAACATCGTTCCGGCGCTCAGGCTCCTGTTCGCCACCGCCGCGGGGAAGAGCAGGATGGAACCCAACCCACAGGGGGGCGCCTTCTTCGTCGTGAAGACGGACAAGATCACGCCCGGCAATGCATTGAGCTCGCCGGGGCTGATCGCGCAGGTTGAGGGTGAACTGAACCAAGCGACCTCGGGCGACTATGCCCAGCAATTCCTCGCCGACCTGAAGCGCAATCTGAAAGCGAAGCGCAACGAGAGCGCTATCCAGGCCTTCAAGGCGCGACTGGTGAGCAGCGGCGGCTAAATCGCGCCGGCGCGCAGCGCTTGACGGGCGCGCGTTTGTTGCCTAAAGGTTCTCCGTTCGTTCCTTCGGGGGAGTGCCTGCCGATGCTCACCGCCAAGCAGCGTGAATTGCTGCTCTTCATCGACGACCGCCTGAAGGCGACGGGGATCAGCCCCAGCTTCGACGAGATGCGGGAAGCGCTCGATCTCAAGTCGAAGTCCGGCGTGCACCGGCTCATTTCGGCACTCGAGGAGCGCGGCTTCATCCGGCGGCTGCCGAACCGGGCCCGCGCGCTTGAAGTGGTGAAGCTCCCGGAAAGCCGCGGTTCGGCGACAGTCACGCCAATTCGTCCGGTCACCCCTGCCCCTGCAAATGACGTCATGGACATTCCGCTCCACGGGCGGATCGCGGCAGGAACGCCAATCGAGGCCTTGCAGGGTACCGAATCCTTCTCGGTTCCGGCGGCGCTGCTTGGACCAGGCGAACATTACGCGCTCGAGGTCGCCGGCGATTCGATGGTCGAGGAAGGCATTCTCGACGGCGATTTCGCACTGATTCGCAAGGTCGACTCGGCGCGGGACGGCGAGATCGTCGTGGCGCTGATCGACAATGAGGAAGCAACGCTCAAAACCTATCGCCGCGAGGGCCGCATGATCCGCCTCGATCCGGCGAACAGCCGCTACGAGCCGCAGCGCTACGACGAGAGCCGCGTGCAGATCCAGGGCCGGCTCGCCGGACTGATCCGCCGCTACTGATCGGCGCGGTTTCCGCCCACGGATGAGCGCCGACCCGGTCGGCGACGCTGTCGATGCGCGGCCGCTTGCCAAGGTAAATCGCAAGCCCACCCGTACGCTCGAGCGCAGGCGCATCGAGCTTCAGCCAGCGCGGCTGGCATGCGCGCGGCAGCCGCCGGTCGGAGACGACAATGTCCGCCGAGGCGCAGGCGCCCGTAATGGCCGCCCAGTCGATCCGGTAGGAAGAACGGGTCGCGAGCAGGCGCCATTCCGTGCCGCCCTTGCGCAGCACCGCAACACACGAATCATGCGTGCAGTCGCTGGTCGGCTGCCCCTCAAGGAGGTCGGGATCGCCGTCGAAGCCGGAGGCTTCCGCAAACAGGCTGCGCACATAATCGCCGGCACGGTCCCGCAGGAGCAGCGGCATTCCATTCTCGACAACCGCCAGATGCCGTCCGTCGCCGGTCACGAGCAGGTCGGGTGACGGGGACAGCGCGGCCGCAGCGGCGCCCATGGCCAACGGCACGAAACCGAGCAGGCGCAGCCGCGTGCTCCACAGGCACAGCCAGACAAAGCCGATCATCATCAGCCCGAATGCCCAGGCCGGCATCGAGGGAAGCAGCGCGACCGCGCCTCGGGTGGCTGACACGGAATGGGCGAGCCAGAGCAGGACGTCGATCGAGGCGCCGCAGAGATACCAAAGCGGCGCCCCCAGCCCTGCCGCATCGAACAGCAGCGCCGCAGCTTCGAGCGGCATGATTACAAAGGTTGTCAGGGGAATGGCGACGATGTTCGCGCCGACGCCGTACAGTCCCGAACGGTGGAAGTGGAACAGCGCCATCGGAAGCAAGGCGAGTTCGACGGCCAGGCCGGTCGCGACAATGCCCAACAGCGCGCGAAGGGTGCGCATCAAAATGCCTTCGTCCCGCCGCTGCAGCAGGCGGCGCGCCCAGGCGGTCGAATGCAGCGCGACGATCGCCGTCACTGCGCCGAAGCTCATCTGGAAGCTCGGCCCGGCGAGCGCTTCCGGGCGAAACAGGAGCACGACCAAAGCGCCGGTCGCGATCAGGCGGATGCTGATGGCGTCGCGCCCGAGCGCAATGCCAGCAAGAATGAGCAGCGCGGCGACGCAACTTCGCACCGTCGGGACCTGCGCTCCGGTCAACAGCGTGTAGCCAATCCCCGCCGCAGCAGCGGCAGCGGCAGCGACCATGACTAGATTCAATCGAAGCGCGAGAGTTTCGCTCAACGCCAGCAGCTTCAAGCTCAGAAACATGGCAAACGCGACCACGGCGGCGATGTGCAGCCCGCTGACCGACAGGAGGTGGGTGAGGCCTGCGCGGCGCATCGCGTCGGCATCGTCCTGGTCGACGGCGTTCTGGTCGCCTGTGACGAGCGCGATCGCTATTCCGGCTGGGCCCGGGGCGAGGCGATGCCCAATCTCTGTTCTCAGGCTCTCGCGCACACCGTCCAGACCCGTCGGCGCGGCGGGCTTCACCACCGTGACAGGACCCAACGCCTTGCCGACGGCCCCGATCCTGGCGAACCACGCGTCCCGCGCGAAATCGTAGGTGCCGGGGAGCGCCATCGGCGGCGGTGGCGCCAGCCGCGCGCGGACGCTGATGATGCTTCCGGCTGCCAGCCCTGGAGGAAATTTGTCCTCGTCGACGGTCACCCGGACGCGTGGTGGGAGAGCAGCATCGTTCGGTGCAATGAGCAAGCGCACCGTGCCGCGGGCGGCAAGATGATCTACGGTCCCAACCTTGCCCGCCACATCGGCCACGAGCGCATGCTCTAACCTCGGCTGCGCAACCCACGCCGACCGCGCCCAGACGAGTGCGCAGCCGGCAAGCGCCGCGAGCGAGAACCAGGCGAGCGCGGTTCCCGCCCTTCCGTGCCCCAGTCCAATGCCTGTGACGCACAGTCCAGCCGCGATGCACAGGAACGCCTTCCACTCGAGGGGCGTGTTGAGCGCGAACCAGGCGGCGATGCCGGTGCCGAAACCAACGACGAACCACGGCGGAAGCTGCGCGCGCTCCGCCTCGAGGAGCTTCTCCAGCTCCTCCCGAGCCGCGAAAACCCACGCCTTCCAGTAGCCCCGAGCACGCTGTGGAAGAGGCGCTTCCCCTATGTTAGGGGCGCTCGTCCATTGCATTGCAGCACCAAGAGAAGAGGAAAGTGCGCTTGAGCGCAAGCGATCATTCACCCGTCGTTACGCGCTTCGCCCCCTCACCCACGGGTTATCTGCATATCGGCGGCGCCCGAACCGCCCTCTTCAACTGGCTCTTCGCTCGCCACCACGGCGGGAAGTTCCTGCTGCGCATCGAGGATACGGACCGGGCGCGCTCGACGACGGACGCCATCGAGGCCATCGTCGACGGAATGCGCTGGCTCGGGCTCGATTGGGACGGGCACGAATATTATCAGTCGCAATTCTGGGCGCGGCACGCCGAGATCGCGCACCGCCTGCTCGACCGCGGAGCCGCCTATCGTTGCTATATGACCCAGGAGGAACTCGCCGCGCAGCGCGAAGCCGCACAGCGCGACCGGCGGCCGTTCCGGATCAACAGCCCATGGCGCGACGTCGCGGAGCAACAAGGCGACAAGCCGTTTGTGATCCGCCTCAGGGCGCCGCGCGACGGGGAGACCGTGATCGACGACCGCGTTCAGGGCCGCGTGACCGTGCAAAATGCAGAGCTCGACGACTTCATCCTGCTCCGCTCCGACGGCACGCCGACCTACATGCTTGCAGTGGTGGTCGACGATCACGACATGGGGGTCACTCACGTGATCCGCGGCGACGACCATCTCAACAACGCCTTCCGCCAACTCGCGATCATCCGCGCAATGGGCTGGCCGGAGCCGACCTACGCCCATGTGCCGCTGATCCACGGCCCCGACGGCGCCAAGCTCAGCAAGCGCCATGGTGCCATGGGCGTGGACGCCTATCGCGACGAGCTCGGCATGCTTCCCGAAGCGGTGGCGAACTATCTGCTGCGGCTTGGCTGGGGGCACGGCGACGACGAGATCATCAGCCGCGAGCAGGCCATCGAATGGTTCGACCTCGACCACGTCGGCAAGTCACCGTCCCGCTTCGACTTCAAGAAGCTCGAGAATTTGAACGGGCATTATATCCGCGAAGCGGACAATCAGCGGCTCGCGGACCTTGTCGCGCCGCGGCTTGGCATCAGCGATCAACAGAAAGTCCTGCTGGTCGAGGCCATGCCCGAGCTCAAGCCGCGCGCGAACACCCTTGACCAGCTCGCCGACGGCGCGCGCTTCCTCTTCGCCCCGCGGCCGCTCGACGTGGACGACGCCGCGGCTGCGCTGCTGACGCCGGACGCGCGAGCGCTCCTTGCTGCGGCGCACAAGAACCTTGTTGCTCTTGCGAAGTGGGAGGCGGAATCGCTAGAGGCGGCTATCCGCGAGGTCGCGGAGAGCAGCGGCGTAAAGCTCGGCAAGCTCGCCCAGCCCCTGCGCGCTGCACTCACGGGGCGCACGACATCTCCGGGAATATTTGACGTGCTTGCGTTGTTGGGCCGTGAGGAGAGCCTCGGCCGCATCGCCGACCAGATGGAGCCCAAGGAATGACCGACAAGACCGTGACGCTCGCAAGGGACGGGACCAATCACGCCTTCCCCGTTCTCGAAGGCAGCGTCGGACCCGAAGTGTTCGACATCCGCAAGCTCTACTCCGAAACGGGGATGTTCACCTACGATCCCGGCTTCACCTCCACCGCGAGCTGCGAGAGCGCGATCACCTATATCGACGGCGAAAAGGGCATCCTTCTCCACCGCGGCTATCCGATCGACCAGCTGGCCGAACAGTCGACCTTCATGGAGGTCAGTTACCTACTGCTGCACGGGGAGCTTCCGAGCCGCCAGCAGCTCGACGACTTCGCCTATACGATCAGCCGGCACACGATGGTGCACGAGCAGCTCGCGACCTTCTTCCGCGGTTTCCGCCGCGACGCCCATCCTATGGCAATCATGTGCGGCGTCGTCGGCGCGCTGTCGTCGTTCTACCACGACAGCACCGACATCACGGATCCCGAGCAGCGGATGATCGCTTCGCACCGGCTGATCGCCAAAATGCCAACGATTGCGGCGATGGCTTTCAAATATTCGATCGGCCAGCCGTTCATGTATCCCCAGAACAGCCTCAGCTACACCGGCAACTTCCTACGGATGACCTTCGGCGTTCCGGCCGAGCCGTACGAAGTGAACCCGGTGATCGAGCGGGCGATGCGCCGGATCTTCATCCTCCACGCCGACCATGAGCAGAATGCGTCGACCTCGACCGTGCGGCTCGCGGGCTCGTCGGGCGCGAACCCCTTCGCCTGCATCGCCGCGGGCATCGCCTGCCTGTGGGGTCCAGCGCACGGCGGCGCGAACGAGGCGGCGCTCAACATGCTGCGCGAGATCGGCACCACGAAGCGCATTCCCGAGTACATCGCCCGGGCGAAAGACAAGAACGACCCGTTCCGACTGATGGGCTTCGGCCACAGGGTCTACAAGAATTTCGACCCGCGCGCGAAGGTGATGAAGGCGACGGCTGACGAGGTGCTGAAGGAGCTCAACATCTCCGACCCGGTGCTCGACGTCGCCAAGGAGCTCGAGCATATCGCGCTCAACGACGATTATTTCATCGAGAAGAAGCTCTATCCGAACGTCGATTTCTATTCAGGCGTCATCCTCAACGCGATCGGCTTCCCGACCGACATGTTCACCGCATTGTTCGCAGTCGCCCGGACCGTCGGCTGGGTCGCGCAATGGAACGAAATGATCGCGGACCCGGAGCAGAAGATCGGCCGGCCGCGGCAGCTCTACGTCGGCGCTACCCAGCGTGACTACGTGCCGCTCGCCAAGCGCTGAGCGGGCTAGGCGGCCGGAAGGATCAGCGTAAAGCGCGCGCCTTCCCCGGGCGCGCTGTCGAGATTGACGTCCCCGCCCATCGAACGGGCAAGGCGCCGCGCGATTGCCAGGCCGAGTCCAGTCCCGCCCTCCTTTGGATGAGCACGCTCGAAACGCTCGAAGATGCGTTGCTGGTCGGCCGCTGCAATGCCGGGGCCCTGGTCGGAGACGGACACCGACGCAGTGCCGGGCGTTTGCGCGAACGTCAGCCGCACCTTCCCGCCTTCCGGGGAATGACGAATGGCGTTGCTGAGCAGGTTCACGAGAATCTGAGTCACCGCGCGCTCCTCGCCGCGCGCGGGCAAGGCATCCCGCGACTCGATCTCGATCACGATGCCGCGCTCCTCGGCGGTCGAATCCACGAGCACCACGGCTTCGGCGGCCAAGGCAGCGAGGTCGATAGAACGATCGGGTTCGATCGACTGGTCGCTCATCGAGCTGAGAACCGACAGCAGGTGCCGCGCAGCGGCCGCAATGTCATTGCCGTAGCTTGCATAATCGCTGCGCAGCGGGCCTTCGGAGCGCTCGACGATCCGCTCGGCGCTCTCGATGATCCGGTCGAGCGGCGAGCGGAGCACTTCGTCGAGCGCATGATCGAACGCCGTCGTCCTTGCCGGAGCGACCTGAACTGCTGCGCCGTTGGTCTGGACGCTCCCGCGAAAGCCGGCAAAGCCTCCGTCGGCGCCGGTGACGACTTCGCCGCTGAGAACCACCGACCGCTGTTCGTCGGCGCGGCTGCGCGCATGCTGGCCGGTAAAGCTGCGCCGCGCCGCGAGGGCACTGATCAGCGGCATTTCGCCTGCATCGTCCTCTTCAAGACGCAACAGGCGGGTGAGCGGCTGACCGGCAACCTCATCCGCATTGACGCCGAGCAGCTCCGCCAGGTCCGAAGACAAAGAGATGATCCGCAGCTCCTCGTCGGCCGCCCATTCGTTGCGCGCCCCGCCCGTTTCCGCTTCGCTGCCGCCGCCCAGAATGGCGGCCAATCTGGGCCCTGCAGGCGCGCGTACAGTCCAGCCTTCGAGCGACAGCGCAATCTCCTCGCCCTCGGGCGTCGCCCGGACCCACAGTTCAATGTCATGATCGGTCGAGGCGGCGAGCGCCGGACGCGCGACAGCCGTGCGCAGCTTGCGTGCGAGCTCGGCGACTGCTGCGATCTGCGGCAAAGCGAGCGGCTGCCCGAGTGCGGAGCCGGCCTCGCGCTGCAAGGTTTCGAGCTCCGGATCGGCCGAAATCAGCCGCCCGCCGCGATCGAGACGGCCGAGCACCGGCCGCGGTTCGGACGGTGCGCTAGCCACGTCCCTGCCCCAGCCGCTCCAGCGCTGCGCGATAACCGGCGGACGTGCCGAGCCAGGCCCGCGCGGCCTGCACTTCGGAATCGCTCATAGCGTCGAAGAGAGCGATCGCTGCGCCTGCGTCATCGATGCCGAGCAAGTCGCCGATCCCGCCCAGGAGGCCAGCACTCACTGCTCGCGACAGGCCGCCCAT
>Ga0207657_10005413_pt1 | contig 13342 bp, 14 predicted proteins | sample KBSC33metaG_FD_184316 | JGI IMG/M metagenome (GOLD analysis project Ga0207657, IMG submission 184316) | Corn rhizosphere microbial communities from Kellogg Biological Station, Michigan, USA - KBS C3-3 metaG (SPAdes) (version 2) | ecosystem: Host-associated > Plants > Roots > Rhizosphere > Soil ... | reverse complement strand
GGCGGCGACCGCCACCATCGCGGCAATCATTCGGCTCGGTCCGGCTGCGACGTGGGCGGCTGGATCTACGACAGCAGCCAGTGGGCTCTCTACAACAACCGCAGCTGGGAGCCGGACAGCTACAACGACTGGTGGCACGACCGCCCGGACCGCGCCTTCCCGCGCTGGGTCCAGGAGCAAAGGGCGCGGGGCACTTGCGATCCCGACCGCATGTGGTGGAGCGGCAGCGGCTGGCATTGCTGAGCTTGAGCCACCAAGCACAAGGGAGTGATTGCGCAGCAATCGCGAGCTTGTGTCGAGAGATGGCGAAAGCCGGCCGACGACCCGCGGAGCGGTGTCGTTCGACGTCACGCGATTCACTCGCGTGACGGCCCCTCGGAGTCGACCGTTCCCTCCGCGTCCTTCTGCCGCGCGGCGGCCTTCTCCCTCTCCTCGGCGGCCGCCTTTTCGAGCTCTTCCTGCTCGCGCTGCGCCTTGGCCATGAGGTAGAGCTGGTATTCGGTCGGGTTGGGGTCGGTCTTGAACATGCTTCCGACTTCCTCGCCCTTCGCGACGCGCTTAGCCATTTCCGCGGCCGTGAGCGCGACGCCGATCAGGTTCACGCCGCCATAACTGCAGGGCTGCGGCCCGACGCCCGTCGCGCAATCGGGGATGACCTTGCCGCCGGGTCGTACGGGCCTTCCGCCGCTATGCGTCTCGCGCTTCGCCTCCATCACATCCGGATCGAGACGGTAGCCCTGCGGGCGCTCCGTGCAGATGACGATCCTGTTGCTGTCGGCGTTCGGCTCGGAGCAGTCCGGCACGGGCTCTGTCACGGTCGTGGAGGGTGCCGCCTGGGCCGGCGGCCTGGCGGGCGCGGGTGCCGCCGCCACCTGGGCGAGCATCGCCAGTGCAATATTGAGGCCGGCCGCCATCAGCTTTTCCCTCCGCCCGGCGAGCTTGCCGCGCAATGAACGCGAAGCGCGCCGCTAGTGATGGAACTCCTTTTCGGCTTCCTGGAACCAGCCCCTGGCCGCGACCCCCTGCTCCTTCTGCGCGGGCTGCGGCGGCGTTGCGGCCGGCTGCGTGCCCGGAAAGGCCGCGACCATGATCGCCACGGCGAGGACCGCGAGGAGCCCGAGCAGCGCGACGAACGGCACGAAGGAGAGGAAGAGCCGCGGCGATTCCGGCTCGGTCCGCTCGCTCGCCCGCCGGTCCCGGCGGAATGCCCGCTTGCGCGCGAATGCGCCGAGATAATCCTCGGGACGGGTCCATCTTCCCGTCGGCGACTCCGTCACCCCCTGGCGCTTCATTGCTCCAAAGTGCGCGTTTTTTCTTCTGTTCTCAATAACCTCCGGCACGGGCCGGCGCTTATTTCGTGCGCGGCACCGTGAGCGTCGCGATCGTGTCGGCGCCGCACTTGACGTCGACGCTCGTGACGGCCTGGCTGTTCGGAATCGTCTCGCTCACATCCCACCAATTTTCGGGAGCAGCGTAGCCGGTGTCGTTGACCGTGATCGTCGGAGAAACCTCCGCGGTCGTCCCGCTGACGGTCGCGGGCTGAAGCTCCGCCTTGTAGCGCCCGTCCGAGCGGTAGGCCTTGCCCGAAACCACGACATTGCCGTCCTTGTCGACCTTGGCGGCCCAGCCCTTCGTCTCCTCCTTCTTGAAGAAACAATAAGCCGGCCTCGGCTTCTCGGCGGCGGCATTGGCGGCGGCCGAATCGTTCGCCGCGGCATTGCCGGACGGCTGGCCGCAGCCCGCGAGGCCGGCGGCTGCGCCGAGCAGGAACATCAAGTTGCGCATGGTCACTCCCCTCCGCGGCTATTGGAGCGGAAGGGAGCGCCGGGATCAAGTCGCGGGGCCGGCCCGAGTGCCTGGACCCTATTGGCCGATCGGCTCCCCGCTCTGCTCTTGCTCGAACAGGTCGGCGACGACGTCGCCGCGCGCGGTCAGCCGAACCTTGTCGCCCTCGACCTCGGCGACCAGGCCGCGCGGGATATAGTGGTGCTCGTCCTGGTGGCCGACTCCGCTGTCGGCGCGGATCAGCTTGATCCGGTTTTCCTCGATGCGGTCGACGGTGCCGAGATGCACGCCGTCGGCGCCGATCACTTCCATATGCTCGCGAATGTCTTCGAATCCGCTCATGGCATTGCCTCCTATTGCTGTTGCCCCAACGCTTCGGCGGCGCATTGGGATGCACGGCGCGAGATCGGCCCGGCTTGTGAGGGTGACGGGGCGGCTCTAAGTCCCGTCAATGGCAGACGCTCGCACCACCACCATCCCCGACGCGAAGACAGTGCCCGAGGCGCCGCTTTCGTCCACCCATGTCGCAATTCGGCGCGAGGATTACCGCCCGCCCGACTGGCTGGTGCCGGAGATCAAGCTCGATTTCGATCTCGATCTCGAGCGGACACGAGTACGCGCGACACTCGAAGTCGTTCGTAACGGCGCCCACGACCGGCCACTGCGACTGGACGGCGACGAGCTCGAATTGATTTCGGTCATGGTCGACGGCCGGCCGGCCGATCACCGGCTCGAAGCGGGGCAGTTGGTGATCGAATTCGGCGGCGATCGTGCAACGGTCGAAACCGAGGTCGACATCAATCCCGCGGCGAATACCAAGCTCGCCGGCCTCTATGCGTCGAACGGGATGCTGTGCACCCAGTGCGAGGCTGAGGGTTTCCGCCGCATCACCTTCTTCCCGGATCGTCCGGACGTCCTGTCGAAATATCGAGTCCGAATGGAGGGTGACGCCAAGCTTTTCCCGGTGCTGTTGTCGAACGGCAATCGCGCCGCGACCGGCGAGAGCGAGAACGGCCGCCACTGGGCGGAGTGGGAAGATCCGTTCCCCAAGCCGTCGTACCTGTTCGCGCTGGTCGCGGGCGACCTCCAGGCCAACCGCGACAGCTTCACGACGATGAGCGGCCGCAAGGTCGATCTCGCCATCTGGGTGCGTGGAAGCGACCTTCCCAAGACCCAGCACGCGATGGACAGCCTCAAGCTCGCCATGGCGTGGGACGAGAAGGTCTATGGCCGCGAGTACGATCTCGACCAGTTCAACATCGTCGCCGTCAGCGACTTCAACATGGGCGCGATGGAGAACAAGAGCCTCAACATCTTCAACTCGGCTTACGTCCTCGCCGACCAGGACACCGCCACCGACGCCGACTTCGACAATATCGCGCGGGTCGTCGCGCACGAATATTTTCACAATTGGTCGGGCGATCGGGTCACCTGCCGCGACTGGTTCCAGCTGAGCCTGAAGGAAGGCTTCACGGTCTTCCGCGACCAGAGCTTCGGCGCCGATGTCGGAAGCCGGGCGGTGAAGAGGATCGAGGACGTGCGTGTGCTCCGCGCCGTGCAGTTTCCGGAAGACCAGGGGCCGCTCGCCCACCCCGTGCGGCCCGACTCCTATATCGAGATTTCGAACTTCTACACCGCGACCGTCTACAACAAGGGCGCCGAGGTCATCCGCATGTTCCACACGGTGCTGGGCGCGGACAAGTTCCGCGCCGGGACCGACCTCTATTTCGATCGCAACGACGGCAAGGCCGCGACCTGCGACGATTTCGTGGCGGCGCTGGAGGATGGCAGCGGAGTCGATCTCGACCCGTTCAAAGTCTGGTATTCGCAGGCGGGCACGCCGAAAGTGCGCGCGCGGCTTGAGCATGACGCGGGGGCGAAGACGGCGACTCTGCACCTCGAGCAGCACATCGAGCCGACACCGGGGCAGCCCAACAAGCAGCCGATGCCGATCCCGCTCAAGACTGCATTGATTGGAAGCGAGAGCGGGCATGAAATCTGTCCCGAACGGCTGATCGTCCTCGACCAGGCGCGGCAGAGCGTCACCTTCGAGCATGTCACCGAGCCGCCGCTGCTATCGATCAACCGCACCTTCTCGGCGCCGATCATCGTCGAGGCCGAGCGCCCGACCGAGGATCTCGAGCGGCTGGCGCAGGCGGATACCGACCCCTTCGCCCGTTACGAGGCGATGCAGGAGCTGATGATGCGCGCGCTGGTCGCCGGCGCGCGGGGAGAGGAGTCCGATCCGGAGCCGGTCGTTCGGGCGATCGCGGCAACGCTCAAGTCCAACTCGCTCGACGCCGCCTTCAAGGCCGAAGCGATCCTTCTGCCGAGCGAGAGCCTGATCGCGGATCGGATGGAGGTGGTCGATCCCGACGCGATCCATCAGGCGCGCGAGGGGTTGCGTGCGGCGATCGGCGGTGCCCTGCACGGCGAGCTCCTCGCCGCGCACAAGAGCGACGGCGTCTCGGGCGACGATCTCAGCCCGCGCGCGAAGGGCGTCCGCCGGCTACGCACCGTCGCGCTCGGGCTGATCGCGGCTGCCGAGGAGGCCGAGGCTGCGAAGCTGGCGAAGGCGCAGTTCGACGCCGCGGACAACATGACCGATCGGCAGGGCGCTCTCGCGGTGCTCGTCTCGACGGAGGAGCCGGAGCGCCAGGCCGCGCTGGACGCTTTCTACGAGCGCTTCCACGACGATCCGCTGGTGCTCGACAAATGGTTTGCGCTCCAGGCCTCCGCGCAGCGGCCGGATACCGTAGACCAGGTGCTGAAGCTCGCGCAGCATCCCGATTTTGCGATCAAGAACCCGAACCGCCTGCGCTCGCTGGCGGGCACGTTCGGCGCGAACCACTGGGCGTTCCACTCCGCCGACGGCCGCGGCTACGCCTTCCTCGCCGACATGATCATCGCCGCCGACAAGCTCAACCCGCAGGTCGCGGCGCGTCTCGTGCCGCCGCTCGGCCGCTGGCGCCGGTTCGAGCCCAGGCGGCAGGCAATGATGCGCGAGGCGCTAGAACGGATCGTCGCTGCGCCAGGCCTGTCGAAGGACGTCTACGAGCAGGTGTCGAAGAGCCTGGCCTAGCCCTGTCCGAGGGGCCGCGCCGGCGCCCCATTCGGCCAGTCAGCGGGCAGGTCCTTCACGCAGGTTCCGTAATGCTGGCGCGCATTGGCCATGAAATGCTGCACGCGCTTTTGGTCGAGCGGACCCATGTTCATCAGCAGCGGAAGCTTGGCTTGCACTCTGAGCCAGATGATCTGTTCGTCGCTCCGCAGCGCTTCGACGGCCTCAAGCACGCGGTCTTTCTCCGCGTCGGAAACCGCGCTCCCGGTCCGACGGAAAGCGCGAAGCCGTGCGAGGTCGGCGCCTTCTTGGGCATTGGTGCGCTCCATCAGGGGCATGATCTGATAGACGCGAGTCATGTCGCGCAGCTGGTCCTGCGGCATATGCGCCGCGATATCCGAGCTGTTGGCAGAATCGAGCGCGAGGCGATCGAAAGTGCGGAATTCGACCCAATAGCCGTCGATCGCCTTGCCGATCTCCGCACGGCTCCGTCCCCGTTCGACGGCTTCCCGGACCCTATCCAGTGTCTGCAGCACGCAGGGGTGCATCGCCGCCCGCTGGTAGATCTGCGGTCCATCGTCGGACAGAAGCTCATCGCGCATCGCCGCTGTTGCGACCGCGACCTTGTGGTCCCACTGCCAGTCTTGAACGACTTCCTGCGCAAGCAAGGCGACGAGAACGCCGGCCACGACGATCGCCAGCTCACGGGCGCTCTCGAGCCAGTCGAACCGTGCCTTGGCCAGGCGCTTCGCCACATCCACCCCCTTGCCAGGAAGAGACTAGCCGAAATGTCGGTTCGCGAAAATTTCCGGAAGAGGCGGCAAGCCGACGCTAGCCCCCGATCCACTGCGCGACTTGCTGCGCGACTTCGTTGGCGGCGTGGTTGAGCGCCGGACCGACTGACGGGCCGGTGCCGTCCGCCGGCGCCGTCGCGACGAAGCGGCGGGTCTGCACCTGAGTCCCGTCGGGGCTGGACAGCGAGCCATTGTAGGCGACCGTCACCTGGCCGGTCTGGGCGTCGTAGCCGAACCGTTCGAGCTCGCCGTGCAGTACCACTCCGGCATCGAGCCCCGTCTGGTTGGGGTCCACCACAACGCGGTTGGTTGTCCGCCGGACCGTCTCCTCGAGAAGATTCTGGAACAGCTTGTCGGGCGTATCGACCCACTGCAGCCCGGTCACATATTGAACGTCGGTCGGCGAGAGATGGACCGGCACCCGCAGCGTGTTGAGCTCGTTTCCGATGAGCGGCGTCAGCACCGTGACCGCCTGCCCCGCGGCAGCGCTGCGGACGACGTTGCCCGGGTCGGGGGCTTCCGCCGTCAGCGTCTGGAGCGTCGGCGGCGCCTTGCCTCCGCCGCCCATCAGGCTGCTGAGCGAGCAGCCGCCAAGCGCGGCCGCGGCGAGGAGGAGAGCGAGTTTACGCGGCAGCATCATTGGCGTTTCCCAGGCTTGTAGTCGGGCAGTTTCTGCGGGCCGAGCGCGCCGCCGATGCCCTGCCGATTGACACGATCGGAGACCTGCTGGAGCGATTCGGACAGCTCGCGCAGGTCGCGCACCAGCTTGTTCGCTTCGGGCAGCGTGGACTTGCTGAAGCTCTGCACGCCGGGCCGGGCGTCGCTGATCACCGCGTTGAGCGTGTCAGCGGCCTGCCGCGCGGAGATGATCGCCGCGTTGAGGTTCTGCACCGCCTGCTTGCCCTCGCCGCTCACCAGATTGTTGGCGTTGCTCGACAGCGTGGCGATGTTGTTCGCCGCGACGCCGGCGTTGCGCGCCGCGACCCGCACGTCGGCGATCGCATCGGCCATTTCCGGGGCGCGCTGGCGAAGCACTGCGGTGGTCGCGTCGATATTCTCGAGGATGTCGGCGATCGCATTCTGGTTCTTGTCGCTCAGGAGCTCGGTCAGCCGTTCGGTCAGGGTCTGGATCCGGGCGAGCAACTCCGGCGCGCTATTGAGCAGGGCACTCAGACCGCTCGCGCTCGCCGGGATGACCGGGCAGCCCTGCGGACCCATGCGCGTGATCGATGGCCGTCCGCGCTCGGCGCCATTGAGCTGAATCTCGTTCGCGCCCGCAAGGCTGATGCTGTGGATTTCCGCGGTCGTGCCTTCGAGCACCGGAGTCTGCTGGTCGACCTCGATCCGCACCCAGACGAACTCCGGACGGTTCGGAAGCAGCGAAATCTTGGTGACCTGGCCGACCGGAACGCCCGAGAAGCTGACATTCGAGCCCTTGGCGATACCGCCGACCGCCGGAAAGTAGATGTCGTAGCATTTGCTCGACTTGCCCGACAGGCCGGCAAGCCAGACGATGAACAGCAGCGTTCCGACGAGGAGCGCGACGGTCACCACTCCGACCATCACATAATTGGACCGTGTTTCCATTATGCCGTGACCTCGTGCTCATAGCTGTCGGCCGCAGCTCGCCCCCGCGGTCCATTGAAGTACTCTTGTATCCAAGGATGATCCAAAGCCAATAGTTCCGGGATCGTTCCGACCGCGACGACCTTCTTGTCGGCAAGCACGGCGATGCGGTCGCAGATGGAGTGAAGCGTATCGAGATCGTGGGTGATGAGGAAGACCGTAAGGTCGAGCCGCTTCTGGAGCGAGCGGATCAGCTCGTCGAACGCCGCGGCCGCGATCGGATCGAGTCCGGCGGTCGGCTCGTCGAGGAACAGGAGCTCGGGATCGAGCGCGAGCGCCCGCGCGAGTCCGGCGCGCTTGATCATGCCGCCCGAGAGCTCGGAGGGGAATTTCGGGCCCGCGTTGGCCGGAAGGCCGCCCATCGCGATCTTGTAGGACGCGATCTCGTCGAGCAGCGGCGGCTTGAGATGGGGGAAATATTCGCGGATCGGGACTTCGACATTCTCGGCCACGGTCAGGGTCGAGAAGAGCGCGCCGTTCTGGAAGAGGATTCCCCAGCGGCGGCGGATGTTCTTGGCCTCGTCCTCGTCGCGGCCGATCATGTTCTCGCCGAGCACGTCGATCGCGCCTTCGTCGGGCGTCTGGAGGCCGATGATCGAGCGCAGCAGCACCGACTTGCCGGTGCCGGACCCGCCGACCACGCCCAGGATTTCGCCGCGGCAGACGGTCAGGTCGAGGTCCTGATGGATGACCTGCTCGCCGAAGCTGTTGCGCAGCCCGCGCACCTCGATGACCGGCTTGCAGCCGTCCGGCACCGTCCTCGGGTCGAGCTTCTTCGGGATCTCGGTCATATCCACCCGATGTTCGAGAAGAAGACCGCGAAGACGGAGTCGAGAACGATGACCATGAAGATCGACTGGACGACGGCGGTCGTCGTGCGCGTGCCGACCTCCTCGCTATTGCCTTCGACCAGCATGCCCTGGAAGCAGCCGGCGAGCGCGATGATGAAGCCGAACACAGGCGCCTTGATCAGCCCGACCCAAAGATCGGTGATGGGGGTCACTTCCTGAAGCCGCTGGATGTAGGTGATCGGCGGAATCTCGAGCGAGAACCAGACGAACACGCCGCCGCCGAGCAGCGCCATAAGCATCGCCCAGAACGATAGCAGTGGCATCATCACCACTGCCGAGATGATGCGCGGGATGACCAGGGCTTCGACCGGCGAGACGCCGATCGTCCGCATCGCGTCGATCTCTTCCGTGATCTTCATCGTTCCGAGCTGCGCGGCGAAAGCAGAGCCCGATCGCCCCGCCACCATGATCGCGGTCATCAGCGTACCCAGCTCACGCACCGTGATCCGGCCGATGAGGTTGATCGTGTAGATCTGCGCGCCGAACTGGGCGAGCTGAACCGATCCCTGCTGGGCTATGACGATGCCGATGAGGAAGCTCATCAGCCCGATGATTCCGAGCGCGCGCACCCCGACCACGTCGAATCGCTGGATGACGGCATTGACCCGGAAGCGCCTGGGCCGCCGGATCACATTGGCGAATCCGATCAGGGTCGCTCCGAAGAAGCCGAGCAGCCCGACCAGGGTCGTCCCCGTCTCGACGACCCACTCGCCGAGCTCCTTGAACACGCGGATTGCGCCGCCGGGCTCTTCGGGGAGGACTCGCGCGGGCTTGTCGAACTCGCCGACCTGCTCGAGCAGGCTCACTTCATCGCGGCTGGCGCCGATGACCTTTGCGCCGCGGTCGCGGACCGTGCGGTAGATGATCCACGCGCCGACGGTGTCCATCCGGTTGATTTCGCTCAGATCGATGGTCAGCGGATCGGGAAGCGCGTCGATCTCGCGCTGGGTCGTCGCGGCGCGCGTGATCGTGAGCGCGCCGGCAACCCGGTACACCGAACCGTTTGGATGTTCCCCCTCCTGGCGATCTCGATCGGCCATTCGGACGAATTGATGCGCGATTAAAGTGGCAGGAGCAAGCCGTGAGGTAACGCGCCCCTTTCCTGCCGTTCCGGCCCCCTCTATTCGCCGGTCGATGACGAGCGATCTTCCCCTCCTGTTCGTTCCGGTCGGGACCAACGATGCGAAGCCGTTCGGAATGGACGCACGCGAGCGGGCGCGGCGGCTGGCGACCAATGCAGGGCTGGAGTGGGCAGAGGAGCCCGAAGCGGGCCGGGCGATGCTCCTGGCGAGCATGCGCTTCGCCTGGGACCCGGCGTGGCTGAAGGCGATGCGCGGGCGGCCGGACACGATGCTGACACTCGGCGGCGAGCCGGTCATGATCCACGTGCCCGTCCACGCGAACCTCGCCGCGGCGGCGGCGGCGCTGGAGGATCGTCAGGCCGCGGAGGGCTATGCCCTGCTTCCCGCCGAAACCGCCCAGCTCAGCTATGCCGAGCTTAGGAAGCGCGAGCGGCCGTTTGTGATGCCGCTCGACCCCGAGGATACCGAGCCTGTGGAGCGCGCGGCCTATGACGCCGCATACAAGGGCGTGACCGACGCGCTGACCCTGTACCTGTGGCGAAAGCCGGCCTTCTATTTGACCCGCTGGGCGGCGCGCGCCGGGCTCGCGCCTAACATGGTGACGCTGGTCGGCGCCATTCTCTGCGTGCTCGCCTTCGTTCTCTTCTGGCGCGGCGATTACTGGCTCGGGATCCTGTCGGGCTTCGTCTTCATGGTGCTCGACACGGTCGACGGGAAGCTCGCGCGCGTGACCGGGACCTCGTCGAAGTGGGGCGAGGCGTTCGACCACGGCATCGACCTCATCCACCCGCCCTTCTGGTATTGGGCGTGGGAGCATGGGCTCGCCGTGTACGGCCGCCCGTTCGAACCGGTCGTCGCGACCATGGTGCTGTGGATCATTGTCGGCGGCTACGTCGGCCAGCGAATCATCGAGGGCATCTTCATCAAGCGCCTCAAGCTCGAAATCCACGTCTGGCGCCCGATCGACAGCAGGTTCCGGTTGATCACCGCACGGCGCAATCCGAACATGGTGATCCTGACCGGCGCCTTGCTGTTCCGGCGGCCCGACATCGGGCTCGAGCTCGTCGCCTGGTGGACGCTGGCGAGCCTGATCTTCCATGCGGTGCGGCTGGCGCAGGCGAGCGAGCGCACCGCGCGCGGCGAGCGGATCGTCTCCTGGCTCGAGGCATGAGCTGGACCGCGGTGGTGCTGGCGGGCTCGCGGCCCGGGCGCGACGCCTTCGCAGAGCAATTCGGCACCGACCTGAAGCCGCTCATCCCGGTCTCGGGCGAACCAATGGTGCGACGGCCGGTGCGCGCGCTGCTCGACAGCGAAGGCGTCGGCAAGATCCTGCTGCTCAGCCAGTCGCCCGACCGGATCGCAGCGGCCATCCCGGACGATTCCCGAATCGCGGTACAGGAATCCAGGGGCACGATCGCCGAGACGATTGAGACATTGATCCTCAATCGCACCGCGCAGTTCCCGATGCTCGTCACGACCGCTGACCATGCGCTGCTCGATCCGCAGATGATCGCCGAGTTCATCGCGAGAGCGGCAGGCGCCGACCTCGCGATCGGCGTGGTCGAGCGCAAGGCGCTGCTCGCCCGGCTGCCGCAATCGAAGCGCACCTGGATCGCGTTTCGCGGCGGCGCTTATTCGGGAGCAAATTTGTTCGCCTTCGGATCGATCAAGGCGCTTGCGGCGATCGAGCAATGGCGGTCGGTCGAGCAGGACCGGAAGAAGGGCTGGCGCGTCCTGGCCGCGCTCGGACCCGCGTTGCTGCTCGGCGCGGCGCTGCGCGTCCGCACCCTCGACCAGAGCGTCGCCGCGATCGGGCGCAAGCTCGGAATGACCGCGCGCGCGGTGGTGCTGAGCAATCCGCTTGCGGGCGTCGATGTCGACAAGCCGGTCGACCATGCAGTCGTCGAAGCGATCCTGGCCGGCCGCGCGTGAGCGACCTCGCGATCTACGACATGGACCGGACCGTGACGCGGCGCGCGACCTATACGCCGTTCCTCCTCCACTGCGCGATCCGGCGGGCGCCGTGGCGGCTCCTGTTCCTGCCGTTGGTGCTGCTGTCGATGCTGGCGTACGCGGCGCGGCTGATCGACCGCGCGCGCCTGAAGGAGATCAACCACCGCCTGCTGCTCGGCGGACGCGTCCACCCGGGCGAGCTGGAGCCCTTGGTGGACAGCTTCGCCGACGCGCAGATTGCCGGGAACATCCGGCAGGGCGCGCGCACGGCGATCGCGCGCGACAAGGCGGAGGGCCGCCGCGTCGTCCTCGCCACCGCATCCTACCGGCTCTACGCCGACGCAATCGCCCGGCGGCTCGGCTTCGACGACGTGATCGGGACGGGGTCGGTCATCGGGCTCGACGAACGCGTGCACGCAAAGATTGCCGGAGAAAATTGTTATGGTCCGGCAAAGATGCGGATGATCGCGGACTGGGTGGATGCGTCGGGCCTCAAAGGCCTCCACGGCCACGTCCGCTTCTATTCCGACCATGTGTCCGACCGGCCCGCGTTCGAATGGGCGGACGAGCCTGTGGCGGTGAACCCGCACGGCAAGCTGCGCCGGCTGGCAGAGCAGCGCGGCTGGGCCGTCGAGGATTGGGGCTAGGACCGGACGCCCCGCGCCGCCCTTCAGTGGGCCAGAGCCGGCTCGCTCTCGTGGAGATGCAGATACGCGCTGTCGAAGTCGCCGGCGTCGGCCAGCTTTCGCCAATCGCCGATGACGATCCGGCGCGGATTGCTGCGTTCGATCAGCCGATCTCCCTCGAGAGACCTTAGAGTTCGGTTGACGTGCACGGCGGTGAGCCCGGTCGCGTCGGCCAGCTGCTCCTGAGTCATCGGCAGCTCGTAATTGGTATGTTCGCCGAGCCCGGCGACCTTGAGCCGCAGCGAAAACTCGCACAGCAGATGCGCGATTCGTGTCGGGGCATCCCTGCGGCCGACATTTGCGACCCATTCGCGGAAGATCGAGGCATCGACCAGCGTATCGATCCACATCGCCTTGCCGACCAGCGGTCGCTCAAACGCGATGCGATTGACCTCGTCGCGCGGAATCAACGCAACCTTCCCCGCCGTCAGCATTTGCACGCTATGGTCGGCACGTCCGAGAAGCGAATTCTGCAAATCGACGATATCGCCCTTCATGTGGATGGAGACGATCTGGCGACGCCCGTCGGCGACGATCTTGTGGCGAATTGCGAAGCCGGACAGCAGCACGCACGAATGCGCGGCATAATCGCCCTCGCGCACGATGTAGTTGTTGCTTCCAAGGCTTTTGACGGAGTGCGGAAGCGCGAGCACCGCCTCCCGGTCGGATTCACCGAACTTCTGCCAATATGCGAGCTTGCGGAGCATCGGGTCCAGCGCGTCCGCGCCCGGCTCGTCCGTACCTAGCTGCACCGAGTCCTGCCTCCCGCGGGGTTGGGCGGGAGCGCGAAGTCTCTCTCAGTCGCCGGTGCCCAATTAGCTCACACGGCGATCAACCACTCTAACATATGTTTTGGGCGTTGTCGTGCTCGGCATCCGGAAAGCGTCAAACAAATCATGACTTTATGAGCGCGATTAACTTATGTTAGGCTCATCGCCGAACAAGGATTTCGACGAGCTGGCGATTTGCCAGCGAAGCGCCAGCGGCTTTCGCGCGGTGCGGTGCAGCGCTAAACCGCCTGCAACGCGTTCGCGAAGTCGGCGATGAGATCGTCGGCATCCTCGACGCCGATCGAGATGCGCACGAGGTTCGGGGTGATGTCGAGCTGCTTCTTGCGCTCGTCGGGCACCGACAAATGGGTCATCGCCGCCGGCGCGCTCGCCAGCGTCTCGGTGCCGCCGAGGCTCACCGCGAGGTTCGCGATCTGGAGCGCGTCGAGGAAGGCGAAGGCCTCCTTCTCGCCGCCCTTCAAATAAAGCGAGAAGGTCGAGCCCGCGCCCGTGCAATGGCGGCGGAAGATGTCGGCCTGGCGCGAGCCCTCTTCGAGGAAGCCGAGATAGCCGATCTTCTCGACCTTCGGGTGCGAGCGCAGGAAGTCGCACACCTTGGCGGCATTCTCTCCCGCGCGGCTCATCCTGAGCTCGAGCGTCTCGAGGCTTCGGAGGAGCATCCACGCGGTGTTCGGATCGCAAATCGTGCCGATCGTGTTGCGCATCATGCGCAC
>Ga0207657_10005410_pt1 | contig 13348 bp, 8 predicted proteins | sample KBSC33metaG_FD_184316 | JGI IMG/M metagenome (GOLD analysis project Ga0207657, IMG submission 184316) | Corn rhizosphere microbial communities from Kellogg Biological Station, Michigan, USA - KBS C3-3 metaG (SPAdes) (version 2) | ecosystem: Host-associated > Plants > Roots > Rhizosphere > Soil ... | reverse complement strand
TGCCTGGGTTGCGCCGAGTGCAAGTACAGCGCAGATAGCAATGGAAAGTGTATCGCGCAATTTCGCACACTTTCGCTCAACTGTAGTGTGAGCAAATACGTTCATAGCCATACTCTGTATCGGTTGTGCGGCAACAATTGCTCTGTTTGGTAAGAACAGCCGCAATGCAGAAGGTAACCGAAAAATGCGAAGAAATGTGCCCACGCGAAGGCAACTGCCTCCAACCCAATCTTCTCCATGAGCCCGGAGCTGCATTTCAGCGCTGCAGTATCAGACGTCGGTTCGCAACGGACTTGAGACTTCTGAACAGTGCAAATAGCTCCTATTGGCGTTTTTCAAAAGCAGCCATTCACGAGTGACCGGAAAGGGTCGAAAGTACGCGTTCCGCCGGCAACCGACCTAGGCACCGCGTGACCATCATCTGCGGCGCATTACGCGCGTGAGCGCACGGGCCCGGTCGACCCGCGTATTACCAATTCCGGACTGAAGCCCTTGTTTTCGATCGACTCGCCCGGCGATCCATTGCGTTTTAGTTCGGCGATCAGGCGCAGCGTCGCCTGGCGCGCGATTTCCTCGGTGGCCTGTTTCGCGGTGGTCAATGCGGGCCAGGATTGCTTGGAGAACGGGCTGTCTTCGAAGCCGGCGATGGATAGATCGTAGGGCACTTCCAGACCACTCGACTTCGCCGCGGCGAGCACGCCGGCGGCGATCTCGTCGTTCGAGCCGAAGATCGCGGTCGGCCGATCCTTGAGCGCGAGCAGCTTGCGTGCGCCGCGAAAGCCGTCGTCGAACGAGTAGTCGCCGTGCACGATCAGACGATTGTTGATCGCGATGCCGTAATCCTTGAGCGCGCTCTCGTAACCTTTGAAGCGTTCGGGACTGGATCGATGCGACTTGCCGCCCCACAGGAAGCCGATGCGTTGGTGACCGAGTTGGATCAGGTGCTCGGTGATGTCGTAGGCCGCGTCGCGGTCGTCGACATAGACGCACGGGAAACCGTCCTGCGGATCCGCGGCGGCGGACAGAATGCGCACGAGTTTGATGCCGTTGCTCGACAGAAAACGAATCAAGTCCATGCGCTCGGACATCGGCGGAGCCAGCACCAGGCCGGCAAGACGCGAGCGTCTCACCAGATCGACGAGTTCGTTCGCCAGATCCGGCGAGGCGGAATTGCACGGATGAATCTGCAAGCCAAAACCGGTGTCGCGGCACACGGACAACACGCCGTTCTGCACACTGATGATGTAATACGGATTGGGATTGTCGTAAACCACGCCGAGCGCAAACGACTGTGCGCTGCGCAGGCTGCGCGCGGAAAGATCCGGCTGGTAATCCAGATGCTCGATCGCGCGCAGCACCTTGTCGCGCGTTCGTTGCTGCACGGACGGTTCGTTGTTGATGACGCGTGAAACCGTTTTCAGCGAAACCTTGGCGCGCTTGGCGACATCCTTGATGGTGGATCTCTTCAATTCCGGTCCCACGGATACCCCATTGCTCAGCGCTTCGCTCATGGTAGCCGACGCGACCACGCTGGGGCTATCTCGCCGGCTGCGCCGCTGCGGATAGCGCATTCTGCCCGGCGCGATGCCCGCGCGTCGCGAAATACCAGATGTACAGGTAACACGGCACCATCAGCGCCAGAAATACGCCCTGGAAGTTGTACGACTGCTTCAGATACGCGAACGCTTGCGGAATGATCGCGCCGCCGGCGATGCCCATGATCAGCAATGCCGAGCCGCGTTCGATCAGTCTGCCGAGGCCATGAATCGCCAGCGGGAAGATCGCCGGCCACATCATCGCGTTCGCAAAGCCGAGCGCGGCGACGCAGCCGACCGACACGTAACCTTTCGTCAGGAATGCGCAGACGACGAGCACGATGCCGAGCAGCGAGGAAAACGCCAGATAACGTTGCTGCGAAATGAAGCGCGGGATCGTCACAAAGCCGACGAGGTAACCGGCCAGCATCGCGCCGAGCGTGAACGAGGTGAAGAACTTGGCTTCGTCGAGCGGAATATTGAAGCTGCGGCCATACGTGCCGATCGCATCGCCTGCCATCACTTCGGCGCCGACATAGACAAAGATCGCCAAAGCGCCGAGCCACACGTGCGGAAATTGAAACAGACTCGCTTCTGGCTCCGCAGTGGCACTGTCCCCGCGTTCCGCGCGCACGTCGGGCAGCGGCGAAAACAAGATAGCTGCGCCGAGCGCGGCCAACACGCCCGCCATCAACAGGTACGGCGCATGGATGCCGGCGGCGAACGTGTCGAGAATCCGCGTCTTGCTTTGTGCATCGGCGGCTGCGACCTGGTCGGCGATATTGCCCATGCCATGCAGCACGAGTGTGCCGAGCAGGATTGGCGCGAGGATGCCGGCAATCTTGTTGCAGATGCCCATGATCGCAATGCGCTGCGCCGCGCTTTCGATCGGGCCCAGGATGCTGATGTACGGATTCGCAGCGGTCTGCAGGATGGCCAAGCCCGCGCCGATCACGAACAGGCCGCCGAGCGCGCCCGGATACCAGCGTCGCGTGCAGAACTCGCCGAACGCGACTGCGCCAAGAGCCATTACCCACAACGCCAGCGCCATGCCGCGTTTCATGCCAGTGCGGTCGAGAATCATCGAGGCGGGGAGCGCCCACACGAAGTACGACAGATAGAACACGAACGTGACGAGAAACGCGCTGACTACATTCAGCTCAAACGCCAATTGCACGAACGCAATCAGCGGTCCATTGATCCACGTGAACCAGCCCATGATGAAAAACAATGCGCCGATGATGGCGATCGGCACCAGACGCGAGCTCGTTGCATCAGTGTGGTCGGACATTATTTTCCTACTCCGAGTGCTGTCCGGTACAACGTTGTCATAGATTGACCAAACGCGCAACTTTGTCGCGGGACAATCGCGGTGCAACTGGGCTTCATCGGCGCGGGCATTGTTTCGAATGTCGCGTCGCAGCAGTGCGGTGATTCGCGGCATTTTCGCCAATAAACTGCGGAAATACCGCTGGTTGTCCCAGGTTTCTCAAGCGGTTCCTGATTTTGTATACCGCGATGGTTGCTGTAGCGCCGCAAACACGGCGCGGCGGTGATTGCAGGGCCACTATTGACAACGTTGTCATTCGCGCGCAGAGTCCGCGCCATCCGGCCACGGGGACTGGCCGCGCGGGAGAGCAGAAGGGTGTCAGCGACAGCAAATCAATTCGGCGCGTCCGGCAACACGAAGCGCATGCTGGCGGCCGACGTGGGCGGTACACACGCACGCGTCGCACTGGTCGACGCGACGCGCGCCGACACGCTCGAAGTGGTGCATTACCAGAAATACGCCTGCGCCGATTTCCCCGGTCTCGGCGCAATCCTGAAAACTTTCGTCGACGGCCTCGGCAGTAGTGCCGCAGTAAACGACGGCGCCATCGCTTGCGCCGGTTACGTACTCGATGGGGCCATCATCAACCCGAATCTGCCCTGGCGCGTTGTGCTCGACACGACCCGCGCAGAAGTCGGCTTGCGCTCGCTCGAGTTCGTCAACGATTTTGAAGCGGCCGCGCATGCCACGCCGTATCTCAAGGCTAACGAACTGGTGCCGCTGACGCCCGTGCGCGTGGGTGTTGCGGGCGGACCCACGCTCGTTGTCGGTCCCGGCACGGGATTGGGCGCGGCGGTGCGGATTCCGACGGCGACCGGCAGCATCGTGCTGGCCACCGAGGCCGGACACGCCGCATTTGCCCCGACGTCGGAACGGGAAATTGAAATCCTGCGCATCCTGCGGCGTCACGACAGCCATGTGGAAAACGAACGGCTGTTGTCCGGTCCCGGGCTGCTCAACACCTACGTGGCGCTGTGCCAGTTGCGCGGGGTCAAGGCCGAGCTGAGCGAACCGGCAGCGGTAACGCAGGCCGCGCTCGATGGCAGTGACGCGGCCGCGCGCGAAGCACTCGATGTGTTCTGCGGCCTGATGGGCAGCGTGATCGGCGACATGGTGCTGCTGTACGGGCCGCGCGGCGGCGTGTATCTGGCCGGCGGGATTTTGCCGCGCATCAAGGACCATCTGCTCAAAAGCGATTTTTATGCACGCTTTCTCGACAAGGGCGCAATGCGTCCGGTGCTCGAGCGCGTACCGGTGATGCTCGTGGACAACAGTCAGCTCGGCGTGCTCGGCGCGGCTGGCTGGTACCTCGCGCACGGGCAATGACTGACCTGGTTAAAAAGTGGAATAGTAGAAAAAAGATAGATGTACACATAAGCACGTTGGAATTGTCCCGGATCGTCTGGTGAGCCTCGAGCAGGCAAAGCTGGACACCAACAGACTAGAGGGGTGTCATATGAAGAAGTACCGCAGAACCACGCTCTCGGCCAGCATTCTGGCCAGTCTTTTTCTTGCCCAGGCCGCTTATGCACAGAGCGCAGCGCCGGCGGTCGGCGCCGATACGGCGCAGGACGCCGCGAATTCGACAAATCGCAAGGCGACCGATCCGCAGGAACTTTCCGAAATCGTTGTCACCGGCATTCGCGAGAGCCTCAAGCGTTCGCTCGACAACAAACGCCAGGCTGATTCGCATGTCGATGTCGTGACTGCCGAAGACATCGGCAAGATGCCGGACAAGAACGTCGCCGATTCGCTGATGCGTGTCGCCGGCGTGACCACCAGCTCGGCGAGCGCGAACGAAGGCGGTTTCGACGAGAACGATCGCGTCAGCATGCGTGGCACGAATCCGAGCCTCACGCAGACCCTGGTCAACGGACACAGCGTTTCGTCCGGCGACTGGTTCGTGTTGAACCAGACCAGCGCGGTCGGCCGTAGCGTCACTTATACGTTGCTGCCATCGGAAATCGTCAACAAGGTCGTGGTGCACAAGACCGCCGAGGCGAGCGATGTCGAAGGCGGTGTCGCCGGTTACGTTGACATCCAGACGCGCAAACCGCTGGAATTCACCAATCCATTCACGGCGATGGCCACGCTCGGCGGCGTGTATGCCGACCAGCCGGACAAGACCGATCCGCAGTTCAGCGGCCTGATCAACTGGAAGAACGACGACAAGACGTTTGGCGTCATGCTGCAGTTGTTCTCCGAGAAGCGCCACCTGCGCCGCGACGGGCAGGAAGTACTTGGCTACGATCAAATCGCACCGACCAGCACGATGGCGCAGGCGCACCCGGATTTGGCCGGCGTCTACTATCCGCATCTGCTCGGATCGGCGTTGTTCGAACAGGAGCGTAAACGCCAAGGCGGGTTGCTCGATTTTCAGTGGTCGCCGGCAGACAACCTGAGTTTCGACCTCAGTGGATTCACCTCCAAGCTCAACGCATCGAACTACAACCGCAACTACATGTTCTGGGGCGCGCATGTGCTCAACGGCGGCGAAGGTCAGGCGCCGGATGCCGGCTACGTCGTGCGCAACGGCACGCTGGAGTCGGCGACGTTCACCGCAGATCCGACGCGCCAATACGGCATCTATGACCAGATCTCGCGTCCTGACGAAAGCTCCAATTCGCGTTACGTCAATCTCGATGTGAACTGGCGTGCGAGCGAAAGGCTGACACTGAAGGGCCAGCTCGGCGATACCAAGGGCAATGGCAAGACGCCCACGCAGGATGTCGGCGAATGGGATACGGGCTTCGGCACCGGCGCGGCGTATGCCTTGCACGGCGTCGGCACGCCCGCGAGCTGGAACCTCGGGTCGGAGACAACGAACAACGGCCCGCACTCGCTGGACTGGATTTTCGGCGACAACAATATCGATGTGCGCGATCACGAAGCATGGGGCAAGCTCGATGCACTGTTCAACATCGGCAGCGGCGCGTTCACCGATCTCAAATTCGGTGGCCGCTACGCCGACCACACGCGCAAATCCGAGGGTGTGATCGGACAGGGCCCGATGTGCGGCGACGGTTCGGCGTTCGCGTGGGGCTCGCAGTATTTCTGCAGCAATCCCGACGTGTCGCCGTTCAATCCGGCGAACTGGCCGCAGGGTTTGAGCTTTTATCCATCCGATTTCGGCGATGGCCTCGGCAGCGGTTTCCCGACAAATATCTGGATGTTCACGCCGGCGCAATTGGCCGCGTTTGATGCCAAATATACCAATCGCGACCCCGTCAGCCGCGCCGATTGGACCAGCGACTATTCCCTCAAGGAGAAGGATTCCGCGCTCTATGTGCAGGCGGATTTCGACGGCGAGGGCTGGAGCGGCAACGTCGGCCTGCGCTTCGTGCGTACGGAAGAAAACGTGCTCGCCAACGTGGCGGCCGATGCGTCCACGCCCGGTGCAATCACGACGTCCGCGTTCGGTCCGTATCTGCCGACCGAGTTCGACAATACGTACAACGACATCCTGCCGAGCGGCAATATCAAGTTCGATCTGCGTGATGACGTTGTGTTGCGCCTCGCCGCGGCGAAGACGATGACGCGACCGGATTATTCGGCGCTGGCCGGCCCGATCTCGCTGAATCCGCCGGCGGCACCCGGAGCAACCGGCGTCGGCAGCGGCAGCAATCCGAACCTGAAGCCGATACGCTCAAACAATTTCGATGCTTCGCTCGAATGGTATTTCGCGCCGCGTTCGATCCTGTCGGCAAGCGTGTTCTACATGGACCTGAGCAGCTACATCGGTTTCGGTCACGTGACGCGCAACTTCATCACGTTCAACTCGACCTACCCGCAAGGCTTCGACGCGCCGTATGTGCTCACGGTGCCGGTCAACAGCAGTGGTTCGGTCAAAGGCTTCGAGCTCGCCTACGAGCAGCCGCTGTGGGAGAACTTCGGCGTCGCCGCGAACTACACCTACGCGGACGGTGAGGAAAAGGGTGGCGGACCGCTGGTCGGCACGTCGAAGAACACGTTCAACGTGAGCGGCTACTATGAAGACGAGCATTTCAATGCGCGCGTGTCGTACACGTACCGTTCCTCGTTCTTCAGCGGACTGGACCGCTTCACGGCCTTCACGCAGAACGGCGTCGGCAATGTCTCGGCATCGGTCGGTTACAAGCTCAACGACATGTGGAGCTTCTCGCTCGACGGACTGAACCTCAACAATCCGAAGCTCGAGTACTACGCATTGGACAAGGATCAGCCGCGTTCGATGTATGTCAACGGCCGCCAGTATTACTTCAGCGTGCATTTCAAGTTCTAGCGAATATCGGCGCATGGTCCGGCACATGGAGCGTGCATGCGAGACGGAAATGCGCCGGTTGGGAGTCGAGTCCTCCAACTTGGGTGAGGCAGAAGCCTCACCCGTTTTTTTTGACGGTCCGGTTGTGCCGAGCCCTTCGACAGGCTCAGGCCAGGTCTGCCGAAGCACGATTCGAGGCCAGCAAGCTGGACGGTTTGGGAAGTCGCCTGGGCTGGCTCAAACCGAACGACCCGGCCTATCGGATATCGCTAACATGATTGTCATGCTTCGGTTCGTTGCATTCACTTTCATTTTCCTGCTGGCGGCGTGCGCCGCACAGCCGAAGGCCGCGCCCGGCAATGCGCCATTGGCACTGATTCCTATGCCCGCCACGCTCGAGCGTTCGCCGGGCTATTTTGAATTGCGTCGCGGCACGCCACTGATCGTGCGCTCCGGCAATGCGCAGGCGCTCGGCGTCGCGAATTACTTCAAGCAACTCGTGGCTGACGTGCACCTCGACCTGCGCAACGAGGGCACCGGTGATGATGCGATCGTATTCGAGCTCGATCCGAACCTGCTGGTGCGCGGCGATGACAACGGCGACGGCTATGAATTGTCCGTGTCGCCGCAGCGCGTGCTGTTGATTGCACGCACTTCGCGCGGCCTGTTCTACGGCGGTATCACGTTGTGGCAACTGATATCGAGTGCTAACGAAAACGCGCCGCGCCGGATTCCGGCGCTGGCGATCGCCGATCATTCGCGCTTCGCCTGGCGCGGGCTGCTGCTGGATTCCGCGCGTCATTTCCAGTCAGCCGGATTCATCAAGCGTTTCATTGATCAGATGGCGCAACACAAACTCAACGTGTTGCATTGGCACCTGACCGACGACCAGGGTTGGCGCATCCAGATTCGCAAATATCCAAAACTGACGGAAGTCGGGGCATGGCGTACGCCGCCGGGCGGCGGCGCGGCGTACGGTGGTTTTTACACGCAGGACGAGATCCGCGACATCGTGCGCTACGCAGCGGAGCGCTACGTGACGATCGTGCCGGAAATCGAGATGCCCGGCCATGCGCAGGCGGCGATCGCGGCATATCCGCAATTCGGCGTGACCGGGAATAGCCCGGGCGTCTCGCACGATTGGGGCGTGAACACGTATCTGTTCAATGTGGACGAATCCACATTTGTATTTTTGCAGGACGTGCTCGACGAAGTCATGGAACTGTTTCCGTCGCCGTACATCCACGTCGGCGGCGATGAGGCCGCGAAAGACCAGTGGCAGGCTTCCACCCAGGTGCAGCAGCGCATGCGCGAGCTGGGACTGAAAGACGAAAACGCGCTGCAGGGCTGGTTCACTGCTCGTATCGGCAGATACCTCGCTGCGCACGGGCGCAAGCTGATCGGCTGGGACGAGATTCTCGAAGGCGGCGTACCGCCGGACGCGACCGTGATGTCGTGGCGCGGGGTGCAGGGCGCGATCGATGCGGCGAAGCAGGGTCATGCCGTGATCATGGCGCCGTCGCCGGTGATGTATTTCGATCATCTGCAGCAATCCGGACACGACGAGCCGCCCGGCCGCCCCGATGTGGTTTCACTGCAGGACGTCTATCGCTTCGAACCGGTGCCGAAAGAACTCGACGCTGCGCAAGCCGCGCACGTGCTCGGCGCGGAAGCGGCGTTGTGGAGTGAATATCTGACCGATGAGCAACGTGTCGAGCATGCGGCGTTTCCGCGCAGTGCCGCACTTGCCGAGGCGCTGTGGTCGCCGCCTATGCAGCGAGATTGGGATTCGTTCCAGGCGCGCTTGCCCACGCAGCTCGCGCGTTATGCTCGGGCCGGTGTCGCGTATGCGCGCGCGCCTGCGCCGGCACACGAGGCGAACGTGCTCGTGCGCGATAGCGACGCGCTGAAAACATGCGGCAACGGTTTGTCGCTGCGTATCGAAGGCGACAGCGATGGACGTCGGCGTGGTCCGATCTATCGCGTGGACTTGATGAATCCGTGCTGGATCTTCCCGCAGGTCGATCTGGACCGGACCGCGAAAATCTCCGTCCACGCCGGCCACATCCCGTATTACTTCGCGCTCTGGCATGACGCCGCCAAGGTGACCACGCGCCAATCCACGAGCGGCGTGGACGAGCTGCAATTGCGCCTGGACGATTGCACCGGCCCGGTGTTGCAGTCGGTTCCGCTGCGCGCCGAACATCCTGAAACCGAGACTTTCGATGTCACGCTTGCGGGAACGCCAGGCGTTCATGACATTTGCCTTGCTTTCGCCACGCGCGCGCGCGATCCGCTTTGGCTGATTGATTTCGTGCGACTCGTGCCAAAATAGCGATGCGTGTCCGCATCCAAACAAAAATCCCCACAGTTCGACGGCAAGGAATTCGTTAGGACGCTAACGACCTCGCCCGGCGTCTATCGCATGTTCGATGCGGGCGGCGAGCCGCTGTATATCGGCAAGGCGGGCAGCCTCAAGAAGCGTGTCGGCAGTTACTTCCTCAAGCCGCGCATGGAACCGCGCATCGGGGCGATGGTGGCGCAAATCGCGCGCATCGACGTCACCCTCACGCGCACCGAAGGCGAAGCGCTGCTGCTCGAAGCGCAGCTGATCAAGAGCCTGAAGCCGCGCTACAACATTCTGCTGCGCGACGACAAAAGCTATCCGTACATTTATCTGTCGGGTGGCGAAGACTTCCCGCGCATGGCGTTCCATCGCGGCGCGAAAAGCGGCAAGGGTGAGTATTTCGGGCCATACCCGAGCGCGTGGGCCGTGCGTGAAAGCCTCGACCTGATGCAGAAACTTTTCCTCGTGCGCCAGTGCGAAGACAGCTATTTCCGCAACCGCTCGCGCCCGTGCCTGCAGTATCAGATCAAGCGTTGCAGTGCGCCGTGCGTGGCCATGATCGCAGCGTCCGAATACCAGGAAAGCGTGCGCCACGCCGCGATGTTCCTCAAAGGCAAGGGCAGTGCGGTGCTGGCGGAACTCGGCGCCGCGATGGAGCGGGCAAGCGTTGCTCTCGAGTTCGAAAAGGCCGCACGCCTGCGCGACCAGATCGCCACGCTCAATCGTCTGCAGGCGCGCAGTCACATCCAGGGCGCGAGCGCGGATCTGGATGCGCTGGCCTGCCGGATCGACGCGGGCATGGCTTGCGTGTCGGTTCTGTACTTCCGCAACGGCGTGAGCCTGGGGTCGCGCGATTTCTTTCCGCGCCTGGGCGCGGAAGCCGGCGAATCCGCCGTGCTGGCATCGTTCGTCGCCCAGTATTATCTGGACAAGCCGGTGCCGCGCGAACTGTTGCTGAGTCATCCGCTCGAAGACCCCGCGTTGCTGGCCGACGCACTGAGCACGCATGCGAATCATCCGGTCGACGTCAAATCGAATGTACGTGGCGACCGCGCGCGCTTTCTCGAACTCGCGCAAAAGAATGCGCACGCGGCGCTGGCGGCACGCCTGGCCAGCAACCAGACCATCCGCGAGCGCTTCGAAGCGCTGCGCGATCTGCTCGAACTCGGCGAAACGCCGCAGCGCCTGGAGTGCTTCGACATCAGCCATACGCTTGGCGAAGCGACGGTCGCGTCGTGCGTCGTATATGGTCCCGATGGCGCTGAAAAATCCGCGTATCGACGCTTCAACATTGCGGGTGTCGAGCCGGGGGACGATTACGGTGCGATGCGTCAGGCTCTCGAGCGCCGCTACAAGCGCTTGCAGGCAGGCGAGGGAATGTTGCCGGATATCCTGTTGATCGACGGCGGCAAGGGTCAGGTCGCGCAGGCACTCGAAGTGCTCGCGGATCTTGGCATCAGCGGCCTGCTCGTTGTTGGTGTCGCCAAGGGTAGCGAGCGCCGTGCCGGTCACGAGACGCTGATCCGCGGCGACAATGGCAAGGAATTGTGGCCCGGTCCGGAATCGGCCGCGCTGCATCTGATCCAGAGTGTGCGCGACGAAGCGCATCGCTTCGCCATCACCGGCCACCGCAAGCGCCGCGAGAAAGCGCGCGAAAAAAGCCGCCTGGAGGAAATCGCGGGCATCGGCGCGAAGCGGCGCAGCGCATTGTTGAAACATTTCGGCGGCATGGCCGGCGTCGCCGCGGCCGGCGTCGAGGAACTTGCCGGGGTGCAAGGCGTGAGTCGCGATCTTGCCGAAAAGATCTACGCGGCGTTCCACGGATGAAGGCGAACGTGGCACACTCGCGCGCATGCGCCTGACCTGGCCGACCATCCTCACGCTGTTCCGCATCGCCCTGCTGCCGGTGATGGTGCTGGTGTTCTATGCGCCGTTCAAAGGCGCGAACATCGCCGCGTCCGCCGTGTTCGTCGCCGCTGCGCTGACTGATTGGCTCGACGGCTGGATAGCGCGGCGCTTCGGCATGACATCGGCATTCGGCGCGTTTCTCGATCCCGTCGCCGACAAGTTGATGGTCGCGGTCACGTTGTTCCTGATCGTTCAGGACAACCCGACGATTCCGCTCGCGATAATGTCAGCGATCATTGTCGGCCGTGAGATCACGATTTCCGCCTTGCGTGAATGGATGGCGGAGATCGGCGAGCGCACGCGCGTGCGCGTCGCCGGGATCGGCAAGATCAAGACCATTGCGCAGCTCGCCGCCCTCGTCGTACTGCTCTACCAGAAGGACCTCGATGGCTTTGGTCTGTTCCACGCGGGGGAAGTGCTGCTCGCATTCGCTGCCGTGCTGACGATCTGGTCGGGGATGGTCTACGTGCTGGCGGCATGGCCGGTACTGCGCGGAGTGCGCCCTCCGCCAAATACCGGCGCAGAACAGTTGCCATCTTCCGAACATCCCGTATAATTGCCGGCTCGCGCGGGAATAGCTCAGTTGGTAGAGCACGACCTTGCCAAGGTCGGGGTCGCGAGTTCGAGTCTCGTTTCCCGCTCCAGTTTCTTCAAGCGAAACCTCGGCAAGCCGGGGTTTTGTTTTTTGTGCCCTGCATTGTTACGCTGGGCGCGGCAAGCCATCACGTGAGGCGAGGTGGCAGAGTGGTCATGCAGCGGCCTGCAAAGCCGTGGACGCCGGTTCGATTCCGACCCTCGCCTCCAAAATCCAGCCGCCCCGATGGCGAAACTGGTATACGCAAGGGACTTAAAATCCCTCGGCATGAAAATGCCTTGCCGGTTCGAGTCCGGCTCGGGGCACCAAGTACATGACCGATATTCCGACTGAAAACGCCGACGCCGATCGCCTCGTCCTGACCGCGAGCGAAGCGCGCGTGCTCGGTTGCCTGATGGAAAAGGCCGCGACAACGCCGGACGTGTATCCGCTCACGCTCAACGCGGTGCACGTTGCTTGCAACCAGAAGACCGCGCGCGATCCGGTCATGAACCTGGAAGTGGGCGAGGCAGGGCACGCTCTGCACACGTTGCAGGACAAGAAGCTCGCCCGCGTCGAGCACGGCGCGCGTTCATTGCGCTACGCGCATACGGTCGATGCCGCGCTGAACCTGACGCCGCGTGCGGCGGCGGTGATCGCGCTGCTGTTGTTACGCGGTCCACAAACCCAGGCCGAGTTGTATACGCGCAGCGAGCGTCTGGCGGATTTCCCGGATTCGCTTTCGCTCGGCGATACGCTCGAGCGTCTGATCGCGCGCGAACCCGCGTTGGTCGTACGCATCGGCCGCGGCGCTGGTCAGCGCGAAGATCGCTACATGCACACACTTTGCGGTCCGGTATCGACCGAGAGCCTGCCGAGCCGGGTCGCAGAGCGTGAGCCAACGCGCGTGGAGGCGCTGGAGTCGCGCGTCGAAGCGCTGGAGCAGTCGGTCGCGGAGTTGCGCGCATTGCTCGGGGATCGCGAGCGCGATTAGTTTCAGTCGCCAAGGCCGTCCACAAAAATGTCATCGGCGGCCGCGCCGATATCCAGGCGCGATCGCGTATAGCCGTTGGCGGCAATGGCCTTGCCGGTTTTCTGCAGGATCGTCAGCAGTTGCGAAACGGTCGCCTGATTGGCGAACTTGGATTGCAGGAGCGCCAGCGCGCCGGTCACCTGCGGCGCCGCCATTGAAGTTCCCGACATGTATCCATACGCACTCATCGGTATCGACGAATACACGCCGTCGCCGGGCGCGTAGAGGCTCACAAAAGGCGCGCTGTTGCTGTACGAGGCGACGGCGTCGGTATTGTCCGTTGCGGCGACGCTGAGCGCGGATGAAATGCAGGCGGGGTAGTCCACGCCGTCGGTGAAGCTGTCGTTGCCGGAAGAGATCACCGTGGCGATGTTGTCGTTG
>Ga0207657_10005407_pt1 | contig 13349 bp, 14 predicted proteins | sample KBSC33metaG_FD_184316 | JGI IMG/M metagenome (GOLD analysis project Ga0207657, IMG submission 184316) | Corn rhizosphere microbial communities from Kellogg Biological Station, Michigan, USA - KBS C3-3 metaG (SPAdes) (version 2) | ecosystem: Host-associated > Plants > Roots > Rhizosphere > Soil ... | reverse complement strand
AAGATGTTCCTCACCCGCTTCGGCATGCGCAGCCGGATGGTGATCTGCGGCGATCCCAACCAGACCGACCTGCCACGGGGCGTCCAATCAGGCTTGGCTGACGCCGTCGACAAGCTCGACGGAATTCCGAAGCTGAGCATGGTCCGCTTTGGTGCCGCCGATGTCGTCCGGCACCCGCTCGTCGGCCGGATCGTCGAGGCCTATGAAGGTCCGGGGAGCTAGCACGGTGATGCTGGAAATCGAAGTCCAGGCCGACGAGGAATGGGACAGTAGCCAGTCCTGGGACGCGCTCGTGCGCGGCGCTGCCGAGGCGGCGATCGCGGAGAGCGACTATCCGCACCTCGCCAGCTCTGATCGGCCGGTCGAGCTATCGGTGCGGCTCACCAACGACGCCGACGTGCGCGCGCTCAATGACGAATGGCGGGACAAGGATAAGCCGACCAATGTCTTGTCCTTCCCGCTTGCGGAAGCGCAGGATTTCACGCGGGCAATGATTGCCGGCCCTGAATTGTTGCTTGGCGATATCGTGATTGCGCGCGGTGTCTGCGTTGCCGAAGCGAACGACAAGGGTATCAGCGTCGAGCATCACGTCACGCATTTGCTGGTCCACGGGATGCTGCACCTGCTGAGCTACGACCATCTGGACGATGCTTCGGCCGACGACATGGAGGCGCGCGAGGTGCGGGCGCTGCGCCGGCTCGGCATCGCCGATCCCTACAGGATCGCGGCCTGATGGCTACCCGCAACGACGAGGCCGGCGGCTCGCGCCTGTGGCGGGGAATGCGTCACCTGATCTTCGGCGAGGATAGCGAATCGACCCTTCGCGAAGAGATCGAGGAGGCCATCGACGAGGCCGAGGATTCGCGGCCCGTCGCCGGCGATCTCTCGCCCGCCGAGCGTCAGATGCTGCGCAACCTGCTTCACTTCGGCGAGCAGACGGCGGGCGACATTTGCGTCACGCGCGGCGACATCATCGCGGTGCCGCAGTCGATCAGCTTCGACGCGCTGGTCGCCGCCTTTGCCGATGCCGGACACAGCCGCCTCCCCGTCTATGGCGACAGCCTCGATAGGGTCGTCGGCATGATCCACATCAAGGACGTGTTCGTCGCCAACGTCGATCCCGAACGCGATCGCTCGATTGCCGCGTTGCTCCGCGATCCTCTGTTCGTCCCCGAATCGATGGGCGTGATCGAACTGCTCGCCCGCATGCGCAGCCAGCGCATCCACCTCGCCATCGTCGTCGACGAATTCGGGGGCACCGAGGGCCTGGTGACCATCGAGGACGTCGTCGAGGAGATTGTCGGCGAAATCGAGGACGAGCACGATGAGGATGAGGTCGGCCTGCTCACCATGCTCGAAGACGGGCTGTGGGAGGCGGACGCCCGCATCGAGCTTGAGGAACTGGCGCAGGCGGTGGATCCCCGGCTCTCCTCGAAGGAAGACGAGGTCGACACGCTCGGCGGACTGATCTTCCTGCTCGCCGGGCACATTCCGGCCAAAGGCGAATGCCTGGTGCATTCTTCGGGCTGGCGGCTCGAGGCCATCGACTCCGACCCGCGCCGGATCATCCGGGTCCGCCTGCACGCGCCGGAAGCCGCGGCCGACTAGTTCTTCGCGAACAGTTTCGCGGGGTCGGCCATCGCCTTGAATTCGAGCGCATTGCCCGCGGGGTCGAGCAGGAACATCGTCGCTTGCTCGCCCGGCTGCCCGGCAAAGCGCACGGTCGGCGGAATCACAAATTTGACGTCCGCCGCTTCGAGACGGTCCGCGAGCACGCGCCAGTCGCTCATTGGCAGCACCAACCCGAAATGAGGGACCGGCACATCTTCGCCATCGACAGGATTGGTCGACCGCCGGGGCGCCTGATCCGGCGCCAAATGAGCGACGATCTGGTGACCGTGCAGGTCGAAATCGATCCAGTGGTCGGCGCTGCGCCCTTCCGGGCAGCCGAGCAGGCCGCCGTAGAAGGCACGCGCTGCCTCCAGATCGTCGACGGGAAACGCGAGGTGAAAGGGCGGTCGGGACATGGCGCTTCCCTGCCGCCGAGCAGTCCTGTTTGTCGAGGCTTTCGTTCCAGCGCGCCAACGGCTAGCCCTGCCCGCGCATGAAGTTCGTCCTCTATGCCTTCTTCGCCGGCGCCGCCTCGGCCTTCGCCTTCGAGCCCGCCGCGTTGTGGCCGTTGCTGCCCGTCGCCTTCGCAATCCTGTGCGAGCTCATCTGCCGAGCCAAAAGCCTCGGACGAGGGCTGCTATTGGGTTGGATCTTCGGCCTCGGCCAGTTCGTGGTCGGTCTCAACTGGATCGCGACGGCCTTCACCTTCCAGGCGGCCATGCCGGCCTGGCTCGGCTGGATCGCCGTCGTCCTGCTCTCAATCTATCTCGCCATCTACCCGGCGATGGCCGCGGGCCTCGCCTGGCGTTTCGGCCGAGACAATCGCGTGGCGCTGGTGCTGACGCTGGGCGGCGCGTGGGCGATCACCGAATGGCTGCGCGGGACCATGTTCACCGGCTTTCCGTGGAATCCGGCCGCCGCATCGCTCGCCCCGACCTCGCTGATCAGCATCACGGCGATGATCGGAACCTACGGCCTGTCGGGCCTGGTGGTCCTGCTCGGCGGGGCAATCTGGCTCGAATATCGCAAGCAATGGCTGCCGCTGGTGCTGATCGTCGGCGCGACCGGTTTGCTATGGGTGCTCCCAGCCGACGTCGTTCCCGCCGATCCGCTGACCGTCCGCAATATCCGCGTCGTCCAGCCCAACATCGGGCAGGAGGACAAATGGCGACCGGGTTTCGACGAGGAGGCCGCGCGGCGGCTGGCGTTGCTGTCGGGCCGCCCCAGCGAACCCAAGCTGCTGCTGTGGCCGGAAGCCGCCGTCACCGATCCGCTGCAGGACAACCGGGCCGGAGATGCGCAGGCCTTCGCGGCGTTCCAGCGGATGCAGGCGGCCTCGCTGCTCGGCCCCAATGACCGCCTGCTGACCGGTGGGATCGCCGTTTGGGCGCGCGACGGCATGCACCTCAGCGGCGCCGCCAACAGCATTTTCGCCATTGCGCCGGGCGGCAAGATCATCGGCCGTTACGACAAGGCGCACCTCGTCCCCTATGGCGAGTATCTGCCCATGCGACCTCTGCTGTCGGCGATTGGCCTCTCCCGGCTCGCACCCGGCGATGTCGACTTCACCTCCGGCCCTGGACCGCGCTCGATCGACCTCGGCGATCCGTGGGGCAAGGTCGGGCTGCAGCTCTGCTACGAAATCATCTTCTCCGGGCAGGTGGTGGACGAACGCAACCGCCCAGGTTTCATCTTCAATCCGTCCAACGATGCCTGGTTCGGCCGTTGGGGGCCGCCGCAGCATCTCGCCCAGGCGCGGCTTCGCGCCGCCGAGGAAGGCCTGCCGGTCATCCGCTCGACGCCGACCGGCATCAGTGCAGTGATCGACGCTCGCGGCAACCTCCTGAAGTCGCTGCCCTGGCGAACCTCGGGCGCGATCGATGCCGTGATTCCGCCCGCCTCACTCGCGCCGCCGCCCTTCGCGCGGTTCGGCAACGCAGTTCCGATCATCCTCGGCTTCTTGCTGATCATCGTCGGCATTGTGCTGGGCCGCCGCCGCCGCTAGAGGCGACATATAAAGCTTTCCTTATATCCCACATCTTGAGGACTCGCCTCGCATATGCGCAGCTCGTACCTGTTCACTTCCGAATCCGTTTCCGAAGGCCACCCGGACAAGGTCGCCGACCAGATTTCCGACGCCATCGTCGACCTGTTCCTGTCAAAGGACGCCGAGGCGCGAGTCGCCTGCGAAACCATGACGACCACCAACCGCGTCGTCCTCGCCGGCGAGATTCGCGGCGAGGGCATCATGGACGAGGCCGGCAATTGGGCGCCCGGTGTCCGTGAAGAGATCGAGCAGGCGGTCCGCGATACGGTCAAGCGCATCGGCTACGAACAGGACGGCTTCCACTGGGACCGTTTCGACTTCGCCAACCACCTGCACCCGCAATCGGCGCACATCGCGCAGGGCGTCGATGCCGGTGAGGACAAGGACGAGGGCGCCGGCGACCAGGGCATCATGTTCGGCTTCGCCTGCGACGAAACCCCGGACCTGATGCCGGCGACGCTCTATTACAGCCACAAGATCCTGATGGAGATGGCGAAAGACCGTCACAGCGGAGCCGCGGCATTCCTGGAACCCGACGCGAAGAGCCAGGTCACGCTGCGCTTCGAGGATGGCAAGCCGGCGAAGGCGACCGCGATCGTCGTTTCGACCCAGCACAAGCCCGGTTACGACCGCGGCGAGAAGCAGGCCGAGCTGCACGCGTACGTCAAGGATGTCGTCGCACGCGTCATGCCGCAGCAGTTGCTGGGCAATGAAACCGTCTATCACATCAACCCGACCGGCAGCTTTGAGATTGGCGGACCCGACGGAGACGCTGGGGTCACCGGGCGCAAGATCATCGTCGACACCTACGGCGGCGCCGCGCCGCATGGCGGGGGCGCCTTCTCGGGTAAGGATCCGACCAAGGTCGATCGCTCCGCGGCCTATGCCGCGCGCTATCTTGCGAAGAACATAGTGGCCGCCGGCCTCGCCAAGCGCTGCACCATCCAGCTGGCCTATGCCATCGGCGTGAGCGAGCCGCTGTCGCTCTACGTCAATACGCACGGGACCGGCACCATTGGGGACGATGCGATTGAGGCCGCGATTGGCAGCATTGGCAAGCTTGGGAAGCTGACCCCGCGCGGGATTCGCACGCATCTCGGCCTCAACAAGCCCATCTACCAAGCGACGGCCGCCTACGGCCACTTCGGCCGCGACGCCCACGGCGATCACTTCCCGTGGGAGCGCGTGGACCTGGTCGACGACCTCAGGTCGGCCGTCGCCGCCTGACGATTATGCGGCGGGCCTGGCCGGTCCGCCGCCCGTATAGGTGACTCGCCACACCGTATTGCCGGCATCGTCGGCGACCAGCAACGCACCCGTGCGATCGACCGCGACGCCCACCGGGCGCCCGCGCGCATGGCCCTTGCCGTCGAGGAAACCGCCGACGAATTCCATCGGCATGCCCACCGGGCGGCCGGCCGCAAAGCGAATGAAGACGACGTGGTAGCCGTTGAACTTCGACCGGTTCCAGCTGCCGTGCTCACCGACGAACGCGCCGCCGCGGAAGCCCGCCGGGAACGAATTGCCGGTATAGAAGGCGAGCCCAAGCGCGGCCACGTGTGAGCTGAGCGCATAATCGGGCGGGATGGCCTTCGCGACCATGTCCGGCCGCTGCGGCCGCGGTCGCGGATCGACATGCTGGCCGTAATAGCTCCACGGCCAGCCGTAGAAGGCACCGGGCCGAACCGACGTCATGTAATCCGGGACTGCGTTCGGCCCCAGCTCGTCTCGCTCGTTGACCACCGTCCACAGCACGTTGGTGCCGGGATAGAAGGTCAGCCCGTTGGGATTGCGCAGCCCGGTGGCGAAAACGCGATAGGCTCCCGTCTTCGGGTCGATTTCCCAGATCGCGGCGCGGTTGGTCTCAGCCTCGGGTCCGCGCTCCTGCACGTTGCTGTTCGACCCGACGCCCGCGTAAAGCATCGAACCGTCGGGGCTGGCGACCAGGCTCTTGGTCCAATGGTGATCGATCAGCCCGCCAGGCAGGTCGATGACCTTCTGCGGACGGTTGGCGATCTGCACCTGCCCCGGCGTGAACGGATAGCGCAGGATTGCGTCCGTATTGGCAATGTACAAATCATTGCCGACCACCGCGATCCCGAACGGGGCGTTGAGCCGGTCGACCAGAACGGTGCGAAGCTCCGGCTTGCCGTCGCCGTTGGCGTCGCGCAGCAGCGTGATCCGCTGCGGCGGAGGGCCCTTGTCGGTCGCCCCGCCGCCGCCATGGGCCATGGACATGATGAAGTCGCGGATCGGGTCCTTGGGACGATCGACCGGCTCGGTGCCGGTGCGCTGTCCTTCGACCACCAGCACGTCGCCGTTGGGAAGCGGCAGCACGGTGCGCGGATTGGTGAGGCCAGTGGCCATTGCCTCGATGTGGAAGCCGGCCGGAACTTTGGGCGTTTCCCCATCCTTCCAGCCGACGACGTCGGGGACGCCGACATCGGCGATCAGGCCCTGCGCGGGTTCGGGGATGAGCGGATTGGGACCCATCTGCTCCGAAGGATCGATCTTGCCCTGCGGGTTACCGCAGGCGGCGAGTGGAGCGGCGAGCAGCGCGGCGATGACAAGCTTGTTCATGCGCGCACCCCCGGCCCGTAGCGCGATTCGTGCCACAGCCAGCCGTGCGACATGACGACGATGGCGCCGATTGCCGACAGGATCAGGCCCGCCGGGACGACCGCCGTCCAGCCATCGCGGGCATGAATCAGGCTGTTGATGAATTCGATGACCCCCGCGCCGGCGAGCAGACCGAACGAGCCCCAGCCGATGTTGGTCCGCAGTTGCGGCAGCCGCGCGAGATCGACCAGCATCAGGATGCCGGCGATTACCGCAAACAGCAGCCCCGCAAGCAGCAACCAGCAGGAAAAATTCAGCCACAGCAAATTGCCGCCGCTGTTCACGTAAGCGAGGTCGGTGATCAGCGCGCCCGTGAAGCAGACGATGGGCACCGGCAGAAACAGCGCGCTGTACGGGTGACCCGCGATGCCCACGCGCTTTCCCCTTCGCTCGTCGACGATTTCGGCCATGGCCTTCCTCCTGTGACCATTGGACGCCAAAGGGCGGGAAAGAGTTCCAATATTGCAGGGAGTTCATCGACGCCGTAGGCGCGCGCCCCTGATGACGGCGTTCAAATCCGGCGATCCGCTGACGCTCAACCGGCTTTACGGCCGCTCCAGCGGGCACAAATTGCGCAAGGGGCAGCAAGACCTGGTGGAGCGGCTGATGCCGCAGATCGAACTGCCCGACGAGGGTGAGCTGACCGCGTCCCGGCTGTTCGGCGAGCAGCGCCCGCTCCATTTCGAAATCGGGTTCGGCTCGGGCGAACATCTGGCCGACCGCGCGGACATGCTGCCCGATCACGGCTTCATCGGCGTCGAGCCCTTCATCAACGGCGTCGCCACGGCGCTCGGCCACGTCCGCGACAAGCGTCTGGCCAATGTCCGCCTGTGGCGCGGCGATGCGCTGGAAGTGCTGCCGCGCGTGCCTGACGGTGCACTCAGCTTTCTCTATTTGCTCCACCCCGATCCCTGGCCCAAGGCCCGCCACGCGAAGCGCAGGATGGTCAACGACGGGCCCATCGACCTGTTCGCGGCCAAACTACGACCTGGCGGCGAGTTTCGCCTGGCGACGGACGATCCAACCTATCTCAACTGGGCGCTGATGGTCATGCGGCGGCACGCGCACCAGTTCGAATGGCTCGCCGAGCGGCCGGGCGACTTCCTCGAACCGCCGGGCGGCTGGATCGAAACGCGCTACGGCGCCAAGTCACGCCGCGAGGGACGCCGTCCTTATTATCTCCGCTATCGCCGGGCTTGAGCGGGCGTCAGTTTGAGCAAGCGCGCGCCCGCCTCATCCTCGAGCAGATAGACCGCACCATCCGGGCCTTGATCGACGGCGCGGATGCGCTTCCCCATGTCCCATTGCTCGGCCTTCCCCGCCTGATCGCCGCGGATCGGCACGTGGATCAGCGCTTGTCCCGATAGCGCGGAAATCAGCGCATCGCCTTTCCATTGCGGGAACATCGCGCCCGAATAGATCAGCAGGTCCGCGGGCGAGATCGAGGGGTTCCACCAGGCCTTCGGCGCTTCGAAACCATCGCCCGGCCGATGGTCGGGAATGTCGACCCCATTGTAATTGGTGCCATTGGAAACCCGCGGATAGCCGTAGTTGCGGCCTTGGACGATCAGGTTGAGCTCATCACCGCCTTTGGGGCCCATTTCGATTTCCCACAGCTTCCCGTCGGGCGCGAAAGCCAGCCCAAGGGGATTGCGGTGGCCTGACGTCCAGGTCTCGGCAGGCGTATAGTTTGGCCCGGGCCAGGTGACCGTGCGGCCCTGGGTACGCTTGGCCGCCTCACTGTCTTCGGGCGGGTCGGTCACGGTCACCGTGGATGCGCCGGGCGAAGCGGTAGCCAACGGGTTTCCGTCAAGCGTCAGGTGCAGGATCTTGCCCATCGGCAGGTTTGGATCCTGTGCCGGCGTGAAGCGCTGGCGTTCACCGGCGCTCAGGAACAGTGACTGCCCGTCGGGCGCGAAAGCGATCCGCGCGCCGAAATGCCCGCCCTTGCCGCCGGTCGGGTTGCGCCAGATGACCTGCACCTTGTCGAGCCGCGATGCGTCCTTGCCGTCGATCAAATGGGCACGGGCCAGGGCGAGCTGGCTGCCGCCGTTCTTCGAGGCTTCCGCGAAGGTGAAATAGATGCTGCCGTCCTTTGCGAACCGCGGACCGGCCTTCACGTCGAGCAGGCCTCCCTGCCCATTCGAAACCACCGCCGGCACGCCTGAGACCTGCCGTTTGGCGCCGCCATTGACGTCGAGCAGCCAAAGCCGCCCGGCCTTTTCTGTCACCAGCGCGCGCGACGATCCGGGCAGGAAATCCATGGCCCAGGGGGCATTGAACGTCGCCACCTGCGCCGTCGTGAACGGCGGATCGCTGGCCGGCACGTTCGCCTTGCCATTCGACGCTTCCTGTGCCGCTGTGGGCGTCGACGTCCCGCAACCGGCGAGGAACAGCAGCCCAACGACGTGCAGCGAATGGAATCTCATAGCCTCTCCCTTGGACGGTATTGTTGAAACCAAATCCCGTTTGCACCGCTCTAAGGCGCATGACGCAGCAATGCAGCCTGCTTTCGCTGGCCACCGCCGTCCCGCCATTCGTCATCGAACAGGCGGACGCCAAGGATCTCGGACGTGAGGCGTTTGGGCGGAAAGCCCTGTTCGATCGGCTGTCGGGTGTGTTCGACAATGCGGGGATTGCCCGGCGGCACATCGTCGCGCCGGCGGAATGGTATGCGGCGCGGCACGGCTGGCAGGAGCGCAATGCGGTCTATCTCGACGCCGCAGAAGCTATGTTCCTCGAAGCCGCGACAGCGGCGATCGAACGGGCGGGCCTCAATCCGAGCGACATCGACGGCGTCGTCACGGTTTCGACCACCGGCATCGCGACACCCAGCCTGGAGGCACGGGTGGCGGGCAGGCTCGGGCTTCGCCAGAACGTGCGGCGCGTGCCGGTATTCGGGCTCGGCTGCGCCGGCGGCGTCAACGGCCTCGCGCTGGCCGCGCGGCTGGCGGCTGCCGAGCCAGGCAGCATCTGGCTGTTCGTCACGGTCGAGACATGCTCGATTTCGATCCGCCTCGACAGCGACGACCCGGCCGCTGTCGTGGCAACCGCGCTGTTCGGCGACGGCGCGGCGGCGGCCATCGTGACCAGCGGGGAGCACAGCAAAACCCGGATCACCGGCTCCGCCGAAAAGCTCTGGCCAGAGACCCTTCGCATCATGGGCTGGGACGTCGAAGATCCCGGCCTGTCGGTGGTGTTCGACCGCGCGATCCCGCCCTTCATCGAGCGGGAGCTGGCTACCGCGATCGACGGTATCTGCACGGACATGGGTACATCGTGCGCCGCCATCGACCGCTTGTGCTGCCACCCGGGCGGCGTGAAGGTGATCGACGCCATCGAAAGCGCGCTCGACCTGCCGCAGGGCGAACTCAACCTCGAGCGCGAAGTGCTGCACGATCTCGGCAATATGAGCGCGCCGACCGTGCTGTTCGTCCTCGACCGCCTGCTGGCGCGGGGGCTGCCCGACCGCGTGATGATGACCGCCTTCGGACCGGGCTTCACCTGCGCCGGGCTGATGCTCGAAGCCGCGTGACACTGAACGTCATCATCCTCGCTCTCGTTACCGCGCAGCGGCTGGGCGAGCTTTGGCTGTCGAAACGCAACACCGATCGCCTGCTGGCGCAGGGCGCGCAAGAGCATGCGCCGGGCCACTATCCGCTCATCGTTACGCTCCACACGGCCTGGCTGCTCGCCCTCTGGCTCCTCGCGCTGCCACGCCCGGTCGACCGGTTTTGGCTGGCGATGTTCGTCCTCATCGAGCTGGCACGAATCTGGGTGCTGTTCTCGATTGGCTCGCGGTGGACGACGCGGATCATCGTGCCGCCCAAAGAAACGCTCGTCTGGCACGGTCCCTATCGCTGGGTCAATCACCCCAATTACCTCGTCGTCATCTCGGAAATTGCCGTCCTGCCGCTGGTGTTCGGCCTGTGGCAGGTCGCGCTCATCTTTTCGGCTCTCAACGCCGCAATCCTGACGATTCGCATCCGCGCCGAGAACCGCGCGCTGGGCCGCTGAACCGGCGCTTGCGGGGTCCGCGACTCGCGCCTATATCGCTCCTCTCTCCTCGACATCGTTAGATGCCTGAGGCTGGGGCCCACCGGCTCCGGTCCGAGAGACTTTTGGATTTCGTGCGGAGTTCCTGTGACGACCGACATCGCGGCCATTGCGAGGCAGATCGAACCCGAGGTGAAGAGCCTCGGCTACGATCTCGTGCGCGTGGCGATGATCGGCGGCACGTCCGACCCGACATTGCAGGTAATGGCCGAACGGCCCGAGACGCGGCAGCTGGGCCTCAGCGACTGCGAGACGATCTCGCGCCGCTTGTCCGAATGGCTGGACGCCAACGATCCGATCGAGGGCGCCTTCCGGCTGGAGGTCAGCTCGCCCGGCATCGACCGGCCGCTGACCCGCTTGCAGGACTATGCCGACTGGGCCGGGCATGAAGCGCGCATTTCGTTCGCGGAGGCGCGCGACGGCCGCAAGCAATATTCGGGCACGCTGGATGGGGTCGATGCCGGCAACGTCAAGCTGACCGACCGTAGCGGCGCCACGCATACCCTGCCCTTCTCCGCAATCTCGTCCGCCAAGCTGCTCTTGACCGACAAGCTCATCAACGCCACCGCGCCGCTCAGCATTGAGGGCGCCGACTCAATTCAGACGATAGAGGAATAATTTCCATGGCCACCGCACCCGCCGCCGTCAGCGCCAACAAGGCAGAGCTGATTGCGATCGCCGATGCCGTCGCGCGCGAAAAGCTGATCGACAGGGGCATCGTGATCGAGGCGATGGAAGACGCCATCCAACGCGCGGCACGCGCCCGCTACGGCGCCGAGAACGACATCCGTGCCAAGCTCGACGGCGAAACGGGGGACCTTCGCCTGTGGCGCGTCCTGGAAGTCGTCGAGGAGCCGGAAGATCACTTCAAGCAGATCGATGTCAAAGGTGCTGAGAAGCTGCAGAAGGACGCCGCGATCGGCGACTTTATCGTCGACCCCCTGCCGCCGATCGAGTTCGGCCGCATCGCCGCCCAGGCCGCGAAGCAGGTCATCTTCCAGAAGGTTCGCGATGCCGAGCGTGAGCGCCAGTTCGAAGAATTCAAGGAGCGCGCGAACGAGGTCATCACCGGCGTCGTCAAGCGTGTCGAATTCGGCCACGTCGTCGTCGACCTCGGCCGCGCCGAGGGCGTCATCCGCCGCGACCAGCAGATCCCGCGCGAAATGGTCCGCGTCGGCGACCGCATCCGCTCGCTGATCATGGCCGTCCGCCGCGAAGCCCGCGGCCCGCAGATCTTCCTTTCCCGAGCGCATCCCGACTTCATGAAGAAGCTGTTCGCGCAGGAAGTGCCGGAAATTTACGACGGCATCATCGAGATCAAGGCCGCCGCCCGCGACCCGGGCAGCCGCGCCAAGATCGGAGTCATCAGCCACGACAGCTCGATCGACCCGGTCGGCGCTTGCGTCGGCATGAAGGGCAGCCGCGTCCAGGCCGTCGTCCAGGAACTCCAGGGCGAGAAGATCGACATCATCCCGTGGAGCGACGATCTCGCGACCTTCTCGGTCAATGCGCTGCAGCCCGCGACCGTCGCGCGAGTCATCATCGACGAGGAAGAGGACCGCATCGAAGTCGTCGTTCCGGACGACCAGCTCAGCCTCGCCATCGGCCGCCGCGGCCAGAACGTCCGCCTCGCCAGCCAGCTGACCTCGAAGCAGATCGACATCCTGACCGAGGCCGACGCCAGCGAGAAGCGCCAGCGCGAATTCGTCGAGCGGTCGGAGATGTTCCAGAACGAGCTCGACGTTGACGAGACGCTGTCCCAGCTGCTGGTCGCCGAAGGCTTCACCAGCCTCGAGGAAGTCGCTTACGTCCAGCTCGACGAAATCGCGTCGATCGAGGGGCTCGACGACGACATCGCGTCGGAGCTCCAGAACCGCGCGACCGAAGCGCTCGAGCGCCGCGAAGCCGCAGCCCGCGAAGAGCGCCGTTCGCTCGGAGTCGAGGACGCTTTGGCGGAAATGCCGCACCTCACCGAGGCCATGCTGGTCACGTTGGGCAAGGCCAACATCCGGACGCTCGACGACCTCGCCGACCTCGCGACCGACGAGCTGATCCAGAAGAAGCGCCAGGAGCCGCGCCGCCGCGCCGAGACGGCCACCCGTCGTCCGGAGGACAAGGGCGGCATCCTCGCCGACTATGGCCTTACTGACGAGCAGGGCAACGAGATCATCATGGCCGCCCGCGCCCACTGGTTCGAGGACGAGCCCAAGACCGAGGAGGCCGCCGATGCGGAAACCTCGGAATGACGCGCTAGAAAAGCACGTTCCCGAACGGACCTGCATCCTCTCCCGGCGGATGGCGCCGAAAGAGGAGCTGATCCGGCTCGCGCTTTCGCCTGACGGTGAAGTGGCGCCGGACGTCCGCGCCCGTGCTCCTGGCCGCGGCGCCTGGATTGGCGTCAATCGCGCTGAGCTTGATGAGGCCAACGCCAGAGGCAAGCTCAAGGGAGCGTTGCAGCGGGCGTTCAAGACCAATGCGGTGACCGTACCCGCCGATCTCGGTGAGCGCACGCAGGCGGCGCTCCGCCAGGCGGCGCTCGACCGGCTCGGCATGGAAGCGCGTTCGGGCAATCTCATCAACGGCTCCGACAAGGTCGAAGTCGCCGCCCGCTCCGGCAAGGTGCACCTGCTCATCCACGCCGCCGACGCAGGTGAAGATGGCAACCGCAAGCTCGACCAGGCCTGGCGAGTGGGCGGGGGTGCTGAGCGAGGGGTGATATTCCCCGAGCCACGCACTATCTTGTCGTTGGCACTGGGGCGCGAAAATGTGGTACATGTCGCGCTGACCGATCCCGCTGCCGCTTCGCGTGTCTCCGACGCGCTCGAGCGTTGGCGAGGTTTCACTGGCCCTGATCGTGGTCCTGAAGGTGGCAAACCCACCTTGGGGACCGACTTGGCCGAAGAAAATTGACGAAGGGATAGAATGGCAGACCAGACCGACAAACCGAAGCTTGGCACCCGGCCGCCGCTGGGCCTCAAGCGCACGGTCGAGACCGGCAAGGTCAAGCAGAGCTTCA
>Ga0207657_10005405_pt1 | contig 13350 bp, 9 predicted proteins | sample KBSC33metaG_FD_184316 | JGI IMG/M metagenome (GOLD analysis project Ga0207657, IMG submission 184316) | Corn rhizosphere microbial communities from Kellogg Biological Station, Michigan, USA - KBS C3-3 metaG (SPAdes) (version 2) | ecosystem: Host-associated > Plants > Roots > Rhizosphere > Soil ... | reverse complement strand
TCTCGTTGCCGCGCTGAATGCCGCGGGCCGCTCCGACGTGGTGGTCTGCGATATGCTCGGTCATGAGGGCAAGTGGCGCAACCTTGCCAAGCGGCAGCTCATGGACATCGTGCCGCCAAGTGAGTTGATGGGCTGGCTGCAAGGCCGCCATCTCGATGCCGTCTTTCACCTTGGTGCGATCTCCGAGACGACAGCGACCGATGGCGATCTTGTCATTGAAACCAATTTCCGCCTGTCGTCGCGGTTGCTCGACTGGTGCACCGCCAATCCAACACCGTTCATTTACGCGTCCTCCGCCTCGACCTATGGCAACGGCGAACAGGGATTTCGCGACGATCAATCGCTGGCGGCGCTGCGACAACTGCGGCCGATGAATCTGTACGGCTGGAGCAAGCACCTGTTCGATCTGGTGGTGGCCGAGCGTGCAGCCGGTGGCAAGCCGTTGCCGCCGCAATGGGCGGGGCTAAAGTTCTTCAACGTGTTCGGGCCGAACGAGTACCACAAAGGCACGATGATGAGTGTGCTGGCGCGGAAGTTCGACGACGTGAAAGCCGGCCGTACCGTGCAACTGTTCAAGTCGCATCGCGAAGGGATCGCCGACGGCGATCAGCGGCGCGACTTCATCTATGTCGATGACGTCGTCCGCGTGATGATCTGGCTATTGGCGACGCCTGCGGTGAGCGGCATCTTCAATGTCGGCACCGGCCGCGCCCGCAGCTTTCGCGATCTGATGTTGGCCACGTACGCAGCGCTCGGTGCGACGCCCAAGATCGAATATGTCGATATGCCGGAGCAGATCCGCGGCAGCTACCAGTATTTCACGGAAAGCGATGTCGGCCGTCTTTGCGGCGCAGGCTACAACGGCGGTTTTACCGGGTTGGAGGAAGCAGTCGGTCTCTACGTCAAGGGTTTCCTTGATCAGACCGACCGTTTCCGGTGACCCGTCAACGGACGGCGGATACTGATGTTCGATTTTGATGCCCTGTCGAATGCGATCAACCGCCAGACGGTGCTGTGCATCGGCGACCTGATGCTCGATGAGTTTGTCTACGGCGAGGTGTCGCGCATTTCGCCGGAGGCGCCCGCGCCGGTGATTGCCGTGCAGCGTAGCGAATCCAATATCGGGGGCGCCGGAAACGTCGCGCGCAACGTGGCGGCGCTCGGTGCGCGTTGCATCTTCGTCGGCTTGATCGGCGATGACGATACCGGCAAGGCGTTGGAGTCGGCGCTGGCGAAGGAAACCCGCATCGAGCCAGTGTTAATTCGCGATCCCGGACGCCCGACGACACGCAAGGTGCGATTTGTCTCCGAACATTTCTCGACGCATATGCTGCGGGCGGATTGGGAGCAGGCTGCACCGGCGTCGACGGAAGTCGAGCAAAAGCTTATCGACGGCATTCTCCCACTGCTTGCGCGCGTCGATATCGTGCTGCTGTCAGACTATGCCAAGGGTGTGCTGACGCCCCGAGTCATCCGCAGCGTTATCGACGCAGCGCGAGGCCGCGGCACGCGTGTCATCGTCGATCCCAAGAACCTCAACTTCGATATCTATCGCGGCGCTACGCTGCTCACGCCCAATCGCAAGGAATTCGCCGAGGCGACGCGTAGTCGCGCCCAAACCGAAGCCGAGATTTCGGCTGCGGCACAGCAGGCGATGCAGATTGCGGATTGCGAGGCGCTGCTGGTCACGCAGAGCGAGCACGGCATGACGCTTATCCCGCGCAAGGGCAACGCCATTCATGTGCCGGCGCATCAGGTTAAGGTGCGTGACGTTTCGGGCGCGGGCGATACGGTCGCTGCGGTCGTTGCGGTGCTGCTGGCCGCTGGAGCCGATTGGGAAACTGCGTTGCGATCGGCCAATGCTGCGGCTGCGGTCGCAGTCAGCAAGAAAGGCACGGCGACGGTGTCACTGTCGGAACTGCGGCGGCGGATTTTGCCGGAGGCTTCGCTGGCAGCCGAGGAGAAGATCGTTCCTGCCGGTGGCGATGTCGAAGCGCGTGTCAAGGAATGGCGCGAACAAGGGTTGCGTGTCGGGTTCACCAATGGCTGCTTCGATATTCTTCATCCGGGTCATGTGAAGGTCATCACGGCAGCGCGTGCCAATTGCGACCGATTGATCGTTGGTTTGAACAGCGATGCCTCGGTCAAGCGATTGAAGGGGAACGGGCGCCCGGTCCAGGATGAGCGTGCGCGCGCCGAGGTGCTGGCAGCGCTCGAGGCCGTCGATCTGGTTGCGATCTTCGAAGATGATACGCCGCTGGAACTCATCAGCCGGATCAGGCCGACCGTTCTGGTGAAGGGTGGTGACTATACTCGCGAGCAGGTCGTCGGTCATGAGATCGTCGATGCCAACGGGGGCGAGGTGATCCTCGTCAACATTCTGCCTGGGTTCAGCACGACATCGCTGGTCGCCCGGGCACGGGATGGCAAATGACGCGGGCCGCAACCGAATCGCTTTCGTGATCTGCTCCAGATAGGCGCTGATCGGCTCCCGATGTGCCCGCGGGCGATGTAATTGTTTGAATCAAAACGTGTTTAAGATCGCGGTTGCGGCATTCGCTAGATGACCGGCCGCGTGGTAGGAAATCGCCGGGCGGGAACACGGATTCTCGCCAGATTCGGCGCATTTTGAGGTCTTAAGGCATGAGTTTCGCGAAACCGGCTTCGCGTGGAGCGACGGGACAGGGTGGTGCGCTGCGGGTCGGCGTCATTGGCGCCGGCATTATGGGTAGCAATCACGGCCGCGTGCTGGCCGGTCTGCCCAATGTTGAACTGGTCGGAATTGTCGATCCGCTTCCCGAACATCGCACGCGCGCCATCGATTTGATCGGTTGCCCGACGTTTACGGACCTTGATGGGTTGCTTGCAGCCGGGGTCGATGCGGTGACAATCGCCGCGCCGACGCATTTGCACCATGATATATCACTGGCATGTATCGCGCGCGGCATCCACGTTCTGGTCGAGAAGCCGATCGCATCGACCGTCGCCGAAGGACGCGAGATTGTCGCGGCTGCGCGCGCCGCCGATGTCACCTTGATGGTTGGTCACGTCGAGCGTTTCAATCCCGCGGTTGCCGCGATCAAGCAGGCGATCAAGGGCGAAGACATTCTCTCGATCGCGATCACCCGTGTCGGACCGTTCCCGCCGCGCATGTCGAATGTCGGCGTCGTCATCGACCTGGCAGTGCATGACATCGATCTCATTCGCTGGTTCACGGAGTCAGACATCATCGACGTGCAACCGCAGCTTTCCAGTGCGGTCGCCGAGCGCGAAGACATCGCGTTGCTGCAGTTCCGCACCGCCTCCGGCGTTTTGGCTCACATCAACACCAATTGGCTGACGCCATTCAAGGCGCGCAGCGTGACCGTCGCGACTCGCGGCAAGTATGTCTCGGGCGATCTTTTGACGCGTCAGGTGACCGAGTGTTTCGGTTTCCAGCCGGATGGCAGCTACTCCATGCGCCATTTGCCGGTGGGGCATGACGAGCCGTTGCGTGCCGAACTGATCGCGTTCGTTGATGCCGTTCGCAGCGGAACCGTTCCGGCCGTCACCGGCGAAGAGGGTGTTGCCAGTCTGGAAATTGCAACGCAATGCCTCGAGACGCCGGCTAAACCCGCTGCAAGCGCTAGCCAAAAAGGGCCGCGGCGCGTCGCCGGTTAGCGCTGGAACGCCCGTTGATCGTCATTTAATGTTCAGTACTCATTCCTCGTAAGGCACCATGAATCAGCATCTCCGACCTGATCCCGTTCCGTTCATCGACATCGGCGCGCAGCGCCGACGGCTCGGCAAGTCAATCGATGAGGCGGTCGGCCGGGTATTGAATCATTGCCAGTTCATCAACGGACCCGAAGTAGCAGAGCTGGAAACACGGCTCGCTGCGTTCGTGGGCGCGAAATATGTGGTGAGCTGTGCCAGCGGCACCGATGCGCTGCTGATGGTGCTGATGGCCAAGGGCGTCGGCCCCGGCGATGCGGTGCTTTGTCCATCATTCACGTTCTGCGCGACCGGCGAGAGTGTCGCGCTGACCGGTGCCACTCCGGTGTTCGTTGATGTCGATGCGGCGTCATTCAATATCGATGTTGCCTCACTCAAGCGCGGCATTGCCACCGCCAAACGGCTCGGCCTGAAACCGAAAGCCGTGATTGCGGTTGATCTGTTCGGTCAGAGTGCGGACCACGACGCGATCGAGGCCGCAGCACAGGCCGAAGGAATGTTCGTGCTCGATGACGCGGCGCAGTCATTTGGCGCGAGCTACAGGGGCCGTCGTCTCGGCGGATTCGGCACCATCACGGCGACCAGCTTTTTTCCGGCCAAGCCGCTTGGCTGCTATGGCGATGGCGGTGCCATCTTCACGGACGACGCTGATCTGGCGGACACGCTCCGCAGCATTCGCGTGCACGGCCAGGGCTCGGATAAATACGACAACGTCCGATTGGGCCTGACGGGACGTCTCGACACCATGCAGGCGGCTGTCCTGATCGAGAAGCTGAAGATTTTCGAGGATGAAATCGCGGCTCGCAATCAGGTAGCCGAGCGTTACGCGCGTGATCTTGGCAACGTCGTGACTGTCCCCCATATCGCTGCAGGGAATACATCGGTCTGGGCGCAGTACACCATTCGCCTGCCGCATGGGGATCGCGACGGTTTCGCCGCGGCCTTGAAGGCGGAGGGCGTTCCCACCGCGATCTACTATCCGAAGTCGATGCATCAGCAGACCGCTTACCGCCACTTCCCCGTCGCCGATGGCGGGCTGCCGGTCAGCGAGACGCTCTCCAGCGATGTCATCAGTCTTCCGATGCATCCCTACCTCGACGAGGCGACGCAGGCACGTGTCGTCAAGGCGGTGCGTGGCGCTGTTTCGGCTTGATTGGGCACCGTAGGCAGCGGCTAGCCGGGAAAGTCGCGCCCAAACCGTGGCCAGACTGATTTCGGCGTTTTGTGCCATCGCGCGATGCTGTAGAAGCGGCTGATGCTCAGGCGAATCTTCACCGTCGGTGGCTATACCCTTTTGTCGCGCCTTACCGGGTTCGCGCGCGACATCATGCTCGCGGCTATTCTCGGCGCAGGGCCTGTCGCCGATGCGTTCTTCGTGGCGTTGCGGCTACCCAATCACTTCAGGGCGATCTTCGCCGAAGGCGCCTTCAATGCTGCTTTCGTGCCGGCCTATGCACATCTGCAGAATAGCGGGGCGGGATCGGCGAAATTGTTTGCCGACCGTATTTTCACGCTTCTGTTCAGCGTGCAGATCGTGCTGCTCGGCGTGGCCTGGCTTTTCATGCCTCAGGTCATCGCGCTTTTAGCGCCGGGATTTGGCGATGATCCGGTACGTGGCGAACTCGCGATCTCGCTCACCCGCATTACATTTCCTTACCTGCTGCTGATCACCATGGTGACGCTCTACGGCGGCATGCTCAATGTCATGCATCGCTTCGCCAGCGCAGCGGCCGCGCCGATCTTTCTGAATCTGTCGATGATGGCGACCCTGGCGCTGGCGGCGTTCTTTCCAACCGCGGGTCATGCGGCGGCCTGGGGCGTGCTGATCTCCGGCTTTCTGCAGTATTTCCTGCTTGCCGGCGACGCCGCGCGTCAGGGCATCATGCCGCGATTCACGCGGCCCAGCCTCGATGCCGATGTTCGCGGCTTCTTTCGTGCGATCGGTCCCGCTACCGTCGGATCGATGGGGACGCAGATTGCGATGTTTGCCGATACCATCATCGCGACGTTCCTCCCCGCGGGTGCCTTGTCCGCACTCTATTACGCAGATCGCCTCAATCAGTTGCCGATTGGCGTGATCGGTATTGCCATTGGGACCGTGTTGTTGCCGGAAATGGCGCGGCGGCTGACAGCAAACGATCATGCGGGTGCGATGGCGTCGCAGCGTCGTGCGTTCGATTTCACCCTGTTATTCTCGGTGCCGTTTGTCGCCGCGTTTCTCACCGTGCCCGATGTGATCATGCGGGCGATGTTTGCCCGTGGGGCCTTCTCCAAGGCCGATGCCGCGGCCGCAGCGGCGACGCTTGCGGCCTATGCCGTGGGGCTGATCCCGTTCGTGCTGATCCGCAGTGCGGTCGCGACGTTCTATGCTCGCAAGGATACCGCAACGCCGGTGAAGGCGGCGCTCACGGGTGTCGCGGTCAATGTCATCCTGAAAATCCTGTTGATGGGTCCGCTTGCGCAAGTGGGGCTTGCCTTGGCCACCGCGATCGGCGCGTGGGTCAATCTGCTTCTGGTGATTGGGTTTGCCGTTCGGGCAGGCTTCCTTGATCTGGACCGCATGTTGCTCAAGTCGTTGGCGAAGTTCGCCTTGATAGGTGTGATGACCGGGGCGGCGCTTTGGTGCGCGGCCAGATATGCACCGCTTTACATGGCGCAGCTCAGTGCATTTCGTGACGAGGCCACGCTCTGCATCCTCATCGTGGTTGGCGCTGTCGTCTATGGTGCGGCAATTCTACTCATGTTCGGCCGTGCATGGCTGCAGTCCCTGGTTCGCACCTGACGCAGATTTGAACTTGCCACCGATCCTCTGCAATATAGATTGAATCCAGATTTCAGCAGGAGATACCATGGCGCCTGTCAAATTCGGTGTTGGACAAAGCGTTCGACGAAAAGAAGACGACGCACTGATCCGCGGCCGCGGTCGCTATACCGACGATCATGCGCCATCGCCGGCGATGCACGCGCTGATGCTGCGTTCGCCGCACGCCCACGCGAAGTTTACCATCGACGCGTCGCGCGCCCGGGGTCTTCCCGGTGTCGGGCTCATCATCACCGCAGCGGAGATCAAGGATCTCGGTGGCCTGCCGTGCCTGTTCAATTTGCCGGACGAGCCTTTCACCGCGCCGCCATATCCGATCCTCGCGCGCGACATTGTGAGGCATGTCGGTGATGCGGTTGCGTTCGTCGTGGCCGATACCATCGCACAGGCACGCGACGCGATCGAAGCCATTGAGGTCAACTGGACGCCGCTGCCCGCGGTGGTCGGGGCCGCTAACGCCGTGAAGGACGGCGCTCCGCAGGTGTGGACCGAGCATCCCGGCAATGTGCTGTTCGACACGGCGTTGGGCGACAAGAAGGCCATGGAAGCCGCGTTTGCCAAGGCTCACACGGTGGCGGAGGTATCGATCGTCAATCCGCGAATCGTCACCAATTACATGGAGACCCGCGCCGCGGTTTGCGAATACGATGCCAAGCGCGATCACCTGACCTTGACGATAGGCAGCCAGGGCAGTCACCGGCTGCGGGATATCCTGTGTCAGAATATTCTCAATATCCCCGTTGAGAAGATGCGGGTGATTTGCCCGGATGTAGGAGGTGGCTTCGGCACAAAGTTATTCCCCTATCGGGAATATGCGCTGATCGCGGTCGCCTCGCGCCAATTGCGGAAGACCGTCAAATGGACCGCTGAACGCTCCGATCATTTTGTCGGAGACTCGCAAGGGCGCGACAATGTCACCACCGCCCGCATGGCGCTGGCCGAAGACGGCAAGTTCCTCGGTATGGATGTCGACCTGATTGGCGATATGGGCGGCTATCTCTCGACATTCGGTCCTTACATTCCGCATGGCGGTGCGGGCATGCTGCCGGGCCTGTACGACGTGCAGGCGTTTTACTGCCGCGTCCGCACGGTGTTCACCAACACGGTCCCGGTCGATGCCTACCGTGGCGCCGGGCGGCCGGAAGCCGCGTATGTCGTGGAACGCCTTGTCGATGCAGCGGCGCGTAAACTTGGCATGTCGCCCGACGCGATCCGCCGCAAGAATTTCATCTCGCCACGTGCGATGCCCTACAAGACCGCGACCGGGAAAATCTATGACTCCGGTGATTTCGCCGCGCACATGAAGCGTGCGATGGAAATTGCCGAGTGGAAGGACTTCCCGAAGCGCGCCAAGGCCGCAAAGAAGCTGGGACTGGTGCGTGGCATCGGGCTCGCGACCTACGTCGAGGTCTGCGGGACCATGGGTGAAGAGACGGCGAATGTGCGTCTCGACCCCAATGGCGACGTGACGGTTCTGATCGGTTCGCAATCCAGCGGGCAGGGCCACCAGACTGCTTACGCCCAACTCGTCAGCGAACAGTTCGGGATCGCGCCTGAGCGCGTACATGTGATCCAGGGTGATACCGATGTGGTTGCGACCGGGCTTGGCACGGGCGGCTCGAGCGCTATTCCCTCAGGTGGCGTCAGCGTTCAGCGTGCGACGCGCAAGCTCGGTGAGAGTTTAAAGGATCTCGCAGCCGAAGCTCTCGAAGCCGGTGCTGCCGATCTTGAATTCGGCGACGCTGTCGTGCGCGTGGCCGGCACCGACCGTGCCATCTCGTTCGCCGATCTGGCGAAAAGGGGGGCGGGCGACACGTCGAAACTCAGCGCCAGCGAGAAGTTCAGCAGTGTTGACGGGACATTTCCAAATGGCACGCACCTGGTCGAAGTCGAGATCGATCCGGCCACCGGCGTCATTCGTCTCGTCAATTACATCATTGTCGACGACTTCGGGATGACGCTGAATCCATTGCTGCTTGCAGGCCAGGTCCATGGCGGCACGATGCAGGGCATCGGTCAGGCGCTGATGGAGCAGGCGGTGTACGACGTCAAGGACGGTCAGCTCGTCACCGGCACGTTCATGGATTACGCATTGCCGCGCGCCGCAGACGGCCCGCCAATCACGTTCGAGACCCACAATGTGCCCTGCGTCACCAACCCGCTTGGCGTCAAGGGCGCCGGGGAAGCGGGTGCGATCGGATCCTGCCCGGCGGTGGTCAATGCGATCGTGGATGGTCTGTGGCGCGAGTACGGCATCGACCACATCGATATGCCGGCGACCCCGGAGCGGGTGTGGATGGCGATTCGGGAAGCCGAGCGTCGGAGCAAGACGTGACACCATTCGAGTGTCTCGGAATATTCTTCAATCGACGGGGTTTGGACGATGGTGTCGACCGAACCATTGCGGTCGGAAGATTCTTGGCCAGGCAAACATGGAGGGAGCCTAATGAAGCGGCTCGTGGTCGCTGCGGGAGTGCTGGTGTTCGGCATCTCCGCGGCCGTGGCACAGCAGAACATCGCCGTTCAGCAAGACAATTTGATGAGGGCACAGGCAAAAAGCCTATACAGCGTGATTTGGAAAATGGTGAAGGGCGATATTCCCTACAATCAGGCGGCGATCGACCACGCGCTGGCGGAGCTCGATAAGAGCGTCGGGACCATTGCCGAGGTTTTCACTCCGAATCCGAAGGAAGATGTCGTCGACGCCACCTATGGAGCGTCGCAGAAAATCTGGCAGAACAAGGCGGATTTCGACTCCAGGATACCGCCCGTTACCAAGGCGATCAGGAGTGCCAAGGGCACCGTCAAGAATGCAAAAACCCTGAAGGCGGCATATGAAGCGATCAATGCCAAGTGCAACGATTGCCATGAGACTTATCGGATCAAGCTGAAATGACGGCTTGAACGACCTTCGAGGGTGGGCGCCTGATGGCAACCACCCTCGTGGCAACTTGACCGCACAATCCCGGGGAGGAAACCGGTGGGATTGGATTCGATCCTGAGCTTTAAGCGCTACTTCGTCACCTGTCCGCGAATTTCGCCGCCCGGATTATCCTTGGTGTGGACGTTGACGTAATACTTTCCGGCCATGAGATCGGCGGCCTGAGCGTCGGTCAGCGTGGCGCTACCCTCGGTCGGGCTCGATCCAGCGTTGGGAATGGCGACGGCGACGCCGGCATTCTTGCCAGGCTCTGCGGGACCATGAAAATGGGCGGCAGTCGCGGGACCAGAAAGGCCAGAATAGCTCAGCTTCCAGGTCAGCTTCTTGGAAGCAGTGTCGAAGTCGATATCTGCCGTGCCCATACCCTTCGTCGTGGTCGCGGGGACCTCTGAAGCGCCGGTCAGGGCTGCTTTCATGGCGACCTTTTCTGCAAAGGCCGGTCCGGCAAAAGCCGTTGCACCCAGTACGACGGCGGCAAGCGTAAGTTTCAGTGCATTCATTGGTCTCTCCCTGTTGCGTTGCAGATGTGTCAGGACCCGAAACAACGGCGATTGCAATTTATTCCCCGGGGGGCACGTAAAAACGCCGATCTGTGGACGAGGTATTTGATCAAGACAATGATCCCGAAGTCGGGTCATAATGCTGAGCGAGATAGCTGACACGGATTGATCGATGCTGCGACAACTTTCGATCCTGGCCGTCATGATGGCCGCCGTGGGTTTTGGGGTTTACTGGTGGCTGACGATCCCGGCGACAATCTCTGCCAGCGCGCTGCCAGCCTACACCCCCGATCTCGCCAACGGCAAAATAACATTCAATGCGGCAGGTTGTTCCTCCTGCCATGCGGTGCCGAAGCAGGAGGACCGCACCCGGTTAGGCGGCGGCCTGGCGTTGGCGTCGCCGTTCGGCACATTCTACGTACCGAACATCTCGCCCGATCCGGTTGATGGTATTGGCCGCTGGACCGAAGCCGAGTTCGTCACCGCGGTGAATGAAGGCACCTCACCCGCAGGTCAGCACTATTTCCCGGCATTTCCGTACGCGGCATATCATCAGGCCAGGCTTTCCGACGTACGCGACCTGTTTGCCTACCTGATGACCTTGCCGCCCGTATCCGGCAAAGTCCGCGATCATGACGTGCCGTTTCCATTCAATATCCGGCGCAATATTGGTATCTGGAAGCTGTTGTTCATGGGCCGCGAGACGTTCAAGCCCGATCTCGCGCGATCAGCGCAATGGAATCGCGGCGCCTACCTGGTGAACAGTCTTGGGCATTGCGTCGAATGCCACAGCCCACGCAACTTCCTTGGCGGCATTGTTGCAGCGCAACGATTTGCCGGTGGGCCTAATCTCGAAGGCAAGGGCTGGGTACCAAACATCACGCAAAAAGGGTTGGCCGATTGGAGCGAGAATGACATCACTTATTTTCTTGAAACCGGCACCCTGCCGGAGGGCGATTCAGCGGGCGGGTCAATGGTGAGCGTCATCAAAAACACATCGCAACTTGGCGATGACGACCGAACTGCAATCGCAATTTATCTCAGGTCACTGCCGCCGGTGGAGGGGCCGCCGAAGCCCGCGCGCGCAAAATCGAAGTCGTAAGGCGATCTGCCTCATTCAGCGGCCATTAAGTCAGTCAGATAGCCAACGCACCGTGTGGGTCGCTATGGCAAGCGTGATCGGCGTACCCACTTCCTGAAGGACGTCGCCGGCATGGAACGGCGTATCCACGGCAATGTCGGTTTCTCCGATGCGGACACCATAACGCACCATGGCGCCGAGGAATTCGCGATAGGCGACGACACCGGATACCTTCGCAGAATCAGGCGCGACTTGATTGTTGGCCGTAACCAGGCGAACGTCCTGAGGCCGAAACACCATGCGTGCGTTCGGCGGGATAGCGGCCTCTTTTGGCAGGAGAACACTCAGTCCGTTGACGGATTCGAAAAAGCGGCTATCGCCTCGTTGGGTGATTTTTCCTGTGAGGATATTTGCTGTGCCAAGGAAGTTGGCGACGAAAAGATTGGTTGGCCGTTCGTATAGTTCTTTCGGCGTGCCGACCTGCTGAATCACGCCGTCGTTCATCACCGCGATGCGATCGCATACCGTATTGGCCTCTTCCTGATCATGGGTGACGAAGATCGTCGTCAGCCCCAATCGCTGCTGCAACTCGCGCAATTCGCGGCGCACCTGCACGCGGAGTTTGGCGTCGAGGTTTGACAGTGGTTCGTCGAGCAAAAGCAGCTTTGGCTCAATGGCGATGGTTCGCGCCAGCGCCACACGTTGTTGCTGACCGCCCGAGAGTTGCGAGGGACGCCGTGCACCAAGTCCACTGAGACCGACGAGATCCAGCGCCGCATTCACCCGCCGCGTGATATCGGCGCGAGCGATGCGCTTTTCCTCAAGGCCGAATGCAACATTGCGCGCCACCGTCATGTGTGGCCACAGCGCGTAGGATTGGAACACCATGCCGACGTCGCGCTTCCACGGCGGTAGACCGGAAATGTCCTTGTCGCCGACCAGAACGCGGCCGCTGTCGGCGCGATTGAAGCCGGCAATCAGGCGCAGCAACGTGGTCTTGCCGCATCCGGACGGGCCGAGAAATGCGAAGAATTCTCCGGGACGAATGTCGAGATCGATCGACTTCAGCACGTGATTGTCGCCGTAAGACAGGTTGACCTGTTCGATCCGCACGCCAACGGTTGGCACGGCAATCTCGCCGGCGGCTGGCAATGATGTCGCTGAAGATGACGTCATGGGCGATCAACCGGATGTGGGTTCACTGTCTGGCCTCCGAAGCGGTGCGTCCGCGCTCGATGATGACGTGTGAAAGGATGGTGCAAGCCGCAACCAGCACTACGGCAATCACGCCGAGCGCTGCGCCCGGGCCGCGCCCGGCCGCCGATTGCATGAAGACGTACAGACCATAGGACAGCGGCGCATCCGAATTCGATTGCACCAGCATCAACGTTGCCGAGAGTTCGACCGCCGCGGTGGCGAAGCTGGTGATAAATCCGGCCAGGATGCCGCCGGTCATCAATGGCACGACGATGCGGCGCACCGTGCGCGCCTTGGTGGCGCCAAGGTTTTCCGCGGCTTCCTCGAGTGAAACGGAGATCTGCTGCAAGGCCGCGTAACAGGCTCGCAATGCGTAGGGGAGGCGGCGAATGGCGAGTGCCAACACGATCACGATCCACAACGCCGCCAGCGGTGTACCGTCCCACAGTTGCAGGCCGTAAAATGCGCGCAGATAACCGATACCAAGCACGACACCCGGAATCGCCAGCGCGGCGGAGGCGGCCCAATCGAGCGCATTGCGCCCAACCAGTCGCGTGCGCAGCACCAGATAGGCGATTGCGGTCCCGATCACCACATCGATCAGGCCGGCGAGCGAGGCGTAAATCAGCGTGTTCTTGATGTAGAGCGAGCTTTCGCTAAAAACCCTGACATAGTGCGCGGCTGTATAGCCATCCGGCAGCGGCGAGAACGACCAGATGGTGGCAAACGACAGCAGCAGCAGGCCCGCGTGCGGCGCGAGCACCAGCAACAGGATCAAGGTCACGACGGCGTAAGCCATCGCACTTTCCCAAGGACGCAACGCGCGTCGGGCGAGACCCCCACCGCCGCGTTGCACGGTGGCATAGTCGGTGCCTCGCGTCGCCAGTGCCGACAAGGCGATCGCAGAAACCGAGGCGACGATCAATACCACAGAAATGACGTAGCCCATGGGGTCGGTGATGCCGATCGAGGTGACGCGCAGATAAGCCTGCGGTGCAAGCATATCCTTGACGTTCAACAAAAGCGGCGTGGCGAGTTCGTCGAAGACCTTGACGAATACCAGCGAGGCGCCGGCGACGTATCCGGGCATCGCTAG